>Ga0190360_1001674_pt1 | contig 11248 bp, 11 predicted proteins | sample 48721834_MG_FD_161271 | JGI IMG/M metagenome (GOLD analysis project Ga0190360, IMG submission 161271) | Hydrothermal vent microbial mat bacterial communities from Southern Trench, Guaymas Basin, Mexico - 4872-18-3-4_MG | ecosystem: Environmental > Aquatic > Marine > Hydrothermal vents >... | reverse complement strand
AAGAGTCCCAAAAGAGTTTTTGGAAATGTTAGAACTTCCTCTCTCTCCTTTTGAGGAGCAAAAGCGGATCGTCGCTCAACTTGACAGAATACGGGAAGGAACAAACAATCTAAAAAAGCTACTAGAGGAAATAGAAAGAGACATCGGGAAGCTAAGAGAAACTATCCTTCACAAAGCATTTAGAGGAGAATTAAGACTTAATATGCACTAATAACCGCTTTAAGTTATAAAATGATTTGGTGCCGGGGGCCGGACTCGAACCGGCACGGAGCCTAAGCCCCGAGGGATTTTAAGTCCCTTGCGTCTACCAATTCCGCCACCCCGGCAGGCTTATTCCTCTAAGAAGTTACAAACAAACCGATTGCAAAAAAACAAAGAACTTTCTGCCAAATGACTACAAATATCACTTAAAAACTTCCACCGCCCCCCGCTAAAAATTTATCTTTCTTTTGAGGGCTTATTTTCTTGTTAAGGTTTGTTTCACATAAATCGTCCAATGAGAAATACCACAAAACCAATTCCCATAAGTACAAAAGCCCACAAAGGAGAAATAAGGAAAGAGAATATACCTCCAACAATTAGCAAAAATCCAATCAATTCATATTTACCGCCTTTACGCTTTACTGAAACAACTTTATTTGTAGTACTTGCAATGGGTCTTCCACAATGAGGACAGGTAGGAGCTTCGCTTGACACCTCTTTCCCACATTCTGGACATTTAACTAAAGCCATTTTACCCCTCCTCTTAATTAACTCCGTTAGAGCCATTTAAAGAAAATTTGGAAAGATAATTAAATTCTTTTAGTATTATTAAGAAAACACTAAATTACATCATGCAACTTTATCCATCCAACTGTTCGTTTTTAATATTTTGCTATATAAAACAAATATTGTCAAGCTCTTTTTAAAACACTAAGTTACGCCTCTCCTTCTAAAAAGGCAAAAAATTGGAGGCGGCGCTCGGAATCGAACCGAGGTATAGAGGTTTTGCAGACCTCCGCCTTACCACTTGGCTACGCCGCCTCAAAAAGTTTGGAGCGGGAAACGGGATTCGAACCCGCGACATCAACCTTGGCAAGGTTGCGCTCTACCCCTGAGCTATTCCCGCTCCGCCGAATTTAAATATATAACACCCCTCTTTCCCCTGTCAAGCCCGTTTTTAACCCGGGAAAGAGGATCAAATCTACTAAAAAGCGTCCTTGATCAGGTTGATCTCCACCCTTCCTCGTTCCGGCGAGTAGATGGCGACCACATCGAACCGACAGGGGATATCGGAAAAACCCTTACTCCCAAGATACCCCTCAGCCATCCTCCTGATCCGCTCTCGCTTCCAGGAAGGAATCGCCTCCTCGGGAAGACCCTTTTTATCCGACCTTCTCGCCTTCACCTCGATGAAACAGAGCACCTCCCCATCATAGGCGATGATATCTATCTCCCCGAACCGAGTCCGATACCCTCGCTCCACGATCCGATACCCCTTCTTCCTGAGGAAAGATGAGGCGAGCTCCTCACCCCTCTTCCCGAAGAGATGGGGGTTCGCCTTCCTCTTGAGCTTCGCTATCAGGTGCGAGAGAAAGCCTCGCAATTTATCCTTTCTCCACCTCGGTGAGCGCCTCCTCGAATATGGAAAGCGCCCTCTCCGCCTGCTCCTTATCCACCACCAACGGGGGCGAGAACCTAAGCCCGTTCGGACCACAGGCGAGGACCAAAAGTCCCTTCTCAAACGCCTTATAGACCACCTTGTTCCGCTCCTCCGGAGCTTTCTCCTTGGTTTCCTTGTCCTTCACCATCTCCACAGCGATCATCAGCCCCTTGCCCCGCACATCGCCGATGAGACGATGCCGATCCTTCATCTTGGTGAGCTCCTCAAGGATATAACCGCCAACCTTCGCCGCATTCTCGATGTACTTCTCCTTAAGCAGTTTGATGGTGGCAAGGGCGGCAGCGCAGGAGACCGGGTTTCCACCGAAGGTCGAGGCATGGGAGCCGGGCACCCAGGCATCCATTATCTCCCTCCGGGAGACCATTATCCCAAGCGGCATCCCCGAGGCGATACCTTTGGCAACGGTGATGATATCGGGCTCTACGCCGAAATGCTCGATGGCGAACATCTTGCCCGTCCTCCCCATCCCCGCCTGAACCTCGTCGGAGACGAAGAGGATGCCGTACTTCTTCGCTATTTGATGCAGTCTCTTGATGAACTTATCCGGCGGGACAATATAGCCCCCTTCTCCCTGGATTGGCTCAACCACTATCGCTGCCACCTCCTCCGGCGGTACCTCCTTCTCGAAGATGTAGTCCTCGAGGAACTTGACGCACTCAAGATCGCAAGATTTAACCTCCTTGCCGAAGGGACAACGGTAGCAGTAGGCGTAGGGGCTGTGAACCACCGAAGGAAGAAGCGGGGAGAAGAACTTCCGCTGAACGCTCTTGCTCGCGGTGAGGGAGAGGGCACCAAAGGTCCGCCCGTGAAACGCTCCATAAAAGGCGATGTAGATGGGACGCCTGGTGTAGTAGCGAGCAAGCTTCATCGCTGCCTCTATTGCCTCGGCACCGGAATTACCGAAGAAGCTCTTACACTCACCGGATATCGGGGCGATCTCGTTCATCTTCTCCGCCAGATCCACCTGCGGCTCGTAGTAGAAGTCGGTCCCCGACATATGGATGAGCGCCTCTGCCTGTTTCTTCACCGCAGATACCACCTCAGGATGGGAATGGCCGGTGGCACAGACCGCTATCCCGGCAGTGAAGTCGAGGAACCGGTTGCCATCCACATCCTCAACAACCGCCCCCGTACCCTTCTTCGCCACCATAGGATAAGAGCGGGTATAAGACTTGGAGATGAACCGCCCATCCCGCTCGATAACCTCCTTCGCTCGGGGACCGGGAAGCTTCGTCTTTATCTCGGGAAACTTATCAGAAGACATAATTACACCTCCTTGTAATTAAGCCCGATAAAAGCTCATACATCCAACCAATCAATCCCGGAGGGATTTCCGCCGCCAGCGGGTGCCGTACTTGGTATCCTCAAGCACGATACCCTTTTCGAGGAGCCTTGCCCTTATCTCGTCGGCAAGCTTATAGTTCCTCGCCCGCCTCGCCTCGTTCCTCTCCCTGATGAGCCTCAAAAGCTCATCGGGAAGCTCCTCCGGCTCCTCGATCACTCCGAGGACACGGTTCCAATTGCGGAAAAGGGAGAGGATCTTCCTCCTCTCCCCTTCTGATATCGCGCCGCTATCAAGGGCGGTGTTCGTCTCCCTTATCAGTTCGAAAAGGGCAGCGAGTGCCCCGGAGATATTGAGATCATCATCGAGCTCGGCGGTGAACTTCTCCTCTGCCCGGCTGATCGCCTTCTCGAGAGCTCCGTTTCCCGAGGAGGTAAAGGACGAGCTTGCCAACCTGTCAAGAAAATCGTTTATCCGTTCTACCGTGGTTTCTGCATTCCTGAGCCCCTCGAAGGTGAAATTTAAAGGCTTGCGGTAATGAGTGGCAAGAAGGAGATACCTGATCGCTACCGGGTCGTACCCCTTCTCAAGGAGATCGCGAAGGGTGTAGAAGTTCCCCTTCGACTTGCTCATCTTCTCCCCCTCGACGACGAGGTGCTGACAATGGAGCCAGTAGCGGACAAACGGTTTCCCTGTTGCTGCTTCGCTCTGGGCTATCTCGTTCTCGTGATGGGGGAAGATGTTATCCACCCCGCCGGTGTGGATGTCAAAGGTCTCCCCGAGGTAACGCATACTCATTGCCGAGCACTCGATATGCCAACCCGGTCTCCCCTCACCCCAGGGGGAATCCCAATAAGGCTCTCCCTCCTTCCTCGCCTTCCATAGAGCGAAGTCGCGAACATCGTCTTTGGTATACTCATCCGCATCCACCCTGCTTCCAACTTCAAGCGATTCCGGATCGAGCTTGGAGAGCTTCCCATAGTCGGGGAAGGTATCTATCTTAAAATAAACGGACCCCTCCTTGATGTAGGCGTGTCCCTTCTCGATCAATCTCTCGATGAGCCTCTTCATATCCTCTATGTGCTCGGTAGCCCGAGGGTAATACTCTGCCCGTTCGATGCGGAGGGCGTCGATGTCCTCGAAGAACGCCTCGATATAGCGGGAGGCAAAGGTGAAGATATCCTCCCCTACCTCGTTCGCCCGGCGGATGATCTTATCGTCAATGTCGGTGATGTTCATCACCTGGATTACCCGAAAGCCACGGAATTTTAGGTGGCGCCTGAGAAGGTCTTCAAAGATGTACGCCCGGAAGTTTCCGATGTGGGCGTAATCGTAAACCGTGGGACCACAGGTATACATCCGTACCTCGCCCTCAGATAAGGGATGAAACTCCTCGATCCTTCCCGTCAATGTATTGAAAAAACGGAGCATAGAACACCCCCTTTATCTCGATAGCTAACTAATATAACACGGAAAGAGGGGTTAAATCCAGCCCATTCGCCGATTGACCGGGCTTTATCCTTGTGGTTTAATGATGAGGGGGAAAAGAAAATGGCTACCTGCTTCTTTTGTGGCTACAAATTCCCTGATGATTACCTCCCGAGCAGGGAGGATCTCTGCCCCAACTGCTCTTCTGCTGTCCATTGCTGTTTGAACTGCGAGTTCTACGACGAGAGCGCCCACAATAAATGCCGGGAGCCGGCTTCCGACTGGGTCGCCGATCGGGAGGGAGCCAACTTCTGCACCTTCTTTAAGCTAAGGAAAGAAGATATAAAACGGGGAAACGAGAAAAGCGCCGAGGCAAAATCTCAGTGGGAAAAACTCTTCGGGGAAAGCGAGGAGAAGTAATCCCTTGCCCGGGAGACATCATCCTCTATCTGTCTTTTGAGCTGTTCTTCGTCATCAAACCTCCTCACTGGGCGGAGCCTTTTAAGGAAATGGACCCTGATCCTCTCTCCATATAGTTCCCCGTTGAAATCGAGCAGGTGAACCTCAACCCTCCGCTCCTTCACCCCGAAGGTGGCAGGAGGACCAATATTGGTGAGGCTGTAAAGCTTTTCCCCTTTATAGCTTACCAAGGTGATATAGACACCATCACCGGGGATGAGCTCATTTTCCGGCTTCAGGTTAGCGGTGGGAAAGCTGAGTCTTGCTCCCCTTCTTTCCCCTGGAATAACCTTCCCATCAATGAAATAGTTTCGCCCAAGGAAGCACGCTGCCTCATCCACCTTCCCCGCCACGATCCTCTCTCTGATACTACTGCTTGAGACGATCTCTCCCTCTACTATAACCTCATCGACCACCACCACCTCGAAGCGATGCTCTGCGGATAGCTCCCTAAGGAGGGAGGAATCACCTTCCCTTCCCTTCCCCAAGCCGAAATATCGGCTCAGGTAGATCGCCTTCATCCCGATCCCGTAAACGAGATGGGTGAGGACGAAATCCCGGGCAGGGGTGGCAGCAACCCGCTCATCGAAGGGAAGGAAGACGAGGATATCCGCACCGAGCTTCCCGATCAACTCCTTCTTCTGCTCATCGGTAGTCATAAGGAGGGGGGGATCATCGACCAGCACCTTTTTCGTATGGGGGGTGAAGGTGATGACTATGCTCGTCCCCCTTTCCTTCCTCGCCCGGGCTACCGTCTCCTTTATTACATATTGATGGCCCAAATGGACGCCATCGAAGTTCCCTAAGGTAACCACGGGGAAGGAAAAACGATTATATAGCGAGGAGATGTCCCTTACTACCTTCATCCTATCGCCCTTTTGGGTAATCCTTGCTCTCCCCTATCCGATGAAGCTTCAACAGGTTCGCCGGAGGCCTCGAGGCGACAGGAAATCCGAGGATGATGACCACCGTATCCCCTTCGCTAAACCTATCCTCTGCCATCAACCTCTCTTCCATCCTCTTTATCAGAGGAGCCACCTCCCTTATCTCCTCGATCATCCGGGGAGAAACCCCCCAATAAAGGCTCATCCGACGATAGATCCGCTCGTTCGGGGTAAAGGCGATTATAGGTACCTCTGGGCGATACTTGGAGACAAGCCTCGCAGTGAGACCACTCTGGGTCATCACCACTACCGCTTTCGCTTTGAGGATGGAAGCGGCTGAAGACGCAGCAGCACAAAGGGAATCGGAAAGGAGGAACCTATCGGGAAGAAGATGAGCGTTAAATGATGGTCCTACGAAGAACTCCCCGTGTTTCTCCGCCTCCTCTATTATCTCCCTCATCATATCCACTGCTCGAATGGGATACCTTCCCGCTGCTGTCTCCCCGGAGAGCATTACCGCATCGGTGCCGTCGAAGACCGCATTGGCTACATCGGAAACCTCCGCCCTGGTTGGTCTTGGGCTATCGGTCATCGATTCCAGCATTTGGGTGGCGGTGATGACGAGGATGCCCCTTCTATTCGCCTCGTTTATCATCCTCTTCTGAAGCGGAGGAACCTCCTCCAAGGGGAGCTCCACTCCAAGATCCCCCCGCGCCACCATCACCCCGTCAGCCACCTCGAGTATCTCGGTAAGCCTCCCTATCGCCTGGGCACGCTCGATCTTGGCGATGACCGGGACATCCGCCCCCTCTTCCTCTATCAATCTCTTCGCCTCGAGGATATCCTCCTTCCTCTTAACGAAGGATATGGCGATATAATCCACCCCCTCGGCAAGGGCGAACTTGAGATCCGCTTTATCCTTATCGGTGAGGGCAGGAGCACTTACCTCGACGCCGGGAAGGTTTATCCCCTTATGGGAGCTCACCTCTCCCCCCACCTTGACCCGGCACCTCACCTCATCACCAATACTTTCAAGGACGGTGAGCTCTATCTCCCCGTCATCCACCAGGATGGGATCGCCAGGAGAAAGGTCGGAGGCGAGCTTCTCATAATCGGTAGGAAGCCTCCCTTCACCAAGTCCCTTTTCCTTTGGGGCGAGGATCACCTCCTCCCCCTCCTTCAAGGTCATCGACTGAGGGAGATCGCCGATCCTTATCCTCGGTCCCTGAAGATCGGCGAGAATGGCAACCGGTCTTCCCACCTCGGAGGCAGCTTCCCTTATCAGCCTTATCTTCTCCTTGTGTTCCCTCAGGCTCCCATGAGAAAAATTGAGCCGGGCGATGTTCATCCCCGACTCGATCATTCTCTTAAGTGTCCCTTTATTTGCCGATGCAGGACCAATGGTCGCTACTATCCGTACCCGTGCCACTTTTAAAAGGCTCCTTTTTATATTCGAGTGCCTAATTTATCACAAGGGATAGAGGCTGTCAATCAGTAGGGATGAAGGAGGATTTAACCGCGTGATTCGATAAGCTCCTTTACCTTGTAATAGGTCTCATCGGGGTTCTCGATGTCCGCTATCTTGATTCCACTTCTTCCCGAGGTGCTCGCCGATACCGCGGTGGCAGGGGTTGCCAAGATTATCGTCCCTAAGCCATACATCCGCTGAAGGATGCCCTTCCTCAAACCCACCTCGGTTATCCTGTTATAAGGGATGCTTTTTTCCTCGATGTTGAAGAACCCCTCGTAATATTCGAGATGGGAATCATAAAAACGATACTCGGTCTTTCTGTATGTCCTCTTCTTGACGAAATAGACCACTGACGGGATGCCAAAGAAGAAAAGCGCCCCAAAAAAGACGAAGGGAAGCCATCTAGGGAGGGAAAGCTTGAGCGCCTGGATGGCGAACATACTGAACCCACCGAAGAAACCAGCCCCCCACACAGTGAAGAAGAGCTGAAGGGGAAGAACGGAGAAGAAGACGAGGAAAGGGATAAATTTCGGCTTGATGACCATAAGAGGGGTGGTACCGCTTTCCCATTTCCTCTCTTTGGCGACGAGAGGGGCGCCACAGGAAGGACAAAAGGAGGCTCCTTCCATCACCTTAGCACCACAACTATCGCACCGCATAGCGACCTCCTCGTATCTTGATTATTTTTAACAAATTTAATTATATCATAACATTAACCTCCTTGTAAACGACGATCAATCCCCCATTCTCGTTGCCATTTCCCTCTTTTTCTGCTAAAATGATGCCGCTATAATTTTAAGAAAGGAAGAGAAAATGAAATGTCCAAAATGCAGCAAGGAAATACCTGATGATGCTGTTCTCTGCCCCTATTGCGGAGCGCTGATAAAGGATAAACGAACCCTAGCGAGAAACATCCGAGCAAGGCGGAAAAACTTAAGTAGCGGTATCTGGCTGATCCTGATTGGGGGGATCTTTCTCATAGCCAATTTCAGCCCTTATGACATCGGTGATCTCTGGCCCCTGTTTCTTATCGCCATTGGTCTTGGGCTAATCGTCCGCCACTTGAAAGAAGCGCCGGAGGAAGAAGAGGAGGAATGATCGCTTTATCCACCTGCTTCCGCTCGCCGACGATCGACGAGGGGAAGGAGCTTATTCGTTATTTCCTCGATCTTAGTATCTCCCACCTCGAGCTCGAATACCGCATCTCCCAAAAGATGTTTAAGGAAATGAAGCCTCTCCTAAAAGAGGTAACCATAACCAGCATCCACAACTTCTTCCCCGTCCCCGACATCCTCCCTCCCGATAAGGAGGGGAGCGCTGAGGTTTTCTCTCTATCCTCCCTCGATAAAGAGGAAAGGGAAAAAGCGATCGCCTACACCACCCGCACCATAGAGGTGGCAAATAGCCTCGAGGCGAAGGCGGTGGTGGTCCACCTCGGCGGGGTGGAGATCAAACCGGAGACAAAAAGGTTCGTTCAATTACTTAAGGAGGGGAAGATAAAAAGCGAAGAAGGAAGAAGCTTCATCCGGAAAAAGAAAGAGGAGAGAAAAAAGAAAAGGGGACCTCACCTCGATTCCGCCTGCTTTTCTTTAGAAAAACTGGCAAAGGTGGCGGAGAGGGAGGGGGTGATGATCGGGATCGAAAACGGATACAAGATAAACAAGATCCCCGACCCCGAAGAGCTCGCCCTTCTCTTTTCCAAATTCGAGGGAGCACCGATCTACTTCTGGTATGATGTGGGACATGCCAAATTCCAAGACAACATCGGGTTCATCGATTACATCAAGCTCCTCACCCGGTTTCGGAAGAAGCTGGTCGGGATCCACCTCCATGATATCGTGGAGGACAACGACCATCTGCCACCAGGCAAAGGGGAGATCGATTTCGCCCTCATCGGCAAATTATTGCCCCAGGGGGTGATAAAGGTGATGGAATTGCAGCATAAGGTGAACGACGAGGAAGCTTTGGCTGGGCTCAATTACTTAAAGGAAATGGGGATTATTTAGCGTTCTATTCAGCTATTGTCTTGAAGGGGATTGAGCCCTCTGTTATAATTGAGCCAACAAGGAGGGAGAAGTGGCGGAGATTTTCACTGTGGAGGGGGAGTTGAGAGATACTCCACTTCCGGAGGTACTTCGGGAGCTCGATAAGAGAAGGGTTTCTGGGGTCCTTGCGGTAAAAAAGGGAGATGAGGAGAAGAAGATATTCACCGAAGACGACCGGATAATCTTCGCTTCTTCCACCAACCCCGACGATCGACTGGGCGAATTCCTTCTCAGGAAGAAGAAGATCTCTCAGGAGGACTACGACAATTCGGTAAAGCTCCTGAAGACCACCGGCAAAAGGCAGGGGACGATATTCGTTGAGCTTGGCTGTCTCACTCCGGAGGAGCTTTACTGGGCGGTAAGAGCTCAGATAAGGGAGATCGTCTGGAGCCTGTTCAACTGGGAGGAAGGACACTTTACCTTTACCGAAGGTGCCTACAAGCAGGACGAGGTAATAAAACTGAGCACCAAGATCGAAGAAGCCATCATCGAGGGGATAAACCGAATAAAGGATCCAAAGCGGATATTACGCTACATCGGCTCAAAGGACACACTCCTCGTCCCCATAAAGGGAAGGGATATCTCCTCTCTCTCCGGCGAGCATCAGCATATATTTCGCCTGTTAAACCAGCCGAAAACGGTGTACCAGGTTTGTCAAGAGAGCCTCTTTGGCCAGGCAGATACCTTGAAGACCATCTACGGGTTGGTGGTTTTGGAGTATATCGCTCGCCGTTAAACCCCTACGCCCCATACTTAGCCAACTTAAGGGCATTAGCCATAGCGAGGGGCATAAGTTCCGTCGCAGGAATCCTCCCTAATCCCCCAAGGTTGAACTCCCGCTCACTGAATCTTTCCACTTTATCGGGACGACACCACCTGGAATGAAGAAGCACCGGCACCGGATGCCAGCTATGGGCTTTTAGCATAGCTGGGGTGGAGTGATCGCCGGTTATCACCAACACCTCGGGAGAAAGAGCGAGGATCTCAGGGATTACCTGATCCACTTCCTCAAGGAGGCTCGCCTTGCGCTCAAAGTCCCCATCCTCACCGGCACTATCCGTCTTCTTTATATGGACATAGAAGAAATCAAATCGCTGATAATTCTCTCTAAGCGTTTTTAGTTCCTCGGCTAAGGTATCGCCGGTCTTCAGAAGCTCCATCCCGATAAGTTTGGTAACCCCACGATACATAGGGTAAGAAGCGATAGAGGCAGGGGTAAGTTTGTATATTTCGGTCATAGTGGGGAAGGGATGATAACGGTCGAAGCCCCGGAGGAGGATGAAATTCGCCGGGTGCTCCGAGGAGAGCTTCCTCCTCGCCTCCTCGACAAACTGGTTGACGAGCTCCGCTGTCTCCTTAGCCTCTGGAGAAAGGGGAGAAATCCGTCTCGGTGGAACTCCTATCTCCTGAGGGTCGGAATCGGAGAGATCTCCAGAAAGATTCTCACCCCGTAATATGAGAACTCCCCGATACTCCTTTACCGGCTTCACGAAGATGGTAACCCGAGGAAGTCTTATCTCCTCAAGAAGCTGGCACAATCTCCTTCCTTCCTCCGAGGGAATCCTTCCTGCCCGGCGGTCAACCACCTTTCCCTCATCATCGACGGTGGCGAAATTGAACCGAGCGGATACATCGGACGGCTTGAGGTCAAACCCTATCCCAAGAGCAGCAAGTACCCCCCTTCCCACCTGATACCGGACGGGATCGTAGCCGAAAAGGGCAAGATGGGCAGGACCACTCCCCGGGGTAATACCAGGAGATATAGGATCGATCATCCCACAGATGCTCTCCCTCGCCAGAGCATCGAGGTTGGGAGTCTTCGCCTCTTCGACCTCCGTCCCCCCTCCCTTTTCCCGGGGGAGTCCTCCTAAGCCATCGATTATGAGAAAGACGATCTTAGAATCGGTCTTTATCGACAACTTCCGCATAAGCTCGAAGTTCGCCATCTTCCACACCTCCACTTTATCACTCTATCCCAAAATGGAAACCGAGGTCAAATCAAAAAGAGAGCCAGGC
>Ga0190360_1001671_pt1 | contig 11265 bp, 10 predicted proteins | sample 48721834_MG_FD_161271 | JGI IMG/M metagenome (GOLD analysis project Ga0190360, IMG submission 161271) | Hydrothermal vent microbial mat bacterial communities from Southern Trench, Guaymas Basin, Mexico - 4872-18-3-4_MG | ecosystem: Environmental > Aquatic > Marine > Hydrothermal vents >... | reverse complement strand
GCTGAAGAAGTAGGCAGGTTATACGGTTATGATAGAATTCCCAAGAAGGTTAACACCAGTTATAGTAAACCAGCTACTGACGAAAGAAAATGGGTGAGGGATTTCAAAAATTTTTTGAAGGGTCTTAGTTTGAATGAAGTCTGGAATATCAGCTTTATGGATCCATCCTTTGAAAAGAGAAATTTGAAGATGAATTATTTAAAAAATCCAATGTGGCCAGAATTAAATGTAATGAGAACTACTTTATTTTATGGTCTTTTAAATTCTGCCCTGCGGAATCTTAATCGAGAACTTGAGGGAGTAAGACTCTTTGAAATTGGCACTATTTTCCCTGATAATAAGAATGAAGAGCTTTTTCTTGCTGTTTTACTTGTCGGCAGTGAAAAAAAATTATGGTATAATAGGGGCAGACAATATGATTTTTATGATATAAAGGGTATAGTGGAAAATATTCTGCAAGCATTCTCTATTACTGAATATTCATTTGTTCCCAATAGTAATCCTAATTTTTATAGTGAAAGAAGCCTTGAGCTTTCCATCAATGGTAAGAGGTATGCCTTTGGATTACTGAAACAAAATATAATCGAAGCTGATGCATACGGATTTGAGATCCCTATTTATGTTTTTTTGAAAGGTTCAAAAAGAAAAAAAGCCTATTTACTTACGAAAAGATTTCCACCTGTGAAGAGGGATTTGTCATTTATTGTTCCTTTTGCACTTGAAAATAAAAAAGTAATTGATATAATTATAAAAAGCTCTCATTTAGTTAGTAATGTAGAGACCATAGATGTCTATAGTGGTAAGGGAATTCAGGAGGGAAAGAGAAGTATTACTTATAGGTTATTTTTTGCAACAGAAGGGAGAACGCTTACCTCGACTGAGGTGGAAGAAGAGATAACGAAAATTTTAAAGAATTTGAGAGAAGTGAAGGTTACTTTGAGGGAATAATGGATAAAAGTATAGATGAGTCGCTTAAATTACTTGATAGGTTTGTTGAGTATTTGCAAAAGTTGAAGAAGAATAACATAAAGCTTCAAGAAGAAGTAGAGAGGTTGAGAAGTATAAATAAAGAGGCATTGAAGAAAGTCAGTGATATTGTACAAAAGGTAAACACAATGAGGGGCAACGGTGGGGAAAACATTAACGGTTGAAATCCTGGGGAATAAGTATTCCCTTGATACAGATAGGGATATAAATGAAGCAGCCGAGATTGCGAATTTTGTGGACAGGAGAATGAAAGAGATAAAAGAAAATAATCCGTTTATCTCTCCTGTTTCTGTTGCGATTTTAACGGCGTTGAACATAGCTGATGAGCTATATGCATTGAAAAAGCGTGTCAAAGAATTAGAAAAAATTATGTCCTAGTTTTCCCTGCCTTTGCCCTTCGAAAGAGGGGTGAAACATGACGTGGATTTTGATAATTGTTGGGTTAGTTTCTATATCTATAGGTTGGTTTCTTTCATATCTTTTTTCCTATATTAAAGCAAAAAGAGAGAAGATTGATGCAGAGAAGATACTACAGGCTGCTAAAAGAGAGGCAGAGGAATATAAGGACAATTCAAAGAGAGAAATAGAGAAACTGAGAAGAGAAAGCCTCAATGCGATTGATAAAGAAAGAAAAAATCGATTAAGGGATCTCGAACATCAAGAGAAAAGATTAATGGAGAAAGAGCAGATGATTGATAGGAGATCCGATGTGATTTCAAGGAAAGAACAGGATTTAATGAAGAGGGAGAGGAACATTGAGCACAGAGAGTTAGCAGTGGATGCAAAGGAGAAAAGATATACAAAATTAATTGAAGAAGAGACAACAAAACTGGAGAAAATTGCGGGCATGACAAGGGAAGAAGCAAGGGCTGTTTTTCTTGAAAGTGTTAAGGTTCAAGCCAATCACGAAGCTGCACAGCTTATTAGAGAAATCAAACAAAAGGCAAAAGAATCTGCAGAGAAAGAGGCAAAAGAAATTATTGCCTATGCTATCCAGCGTTGCTCAACCGATCAAATTTCCGAGAGTACCATAAGTGTTGTTCCTTTGCCTAATGAGGATATGAAAGGGAGAATAATCGGTAGAGAGGGGAGGAACATAAGGGCTTTTGAAAATATTACAGGTGTAGAGGTTATTATAGATGATACTCCGGAAGCTGTTACATTATCTTCCTTTGACCCTGTTAGGAGAGAAATGGCAAGGATGGCCCTGGTTCAATTAATACAGGATGGAAGAATTCATCCTGCAAGGATAGAAGAGGTTGTTGCCAAGGCGCAAAAAGAGCTTGATGAAATAATAGTGAAGACTGGAGAAGAAACTGTCCTTGAATTAGGACTCCCAGGGGTACATCCTGAAATTGTTAAAATACTGGGAAAACTAAGATTCAGAACAAGTTATGGTCAGAATGTCCTTCAACATTCTAAAGAGGTAGCCTATCTGGCTGGTATTATGGCAGGGGAGCTTGGTCTTGACACAATAATTGCAAAAAGAGCTGGTTTACTCCATGATATAGGTAAAGCTGTTTCTCAGGAATTTGACGGAACACATGCTTCTATTGGTGCTGAACTTGCAAGAAAATATGGAGAGGACCGCATTGTCGTAAATGCAATTGAGGCACATCATGAAGATGTTGAGCCAATATCTCCATATGCAGTTCTCGTCCAGGCTGCAGACGCTATTTCAGGTTCGAGACCAGGTGCAAGGAGAGAGACACTCGAGGCTTATATCAAAAGATTGGAAAAACTTGAAGAACTTGCAAATGAGAGTGAGGTAGTTGAAAAAGTATATGCCATGCAGGCCGGAAGAGAGATAAGAGTAATAGTAGAGCCTCACAAAATAACTGATGAGGAGACAGACGAACTTGCAAAAGATATAGCAAAGAAAATAGAGCAAGAAGTAAAATATCCAGGCCAAATAAAGGTTACTGTGATAAGAGAGACAAGGGCTGTAGAATTTGCAAAGTGAATTCATTATTTTATTCATAGGCGACATTGTGGGAAAGCCTGGGCGAAGAATTTTATCTGAGAGATTAAAGCAGTTAAAAGAAAAACTTTCGATAGATTTTGTAATTGCAAATGGTGAGAATGCAGCTGGAGGATTTGGACTTACAGTTAAATCTGCGAAAAAAATCTTCAGATACGGAGTTGATGTTATCACCTCTGGGAATCACATAATTGATAGAAAAGAGGAGATAGACAGTGTACTTCAGCTTGATAACGTGCTTAGACCAGCAAATTATATTGGTGTTCCTGGAAAAGGCTATACAATTGTCAAAAAGAACAGTGTAAAGATAGGAGTAGTGAATGCCGAAGGAAAGATATTTATGCCTGAAGAACCCAAAAAAGAAAATCCATACAATGTTGTAAGTAAAATTATTACGCAAATAAAAAGGGAAACACCCATAATAATTGTAGATTTCCATGCAGAGGCTACTGCAGAAAAGATTGCGATGGGGTGGGTACTCGATGGTGAAGTTAGTGCAGTTGTTGGGACCCATACACATGTGCAAACAGCAGATGAGAAGATATTACCTAAAAAAACACTATATATTACAGATGTGGGTATGACAGGGCCTTTTAAGTCCGTTATTGGAATGACGATTAATTCAGTGGTGAATAAGATGAAAGGACAGAATCAAGAACGTTTAGCCTTAGCAAAGGAAGATGTGCGTATAAATGCGGTTTTGCTTGGGATTGATAAAAAGAGCGGAAAAGGGAAATTTATAAAGAGGTTAGAGATAAGTGAAGATTCTGAAGGGTAAGCCAGTAGCGGATGCAATAAGGGGAAACTTAGCAGGAAAATTAAGCGGAAAAAGATTGGGGATTTTTCGTTTTGGTAAGGATCCAAGCTCTGAAAGCTATTTAAGGGGAATAAATAAAAATGCATCACTATTAGGTGTAAAGGTAGAGATATATACTTCTTACTCTACTCAAAAAATATATACTCAGCTTGAGGAGTTTAACAGGTATATGGATGGGGTTTTATTACTTAAACCCTTCCCAAAGGGCATTTCGATAGAAAAAATGATTAAAATAATAGGGCCAGAGAAGGATGTTGAAGGAATTCATCCCGAAAATCTTGGACAAATTATGTTAGGTAAACCGAGGGTTATACCACCCACTCCGGGTGCCGTAATGGAGATAATAAAATTCTATAATATCCAGACAGATGGCGAATTTGTCGTGATCATTGGTAGGAGTGAAGTAGTTGGTAAACCGATAGCCAACCTATTTTTGTTAAAAACTCAAACTGGCAATGCAACCGTGACAGTTTGCCATTCAAAAACAAAAAATTTGAAGGGGATCTCAAAAAAAGCAGATATACTTGTTGTTTCTATTGGTAAACCAAATTTTATTGATTCTGGCTTTGTAAAAAGGGGATCCTTTGTAATAGATGTGGGGATAAACCTAACTCCGGAAGGAATAAAAGGAGATGTAAATTTTGAGGATGTATCCTCCTATGTTAAAGGTATAACACCTGTACCAGGGGGTGTGGGCAGTATAACCTCGGCTTTATTGATGAAGAATCTTTCCTATCTATGAAAACATACACAGTAAGTGAACTTGTTAATATACTTAATAAAAATATAAAAAAGATAGGTCAATTTCTTGTTGAGGGTGAGATATCCAATCTGAAGTACCATTCTTCTCAACATATCTATTTCACTATAAAAGATTCCAATTCTCAAATTCCGTGTGTTATCTTTCGTTCCAGAAGGGAACGAATACTCTTTAAACTGGAGGATGGTAAAAAATATGTTATATACGGTAATTTCGATTATTGGGCGGGTGGAGGTAGAATCCAAATAATAGTGGAGAATGTTTTCCCATCGGGTATGGGTGAACTAACTTTAAAATTTGAAATGCTAAAGAAAAAACTACAAGAAGAAGGCTTGTTTGATGATGAACATAAATTATCTTTGCCTGAATTCCCTCAAAGGATAGGAGTGGTTACATCTTTGGAAGGAGCCGCTGTAAGAGATATAATAAGTGTAATTAAAAAAAGAGCTCCAGGCGTCGAAATTTTAATAAGGCCTACCCTTGTGCAGGGCAAAGATGCTGCACAGGATATTGTTGAAGCAATCCGTGAATTCAATGAATTTGATAATGTTGATGTTATTATCGTTGGAAGAGGTGGAGGTTCTCTTGAGGATATATGGTCCTTTAATGAGGAGATTGTTGCCCGAGCAATATACAATTCAAAAATACCAATTATATCTGCTGTAGGGCATGAGATTGATTTTACCATAAGTGATTTTGTGTCAGATGTAAGAGCAGCTACCCCTACTGCTGCTGCAGAAATTATTGTAAATTTGAGAAGTGAAATGTTCAAGAAAATTGAGTCTATTGAGATGATTATTGTAAACACAGTTGGAAACAAGATAAAAGAGGCTAATAGTAGGGTTAGTTTTATTGAGAGGTCCTATATTTTGAGAAATCCTTTATTGCCAATTGAAAAGAAAAGGGCTACATTGGACTACCTGGAAGAGAAAGGCACAAAAGAATTAATGAAGAGGATAAGACATTTTAAGACAGTGTTAGAAAGGACAAAATTGCCAGAACCACCTATACGATATCTAAAAGAAAATCTTATAGAAAAGGAAAGATATATTAAAAGATTTGTAGTCGATTTATTAAATAAAAAGGGTAGAGTGATTTCATCTCTTGCATTTCAATTGAATGATCTTTCTCCTAATAATACATTAAGAAGAGGATATACAATAGTAAAAAAAGAAAGCCAGATAATTAAGTCAAGTAAGAGACTTAAGGAGAAGGACAAAATAGATATTACATTTTATGATGGTGATGTAGGTGCAGAAATTATCCCCAAATGAAACAAAGTGATTCTGACAAAATGCAATATTCGAAGTAAAATAAAAAGGTTTATTTTTCGGTAAGGTTGTATGTCCCATCCCAATCCTCTGGAGGAGGACTTACTTTGTATAGTTCTAATCTCTTAAGGAATATTTTCGAAGGATTGTCTTCTTTCAATTTTAGAATTTCCTTGAAAAAGTTCGCTGCTCTTTCCCAATCTCTGTTCCTATAATATTCAATAGCCCTATGAAATAGTGAAACAATCTCTCTGAGTTCATCATCCCATTCTAAGTCTAAAGGTTCAAATATCCTAATGGCTTTTCTCGTCCCCAATACCCTAACCCTGTCGATTTCTCGTAAGGGGATTTTCTCTTTTACAGAATTTGCTGTTTCTTCCCCAATAAGTATTTCTGTTCCGTATTGCTTGTTGGCACCTTCAAGTCTTGAAGCTAAATTTACACTATCTCCAATTACTGTATAATCAATCCTTTCTTCAGAACCCATATTCCCAACTATCATCTGGCCTGTATTTACACCAAATCTTGTTTTTAATCTGGGGAAATCTTCGTTCCATAGCTGATGTACCCTCTCTTTCATTTTAAGTGTTGATACTACTGCTTTGAGTGGATGATCCTCATAATAATATGGTGCACCAAATATCGCCATTATCGCATCACCTTCATATTTGTCTACTGTTCCCTGATATTCAAATATTATTTTTGTCAATTCACTGAAGTATCTGTTAATTAACCCGACAATATGCTTTGGATCTTTACCTTCGGAAAATGTTGTAAATCCCTCGATGTCACTGAAAAGAACTGTCATATTTCTCTCCTCACCTCCAAGTTCGATACTTTTAGGGTTTTTGAGGAGTTCTTCCATTATGATACCTGGTACATATTTGTGGAATATAGATTTTAGTGCCTTCCTTTCCTTTTGTTCTCTAATTAGCCTATCCGTAGTCCCCCCAATATAAGATAGAATTGTTGCAAGTATGAGAGGGATTAATTTTACCCAGAGAGAATATTTAACAAATATATAGTAGTCCACAATGAAGATTACTGCCAAAATAACAAAGAATAAAATTCCATTAATTATAGATTTAGAAAATGGAAAGTTCAAAAGAACCACGGTAAGTATTAGAATAATAATGATAATATATTTAAAATTAAGTATATTTATAAATTTATTTTCAAAGAGATTACCAAGAGCAGTTGCGTGGATTTCTGCCCCTGGCATTGGGCCATTAGAGGTAAAGGGGACTGGTTTAAAATCCTGGAGTTCTTCAAGTGTAACACCAACAAAGACGATTTTATTATAAAATGTGCTATCTTTAAGATATTCATAAAATACATTTGCATCATTGGCAGAATCTTCAATACCCTTTACCAAAAAGGTTTTATCATCCAACACTGACCAAAAAGAATAGTATGGCAATACCCCTCGGGGCCCGTAGAAATACAAATAATTGACATCTTTAAAAGTTTCCATTTTATTTAAAATTTTATAGGCAGATAGTGCAATGGAAGGATTTCCATTATAGGAAAAAAGGTATTTTCGTACAACCCCATCTTTATCTACTTTTAGGTTTGCAAATCCTGTTTTACTCACGTTCCTGAGGATAGATTCTGGTTCAACAGAATTCCCTCTTGTTAATTTCGATGCAAGTATTACATTTCCGAAATTTCTTATTGCATTTGAAAAGATACTATCGTCAGTAGAAGGAGTATCAAATTCAATGTCAAATACTACTTCTTTTGCCCCTGCTTTTTTTAGATTGTTAAGAAGTTTTGCATAGTATGTCCGGGGGTATGGGAATGTGACCTTTAGATTGTTATATGTATCATCATCTATGGCAACAATAACTATATTTTTTGGGGGCTTTTCCTTTCCTCTTACCTCAAGACGACTATCAAATAACTTCAATTCTAAAAATTTGAAAGGTCCTGTTAAAGAAAACAGTAAAGTCAGGATAGATACAAAAAAGAAAATTAATATTTTTCTCTTCACAGTTGTACCAATATCCTTTTTAATTTTTCTACGGAATCTTCTCTACAATCAGGTTCTGGCATATTTTTTGGAAATTCAATTTTTCTTGTGTTTAAGTAGATAGCCATCATTCCAGCTGATTTAGCTCCCAGAATATCCGTTTCAGGGCTGTCACCAATATGTATGGATTCATTTGGGTGAACCCCTATGGATTCCATAGCAGCATTGAATATTTTTTTATGTGGTTTTCTCTTCCCAATCTCTATGGAAAAAATAAGGGTGTCAAAATACTGAAGTAGATTTAGTTTTTTAAGCCAGATTCTCTCCACGTTGCCCAAGGGTGTATTTGATATAATTCCCAGCTTTTTTCCTTTATTTTTTAGGGCTATCAATAAATTATCAATGCCGCAAACAGGAACGACTGGTATCTTTAACATACTTTCAGCAAAGACCAATCCCAAACTTCCATCTGCAGGAACTCCAAAATAATTGGAAAGTATTATATCCCTTTCCATTACTGAATAATCTCTATCTTTATTGTTGATTTCCGTAAATAAAAAATCAAGACCTTTGATGATGCGAAACTTAGAAAGCCCTGTTAAATCCTGTAACATTTTTATTCTTATATTTGTTAATTCATCCAAAGAAGAAAAGGCGGGCCTAATTACAGTCCACCAACAATCAAAGAATATTGCCTTTATCACAGATTTATCCTTAATCCCTTTGGATACTCTATTGTAAAGGAAGTTGTATCTGAGAATATGGCGTTTGGCTTGAGATCTAATTTATAAAATATAAATCCAGAATTTTTATCGATGGAGTCAGGCTTTGGAAAGAATTTTACGTCCTTAATATTTATTCTAGAATCTCTTGTAACAGGAATTCTATCCAGCACTGTTATTTTTATTGAGACAGGTAGAGGATTTTTTACAGTGTTTAGATACTTGAATTCAACTGCCTCCGATTTTTTTAAGATACCTTTTGTTTTATGGAATCGTTTTAGAAGTTTTCGTGATACTTTTATCCTTCTGTCAACTCCTCCAGGAAGAGCCACTTCATCGTCAGGAAAGAAATTACCAATATTGGCTTCCCCCACATACTCATTTCCGACATAGATATAAGACCTGCCGGATAAGTAGAAGTTTTTAGTAGTATTTTTTGTTTTTGCAGTAAGAAACGCATATTTACTCATATAAGGGGCAGTAAAATAAGTAAATTTACTATCAAGTTTATTCTTGTTTATTAAAACTTTTTGTGGTTTTTTTTGAGAAAGGATACTTCTTTTCCCACTAATGCTATATGTGATTGATATAGGCGTTGTTTTGGGGAAGACCCTTCTTTCTTTATCCTCAGCAACATTTTTTGCAGAGGCAATTTTTTCAAAGCCTTTGAGTTCTGTTTTTAAGGGTAACGTGTATCCTAAAATATTTACATACCAGGGAGAAGGAGAAGGGGCATTAGCACCATATGAAGGTTGTGCTGTCGAGAACGTAATCCCTATATCTTTCCAATCCTCCCCTGTTAATTGCCATACATCTGCGAAATATTCTATCTCTGTTTTATTGTTTTCAGGCTCTTCTCTCAAAACGTAGAAGACATAAAAACCACCGTCTTTTATAGTATACTCAAGTCTAAACTTATGATAGCCATCACTTAGCACCCTTGCTGGAAAAATAATTCTATTAAATTTTGTTTTGCCTGTGCCAGATAAATCATTAAGTATTTTTTTTAATTTGTTAATTTTTTCTTTACAGTTTGATATCTTCTTGTTAATTTTTCTTTTTTCGGTCTTAAATCTGGAATAATTCTTACCTAAAAAGTTTAATACGTTTCTAAATGCAATCGGATCAAATTTACCTTTTGTAAATTCAGTAGAAAATTCTTTTGGCATAGTAACTTTTATCGAATTCAGAAATTCCTCCTGTGATTTAATGGTTTCTATCATATCTTCAAGCCTTAAGATGCTGTCAGTTAGAAGACTTATGCTATCTTTTAAATTCTTTATTTTGGTTTTAAATACAGAATCTGAAAATACTGTGTTAGCTTTAATTTCTCCTAAAATAACGTTGCTATCAGAGGAAATTCTTATGTTTCCGGTGATATTTCCAGGAATTATATTTGTTTGTATCTGATAATCTCCAGCAATGAGTTTCTTACTTGTCGTTCTTTGAACGAGGACATTATTGTTATAAAAAGTAGCCCTATCTATAGAGAAATTTAATGTTAAAGATACTATAATGAATATCATTTATTCCTCCCTTCCAAACCTTTCCATACATTTACACTATTGCCACCCGCTTTTTTTGCATTATACATTGCATAGTCAGCCCACCTTATTAAGTCAACGGGTTTGTCATCCGGGAAATTTTTTGCAATGCCAATACTAACTGTCACTTTTTTATCCTTTTCTATTGATTTTCGTATTGTTTCACATGTATGGATAGCGGTTTCCATAAATTCAACATTAAATAATATAAAGAACTCATCACCACCATATCTGTATGCCTTTCCAATGTTTGATTTAGATGCCCCCCTTTTAATCATTTCTGCTACAGATGTAAGTATTCTATCACCTTCATAGTGACCATATGTATCATTTATTTTTTTAAATTTATCAATATCAATGACTGCGAGAATTGCAGTACTCCTTATACCACCCTTAATTTTTCTGAATGTCTCACCTATGTCGGTGTAAAAGATCCTTGAGTTATAAAGCCCTGTTCGGAAGTCTTTTTCAGATAGTTCCATTATTTCTTTTTCAAAATAACCGATCTTATCAGCCATCCTTTTTAGATGAAATAATAGCCTTGTAAATTCTGTTGGAAAATTCTCAAATTTCTCATTAAATTTAGCCCTTCGTTCTGTATAGTCATCAATTTTCTCTGTGATAAGTCTAATAGGTTTAAGTAAATAATGATTCAGATTTCTATTGAAGTAAAAAGAGATCAGTAGAAGAATTAGAACAGTAAAAACAATATAGTACAGAATTATCGTTTGGTCAGTTGCAATTATATGAGATATATCTTTTTTTTGAAGGAGAAAAAATTTATTTTTAATAGGAACGGATGATACTAAATAAAATTTGCCTCTTTTTTCTCCTTTTATAAGGCCAGAAGTCTGCCCTGTAAAAGTTACCCCTACCCTTAATGGTTCAGAAGAAATTATTATCTTTCTTGTTTCAGCATCAATTATGTCCACATTTTTTACATTGGGTTTATATTTTATATAATCTTCTATTATCCTTATAGTCTTTCTATTATCTGGATTTGAAGGGATTTTTGAAGCGAGTAGTTCAAGTTCTTTGTTTGCCAGGATTTTTTGGCCTATGCCCATTTTTGCCATTGTTACAACATAGATAAAGGTAACAAGCATAATTCCTGCAATTGTAAGAGGGACAATTAAATTTAATAGGAAGATTTTTTTTATGCCCATATTTTCATAATACAAAATATAAAAAAAATGTCAATAAAAGTTTTT
>Ga0190360_1001667_pt1 | contig 11274 bp, 9 predicted proteins | sample 48721834_MG_FD_161271 | JGI IMG/M metagenome (GOLD analysis project Ga0190360, IMG submission 161271) | Hydrothermal vent microbial mat bacterial communities from Southern Trench, Guaymas Basin, Mexico - 4872-18-3-4_MG | ecosystem: Environmental > Aquatic > Marine > Hydrothermal vents > Microbial... | reverse complement strand
TGCAGGGGCGGAGCTTGACTGTGCGATTTTCTATATGGACATGCGCACTCACGGGAAGGATTTTGAGAAATACTATGATGATGCCAGAGAAAAGCACGGCATCAGATTTATTCGCTCTCGTGTACACTCAGTGGAGGAGGTTCCGGGAAGCGATGATTTAAGGATCCGGTACGTGACAGAGACAGGAAACCTCGAATCCGAGCTTTTTGAAATGGTTGTTCTCTCTGTTGGTCTTGAATCCCCCAGGGAGTCCATTGAGCTTGGCCGCAAGCTTGGCATCCAGCTCGATGCCTCCGCGTTTTGTGAGACTGATTCTTTTCGCCCTGTTTCCACGTCAAGAAAAGGCATTTATGTGTGTGGTGCGTTTCAGGGGCCAAAAGACATTCCCCAATCCGTCATTGAGGCCAGTTCGGCTGCAGCTCAGGCCGGAGCCATTTTGAGCAAGGCAAGAAACACCCTCACCAGGCATAAAGAGGCGCCACAAGAAAAGGATGTGCGGGGGGAAAGACCCCGTATCGGCGTATTCGTGTGCCATTGCGGAATCAATATTGGAGGAGTAGTGGATGTCCCGGCAGTGAGAGATTATGCAGCCTCACTCCCATATGTGGAATATGCCACAGACAACCTCTACACATGTTCGCAGGATACCCAGGAGACCATAGCCCAAGTAATCAAAGAGAAAAACCTTAACAGAATCGTTGTGGCTGCCTGTACACCACAAACCCACGAACCCCTTTTCCAGGAAACAATCGCTGGTGCCGGCATCAACAAGTACCTTTTTGAAATGACCAATATCCGCAACCAAGACTCCTGGGTTCATCAAGGTAGCCCCCAGGAGGCAACGGAAAAAGCTAAGGACCTGGTTCGGATGGCTGTGGCCAAAGTGGCCCTTATGGAACCTTTGCCCGAGAGTGAGCTCCAGATTAACCAGAGAGCCCTTGTCGTTGGAGGCGGAGTATCAGGCATGGTTGCCGCCAAGGCGCTGAGCGAACTGGGGTACCCCGTAACCCTGCTGGAAAAAGGGCCTTCTCTTGGAGGTCAAGCCCTAAAGCTTTACAAGACATGGAAGGGAGAAGATATTCAGAAAAACATTGCAAACTTGATTCAATCTATCGAAGCAGACAGGAACATTGAGGTTAATCTGAATGCCGAGCTTTCAGATGTGCAGGGTTTTGTAGGTAATTTCAAATCCACTTTCAAATCCGGAAAAATGCAGGGGGAGGTCGAGCACGGTATTGCTGTTTTGGCCACAGGGTGCTCAGAGTACAGACCGAAGGAATACCTTTACGGAGAAGATCCCCGCGTTCTCACGCACCTCGAGCTGGATCAAAGGTTTATAAGCAACGATTCAACCTTGAAGAATACCAAAACAGCCGTATTCATTCAGTGTGTGGGTTCGAGAGAACCTCAGAGACCATATTGTTCCAGGGTATGCTGTACCCATTCGATTGAAAGTGCCCTTCACCTCAAAGAAATCAATCCTGATATGGATGTGTACATCCTGTACCGTGATATACGGACTTACGGAGAAAGAGAGCTTCTTTACAGGAAGGCACGCGAGGCGGGCATTTTCTTTGTCAGGTTCTCCCTGGAGCAAAAGCCTAATGTTGCCTTGGAAAAAGACGGGCTTGAAATCCAGGTTCAGGATATCATTTTGCAGCGCCCAATACTTATAAAGGCCGATCTATTGATCCTTGCAGCAGCCATTGTTCCGCACAAGGATGAAAAACTGGCCCAGCTTTTCAAGGTTCCAATGAACAGTGACGGATTCTTTGTGGAAGCGCACCCAAAGCTTGCTCCCTCCGAATTTGCCACTGACGGGGTTTTCCTTTGCGGCATGGCGCATTACCCCAAACCCATAGATGAATCTATTTCACAGGCACAGGCTGCAGCTTCAAGAGCCGTAACCCTACTGGCGCAGCAGAAGATTACCGTAAGCGGTATGGTGGCATATTCAAACCCCATGATTTGCAGCGCTTGTGGGGTATGCATGGATATTTGTCCCTATTCAGCCCCGTCATGGATCAAAGAAGGCCCCTTTGCCGGAAAGGTGGAAATCAACCCCGCGCTTTGCAAAGGATGCGGCCTGTGCGTTGCTTCGTGCCGTTCAGGGGCACTCAACCTGAGAGGATTTGAAGAGGGACAGATTATGGCGATGATCAACGAACTTTAGATCATTTTTCCGGGAAATGTATTTTCCGAATCAAGAACAAGTTCGAGGAGAACAAGCAGGAGTTAGTGATGAACGAGTGGCATCCAAAGATTACGGCCTTTCTGTGTAACTGGTGCAGCTACGGTGCTGCTGACCTGGCAGGAGTAAGCAGACTCCAATATCCCCCTGATATCCGGATTATTCGGGTACCGTGCTCTGCAAGGGTAAGTCCCAAGTTTATACTCGCTGCGTTCAGACACGGCTCCGACGGTGTCTGGGTTTCGGGGTGACACCCCGGAGACTGCCATTACCTGGAAGGTAATTATTACGCAAGGCGTAAATTCGCTCTTTTGAAAAACCTCCTGGAACACACAGGTCTGGAGCCGGGCAGGCTCCATTTTTCTTGGATATCCTCTGCCGAAGCGACCAAGTTTGTGGAAGTCGCCAATGAGGTTATTCGCTCTGTCAGGGAAGCAGGGCCGGCTTCCTATTTCATAAAAAAGAGAGCCGAGGTGGCATAGGAATGCTAGAGTACACAGCCAAAATCAGAGAAATTGCTAGGGGCTTGCTTGAGAAAGGGACGGTAGATGTTTTTATAGGCTACAGGAAAGGTTCCGTACCCATGATGAATGAGCCCGTACTTGTGACCGATCCAGCCCAGACTGACGTCCTGCACTGGGATAGTCACTGTGGTCTGAATCTGTGCAACTATCTCACCAAGAGAACGGATAGAATCGGTATTGTCGCCAATGGTTGCAACTCGAGGAATATTGTCACGCATATTATCGAAAACCAGGTAAAACGCGAGCAGCTCTACATTGTTGGTATCCCGTGCACTGGAATGATCGATCACCGCGCGGTGAAGCGGGCCGTTAACGGCAAAGAGATAAAGGGGGTTCAGGAAAACAAGGATACCTTCTTGGTAATAGGCAAGGATTTTGAAGAAAAATTCGCAAAGAAAGATTTCCTTCAGGACAATTGCTCTGTGTGCCGTCACCGAAACCCCGTGGAATACGATGAGATGGTGGCCGAGCCTGTGGAGGAACAGGAAGCCGAGGATGTTTTTGCGGATGTAAAGACAATTGAAAAAATGAGTCCCAGCGAAAAGCAGGATTTCTTTACGCAACTGATTTCTTCCTGCATTCGCTGCTATGCGTGCCGAAATGTGTGTCCTCTTTGTTACTGCCCCACATGTTTTGTTGATGAATCGCAACCACAATGGGTTGGAAAAAGCATTGACCCGGTTGATACCATGACCTTTCACCTCCTGAGGGCATTCCATTGCGCAGGCAGATGTACTGACTGTGGGGCCTGCGAAAGGGTCTGTCCAGTGGCTATTCCAGTAAGACAATTTACGAAGAAGTTAAACAAGGACACCCTCGAACTCTTCCAATGGGAGGCGGGTCTGACCCTGGAGCAAAGGCCTGCACTGGATGTATACCGTGTTGACGATTACAATGACTTTATTCTCTGAGAACTAAAGGTAGGGCTTATGAAAGGCAGATTATTCACCAAGAAAGAGTGGGACAAGGCGTTAAGGGAGCTCAGCAAATCTCAGAAGATCTTTGTGCCTGCCAAAGAGAAAGATTTTCATAATTTTACCGTTCTGGACAACAATATGGAGCCTGACTTTGACTTTCAAAATACACGATTGTCTCCAAAATCTATAGTTTTTCCGCAGTCAGAACGAATGTTCGAATACACCCTTGATGAAACCAGCCCTGATGCTCATATCCTCAAGGAAGCCCCCAAGGATTTTCCCCCCCAGGCCGTAGTGGGAATCAGGCCATGTGACGCCCATGCTTTTCAGATCGTGAACGTCAATTTTGATAACCCGGAATACAAGGACCCCTGGTGGGTACGACGCTACAGGGCAACCACGTTTGTGGGCCTTGGATGCAACGAGCCCTGTTCTACCTGTTTTTGCACCTCAGTGGGCGGGGGCCCTTTCAGCGAAAAGGGCCTTGATATACTGCTTCATGACCTGGGAGATCGGTTTCTTGCAAAGGCCATAACGGAGAAAGGTATAGAATTCCTCGACAAGATCGGATCAGGAAAGGAAGCCAGCGAACAGACTTTGAAGAAGGCTGCCCTTGAAGCTGAAGCTGCCCTGGGGAAAATTTCCTCATCAGTCCCTACTGACAGGTTAAAGGAAAAGACGGAAATCGAGCTGTTTGATGCACCTTTCTGGGAAAAAATCGCATTCCCGTGCATTAATTGTGGAACCTGCACCTATCTCTGTCCGACATGCTGGTGCTTTGACATACAGGACGAGGTTTTTAGGAAGGAAGGAGATAGGATAAGAAACTGGGATTCATGCATGTTTCCCCTTTTTACCCTGCATGGGTCCGGCCATAATCCGCGCGAGAAAAAGGTTCAAAGGGTTCGCCAGAGATTCATGCACAAGCTAAAATACTACGTGGACAAATACGGCAACGGCGTAGCATGTGTGGGGTGCGGTCGGTGCGTGCAGTTTTGCCCTGTAAACATTGACATAAGGGAAGTTTTTGAATTGATGAATGGCTACTGAAAAAGGCTTTGCTATTTCCCAATTTATCGTTTCGCCAAAAAAACCTAATATTCTGAAAAACAGGAGGCGCTTCTTTGGAAAATCCCTATCTTCCTTATCCTGTTCGGATAGAAAAAATCATTACTGAAACAGAGGACAGGAATCTGAAGACATTCACGTTTTCCTTTATAAACCCTGAACATGAAAAAAAATTCTCTTACCTTCCTGGGCAGTTTGCGGAACTCTCTATTGCGGGCAAGGGAGAGATTCCTATAGGTATAGCTTCCTCCCCTACTGAGAAGGGCTACCTGACATTTACGGTCAATAAAGTGGGCCTGGTAACCAGTCACCTGCATAACATGAAGGAAGGTGAAACCATGGGTATTCGGGGGCCACTGGGGAACTTCTACCCATGGGAACAAATGCAGGGGAAGAACATCGTTATCATCGGCGGTGGTTTTGCTTTTACCACACTGCGCTCAAGCATTATTTACATGCTTCACCCCGAAAACCGCAACAAATATGAAGATATAACCGTGGTTTACGGAGCTAGAACCCCTGGAATGCTTCTTTACAAGCAGGAACTCGAAGAGTGGGAAAAAAGAGACGACATAAATATGCACATCACGGTGGACGCCACGCAGGACCCCACCTGGAAATACAACATAGGTTTTGTGCCTACCATAACTGAACAGAAAATCAAGACCGCGGATAATGCAATTGCCATCGTCTGCGGACCACCCATTATGATCAAATTCACCCAGCCTGTGTTGGAAAAAATAGGGTTTCCCCCGGAGAGGATTATTCTCTCTCTTGAAATGCGCATGAAATGTGGGATTGGCCTGTGTGGCCGCTGTAACATTGGAGACAAATACGTGTGCAAAGATGGGCCTGTATTTTCTCTTGCCCAGCTTCGGGACATGCCTCCTGAATACTAATGGAATGGGTTCTCACGGAGGCTTGGCCGCAGATTATGCCCTGATTGCTGATAAGAGGCAATTGGAGCGATCATGAATCAGGAAAGTGTTATTATCAGGTGCACCAAGTGCGGTGCAAAAAATAGGGTCCCAACAAACAGGCTGCAAGACAGGCCGGTCTGTGGAAAATGCAAAGCCCCACTGATTTACTATGATCGGCCTGTGCACGTCACGGATGGAACATTCCAGGAGGAAGTTCTTTCATTTCCAGGCGCTGTACTTGTGGACTGCTGGGCACCCTGGTGCGGGCCGTGCCGTATGGTGGCTCCAATCCTTGACCACCTTGCATCCCAATATGCCGGACGTCTCAAGGTGGCCAAATTGAATGTGGATGAAAATTCCCTCACAGCTTCGAAGTACGGCATACAGAGTATCCCGACAATGCTCCTCTTTAAAAATGGAAACCAGGTCGATAGACTTGTGGGGGCTCTGCCCAGAGAGGAAATAGAAAGGCACCTCCTGCAGGTTCTCTGAAATGCTGGCAGTTCCCTGCAAGAGGACACGCTGTACTCAGTTTCAAATTGGCCGGTTTTTGTCCCGTCTTTTCTTTCTTGCATGATGACCCGTGCTGTGGTACTAAGATTTTGCTTTCATGCTTCACTCCAGGGTGATAGCATGAATCGGTGAAAAATCCGGGCACTTGAACTCAGACACCACGGGTAAGGTCCGCAAGAGCGCAGGGTGGGCTGTCCATCGTCACTGGCTAAAAAAACCTGGGTTAAGCTGCCGGGAAACTCGTTTGAACGAAGGCGAGTAACATATTGAGCAAAAACTTGGCACCACAGGAGTCTGAGAAGACCAAGAAGCTCACATTTCCTGACCACGACCTGTTCAGGATGCTTTGTGGTGAGCATAATATACACCTTCACACAATCGAGAAAAAAATCGGCCTTTCAGTTGCGGTCAGAGGCAACCGGCTCACCCTTCAGGGTGGAGACTGGGAGGTAGAACTGGCTGAAAAGGTTCTCGAGCAACTCTATGGACTCCTTGAGGAACACTACCCCCTGTATGAGAACGATGTAGAGTACGCTGTAAGAATCCTGAGCAATGATATTTCTGCAAATCTTAAGAAAATATTCCTTGATAAGATCTACATAACTTCCAGTAAGCGCGTTATCACCCCGAAAAGTATCAACCAAAAAGCTTATATTGACAGTATAAGAAGATTTGACATTGTATTCAGCATTGGTCCTGCAGGGACAGGGAAAACTTATCTGGCAATGGCAATGGCCATCGCCTCTCTCGTAAAGAAGGAAGTTAAGCGCGTTGTGCTCACAAGACCTGCAGTTGAAGCCGGCGAACATTTGGGGTTTCTGCCGGGAGATCTGTATGAGAAAGTGAACCCCTATCTGAGGCCGCTATACGACGCACTACACGATATGATGGACTTTGAAGATGCTTCTCGCCTTGTTCAAAGAGGCGTCATAGAGGTTGCCCCTCTGGCCTTCATGAGGGGCAGAACACTTAACGATTCTTTCGTTATCCTGGATGAAGCCCAGAATGCAACAACAGAGCAGATGAAAATGTTTCTAACGCGGCTTGGATTCAGCTCAAAGGCTGTAATCACAGGCGACGTCACCCAGGTTGACCTCCCTCAGGGCAAGATATCGGGGCTTATTGAGGCAAGGAATATTCTGCAAGGGATCAAAGGAATCAAATTCGTTTACTTTTCCAGAGAAGATGTTGTAAGACATCCCTTGGTTCAAGAAATCATTGATGCCTATGAGAGGACCGAGGCCAGCAAAAAGTCCAAGTAGTTACATGGGAAAATATTATTTTAAATAATTGAGGGAAGCCAGGTCATCCTGGCCCAATTTGATTTTGATTTTCTATAAAAACGCCATGAATGTTTCAAGTAAGACAAAAGTGAAACCCCTGCCAAAAGGCAAGTCATCTGGAACTTTTAAAAACAAGGATCTAGCCCTCAAAAGGAAGCTTGCTTCCCTGTTTCATAAGTGGATGGGGATTGATCGTCTGAGGTGGATAATCCTCGCTGCCCTCAGCCTTTTTGTGGCGGTTCTGCTTTTCCCGAATATACTGACCAGGCCACCCGTCTACAATCTGGGAGACATTGCAGAGAGAGACATTAAGGCATCCCACGATTTTCTCATTGAAAACACTGCATTAACTGAGAAAAACAGGGAAAATGCTGCCAGGAAAGTCTTGGGCGTCTATGACTTTGATAACATCGCCCTAAACCTTGTCCCTGCAATAAGGAAAAGTTTTAGTATGGGCAGGGAGTACTTGAAAACGATATCTGCCAATTCCACTGATCAAGAAGTACGTGCTGACCTGTCTTCAACAGAGGTCGTCAAGAACCGATTTTTTGCGACCCTTGAAATTCCTCCCAATGAAAGGCTTTTCGCTAAGCTCCTAAAATCAGGGTTTCCGGCAAAAGTTGAAGATGCAACCATCGGACTTGTAGGCAAGATCTCACGCCTTGGGATTGTGGGTAATATGTCAATTCTGAAAAAACAATTTGAGAAGGGGGGAATTATTCTTCATGACATAAATACAAGAAAAGAAACAAGGGTGACCAACCCTGAGCGCTTCTTTGACCTTAAAGGAGCGAGGGATTTTATCAAACGCCAGAAAAAAGACCTCGAACAAAACCTTCAGAACCCAAAGCTTTCCAGCATAGTGATAGATCTGGCTCAATCCCTGATCAGGCCAAACCTCACATTTAATCAAAGAGAGACAGAGTTACGCAAAGAAGTTGCCCAAGAATCTGTGAAGCCGGTCTATTTCAAAATCAAGAAAGGTGAAATGCTGGTACGGGAAGGTGAAAGAATCGGCCCGCAACATCTACTGCGTCTCTCAGGGGAAATAAAGTCCCAGAAGCCCATTGAAAGAATCGGTCGCGTACCTGCGATGGCTTTGCTTATAGGGCTTTTCATTCTGGTCATTCAACTGGTTGGCATTAGAAGTACTCCTTTGTTTCTGAAAGATGGAAGGAATTTTGTCTTTAACACACTTACACTTTTCACTATTTTCGTGTTCTTCTGGGCATATGGTTTTGTAGCCGAAGAGGTTGCCAGAGGGTTTACTCACTTGTCCTCCAAGGCACTCCTTTTTGCCATGCCGGTTGCCTCCGGCGCGATGTTGATATCCGTTTTTCAGGGAACACTCATGGGCGTGACATTTTCCCTGGTCATCTCAGTTCTTGCATCTCTTGTTGCAGGAGGAAGAGTTGAATTTTTTATTTTCTTTTTCACTACAAGTGTAGTGGCAGCCTACGGAGTGCGGAGTTGCCGGGAACGAGGTGTTTTTATCAAAACAGGCTTGGTTGTTGGACTCATAGGCATGATCCTGGCACCGGCTGTTAAAATGGTTAACGGCTCAATCTACTCAGTTGAATCTGTTGTGGCATCTGCTTCCGGATTCACCGGGGGCCTTCTCTGCGGCGTTATTGTGACAGGCATACTGCCATTGATCGAAATGGCCTTTGGTTTTACCACCGACATAAAGTTGTTGGAGCTTGGAAACCTGGACCAGCCTCTACTTAGAGAACTAATGGTGCAGGCACCCGGAACCTACCACCATAGCGTCATAATCAGCAACATGGTTGAGGCAACGGCCAAGGCTGTACATGCCAACCCTCTGCTCGCAAAGGTAAGCGCCTATTATCATGACATAGGAAAGATGAAAAAACCGCTGTACTTTATAGAAAACCAAATGGGGACTGAGAACAAACACGAAAAACTTGCTCCTTCCATGAGTAGCCTTATTTTGATTTCCCATGTAAAGGATGGCGTGGAACTCGCCGCAAAGTACAAGCTCGGAAGAGAAATCAGCGATATCATTCAACAACACCACGGCACGAGCTTGATCTCCTATTTTTATCAAAAAGCAAAAGACCGCATGGTGTCCAAAGGAGGGAAACCTGTAGAAATAAACCAAGAAGACTTTCGATACCCCGGCCCTAAACCTCAAACAAAGGAAGCGGGACTGGTAATGTTGGCTGATATGGTGGAGGCAGCTTCAAGAACGCTCAGTGATCCCACACCTGCCCGCATTCAGGGTCTTGTGCAGAAGATTATTAATAAGGCTTTTTCAGACGGGCAACTGGATGAGTGTGAGTTGAGTCTGAAAGATTTACATGAAATCGCCAAGGGTTTCAACAAAACGTTGAGCGGAATTTTCCACCACCGCATAGAATATCCTGAAGCTGCGCAGAAGACTTCAAAAAAGGCGAAGAATGAAAATACAGGTTCTTTTGGAACAGAAGATTCCGGGCCTGAAAAGCCGGAAGATAGTGCAGAAGTTAACAAAAGTCTTAAAAGACTTGGGCTGTAAAGATTGCGAACTCAGTGTTCTTCTAACAGGAGACAGACATATTGCCGAACTGAACCAGCGCTATCTGAAAAGGAAAGGACCTACTAACGTGCTCGCTTTCCCAATGTCGGGAGGGCCACCTCCCCTTGTAGAAACAAACCTTCTCGGAGATGTTGTTGTTTCCGTGGAAAGGGCCGTGGACGAATCAAATGAATCCGGGGAATCCCTGGAGGAAACCCTTTTTCGCCTTCTTATTCACGGAATTCTGCACCTTCTTGGCTACGATCACGAAAAGTCTCCAGAGGATGCGACGCTGATGTTCAAGGAAGAAGAAAGGCTTTTGGCCCTTATCAAGGAGATGTAACAGGGATTTCACTTTATATTCTTGGTAACATTTTTGCCTTCTAAAAAGATGCAATAGGGTTATGGGAAAAAGCCAGAATGATATGATGTTTTTCAAATTCATGAACGTCTTGTGAATGTCTTGCATGGAGGGAGATAAAATGGCACGCCTAGCTGTTAATGTGGACCATGTGGCTACTGTTCGAGAGGCACGCGGCATAAATGAGCCTGATCCAGTTCTGGCAGCCGGGATTGCTGAGCTGGCCGGAGCTGATGGAATTATCTGCCATCTCAGAGAGGATAGAAGGCACATAAAGGATAGAGATCTTGCCCTGCTTCGCCAGACAGTTAAGACCAAGTTGAACATGGAAATGGCGGCAGTGTCCGAAATGCTTAACATTGCTGCAAGTACCAAGCCTGACCTGGTCACACTTGTGCCTGAAAGGCGAGAAGAGCTTACAACAGAGGGCGGGCTGGATGTGAGGGCCAACCCTGAGCACTACAAGAAAGCAGTTGACCAATTAAAGCAGGAGGGTATTCAGGTGAGCTTTTTTGTTGACCCGGACCCCACCCAGATAGAAGCAGCCCATGAGGCAGGCGCAGATATCGTGGAAATTCATACGGGTCATTACTCGGAGGCTCACTCCGAGAGCGAGGCCCGCGAGCTATTTGAGCGTATCGGAGTAGCAGTGAATAAAGCTTCTGCTCTTAGATTGGGCATAAGCGCGGGTCACGGCCTTAACTACGTTAACATAAAAAGATTCAAGTCCCTTCCCCTGATCGAAGAATACAGCATTGGCCACAGTATCGTTGCACGAGCCGTGATCGTGGGTTTTGAAAAAGCAGTAAGAGAAATGCTTGAACTTGTGAGAGATTTTTAGGCCCATGATTTATGGTATAGGTATTGACCTTGTTAACATAGGCCGTATGCAGGCAGTGCTGAGAAGGTGGGGAAAGCGTTTTACCGGGAGGGTCTTTACCTCAGCCGAAATTGAAACATGCAGCAAAAGGCCCCATCC
>Ga0190360_1001662_pt1 | contig 11283 bp, 11 predicted proteins | sample 48721834_MG_FD_161271 | JGI IMG/M metagenome (GOLD analysis project Ga0190360, IMG submission 161271) | Hydrothermal vent microbial mat bacterial communities from Southern Trench, Guaymas Basin, Mexico - 4872-18-3-4_MG | ecosystem: Environmental > Aquatic > Marine > Hydrothermal vents >... | reverse complement strand
ATCAGACCACTTTTTCCAGATTTTGTAATTTATTTAGGGGGTCATATTCCTCAAATTCCATATATGACCCCATGTACCGAAGAAATGGGGCGAGCAGTTGCAGAAAAAATTAAAGAATTCAACAGCTGTATTCTAAAAAATCATGGTGCGGTTACAGTCGGGAAAACAGTGAAAGAAGCGTATATAAGGATGCAAGTTTTAGAATCTGGAGCAGAAATTTTCTTTAAATCATTGCAAATAGGGACGCCAGATATTTTGACGGATAAAGACATTAACGAAATATTAAACTTAGATATAGAAAAATACAGAAAAAAATTGTTAGAAAATCCAAATAAATAATGTTTTACAAAATAATAGGGCATATTGAAGATTATCTTAAAATTTAAATGAATGTTTATAAGAATTTAACTGATATTTATCTTTTTAAGATAAATCATGACGTATTTCACCATTGGGAAGCATATTATCGGGGTGATATTCACCATTTTCTTCCATTTTTTTTCTTATACATTTATTATAGTTTTTAAAGCAATACTCTTTTACCCATTTATCTTCCAAAAGACCTTCATCAGTAAACCTTTTTATTGGGCAGACAGGATACCACACACAATGTTTTTTCAATGGATTTATACACATCCTATTAGTTTATTTATATAGAATAAAATTAATGCGATAAATGTGTTATAAAATAAATTTCTAATAAAGTCTTTTTTAAGTTGTGGTTAAGATAATGATGGCTTTTTTAACATAATATTTGGAGGTCTTAATTAGTCAATGTAAAGAAATAGAAAGATTATTTTAAGAAAAGGAATTTTACGGTAATTTTTTTTCTAATCATTTTAAATATATTAATAAAGTCTAAATTTAATTAAAATTTTGTTTAAAAGAGATTTCATTGTTATGATTATTTAGAATTGTAAGTGTCCTATAAATTTTATATTGTTTATAGGTATAAAAAAGTTAGATAATTAGCATTAAAAATGATCAGTTATGACAAATCCAGTTTTTTTCGGTCCAAATATATTAAAATGGTGTGATAATTGCAATATACCTATTTTGAATGTTAAAAAATGTCCTAAATGTAATGAAGAAACGAGGAGTGTTAATATTACACCACCATTTGACGTACGACCTGCAATTTTTGGAATGGATGTATTAAAAAATACCATAGATTCGAATTACGGCGTAGGTTCGAGTTCATTTCTGGATTCAAAAATTGTTTTATTTAACAGAGCCCCAGATATTGATACGTTGGATGAAGTTATTTTAGATGGGGTCGTTGTTGGGCGGCTACAATTTGATGTAAATCGCATGAGTTGGAGATTTAAACCGACGATCAATGGTGCATTACGAATATTTAAGGTATTAAAAAGATTTCCTAAATGGGTATTAGTTGACAAAGGAGCAGAACCATATATTAAAAATGGCGCTAATGTTCTTGCACCAGGAATATTAGATTTTGATAATACAATAGAAAAACTGGATTTTGTTTTTATTATTAATACAAATAATCAACTATTAGCTATTGGAAAATGTAAATACTCACCTGAGGAAATAAGGGGCATGAAAAAGGGGATGATAATTAAAAATATAGGACATATCAAGGAAACATACAACTTAAAAGATTTAAAAAAAGGGGCTACTTGGGAGGATGTAATAAATGCTAACTGGCAATATTTAGAAGAAAAAGAAAATACATCTAAAAAGTTACTTAGGCGAGTTGTTAATAAGTATAATGATATTCCAGTAGCTGTATCTTTCTCAGGTGGTAAAGATTCTTTATGCACTTTGTTGATCGCAATTGAAGAACTAAAAGACAATTTTCATGTAATTTTTTTGAATACTGGAATTGAATTCCCTGAGACAGTGAGGTTTACCAAAGAAATAATAAGAAGATTAGGTCTAGAATCGAAATTAATTATTGGAGACGCTAAAAATACTTTTTGGGAGAATCTTTCAAAATATGGCTTCCCTGCAAGAGATTATAGATGGTGTAACAAAGTTTTAAAGTTAGATATCATGAAAAAAATTATAGAAGAGAGATTTAATGGTAAAGCTCTAACAGTAGTAGGGACAAGAAAAAGAGAAAGTAGGACTAGGTCTAGGGAAAGGGAAGTTTCGCAAAATAAAAATATACCTGGACAAATAAATGTAAGTATTATACATAATTGGACTACATTAACAGTCTGGTTATATATAATTAAAAAGGGTATAATGTTTAACCCGATTTATAACAACAATTTTAACCGTATAGGATGTTGGATTTGTCCGTCCAATAAATTGTCTGAAATTGAAACACTTAAATCCACACATCCCCGTTTATATGAAAAATTAATGCAAGAACTTAAAAAATTTAAAGAAGAGATCAATGCCTCAGAAGAGTTTATCAAGTATGGATTTTGGAGATGGAGAAATCCATCCAAAGGTATGGTCAAATTAGCAAAAAAATTAAAAATCCCACTTGACATAGACTATTCAAGATTTCAAAAATTTAACTGGTAAATAGTCAGACGGTTCAATTTATAATTTTGATAGAGAATCAGGATATTTTTTCATTTTTTTTATGAGTTTCTCAATAGATTTATTTTTTTGGTCGATCAATTTTTGTTTAATAACCGCGCCTCTTTTTGTTTTAAATTTATTATTTACGCTCCATACTTTTTTTCGTTTTTTAACAACCTTACCTGGGAGAATAACGGAATTATTTAAAATCATAGCACCTTCTTGGAGCTGGACGTTATCTGAAATTGTGCAATTTGTTCCAATTAATACATTATCTTCAATTTTGCAGTTATGAATACATGAATTATGCTGAATTATAACATAATTTCCGATTTCAATGTTTTCTCCATGGATAACGACATTATCTTCTATGATAGTATTTTCACCAATAACTATTCTCCCTCCATCTGCCCTAATGACGGTCCCAAATAATATTATTGAATTTTTACCAATTTCCACATCACCAATAATTATCGCAGTAGGTGCTATAAAAGCAGGTGAATTTAATTGAGGAGAGTCCCCATTGAAAGAATATAGCATATAACCACTCTCTAAAAAATTGAGTTATTCATTTCTTTTAAATCTTCTTTGATTTCTTCTCTTAACCTAATTACATCATTTACATTTAACTCAGGCATCGCTGTGATTTTTGTTTTTAGTTGGACAACAGTCCCAATATTAGAAACCTCAGACAGATCTACAGGGATCTCAAGATTTAGCCCCTTTATAATTAACGAAACCTTCCAGGGTAAGTATTCAATTCTAATCGATTTTATAAGGCCTAAACGCCTTGACTCTTTATCAAATACTTCTTTTCCAGCTAATTGTCCCGGAAAAATTGGTTCATAAAATTCCACTTGATTTTGGGGAATCCTTTTTTTCGTCATTAAATTCACCAGTGAATGAAAGTAATTAATGGTTTTTATTAAATAGTTTAATATAATATTTAAAAAACAATATTATTTCATAAACCTTTTGTGATATTAATTTTAAATATTTAATTTAAGAGGTCAGCTAACTCATATAAAGATTTTAAATAATAATCGGGTTGAGTTTTTAGGTGAGAGAGGTTATGGTCCCTTACAATATAGGCAGTAGAAATTTTAGCTTTTTTACCTGCAATGATATCTATTTCTGAATCACCAACAAATAGAATTTTTTTTTCTTGTTTAATAAATTCATTTAAATCATTTAAACACCACAATATCCCATCAGGTTCTGGTTTCGCATATTTTTGATTGATTGAACCCAAAAAAACTTTACAATCTAAAAATTGTTCCAGATGAAATTGTGTAATTTCATACCATGCTTTTTCGTGCGGTGTATTTGAGATCACACCAGTTTTTATATTATATTTTGATTTTATAAGTCTGAGTATAGGTATTGTATCTTCATATAGGCGCATTTCACCTTTTTTAATTAATTCTTTTCTTAATTTAAAGTCTTTGTGGTCAAAAATATTCCAAAATTTGGAAATATCTTGTTTATTAATACCCCACTTTATCAATACTTCAGAATATTTATTTCCAGATGACCACAATTCCCCGATTTTATTAATTGAAATTTGAATTCCTATTTCCATACAAGCTTGTAATACAAGATTATTTATCAATTTTAAGAAATTTTTAGGAATTCTTACTAATGTTCCGTCTAAATCAAATAGAATTACTTTAAATTTCATAAAAAACCTGTCGAGAAATTTTTGAAATTAAAATTCACCAATAAAATTACATAGAGTTATAAATAATTTTTTGTAATTAATTTAACATTAAATATCTAAGAAAATTAAAACTGGAAAAATAAGAACTTTATCAAATAAAGAATAAAAAAAAGAGAAAACGCATAGAATAAAGAAATTACCTTTTAGTATATTTATTTACCATATAATCATATTTTTTCTCGATATCTAAAGTAAAACTGGGACGTATTTCTTCAAGGCTTTTCAAGAAATAATCCCAAGAAATTGTTTTTGCATCTGGGTTATCCCGAATTTGCATTAATACAGCCTCGCGACAGAGATTTTCTAGGTCGGCGCCGGTAAATCTTTCTGTTTTAGCTGCCAATTCTTCTAAATTTACATCACCGGTGATTGGCATCCCTTTTGTATGAATTTTTAAAATTTCGAGTCTTTCTTCTCTGTTAGGCGGGTGCACATATAAAATCTTATCAAACCTACCTGGGCGGAGTATAGCCGGGTCCAATGCATCTAAGTTTCTGTTAGTAGCAGCTATACAAACTATTTGGCCCATCCCTTGAAGTCCATCAAGTTCTGATAATAATTGATTTACAACAGTCTCAGTTACCTTATTACTTGTTGAGCTATCTCTTGTTGAGGCAATTGCATCTATTTCGTCGAAAAATATAATTGAAGGTGCGGCTAACCTCGCTTTTCTAAAGATTTCTCTTATCGTTTTTTCAGATTCACCAACCCACTTTGAAAATATCTCGGGACTCCTAACCGGAATAAAATTTGCTTCAGATTCAGTGGCAACAGCTTTTGCAAGCAAGGTTTTTCCAGTTCCAGAGGGACCAAATAATAATATCCCACTAGTAGGTCTTATTTTAAAACGAGTAAATATATCAGGTCTTTTTATCGGCAATTCAACGGCTTCCTTCAAATCACGTTTAATTTTTTTCAAGCCACCAATTTGATCCCAGTTAACATTTGGTATTTCAAGTAAAATTTCTCTCATTGCGGACGGTTCTACTATCCGGAATGCGATCTCAAAATCTTTTGCTGTGACTTTTAAGTTCATTAATACCTCATCGGGAATTATCGCCTCGTCTAAGTCGATCATGGGCATAGCTCGCTTAAGGCAGTTCATGGCAGCTTCTCTACAGATTGATGCCAAATCAGCGCCAGCAAAACCATGAGTACGGGAAGCAATATAATCGAGATCTACATCTTCAGCCAGTGGCATAACGCGTGTATGTATATCTAGAATTTCTTTACGGCCATATTTATCGGGTACGCCGATTTCTATCTCACGGTCGAACCTCCCGGGACGGCGAAGAGCAATATCGACCGCATTTATCCTATTAGTAGCAGCTATGACAATAACTCTACCTCTCGTTTCAAGTCCGTCCATTAGCGCCAAAAATTGAGCGACAACCCTCCGTTCTACCTCGCCAGTAACATTTTCCCTTTTAGGAGCAATTGAGTCAATTTCATCAATGAAAATTATTGCTGGTGCATTCCGGGAAGCCTCATTAAAGATTTCTCGTATCCTCTTTTCAGACTCGCCGTAAAATTTGCTCATAATCTCCGGGCCGTTAATTGGGATAAAATAAGCATCGGACTCATTAGCAACAGCTTTAGCCAGTAAAGTCTTCCCACACCCGGGCGGACCGTGTAACAAAACGCCTTTTGGTGGTGTAATCCCGAGACGGTCGAAAATTTCGGGATATCTTAAAGGCAACTCAATTAATTCCCTAACTCGAAGTATCTCATCTTCAAGTCCACCAATATCTTCATAAGTGACCAAAATATCTCGATAAAGTATATAGTCTGGAGGTTCAGAATATAAGCTTACAGTCGTATCTTCATTAATCCGGACGATTCCAACTGGTTTAGTAGTCACGCAAATAAATTTTATGTCCCCTAAAGCAAATGTTGCAACTTCGCGGTGAACTGATACCAGATCAGCGGCTCTCACCAGTCTACCCATCATACTTTTTTTGAGAGCTTGAGCAACATGACTAGGAGATGTAATTTTAACTCCGTCCCTTACCGGTGCAAACCTAACTTTTTGCGCGTTTTTTGGCCTGATTTTACGGATTTTGACCAAATCACCGAGGCTAGCACCAGCATTATTTCTAATTATTCCGTCCATATGAATTACTAACTCACCTTTATCTGATTCCAGTGGTTCTCCTACAGTGGCACCAGTAATTTTTCTACCTCTTATTTCGATGTCCATACCTTCTTTAATTTTTAATTTTTCCATTATATTAGGGTCTATTCTGACAATATTTCGACCGACATCTTCTTTTCTTCCTTCCGAAACCCGTAATGTTTCCTTTTTTATAATTGCCGACATAATTTCATCTCTATTTTATTAGAATACAAAATGCTCTTGTTGTGTATAAAAATTTTTTATTTTAAATTATTTTGTAAAACCTAAATTAAATGAATTTTTTTATAAAATATTATAATATAAAATAAACCACTATATAATCGTTGTAATTTTTATAAAGTTATAATTTTTGCCCGCAATTTGGACAATATAATACAGATTTTCTATCAATTTCTGTGCCACAATTCTTACAAAATTTTCGTTCCATTCTTAGGTCATATCCACAGTTACTACAATAATTAAAACCGCCTTCAGCGCCGCACATTGGACAAAATTTCATTTTTTGAAATTCAATTCTTGAGACTAATTTTGTTCTTTCTCTATTAGTTTTTTTGTATTCTAGTCGAGCTCGGATATGAGGCGATATATCTTGGGGTAGTGTAATTTTATCTTGATATTTTTTCCAGACCTTAAAGTAATTTTTAATTAATTTGTCTTTATTTTCATTTGACAAATGCCCAAACGTTTCTCTTTTCTTTAATTCGTTCCAGATTTTCTTTTTTCTTGACCAATCTAAATTGTTTATTGACATCTTAAAGTATTTGACAAAGAATTTTAGATTTTCCTCGGACATAATGCTTGGTCTGCCTTCATTTAATAACCATTCGTATAGTTCAGTCTCTACTTTTTTTCTCCGGTCAGGTGGGATTAATGTGTCGTGTTTTTTCCAGGTTTCAATATATTTATTGTTCACAATTGCCAAATCATTATCTGAAATAATGTATATGTCATAGCATGTCTCTAGAAATATCTTAAAATGTTGTTCAATCTTGAAAAAAATCCTTAAAATTAAAAATTCATCCTGACTTTTTTCGATTATATTTCTAGGAATTCGTATATTGATTTTGTCCGGTAGACCTTCAATATGAGCTTTTATTATAGGAATTACGTCAATTATACCTTTTAAATTTGCCCGGGGCATTATTAAAATGGTGATCTCTTTTTCCAATTTGAACCATCTGAAATTTTAAATTCTGGTGATATTAAGTTAATTGAGAAATATAAGACCTATGATTTCAAAATTTATATCGTTCTATTTTCTTAACATTTATTCTATGCGAAGAAATGTAGAGGATTTTTTTGAAAATGAGCGTATTATTTCGGCCAATAAAAATAGGTAATATTGAAATTAAAAATAGAATTGTAAGGAGTGCTACCCATATAGCAAGAAATACTGTTGATGGTTTCGTTACCGATAAGAAGGTCGAATATTTTAGGGAACTGGCGCTTGGTGGGGTGGGGCTTATAATAAAAGGCTTTACCTATATATCGCCGGATGGAAGGCCATTTCCATTGATGAGCGCCATATATGACGACAAATATATCCCGGATTTAAGGAAACTAGTAGAAGTTGTACATTCTCAAAACAATGGTTGTAAGATTGCGGTACAGCTCAGTCATGCGGGGCGTGAAATTGGGCCAGGTGGTTATCGAGACGAAGTGCCCATGGCACCTTCGAGTGTGATAGACCCAATTACTCGAATTGTCCCTAGATCGATGACAATTAGTGAGATACACAATATTGTGGAATCTTTTTCTGAGGGGGCTAGAAGGGGATATGAAGCGGGATTTGATGCGATTCAATTACATGGCGCACATGGCTATTTATTGAACCAATTTTTAAGTCCGCATACTAATTTGCGCGATGACGAATATGGCGGGACATTAAAAAATAGGTGTAGGATCATTGAAGAGATATATCAAAGAATTACAGACAAAATTCCAAAAAATTTTCCCATATTGATTAAAATGAACGCAACAGACTTTTTAGAAGATGGAATTAGACCTGATGAAGCAGTTGAAATGGCAAAAATTTTTGAGAAAATTGGTTTTAGTGCATTAGAGATAAGTGGTGGTATGTGGGAAGCAATGATGAAATTTAAGAAAAAAGCATTTCCCCCGGAAGCTAGGAAAATTAGTGATGACCCTTCAGAACATGCATATCATAGAGAACATGCTAAATTAATTAAAAAAAGTGTCAAAATTCCAATAATTGTGGTCGGGGGCATAAGGTTTAAATCCATGGCTGAAGATATTATTAAATCAAATGATGCAGATTTGGTTTCTATGAGTAGGCCTTTTATATGTGAGCCAGACCTACCTAATAAATGGAAAAATGGTATAACAGATAGGTCCTTATGTATTTCTTGTAATAAATGTTGTGATGATGCGATTAATTCAGTAATACAAGGAAATGCATATCCAGGTATAAGATGTTTAATGAGGAAAAAGATTGATAAATTAAATCAAAATGTATAATTTAAAATTCAATTATATTTTTGGAGATAATTAATTTATGTCAAAATGGAAAAGAAAAAGGTCAACAGACAGACAAAAGCCGTATATTTATCCACATTATCATTGTGTCGTTTGTAATAAGATGATAGAAAAAGGAGAAAAACATATACAACGTATAGTTAAAGAAAAAGGTTTAGAAGTTATTATTAGGTATTGCAGCCAAGAATGTTATGATAAGGTACATAAAAGAGAAGGCATGCCTTTTTGGAAAAAATATTGGATTTGGATTGTATTAGGTGGTGTTATCATAGCAGTTCTTATTTGGTATTTTGTATTATCACCTTACCATTTATAATTAAATTTTATCGTATTAAAATGACGTTTTTATTAATTTCTCTGTTTAAAAATTTAGATATATTTCCACATTTGATCCTAAACAAATGGACAACTGGTTTTTTTAGCTCATATTCAGTTAGAGTTTCAAAATAACCCATACCTTTTGCGATTATTAAATCGCCAGAATTAATTATGTCCAGGATTTTTTTTGGTGTTTCCTCTAAAATCATACCGACATGGTCTGTGCCTGAAGGAATTACTTCGACATTAGGAAAACTAGAAGTCAAATTAATAAATTCTGCATCTTCCATGGTGGCATCGTTAAGTACGGGAATGCCTTTGACAATAACAATTATTTTTTTACATAATTTACTTAATTCTTTAATAAAAATTTTGTCGAATACAATTTCTCCAGCATTATCTGTAAGATATATTATAGTATCAGACTTTTTGACCAGTTCATAAAAGTCTTTACTTTGGTCTATGGTAAGGTCTGCTTCTGCTTGTTCTAATGCTAACTCTAAATTTCCTAAGGGATTTTTATTTTCTTCTATATCAAATTCGATGATATTTCCTACTATGGAACACAATAAAGCTGTCCTAAATTTATTCCAATTATTAGTTTGTTTTTCAATTTCTTTTTCTATTTTTGGAACGAATTTCAAGGCTATTTGATTTGACCGCTTTTTACTATGATAATATGGGTCTTTTTTTGAGATTTCTCTAATGATCCGGTCTCTGATGGTACCAATATTAGAAGGAATGGAGTTTTCAGAGAAATTATGGGAGAAAAATCGGAATATTTTTCTTAAAATATAGAATTTTTGCTGTTCATCATCGGTTATATTCTCTATTTCAGCTACTGCTCTACGAATTAAGCAATAACCACATTGAGCACTAACTTTTACCAATTTTAGTCCTCAAACTAAGCCCTTTTAATCCTATTCATTTAAGTATTTTATCACAGCTTTACACATATCTTCCAAAACTTCTTTTGGTTTATTTGTATTTGCAAATGCACTAGCGATTAATGCACCTTTTGCACCTAATTTCAATGAAGCATAAACGTCATCACCATTTGAAATTCCAGCTCCAGTTAGTGGGATGACGGAATTATTTACTTTTTCAATCTGTTTGACGCTTTCAATTACTTTATCTGGGGAAAAAGTAGAAATAGATTTTCCAGTACCAATTAATTCTGGTATTTCAAAAGCAATATATTCTGGAGAGATTTTAGCTAATTCTTTTGCTTTTTTCACCGTTTCAGCGCAAATACAAGCTACTAAATTGTGCATTTTTAACCTTTCATATGTCTTTTCTATAATATCGTATGGGATCTTGTATTCTGCGTGGTTCAATAAAGTGCCAATAGCACCTGCTTCTTTTATTGATTCAATTATAATATGTCCAGTCGATTTACCGGGTTCGTTTGGGTCAACATGTTGCGCAAAAATTTTTACTTGGTCTACCACTTGAGAAATTCTATGAATATCAGTAAATTGTGGCGCAATAACTATCTCAACATTATATTCTTTTGCTAATTGATCAGCAATTTTTGAAATTTTTAATGCCTTATTGCCTGTTGCTAATTCATAAGTTTTATAATTTAAGATCAAGACAGGCACACTTATATCGACCATATTAATCACATTTATTTATTAAATTTTAAGTTATATACTATACTTTACTGTTTTTTATTTATTATGCCCTAACTTTTTAATTTTTTTTAAAATGGATGGTAATCTTACATTTTTTTATTAATTATATATAATTTTTGATTTTACATTTTTTATCGAATTTTGGAGATCTTCAAAATTATTTTCCAAAATAAATAAGGGATTTTTATTTTAATTTCTATTTAAAGAAGTTATTTCAAATTATCTTATCTGGTTTTTATGATACTATAAAATTAAAATCCCATTTTTCGTTAATATATTCAGATCAATTTTCTCCCAAATAATAATTTGAAAAAAATCTAAAAAGATCTAATTGTCCAAGCGTTATGTTAGACAGATCATACAAAAATTTTGGATTTATAATCCATAAAAGTAATGTAAAAATTAATTATTATATTTAAAATTTATTAATTTAATGTCAAAATAATCAATTAATAGAAATCTAAGTTGGATAT
>Ga0190360_1001658_pt1 | contig 11305 bp, 10 predicted proteins | sample 48721834_MG_FD_161271 | JGI IMG/M metagenome (GOLD analysis project Ga0190360, IMG submission 161271) | Hydrothermal vent microbial mat bacterial communities from Southern Trench, Guaymas Basin, Mexico - 4872-18-3-4_MG | ecosystem: Environmental > Aquatic > Marine > Hydrothermal vents >... | reverse complement strand
GAAACATATAATGCTAAAAATGGTGATTAACATTGATTGAAAAAGTAGATGTTTTGATAATTGGAGCCAGCGCAGCTGGTTTCACCGCAGCTTTAACTGCCAGAAAATACAATAAGAACGCGAGTATCATGGTTTTGAGAAAGGAAGAGGCAACACCAGTTCCATGCGGGATCCCCTACATCTTCGGAACGTTATTCGATGTAAAAAAGAACTGTATGCCAGACGGTGTTTTGATAAAGAACAATGTAAAAATACTCACCAAAGAAGCAAAAGCCATAAACAGAGATAAAAAAACGGTTACTCTTGCGGATAATACGGAGATAGGCTACGAAAAACTAATCTTATGCACAGGATCAACTCCAGTAAAGCCTCCGATACCAGGCATAGATCTTAAGAATGTGTTTTTCGCCCAGAAGGATACGGATTACTTGAATGATGTGCTAACTAGATTAGGAAAAGTCAAGGACGTAGTTATTATCGGAGGCGGTTTCATAGGCGTAGAGTTTGCAGATGAGTTTCGAAAGAGAGGGCTAAACGTAACAATCGTTGAACTTTTGCCTCGCTGTTTGCAATTAGTCTTTGACGAGGAATATTGCATCATGGCCGAAGAGAAACTTCGGGAGAGAGGAGTACATGTAATAACGAAAACCAGAGCTGAAGAAATAGTAGGCAAAGAAGAGGTTGAAAAAGTTCGATTGAGCAGCGGAGAAGAAATAAAAGCAGACATAGTGCTTATCGGAATAGGTGTAAGAGCGAACACCGTACTTGCACAAGATGCGGGTTTGAAGATAGGTGAGCAGAAGGGAATATGGGTAAATGAATACATGCAGACAACAGATGAGAACATATTCGCGGCCGGCGACTGCGCGGAGAAATTCTCCTTCTTCACTGGAAAACCTACAGGCTTAAAGCTTGCTTCAATAGCTTGCCGAGAGGCGAGGATCGCGGGGGTAAACATCTTCGGATTGAAAAGAAAGAATCCAGGCGTTATAGGAAGCTTCTCAACGATAATTGGGGACCTCGGCTTAGGAGCCGCAGGATTAGTGGAAAAGGCTGCAAAAGAAAATGGTTTTGACGTGATAACAGGTCAAGCTGTTGGAATGGACAAACATCCAAGCGCGATGCCGGAATGCAGAGAATTAAAAATAAAGCTCATATTTGACCGAAAATCGGGGGTTGTCTTAGGTGGAGAGATAGCCGGGGGAACTACAACGGCGGAGCTGACAAACATCGTTTCATTGATGATAGAGAGAAAAATGACTATGGATGAGATTGCAACATTCCAGTATGGAACACATCCAGCATTCACATGTTCCCCAGTTGGATATCCAATTGCAAACGCAGCTGAAGATGCAATTGTGAAGATGTAAGCTAATTCGCCCCTCTTCTATTTTAAGATTGTTTGAAGATCTTCAAGAAAATGTTAAATTTTTTCCTCTTCCAGCAATTATAGATTGATCGGATATCAAAATGAGAAATTAAAGAAAACCTGGTTTTTCATTATCATTCTACTTTTTGAAGGGTTTCTGGATGAGGGATATAAAAGAGAAAACACGTATTCTCCGTCTTCAAATCTTCACGGCTTTTATGCAGATGAAGCCTTTTCCTTCAGGATTTTCTGATGGTTCTTCAATCCGGGGTTTAGCACATGGAGAATAGCTTAATGTAGATTTCACCGCAACTATCCTGAGGGAACATTTCTTTAATAACTATTTAATTTCCCTCAAAGCATAGAAATGGGCGTGACGATAGAAGATGTGACTCCCCTCTCCCTTCTTCATGTACTCTCTGCCCCAGCTGGAATCTCTTGGAACTATGCAGACCGCGAGTTCACCGCGGTAGCGTAGAACTCTCATCGCCTCTAGAATAGCCTCTTCCGGAGAATCGAGGAAGCATATAATCACGGTCATAAGTATAAAATCAAAAGTTTCATCTTTGAATGGCAGATGTTCACCGACCGCTCGGACTGGCTTGACTCTGTAGGCTGATGCAAATTTAAGCATGTTCGCAGATGGGTCTACACTACATCGACGGATGCTTGAGAATCTAGGTTCCAGTTCTAACTCCAATAGATAATCCTCTGCCTTGAAGTTTCACGAATCTTCACTTTGGCTTCGCATTCAAAGAGAATCAGGTTTTCTCGATACCAAGAATCATATCTTTCTGCGTGTTCATCAAAACCTTGTATATCAATCTACACAGCCTTATGTCTTCAACATGTATTCTTTTCTTTAAGCCGGGTCTTTAAAGCTTTAACTTTTTCTTCCATGCTTCCTTCTTTGTCTCTTCTATCATCAATCCGTATGGTTGTTACTACACGTTTCACGTCTGCTTTGAACATAGCTTCATGCGCGGCTCTAACTATATTTAAGGCTTCATCTATGTTTCTAGCCTCAAAAATTGTGCACATAGGTGTGATTTCATATTTTACTTTCCGCTTTTCTAACTCCTTTAGCACAGGAACTAGAAACTTGGAGACGCTTACGCCTACGCCTAGAGGAATAATGTTGAACTCAACTATAATCATTATTTTTCACCACAATCATTAAGGAGAAACATCAGATATAATCCCTCCTGCATAGTTCGGAAAGAAATAAATCTGTGCAATAGCACATATTACGCAAAAACTAATTGCTTGAAGGCGAGTCATACGTTTCCGACACACAAAGATTGTAGAAACTTCAGAAACGGAGTTTGTATGCTGCTTGGAGTTCCAGTAAACCCTAATGGACCGGCATGCCCAAGATTCACAGCTAGAGATCTTACTCCGCCTCTCGCTCCTCAGCAGAAACCCTTAACCACCAGTGCTATCCCATTCTCACAGCCTTCCAAAAGCACAACGTCAGAAACGAGTCTTGCAGAATTGAAGCATAGGCTTGACGAGGCAGAGGTTAAACTCAGAAAGATCAAGGCCATGCTTAACAGAATTAAATAAGGATGTCTGAAAGGAAGCGTTAAGTCTTACAACTAACAATCAGCAGCCCATTCATTCTAATGACATTAGAAGAACGTATAGGCGATCAGTCTGAGCTTTATTGCTTTTTTAATTAATGATTATGTCATTAACGTTTTATTAAGGCTTTAAGGATGTCTGTTCTTGTAATTATTCCTACAAGTTTCTTTGGATTTTCTGGGTTAACCACCAATATTCGTCCTACATTATGTAAATTCATCTTTTCAAATGCTTCTAATATCGAGTCACGCGGATGCACTACGATGAGATTCTTATTTGCAACCTCGCCTACAAAAATCTCGTCCCTTTTCTCCTTCGGAATTCTTGAAGCATCTTCAAAAGTTATAATACCAATTAACTCGTTGAGAGAGTTCATAACTGGATATCCCATATGATGATGCTGTGTCATAATATCTAGAAGCTGATTAATCGTAATATCCGGCCTAACTGTAACAACTTTTCTAGTCATTATCTTATTTACGGACGAATCGGTCAAAGACAACATTTTTTGAGGCTTATGGAATAATAAGCGATTTATGAGAGGCATTACAGGCTTATTGAGCCTTTCTCTTCTCTTTGCTTCTTCAAAGGCGATCTTCTTCTTATGCGAAGCCATTGCTAAGAGATTCGTAAAAACATCAGGAACCTCTTCTATCTCCATGGTTCTTAATACGCCATCTTTGACAGCGCTATTAAATAGTGATTCCCCCTTCTTTGTTCTAATAATAACGATTGACCATCTTTTTAGTGGAGGAGCACCGCCAACAGATATATCTGAAAGCTCAGAAGTATAATCCATACACATTTTACAAGCATCTAACACATGTGAAAGAACATTTTTTGTGGAAATTCTAACAACTCTCTTACGGGTATAAACATTATATGTTTCAGTAAGTGTTATTCTCTCTATGTCAGAGGCTTTAACCTGAAAACTTTCCTTCAAGTATTTCAGGAGACGATCTAAAGAAAAATTCCATAAGCAAAACAAGCCTATAGTCAATGTCAAACTTTCCACGATCTTATGTTGCCATGCTTCGAGCTTGCGAATAGCAAGAATCTGATGCGGCAAACCTACAAACGCTATCCTTTTCTTACCATATCCATGTACAGCATCTCCGAAGGCTTGAACAACAGTTGAAGGAGAAAACTTACTATCCACAGCTGAGAGGCAACTGTCAGGAACCAAACAGATTAAAGGTTTAAGCTTTAATGGAGATTGCGGACTTACCTCTGAAACTATTGCGCTATCAATAAGACCTTTGTCCATAGCGTATGTAAGCAACGCTGTGACAACGCCGCCGCTATGACTTGCTTCTCTAAGCCGTGAGTCTACTGATTGTGATAACATCAGCTTTATGTATGGTCCTATTGCCTCTCTAACATTCGGTGCATCCTTAACGAAGCTCATCGCTTCAAAGATCAAAGATTCAGTATGGGGACAAACATCATAACAGACAGAGCATTGATCCAAAAAATTTGAACAATCATCATGGTGAATTTCATTATCTTTCACTTTAATCGCGTGAACTGGACATGCAGCTTCGCAAGCAGCGCAAAAAGTGCAAAAACCCGGCTTAATTATCTTTTCTTCCAAATCATTAAAAGCAATTAATTCATTCTTCCCTTTCATAAAGAGAATCTCCATAATATTTTTTCTTATCCAAAAAATATAAACTTTGATTGGAAGTTGATGCATATAGAAGATATTGGAGAAAAACTAAAACTGAATTATCTATCATGATCTGCCGGACAGTTGTCTAAACTCCAGTAAATTACAGGAACATCAGCCACGTAAACTCCCTTTAAAAGTTTAGGCAACAAAGATAGGATAACATCGAAGGTTGGCCCTCTTATTTTAGCTCTATATGGAGTGTTTGATCCCGTACTAACCAGATGGAAGCATAGTTCCCCTCTGGCACTTTCAACGCAATTTAATACTTCTCCTTTAGGTACACGGCTGAAAGCTCCAAACCTTTTCCTAAAGGGACCCGAAGGCAACGTATTTAACGCTTCTTCAATGATGTTAAGACTTTCCTCTATCTCTAACCTTCTAACCAGTGTTCTATGATATGCGTCGCCTTCCTTAAACCTTGGAATCTCGAAGTTTAATTCTTCATATGCAGCATAAGGAGTGCTTTTCCTTACATCGAATTTAATATTTGAAGCTCTGGCATTTGGACCTGTTATGTCATTTTCTATTGCTGTCTCTCTGGATATTTTCCCTATGCCGACCGTCCTAGCCTCGAATGTTGGATTTTCCATAAGGAGTTCGTCATATGTCTTTAATCTTCTTTTCATATATCTAATAGTCTTAAAAGCTTGCTTTTTAAACTCGCTAGGAAGGTCTCTGCGTACCCCTCCAGGGACAGTATAGATGTGATATATGCGGCTTCCTGTTAATTGTTCTAGCAGAAGGAGTATCTTCTCTCTATCACCCCATGTGATCATCTCCATGGTTTCGAATCCTGCAGCAGCGGCGATAAGCCCTAAATTAAGAAGGTGACTTTGAACCCTTGAAAGCTCAGCTTGTATCACACGGAGATACTTAGCTCTATCTGGAACATCAATATCTAATAGCTTTTCAACGGCACCACTATAGGCTATCTCATAGGATGCGCCGTCAAGAACACAGACACGCTGAACCAGCATAACATTCTGATACCATGTTCTGTACTCCATCAGTTTTTCAAATCCTCTATGCAGATATCCCACCTGAGGCATTGCATCTTTTACAATTTCGCCATCGAGCTTCAATCTTAATTGAAAGTTTCCAGATGCTGGATGTTGCGGACCGAATGGGACTAAAAATTCATTTCTATCAAGTTTTTCTGATACTCGACTAATTGGTGGGACTCTAAGATTTTTCGTTAACCTAACTTTTTCTCTCCTACCTGGGTATCCGCTTTGAATAGCATTCATAGCGGCAACAACTGCGAAGCCTATAGCTTCAGGTCTCGGCGGGCATCCAGCGATCCATACATCCACCGGAATGTAATCATCAATTCTCTTTATAGTGTTATAGCTATCCCAATAAGTTCCACCATTCATCGGGCAATTTCCAAAAGCAATTACAAACTTGGGCTGAGGCATCTGCAGATAAATCCTTATTATCCTTTTAAGAGTCTTTAATGTAACATATCCGCCAATTATGAGTACATCAGCATGTCTGGGGCTATCAACTACTAAAAGTCCGAACCTCTCCATATCAAATCCGCTACTAACCCAAGGTATGGCTTCAACAAAACAGCATCCAGTAAAATAATTCAAAACCCACAAGCTTCTTGAACGTGCCCAGCTCGCGATGTCTTTAATATTCGGTTTTTCAGGCATTTCTAATTGTGGAGGCATAGCTAGTTTTTCGGGAGGATACAGAAATTCATTTTTATCCATCGCTACCATGATAGAGAAGTTTGTCATTCTAAGGGCGCCTGTAGGACATATGTCCACACATAATCCACAGAAACAACACTTTGTATAATCTATCTGAGGGTAGCGTGCAACTTTCTCCTGTGAGCGTTTTGCTATTTTTCTTTCAGTCATTTCTAAAGCTTTATTTGGGCAGATCCTAGAGCAAAGACCGCAACTCCTACATTTTTCTAAATCTAAGACGTGTCTACCTCTAAATTCCATTGTCAGCGGTGTTTCAGGAGGAAATACGTATGTAATTGGCTTACTAATAAATAGTTCAAGCCCAGTTTTCACGGCATTAATTACGCTTTTAATTTCATCAATCGTACCTCATCACTTCTTTTTCAGAATAGGCTTTCCTTACGTATTCTCTCCAATCGAAATCTTTTCTAAATGGAGGGATCTCAAAATGATCCTCCAAGAATAGCGGTTTCAGAAATTTATTTCCTTCGAAGGAAATTCCGAAGAGCTCCCAAGTCTCCCTTTCATGGACAGCAGCGTTAGGCCATAATTCAGATAAGCTCGGAATCACAGGATTATCCCTAGGTATTAGAGTTGTAACCTTAACGTAAAGGTTTCCACGAAGTTTATGCGCAATGAAGTATACCTCAAATTTCTCTTGTTCTATCCAGTCAACAGCGCTTACAGTCAGCAATCTATGAAACCCATGATCCTTCAAGTATTTAGCAACTACCAAATAGTTGGGCTTTGAGACTTTAAGATAGTTTACATTCCTATTAATGGAATGTCCTACCCCCATTTTTGTTTGAAGCTCTTTCAAAATTGCTTCATAATTATTCGTGATGAATGCCCTCTTTTGAATTTATCATGGACTAGAATCTTCAGAAAATGATGTAAAAACTTTTCCCAAAAAAATGGTAATGATCCATGAATCGTTTTTCTTTACCGTAAAGTATATTTTGTGCTTATTCACGTTTTAAAGGCGTCTTAAAATGGTCATCGAGATGAAAATCAATTATGACTTGCGCATAGATATAAAAGGAAGTGATGATTGTTGGCTGAGGATGAGGAATTGAAGAGGATTAGGTTGAAGAAACTTAGAGAAATGTTTAGACGTAAAGCTTTGGAGGAAAAGTTAAAATCGCCCAAAAAACAGGAGAAAACAGTCCTGAATAAGCCTGTTGACTTAACCGATGTAACATTTAAGAAGGCTATTCAGAATCAGTCTCTAGTTGTAGTTGATTGTTGGGCGCCGTGGTGCGGTCCATGCCGTTTCTTATCTCCAATCATAGAGGAGATCGCGCGTGATTACGCTGGGAGGATCTTCTTTGGAAAGCTGAATGTAGATGAGAATCCGAGAGTCGCCATGCAGTATGGAATTATGAGCATACCGACCCTTCTAATATTCAAGAATGGCAGGTTAGTGGATCAGATTATTGGAGCTATGCCAAGGAGAATGCTTGAGCCAAGAATAACACGTTATCTCTAGTTTTATTAGTTACATGATGCGCCTCCATATGCCCATTCTTCTTTTAGACCTTTTGAAATATAAGATATGATGAAGCTTAGGAATATCCAGCCTTTCTCATTATCTCTTTTATTGACTGGTATGCTGGAGAAGCATCCGGCAAATTGAGAAGCGATTTGCCTTCGAGTATGTACTCTTCAACATTGTCGTCGAATGCAATTTTCCCTAAATATTTTAGACCGGTTCGTTCATTAACTTTCTGTCCTAGCCTTTCTGGAAAGCGGTATCCCCCAACGACATAGAAGTTTTTGAAGGTTATGTTAACTTCCTTTATGATTCTATAGGCTCTCTTCACATGATCAAATGACTTCTTCGACGGGTCGATGATGTCGAATATATCGTCAACTTGGGATGTTATCCTCCGGTTAAGATGCTCCAATCCAGCCGGGGAATCGATAATTACCTGCTTGTAGACCTTCGTTAAATGTTCTGAAGCGTTTTTTAACGCCGCGTTAGGAAGACAATAGCATCCCTCGATCCATTTAGGTCCAATCGCAATCAAGTCGAAATATTCACCCTCGTAAAGTCCCTTCTCCCAGATCTTAGCTTCTATCCTCTCTGTTGGAGGGATTCCCACAGTGGTACCACCTGACCCCAAGAAAGTTTCGATAAGCAATTCAGAGATAGTCTTTATCCCTTCTTCCTCGAGATCGATGCCCACCGCTTCAGCGAGATTCTGATCAGGATCAGCGTCTATTAGAAAAATTGGAGTCTCTTCGATCTCGATAAAATATTTCGTCACAAGAGCTGCAAAGCTTGTTTTGCCGGTACCTCCTCTTCCCATCGAAACAATCAGCGCCAAGTTTCTCCACCTTCCTCAGTAGAGGAATAAATGTCTACTCGAGAAATAAAAAGTAGCTGCAAGAATAGTAAAGCTGAAAAGAGACAGGCATGTTTTTCTTTTAGAAATTAATCTAGTCTATAGAAAGATCTAGAAATGGTGAAGATATGTGAAGATTGCCGTAACAGGGAAAGGAGGAGTGGGAAAAACAACAATCGCCGGCGTATTATCCTGTCTTCTATACAAAAAAGGATTCAAGGTTTTAGCTGTAGATGCTGATCCAAATGCGAATCTTTCCTCTACATTGGGACTTAAGACCGAAGAGGCGGATGAAATCGTCCCCATATCAGAGAACTGGTCACTCATCGAGGAAAAAACCGGCGTAAAACCTGACTCTTACGGTGCTCTCTTCAGATTAAACTTTACTGTAGATGATATAGTGGAACGGTACGCTGTGAAGACCCCTTGTGGAGTTAATCTTCTCGTAATGGGAGTTGTCCGAGAGGCTGCGGGGGGATGCATGTGCCCAGCGAATTATCTGATTCGAATGCTTCTGCGGCATCTTCTTCTTAGACGAAAAGAAGTCGTAGTGGCAGATATGGAGGCTGGAACTGAACATCTTGCTCGTGGTACGGCTAAGTATGTAGATGCGATGCTGGTGATTGTTGAGCCTAGTGCGAAGGCCCTTGAGACGGCTCGACGTATAAGAAACCTAGCTGTACAGATGGGGATGAAGAAGATTCTGCTTGTTGGAAACAAGATCCTAAATGAGGATGATGAGACTATAATCCGTAAATTTGCAGAAAAGGATTGTTTCTCAATTCTTGGGATGATACATTACGATTCTGCTGTGCGTGAAGCCGATCTCTCCGGGGATTCTCTATTCCTCTCTTTCCCCTCCTCTTCAGCAATTAAAGAAATCGAACAAATTTGTGACCGTTTGGTAAATATTCTCCGGAATCGTTGAGGATACTGGCATGCTTAATTCATATAAATTGAGAGAAAAAAGATAAACTTAATCTTCCGGCTGAGTGTAAATTTATAACAGAAAATGCTTAAATCGATGAGAAAATAAGAAAAGAGAAAAATATCAACCGGCGATGATAAATGAAAAAGTATGTAAGAATAATTTTTAATCCAATGAATAAGATGGTTGAGGTAGAAAGAGGAAAGATACTGCTGGATGCCATCAGAGAAGCAGGTATAATGATCCGAAGCGTATGCGGCGGACATGGTGAATGCGGCACATGTAAAGTGATTCTAGACAGAGGCGAAGTCTCAGACGTTTCGACAAAATATAAAAGGTGGCTCTCCCCAGAGGAGGTCTCCAAAGGCTACCGTTTAGCTTGCCAGACACGCGTCTTAAGCGATTGCGAAATCACGATTCCTATTGAAAGCCGAGTATTCAGCCCAAAAATCCTTCTCAATGTGGAAGCCGCTATTGACCGAATTAACCCTGCGTCAAAAAAGTTTCTCACGGAAACGCCGCTTCCCCAAAGCATTGAGAAAAACTCAATTAGACTTAAAGGCTACGATGGTCCAGCTCCCAAGATAAGTGAGGAAGCTTACAGAAAAGCCCTTACAGTAAGAAATGAAAAAATTGTAACGGTCACGTTGAGTTTAACAGGCGGTCATCCCGAAATAATTAATATTGAAACAGGGGATAAAACAGGCTCGAATTACGGTTTAGCCATCGACCTTGGAACTACAACTATCGTCGCGTTTCTTGTCGACTTAACAAGCGGAAAGATTCTAGGCAAAATGTCAGAGTTAAACAGTCAAATAACATATGGTGAGGCTCTTGTCTCAAGGATCTCCTATGCGGGTACATCGGATGGATTAAAGAGACTTCAAGAAAAGGCCGTGGAAAGCATAAACGATCTAATAGAAAAACTCACGTCTGAAAACAAAATCGAAGAAGAGGAGATCACTGATATCTGCGTAGGCGGAAACACCGTTATGAATCATCTGTTAGCTGGAATAGATCCTTCATACCTCGCATATGTTGATGGAAACAAAGAGGTATCTAGAAACCCTATCATCAAAAAAGCAAAGGAACTTGGAATCAACACAAATCCAGAAGCATATGTATATTGCCTCCCAAACGTAAGCCGATTCTTAGGAGGAGACGCTGTTGGAGACATATTAGCCTCAGGCATGCATAAATCCGAAGAGATATCTCTCCTGGTCGATATGGGAACAAATGGAGAGATCGTATTCGGAAACAGCATGTGGCTTATCTCGTGCTCATGTGCTTCAGGACCAGCTTTTGAGGGTGGAGGAATCAGATTTGGAATGCGTGCAATGAGGGGGGGAATAGAACACGTAAAGATTAATCCCAAGACGTTCAAGACCGAGTACACTGTTATCGGTAATACGCGTCCAAGGGGAATATGCGGGTCAGGCATAATAGACGCTGCGGCGGAAATGTTCTCCGTGGGTCTCCTAGACTTCACTGGAAAGATTGTTAAAGGAAAAACACCTCTCGTCAGGGAAGGAAGAGACGGGCTGGAATATGTTCTGGTTCCAGCGGAAGAGACGGCTATCGGCAGGGACATAGTGATAACACAACGCGATATGGATTATCTTATGGATTCCAAGGGAGCTGTATGCGGCGCGATAATAACTTTGATGAGAAAGCTTAAGATTTCCATATACGATGTCAAGAATGTTT
>Ga0190360_1001656_pt1 | contig 11312 bp, 9 predicted proteins | sample 48721834_MG_FD_161271 | JGI IMG/M metagenome (GOLD analysis project Ga0190360, IMG submission 161271) | Hydrothermal vent microbial mat bacterial communities from Southern Trench, Guaymas Basin, Mexico - 4872-18-3-4_MG | ecosystem: Environmental > Aquatic > Marine > Hydrothermal vents > Microbial... | reverse complement strand
CGATACTCAAATGGGAAATCATAACCGAAGTCGAGATGCCAGAGATAGTATTGAAAGCTGGAACCAGGATGAATAAACTTGCCTGCCCTTGGGAGGCCTTTTTGATAGGGATTTATTCCCTGTGATCCTATCCCCTTGCTAAAAGAAAAAGGACTCCGCTCTGATTGCGGAGTCCCATAGTTTTTACAAATCGGAGGGAAAGAATTGCTAAGCTTTTCTGCCTCTTGCCATTTTAGCTCTGGCGATGTCTCCATCCTTGTCGATGAAATACAGATAACCATCTTCTCTCTTAATATTTGCCTGGTAAACTACTTCAGCACCCCCTCCTTTGTCTTTTCCACGAGCCATCTTTGAACGGGCAACATTACCGTTTTTGTCAACGTAATACAGATAACCCTTTTCTTTCTTGATGCCACATTTTAAAACTTTTTCTGCCATAACTTCTCACCTCCTTATTTATCTATATAATTCCTACCCCTCCCATTTGATTTAATCTTAACTTACAGAAACGTAAATGTCAAGTAAATCTTTCGTCGTTTCCTCAAATTTTTAGCGTAGTAACAGCAATTTTATCTGCTCGGAGTAACTTTTTGCTTCCATTTTGCAAATATATACACCTCCTGGAACAGATGCCCCGAAATCATCGCTACCATCCCATACCACGCTATACCTTCCGGGAGAATGGTAGCGCTCTACCAGAGTCTTTATTCTTTTCCCGAGAAGGTTGTAAATCACTATCCTTACCATCCCATATCTGGGCACATAATATTCTATTCGAGTGGTGATGTTGAATGGATTGGGTACATTCTGATATAAATGATATTCCTCCGAGGAATTTTCAAATAGATAGAACTCCCTTCTGGTAGTGAAAGAAAAAGGCTTTTTGTCCGTGCTCGCCCCCCAGGTAACATTTCCAGATTTATCGAAAGCAGCTACCTTCCAGAAATATCTCGTGTAAAACTGCAGGGTATAGGGATACTCAAATGTGACTGTTTCAGAGTCTGTCTGCTCTATTACAAATTCGTTGACGTTCCTGGAGAAAAGGGAATCGGAGCTTAAATAAAATCTATAGAAAATTTCTCCAACTGGATCCTTATCCACCGACTTCTCCCATTTGAATATTATTTTTATGTCACAGGTATCCTGACCATCCCTTGGATAAATAAGCTCGAAATAGGATGGAGGTGAATCTTCTGCATCCACGGCAAAGACAAGCGCCTGTGACCATGGAGACTCTAGACCTTCAGGATCGATAGCCCGAACCCGATATGCATAAAACTCATCTTCCTCAAGAGGTCCTATTTTCACGTAATTTACACCTGGACTGGTAGTAACAGTAAACTTTTGCCTGGGTTTCTTGAGTCTCCAGTATTCAACCTTATAGGCAATTTTGTCCGGGCCTGTAAAAGGATCAGGATCGCCAGAGGGAACCCATGTAATTACGGGTTTTCTTGTTTTAACTACCATGGAGTCAGAAGGGAGAAGGCCTTCAGTTACAGCCTGAGGAGGCTCTTTTATTGCATTAAGCAGGAAGCTTCTAGTTGGGGACCATTTGGAAAAACTTCCTGCCCTATCTATTGTTCTAACCCTGCAATACCATCTTACATTGTCCCGGAGTTTTGTCTCGATTCTGCATGAGTTTTTGCCTATTCTGCTTGTAAACGTTAGCACGGAGTCGGAAAAAGTGGAATCTGTGGAGAGTTGGAGCTCGTATTTCAGAACCTCCGGAAGATCTGAAAAGTCCGGGTCCTTACCTGGTTCCCAGCTGATCACTGGATTTACGGAGGTCACCACCCCTTTTTCTATGGGCAGGTATATTTCAGAAGGTGGAAGAGGTGGATCGTTTTTTGCATTGTATATAAACCTTGGAGAATAAAGTTGGGGACGACTCATAACCCCGTGGTTGTCTATTGCCCTTACACGCCAGAAATAGAGAGAATTATCTTCCAGGACCAGACTGTCGCAGATGTCCCTGAGCTTGACTTCTATGGGGTCATTACCTTCTTTGTGGCCAAGAATCTTCCGTACAATAGGGGCATAAAAACTCCCTTCCTTGTCGATCTCAATCATATAGCTGATAGTATCAAAAGGGTCTGGGTCGACCGTTCCTTGCCACGAGAGAAAACCGGAGTAGTTTATTTCTGAGAGATCGGGAGGATACAGCAAAGTGATCGGACCTTCTGGAGGTTCGTTTATAAAATTGACCCAGAAGGTATTCACCCGCGACCATCCTGAATGTGCCCCATACGAGTCCACTGCTCTAACCCGCCAGTAGTATTTTCTGTTTTCCAGTAGCGGGACATTGAGGAAAATGTAGGGGGTTTCGTCTCGAGTCCTGAGGAAAAGATATTTACCACTGGAAAATGTACTATCGTGCCCCACTGTTATTTCGTAAATCAGCCTGTCCTGTACGTCCCTGTCATAAGACCTGCCCCACTTCAAAATAGGCGTGGGCTTCGTAATGACTATCCTATCAGGATAAAATCCTGAGTCGGGAGTAGTGGGTACAAAATTCATCCCATCATCATACAAGAAGATTGAGATATTCCAGCTCGATATTACCCTGCCACCCCAACCGTCATCAACTCCCACTTGAATGCGATAAAATTTTCCTTCCTCCAGTAGAGTTGTATCAACGATCACGGAAAGCTTAGCTTTTATAATTTCGGAATCTTCCTTAAGAACTCTTTTTACGCCATCGACTGAATCTGGTATGATACCACCCAGCTTGGTAAAACATATCGTTTTATCTCCTGTGTCATTCAGAACATAGATAGTGTAGGTTAAGAAGTCTCCATCAGGGTCTTTTTCCTCTCTGAACACGACGTATGAATCCGGTTTTAGAACCGCTCCTCCTGTTGGGCGAATTATGTCTGGTACGGGAGGGGTTCTGTTCCCCGTGTTTACAATAAACTTTATGGTGTTTTGTGACTCTCTCTGGTTTCCGTCTATGTCTACTGCTAAAACTCTCAAAGAATATCGTGTATGATTCCTCAAAGAATCGATAGGTATCTTATAGCTCGTGTCTTTTAATATTTTTTCGAAGACTGGCTTTTGCAGGGTTGAATCAGGAAATACCTGGAGCTTATACCTAAGATAGTCGGAAAAAATGTATTCGGGGTCTTTGCTTTGCTGCCATCTCACCGAAATATCCCCGCCAACAGTGTCGGGTATTTCTTTGCTGATCTTAAAGGCTGAAGGAGGGCTATCTACCCTGCTTACAAATATCTTTTGAGGCCTTGACCAGTTGGAAAATTCAGCACCATCGAACGCCCTGGCGGAGATATAAAGTAACCTGTCTTCCGGGAAATTGTTTTCTATTCTCAAGCGATAGAATCTGGCACCTTTCAGATTTGGGGAGGACTGAAACGTTGTATCGAAAACAACATCAATTCTTCCTGAATCTGTGGATACCACAATCTGATACCACAGAAATTCTTCACTTACTTCTCTGTCTTTTGAGGGTTTGAACTGTATTTCAAGCAGCTTGCCGGAAGCGATAATTGTATCAGGCGGAAGTATGTCTGGAACTTGTGGCACTGTATTCATTCGAAAGTTTACCGAATACCAATCTGACCATTCATCTTTCTTCAATTTTTTGGATACCGAAAAGCTGTACCAGAAACCATCCCTTAGCAGATTTTCTTGGAAGAGGAAGGTACTATCAGGCAGATAGATTTCTCCGGTTTCCCAGATGATGGAATCTCCCTTCTGAGTTGGAGTGCTCAACTTGAATCTATAAACCCAATCTTTTACTTTTCCAGTTATCGACCATTTAAATCTAGGGTGATGATTCTTTACCTGGAGAGTGTCTTTTTCTCCCACAATCCTCAGATTCCTGATAATCGGGCTGGAAAATAGCATGCTAAAGAGAAGTATCTGGATAAAAAGAAATTTCAGAGTTCTGTATTCAAAGTTATCTTTCATTTGTTTTTTTACACGACAAGTTCGTCGTATAATCTATGCATGGACTCTCTGAGTTGTTCAAGGGAACCATTGTTGTCTATGACAAAATCTGCTAGCTCCTTTTTTTCTTCCTCCGGCATCTGGAATTTGATTCGCCGCATTATTTCTTCTCTGGACAGGTTCCCTCTCCTGAGAGCCCGCTCGAGCCTTATTTTGAATTTGGCATATATCAGAACAGTGTAATCAAGCCGTGCATCGAGCCCTGATTCAAAGATAAGAGGAGCATCTACAACGAACAACTCGGTCTTACCTCTATGGCTTTCTATCTCCTCTTCAAGGACTTTAATTACTTCGGGATGAACAATATTGTTAAGTGTTGATTGATTCTCTTCGGATACAAATGCCAAAGAGGCTAATTTCTTTGTATCGAGTCTTCCTTCTCTAACAACTTTTACGTTAAACGTTTCTTCTATCGTCTGCTGCACATGCTGATTGGTAAGGATTATGTTTTTAGCAACAGCATCAGCGTCAAAAACTACTGCTCCTTTTTCTTTAAGAAATCCGCATGCTGTTGTTTTTCCCGATCCCAACCCTCCGGTGACCCCGAGAGTTATCATCATTTTCCCCCAATCTAAACTTTATTTAGAAGGTTAGTTTTCAAAGTTTTAGAGCCCTAACCACAGAGGTAAAGACTTCTTGGGGTGACCTGGAAGCATCTACCTCCTTTAATATTTCTTTTTTCAGATAGTATTCAATTAACGGCTCTGTTTGCTTTCTGTAAACCCGTAGTCTGTTCCGGACAGTTTCCAGTCTGTCATCCTCTCTCTGAATCAATTTGCTTCCACAGACATCACAAATCTCATCCTTTTTCGGGGGACTGGTTATGAGATTGTATACAGTGTTGCATTCAGGACATACTCGGCGAGAAGTTAATCTTTTTATTAACTCCTCGTTATCGACCTTTAAAAGTATAGCACTATCCAGTTTGTCTGAATATTTTTTCAGTAGTTTATCAAGACCCTCTGCTTGGACTACAGTTCTTGGGAACCCATCAAAAATCACATTCTTTTCACCCGATTTCTGACGATAGATTACATCCTCAATGAGCTCCAGGATTATACTGTCTGGAACGAGCTCTCCTTTGTCCATATACTCTTTTGCTTTTATGCCGAGTTCTGTTCCGTTTTTCACTGCTTCTCTCAGAATATCTCCCGTAGATACCTGATGGAAGCCATGATTTTTCACAAGCAACTGCGCTTGGGTACCTTTACCAGCTCCGGGAGGTCCCAGTAGTATTATCTTCATTTTTTCCTCCTCGTGTTTTTCCCAATGCCCCTTACACAGAACTTAAAATGACGATTGTATGCTCGGGTGTCATGCTATAGCAATATCCCAGCTATACAGGCCGTTATCCATGAGGCAATAGCGCCACCGAACATTGCTTTTAGTGCTACCTTTGATAGGTCTGATCTCCTCTCGGGAGCCAGAGCCCCTATTCCCCCTATCTGTATTCCTATGGAGGCAAAATTTGCAAATCCACACAACGCATAGGTTGCAACGATAACTGCTTTTTCACTCAGTACAGAAGCAGCCTTCAGTTGTGCAAGAGAAGAGTAAGCTACGAACTCATTCAGGGCTATCTTTATACCGAGCAGATTTCCCACCTCTTTCGCATCCTGCCACGGGACTCCCATCAGGAAAGCCAGAGGGCTGAAGATTGCTCCAAAGATAGTTTTCAAACTGCCCGGAAATACACCCTCGTACTCTCCCCTTATAGGAGAGAAACCTGAGGGAGTGGAATAGGCTATGTACTTTCCTTTTAGGATGGCTCCATCTATTAACCTGTCAAGTAGTGAAAGTATTGAGTCGAGAAGTCCTATCAGGGCAATAAAGGCAATCAGCATAGCTCCAACATTGACGGCAAGTTTAAGGCCGTCGGTGACTCCCCGAGAAGCTGCATCCAGCAGGTTGGTAGCTTTGACCACATCCCTGGGTACCTCAACCTCTCCTGCGGTTTTTGACCTTTCTGTCTCAGGGAAGATTATCTTGCCAATCATCAAGGCTGCGGGAGCACTCATCACACTGGCCGCTATAAGATGCCCCGCACTAATTCCCATTCTTATGTAACCGGCAAGAACGCCACCTGCAATGGTTGCAAACCCACCTACCATAACCGTTAGTATTTCGGACAGGGTCATATCTTTCAAGAAAGGTCTTATTATCAATGGGGCTTCGGTTTGGCCGACAAAAATATTGGCGCTGCATGAAAGTGTCTCTGCCCCGCTTGTTCCCATAGTCCACTGCATAAAACGGGCTAAAGCATTTATTATTTTCTGCATTATCCCGAGATAATACAGTATTGACATAAATGAAGCAAAAAATATTATCACCGGTAATACACTAAAGGCAAACTGATATCCAAATCCTGGCCAGGTGCTTTCTGGTGGGAAGAAGTATTCTTTCTTTGCCAGGTTGCCAAAGAGGAACTCTGCCCCGTAGTCGGATAAGCTCAAGAAGCGCTCTACTTTGTCACTCAAAAACGCGAAAATCCTTTTGCCGTTTATCCCGTTATCAACTAACCAGGCATATCCATCCGCCAGGAGAAGAGTAACTAACCCATGCTGAAAAATGTATTTTTTTGTTATCGAGTTAAAAAAAATGATAACCAACGTAATCCAGAAAAGAGGGGCCGTAAAGTTAAAAACGGCCGCCAGAACACTCAGAGCAACGGCACCTGCAACCGGGATTAGAAACCTTCCTTGGGATAGAACATCTTTGTTCAGGAATATTAAAACAAGCCCTAAAAGGATAAACATCGATATGAAAGACAGAGAGTTTTCTCCAAGTATTATCCCTGCAAAAAGTATCTGAAGAAAGAGCCCCCAGAATACTGTCCTGTAGGCTATTCTTCTCCGATTATTTGAAAGCAAGAACGCAATAAGCAATAAAGTCACAATTCCCGCTATACCCATAAATCTCATTTTACCTCCTAATGCTAGTCCTCTTCCGGTGGCTCGAAGCAGGCCCTACACCTTGCCTCGTACACCTCTGTTGCTCCAAGCAATACAAGTTCTTTTGATTTTACAATTCGTTGAGTGTAGTTGGCAGGGTTGCCGCATTTCACGCATATAGCAAGTGTTTTGGTTATATATTCTGCTTCACACAGAAGTTGAGGCATAGGCTCAAAGGGTTTCCCTCTATAGTCTTTATCCAGGCCCGCTACGATAACCCTCTTGCCCTGACATGCGAGTTCCTTGCAGATATCTACAAGAGATTCATCAAAAAACTGTGCTTCATCTATTCCCAGGACCTGGGCATCCTTCGCCAGCTCCAGAATTTCTATGGGTTTTTCTACGGAAATGGACGGTATCATCTGTTTGTTGTGAGAAACTATGTGGTTATTACTGTATCTTGAGTCGATTCTGGGTTTGAAAATGGCCACCCTCTGCTTTGCTATTAATGCTCTTCGCAACCTCCTTATTAACTCCTCCGTTTTACCCGAAAACATACTGCCACAGATAACTTCTATCCAACCGACTTTTTTATTAGAAACACCTGCAATTTCTTCGATCCCGAGAGGCTTTGGGCGAATCATCCCTGTCATTTTTGTTTATTCCTCCAGCTGCTTTAGAAGGGAGATGAGCTTGGTCTTGAATAGATCTATGGCGACCGTATTATACCCCCCTTCTGGAATTATTATATCAGCGTATTTTTTTGTGGGTTCTACGAACTGTTCATGCATCGGTCTGACCGTGTCAAGATATTGCTCTATTACAGATTCCAGCGTCCTACCCCTTTCCTTTATATCTCTTCTTAACCTCCTTATAAACCTTATGTCAGGAGCCGTTTCTATGTATATCTTGATATCCATTATATCCCTGAGTTCCGGATCATAGAGAACCATTATTCCCTCCAGAACAATAATCTTGTGGCCAGAGACAAATAGGGTTTCTTTTTTTCTCGTGTGTGTTTTGTAGTCGTAGATCGGGACGTGAACAGGTTTCCCTTCCAGTAGAGCTTGCATATGAGACTTTAGCAGGTCAAAATCATAAGCGTCCGGGTGGTCGAAATTATGCCTGTGTCTCATGTCCAGTGGTATATGACTGAGATCATGATAATAAGAATCCTGTTCGATAATAATCACCTGCTCTGGATCAAAATCTCTGACGATATTTTTTGCCATTGAAGTTTTGCCAGAACCGGTTCCCCCTGCTATCCCAATAAGTATGGCCCTTTTCATTTGCTTTCTCTCTCTTTTAACTTTTCACTGTCAAAAGGAAAAGGAAACAGCTCACTTAACCGCAATGTTTTGTAACTACCGCGGGTATCGAAAATATAGACCTTGATATCCCCGCAGACATCCCATAAAACCTGTCTGCAAGCTCCACATGGTAAGGCTCCATTATCAGAATAGATCCCTATAGCTATAAACTTTCTTTCTCCGTTAACAACAGCATTCGCTACGGCATTTCTTTCTGCACATACGCTTAACCCATATGAACTTGATTCAACATTACATCCCTTGTAAATCTTTCCGCTCGATGCAAGCAGCGCAGCACCTACCTTGTAACCAGAGTAAATTGCCAGCGCATTCTTATAAGCTTTTTCAGCTTCAGCTCTTATTGATATCGATTCATCTCTCTCCATAACCTCTTCCTTTCATAAGGATCAAACATCAATAATAGGAAAATTCCCATTAAAAATCCACCTATATGAGCGAACCATGCCACACCTCCCTCTTGCTGGAAACTCAGAGCCCCCAGACCGTTGGTAAGCTGAATAAGGAACCAGAACCCCAGTACGTATACTGCGGGTATTGAAATTTTCTGTATGAAGAATATCAGGAAGATGATAACATGAACCTTGGCTCGAGGGTACTTTACTAGATATGAACCCAGTATTCCAGATATAGCCCCGCTTGCCCCTATTATCGGCAGATCTGAGAGTGGATTTATAAAGATCTGAACAAGAGAGGCGAATATCCCACAACACAGATAAAATACAGCATATTTGAAATGGCCAAGTGTACCCTCGATATTATCGCCAAAGATCCACAGATATAACATATTACCCGCGATATGAGCAAAACTTCCATGCACAAAAAGAGATGTGAAAAGAGTTTTGATGGTGAAGATAAGCTCTCCGCTGAATACTCTCGAAGGGACAACGCCCAGTGTAAAAAACCACTGCCTTAATTCATTGTGGGGTAAACCGAGCTGATAGAAATAGACTGCGAAATTGGCAATTATAATTCCGTACGTTATGTATGGTTTTCTAAGTCTTATATTGGAGTCTCCAATCGGGATAAACATTTCTTACCCTATAATAGTAAACTTTATCCTATATTCGAGTTTGTTGTAACACCTATCCATAGCTCTCAGCAGAATTTCATGTGTCCCTTTCTCCAGAGCTTTTTTCAATCTGTACCTTACGTAATCGCTGGCTCCGTTAAACTCCAGGATGACCTTCTGCTGGTCTACAAAAAGCTCCAGTGCTGTATCATCTTTTATCCCTGAAAGATCATCTTTCAGATAAATTTTTATTTCCTTCAGATCCCTTGCATAGTACCTGCTTCCATTGGCTGGTCTGCTCCTTACTACCACTGGAGGTACTGTGTCAACCAGTACCGCGAACAGGCCCGTGTTACGTGCTTTTGCTCTATAAGCGTTCTCTGAAAAGTTATACTCTGTTTCCAGATATTCTGGTTTTCCTTCTTCAATGTAGTAAATAGCTGTCTTGATAGGATTCAGGAATATATGTCTTTCATCCCTGTATTCAATCCTTATTGGTTTTTTTAGGAATCTATCTACCGGGTATACCCAGTAAGCAACCTTTTCTTTTTCTCCTTTATCGATCCAACATACAAGAGTATCAAGTACCGTGGCAGAGTCAAAAGAGACAGTAAATAAACTGTCCTGAGAATGGATTTTGATTTTTCCGTCAGGATAGACAGGTTTCATGTTAAGCCTACTTCTAAATATCAGCTTGCTATCTCCCCCACATCTAATTTCAAAAGCGTCTGCTTTGCCTAAGAGAACAAAAGAAGGGATTGATATGTCGTACTCGCAGGGTGTGCTCTCATAATAATCTAGAGGAAAGAGGTCCTGATTCATTTGGAGATAAAAACTTTTTGGGCCAAAATATGGTCTGTTCGTGAATACTTTGAAAAAAGCTGCTTTGAGCATATGGTTCAGGTATACTTCCATATCGAGATTTGAAGTGGAGGCTTCTTCTTGTCCAATGGGGATGAACACAGGACGATAAAAGAAACTGTCGGATACCGCGTGAACTTTGATAAGACTTTTCCTGCTTGTAGAAACGCTGTATGTAAGCTTTATAAGACTGTCGGACACGCTGACATTGTACATTAGTCGACCGGGTTCCCTGACACCATATCTATTCACGATCTCGAGATTAAAATTTTCCATGTGAAGGTCCTTTGCTTTCTCGAGTATAATAGAACCCTTTCCCTTGCTGAAGCTTCTCTTGATTATCTTCAGATTCCTGACAGGAAGAGATTCCACTGTAAAATCAAGCTCAGATTTATTGAGACTATTGTCCAAAACCACAATCTTCATGTTGTATGTTCCTGGGGAAAGATCAAGTATGCCTGTCATATCAGATTTGTAAATACTCAGGGGTAAATCATTTGCAGCCTTATATAGTCGGTGATAGAAGTTTTTGTTCCCTTCCCTCATTCTAAGGTTTCTGTCCACGTCAACGTAGGATGTCCATTCAAACAATATCGTATCATAAGCGACCTGGAACGCCAGGGAATCATTTACGAAGAGCTGAATACTGTATGGTGAAAAGATATTTTTGATCCCCCTTTTTGTATCATAGGTTTTTACCTCTATACCAAACTTCCCGCTTACGAAAACCTTGCCTTTTATCCGCCACCTGTTTTTTCCGTGATAAAACACCTTTTTTGTTATCGGATCAGGGTAGCCATTTAGAAAGGTTTTTCTGGTCAGTGGTACGAAAGTTATCTCCTTTATTGTCGGGATGGTTTTGTCATCGACATTGTAATAATACTTGAGAGGATTTATGGGATTTCCAAACCTGTCCCTTATCTCAAAATGTAGATGAGGTGCTTTTGTCCCGCTATCACCGGTGTAAGCTATGAGTTCCCCTTTTGCTACGGGCATTTCTCCTGGTTCAAACGAGACCTCTACAGAAAACCTCCCGACTTTTTGCTGTTTTTCTCTTACAATTTTTTCAATTTCCTCTGAGAATCTGTCCAGATGAGCGTATACAGCGATAGTACTGTCTATCAATCTTTGGTACAAAACTTTCCCATAACCGAAAGGAGAGACTCTAACTTTAAAGATGTACCCTCTATCTATTGCATAGACCGGATGTCCTATTGAGTGGTTGGTTTTAATATCGATGCCGGAGTGAAAATG
>Ga0190360_1001655_pt1 | contig 11316 bp, 14 predicted proteins | sample 48721834_MG_FD_161271 | JGI IMG/M metagenome (GOLD analysis project Ga0190360, IMG submission 161271) | Hydrothermal vent microbial mat bacterial communities from Southern Trench, Guaymas Basin, Mexico - 4872-18-3-4_MG | ecosystem: Environmental > Aquatic > Marine > Hydrothermal vents >... | reverse complement strand
GAGATGGAGGAGCGTGCAAAGAAAATTATGGATTCTCCTTTATTTAAGAAGGCTGAGATTTTATACAAGAAGAAGCTCGGGTATATCCCAATAAGTATGCTTTTTCAAATAATAAATAAATTATATCCTGAATTTAAATCTTCTGTTATTGTTGGAGAGCTTGCGTCTAGAATCAAATTTAACAAAGAAGTTTCTGGTGAATGGATCATTTCGGGGGCTAGAAAAAAAGCAAAATGATTTATAAATCATTTATAAAGGAGCGCTGTTTTCTATAGTCTGTGGCATACAATATGGTAAATGTATTAACATTTTTTCTACAATCCTTTATAAAGGATGAGGTTAAATTATTGGGTATGGTTAATGGTTTTGGTGGAGTTGCGCATTGGAGAAAAGGTTGGCCTGCTAGCAAAGACATTCAGGTTTGGGATCCAAAAAAGAAAAGATATGTGTCTTATCGTCATAAATTAGCAGCGTTGGGTGTTTCTACTAAACGGACCACTCCTTCATTACCATTGGCTCCTCCAAAAATTCCAGAAATCCCTAAAACTCCTTTACCTAAGGAGCCTCCTATAGGAGGAGAAGTTGGACAGCAAGCCCAACCCATAGAAGGCAGGCTTCCTCAAAAAGAGGAAGCCTTACCTTCAAAAAAACCAAGAAAAGTTGCTGAGTTAGGTATTCCTCCTCAGCCAACTCCTTTGGATTTTGATTTTGCAGATATTGGATTGAGGTGAAATTTTATGAGAAAATATGGAAAGGGTTGGTTTAATGAACCTTACAGGCATTCTTTAGCTGCAAGAGGTATTAAAACAAGGCATACTAACTTTGCTATTTTAAAGGATATTCAGAAATTAAGAGAGAAAAGGGTTAGGAAAATTTTAGAAGAAGTAAGGCCAAAAGAAACTGAGTTTAGGAAAATTAAAGGAGCTATTCTTGCTCAGCCACTTACAGAACAAGAGGAACGAGAATATTTGAAGCAGCGTTTGATTAGTACTCTTACAAGGAGAGGTGCACGTAAGCAATGGATTAGGGAATTTTTGAAAAGGGCCGTTCCAAGAGAAAAAGGCGAAGATAAGGGTATGTATTTGGAAAGAGCATTAAAAGAGTTGGATAAGATTATACCATTGGATGCTGAAATAGGAACTATTTCAACTATAGATCCTAGGACAGATAAGTTAGTGGAAAGACCAGAGACTGTAAAAGATTATGTTGAGAGTGTGATTATGGGTGAGAAAGAGTATGAGATTTATTAAAAAATACAAAGGGTCTGGGTGGTTTAATGAATCGCTAAGACATAGTCTAGCAGCTAAGGGTATTAAAACATGGCGTAGAGGGTCGTTTGCTGTTGTACCAAATTTTGACCCCCGTTCTAGAATTGAGCGAGATTCAAAACAGGAACCAAGAGAAGAAAGTAGGAAATTTCCTGTTGGTGGAAAAGTTGTTATTGTTAAGACTGGTCGTGAACCTGGGCCCCCTGCACCAGAGGCGATTCGTAGGAGAGAGATTGAGATGAAGAAAGTGACTGCAGAAATTGTTAGGCAACCATTTTTAAACCTTTTAGAAACAGTGCGTTCAGGTGATATTGATGCAGTTATGACAAAGATTACAGATCCTGATGCTGAGCCAATAGTCACAAGCGAAAGTGAGCGAATAGCTTTGCGTGATGCCGTTTATGAGGGTATAATTTCTAGGATTCAGAAGAACAGGGAGGTTGATTGGGGTAGTTTAAAACTTTTAACTGAAAAAGGCATATTGTCTAAAGCAGATGTTAAACAATTAAAGGCTGTAGAAAAAAGTCGTAAGCGTGAATTAAGGCCTGGGTTTTTGCAATATTTGACAAGAAAAGGTGTTGAAGCTGAGGAAAGAGCTGAAGTTGGGTTAAAGGAGGCTGCTGGTTTGGGGGAAAAAGCCGTTAAAGGCCTTAAGAAAGAGTTTGATTGGTTTTTGCATGCTGGAGAAACCGCAGGTCAGAGAAAGTCAAGGCTTTCTCGTGAAGCAGAGGAAATTGAAAAAGAAGAGGAGCTTAGGGGTATTTTTGATCCCTTTAAAATAGCAACTAGGCATGCAAAGATTGATATTTTAAAGAAAAAGAAGGAGGAGGAGGCAAAAGAAAAAGCATATGGGGTTGCTTTAAGAGCAGAACGTGAGTCTCTAGGTATGTTTAAGAATATGAATCGGTTGGCTAAAATTGATTTGTCTGCATATGATCGTGGGGAAAAGGCATTTGCTAAAGGTGATAGAGAAGCTTTAATTCAAGCTATAACTGATCTTGAGGCTGAAAATATGAAACTAAAAGATAGATTACATATGCTTGCAGAAGTTAATGCTTTAGTGATATCAGATAAGAATATTGATCAGACATTCCATATGCTATCTAAACAAAAGTCAATTTTACCTAATGCTCTGTTCGGGTCAGGTCCAGGGCAGCGGCTTGCTGAGCAAACTAAAAGAATAAGTAAGGTTGCTGATGCTATTAAAAAATCATCCAATAAAATAGTAGCTAGGATTGGTATTTTGCGACACAGATTGAATGAATTAGATCAGGAGGCTATTGTTCCTCCTCCAAAAGGAAGGCCACATGTTAAGGAAATTAAAGTGGTTAAGCAGAGTGGGGGAGTTAATTTACTAGGTCCATTAGAGGAGGCAGAAGGAAAGCTTCGGCATAAGAATCCAGTGATAGAAGGTATTAAAACAAAAACAATTAAGAATCCTGTGCTTGGAGGTGTTTGATGATGAGAATGAAGACTTTTGTTTTGTTGCTTTTTATGGCTTTTGTATTTGTGGGTGTTACTTCAGGTATAATTTTAAGTCAACAATACGTTGTAGCTGAAAAGCAATTTGAATCTTCTTTGCCAGTGGAGGTGCAGCAGGTTAAATCCGCTTCCACAAATCCAAATAAAATAAAAGCTATGTTAAAAGGTTCTATTTATGAGTCTGGTGAACAGGTGACTGTATTTGGTGCTTGTTATGATGGTTGGGGGTATTTGTTGCCAGGGGCAAATGCTACTTTTTCCTCATGGTACCCCAACGGAACTTTATGGCATGATAATGTTCCTATGACATCCATTAATAATTCAGGAAGGTGGAGAATACAGATGAATATGAGCGATACTCGTGGGACTTATCTTACTCAAATTAAATGCAATTATCAAGGGGATTATGCTCTTGCATTCGGTGAATGGCAGAATCCAAGGTGGGTTGCTAGAATAAAAGAGACCCAAGATAGTGTCGCTAATTTAACCAATCTTACTGCTTCCCAATATAACAACCTTTCTAATTTAATTAATGAATTTTGGAATGAAACACAAGTTAATTTTAGCCAGGTTTTGGATGCTATTGATAGTATTGATATAACTTTCCAGCTAGAGGACGTTACCCAGGATTTGACAGAAGTATATAACATAGTTCACTCTTTAGATACTTCTTTTTGGGTAATTGACACTAATGCTCCTTGGTATTCTTTTGGTTCAGGAGTCTTTAATTTTAGAGGAGTAGATATGCTTTCTCCTAATGACGTTTTTGCTGTTTCAGAAGACGGTTATGCAGTGTATTGGGATGGGGAAACATGGGCTATTCAGTCAAATTTCTCGCAGGTTAAGTGGTATGGGGTCTCTGTATTGCCAGCTTCTACACCATATGCGTGGTACACTGGGACTAATACTTCTACAAACACCTCCGTATATTCTGTTAATGGTGGGGCCCCTGCCACTATTAGTGGAAGTAGTGGCAACATCTTTTATGATGTTAAGATCTTTCCAGATCCAAACAACCCATCTGCTAATTTTATGGGCTATATTTTAGAGGATGATGGAACGGTATGGTTTACGTCAGATGCTGGAACAAGCTTCTCTAATCCAGTTAATTTCTCCACTAGTGGATTTGGAAGGCTTTCTCAAATTATAGATAATACTGATTTGGGGGTTACTTCTGGCTATAGGGTGGCTATGATAATGGGCAATGAATTGATATATTATAATGGTACTGGGTATGAGCACTATTTTGTTGACAATCAAACCTTTGCTGATGTTGAGTTGGTATATGATGATGAGGCTTATATTGTTTCGAAGGACAACAACACACAAGAGTTAAACGTCTTCAAATATAATGGTAGTGCCCTTGAGTTGGTTTATAAAGTTAATGACACCTCTATTCAGCCAAGAGGTATTGCTGCGGCCTCTCCAATAGATATATGGATTGTTACCAACAACCCATCTGTGTTTTACCACTATGATGGTGTGAAATGGGAGTATTCAAATTATCCATACTCTGGTGCAATTGGATTAAGCATTTTATTTTCAAACGGAACTATTCCTGGGTTGTATGATATAAGTGTGTTTAATGCTAAGAATGCCTATGCTGTTGGTACAGATGGTCTTATTATGAAATATTACAGCATGTTTGATGAGAGATTTGATGAGATTATGAGTGAGCTCATTAATTTAACGAACATATATGAATTGTTGGTAACAGTGAATGAAAGCGTCAATGATCTGGAAATTGTTGTTAATTACATAAACGCAACTACCATATCTATTAACGACACAGTTAATGACATTGTTTTGGATCTTGCAGATATGAATATAACCCTTGTGAATATAAGCGGTGAACTATATGATGTTGAGCAGATTGTGCTTGATATTAATACCACAGTTAATCAAATAAACAGCGATATTGTTAATATGAATCAAACTCTTGTTAATATGTTATATGATATTAATGTCACGCTTATAGACATGCAGACTACTATTAATTATATGAATGAAAGTCTTGTGAACTTAACTAACATTGTTTTGAACATGAATGCTTCAATAACAGGTTTGTTCAATAACCTGTCTAATAAAATTGATTTACTTAATACATCAATGCATGCTAGGTTCGATGATGTGATTGCTAATTTGACATATATAGAGTTGTATCTAAACTCCACTATTTACCCAACGCTTAATGCAACATATCAGAACACAATTTTAATTTTACAAAAATTAGGTATTATTGAAGGAAAGCTTAATCAAACAATTGCTATAGTGAATGAGACAAATATATGGACAGAAGAACTTGTAAACAAATCTAGGCGTATTCACGCCTGGATAACAGTATGAGGGGGTGAATTAAATGAAGGTTTTGCCAACAAAAGCAGCATCACCAAAAGTTAAGAACTTTTTTAAGATGCCTAAAAAGCCAGTTAGCATCACTCCAAAGGCTCAAAAAAGGCCTAAGGTAAATGTTATATATAAAGGTGCTACCGGAATGGCTCTTTTTGGGCGCAAAGTTGGGAAAAATTTATATAAGATTAAATGAGGTGGTATAGATGCGGAAATTGAAGTCTGGTTTTGAGAATAGGTTTGCTAGAAGCTTAGCAAGGACAGTAGATAAATTAATTGATGTGAAGAATCGAAAATGCAAATGAGGAAATATGGAAAAGGTTGGTTTAATGAACCCTACAGGCATGGTTTAGCAGCAAAAGGTATTAAAACAAGTTTTGCAAAGAAATTTAAACAGAAGGAGTGGCCTTGGAGTTTGCCTCCAGGTCCTGCAAGAGATAAGCGAATACAAGAGTTATTGGAGGCTGAAGAAAAGCAGAAATTGTTTCCTCCAGAGCCAGCTACTTTTACAAGTTTAGGAAAGCCTGCTGGAATAAGTGGTGATGAAATTAAGAGGATTTTGGAAAAAAAGGAACTTAGTAGAAGAGATGTTAGTGACATAAAATGGTTTTTTGGTCCTAAGGCAGGTGATGTGTTGCGAGCCCACAAAGCTTACTGGAGAGGCGGTGGAAGGGATCAGATAGTTAAGGATCTTATGGATGAATTGCAGCAACTTGCTGGTGAGATAAATACAGGTGGTTTTGATGAGAAGCTGATGGTGTTTAAACAGAAGGTCGATCAAGCAGCAAAGAAGCCAGGGGTGGATGTTTCTGAAATAAGATCTAGAATTAAGGAATTGCAGGAAAAAAGGCTTAAGTTGCTGAAAGATGTTGGAACTAGAAGAGAGATCGTTGGGGTGTTGGAGCGTGAGGAAGAGGAGTTGTAGGGGTTGGTTTAATGAACCCTATAGGCATAGTTTGGCAGCCAAAGGTATTAGGACTTCGTACGTATTTAAAAGTACTGGAAGTCCTTTTGAGGTATTTAAAAGTCCTGAAGAGAAGTCAGATCTTGGGAAAAGTATGGTAGATCGGGTTGTTGATAAGAAGGTGGTAGAGGTTGAGGACTTTATGAATCAACATAATGTATCTTTTGAGGATAAGAAGCGTATTATAGATCATTATATTGCTCCGATAATTGAACGTTTTAAATCAGGTAGGATTTCAGAAGAACAGTTTAATGAGGAAATTGACTCTAAATTAAGACATAATTTGAAGGCCAGTCAAAGGGAGCTCAAGGTGTTTGATTGGTCGGATGATGGTGTTGTTGATAAAAATGGCTACGGGGTATTTAATTTTTTAGATAGGGCAAAGAGATCCTCTTTTGCTCAAAAAGTTACTCCAATTTTTAATGAAAATTCAATAAATAGGCTAATAAGAGATGAGTTGGTTGAAAATAAAAGAATAACTTTGGGTGATAGAATTTTTGGTTGGGGTATTATTCGTACCCATAAATCAGTTGAGAAAATGCAGAAGATAAATTATCCTCTTTCAAAATGAAATGCAAATATTGTGGTATAGTTTTTTTCGGTAATGTTTGTCCTAATTGCGGGGTTTTTATGGAGGTAGGAAAAAAATGAATGTAATGAAAAATAAATGGGTAGACATCCTTTTGGGAAGGAGTAGGTGTCCTACTCCTGGAAGGAAAATAAGGAGTAAAGGTAAAGGGCGTGGTCTTGGCATCGGTAAGGGTTATGGTCCGATTGGGAGAAGAAGGTATGAATAAAGCTTTGAAGATGAAAAGAAGTTCAATAAAAGTTTGGCAAAAGAAGTATCCAAAGTTAGTTAAACCGTTTCCAAAGCAGAATCCAAGGCTTACTAAAAATTATGCTCGGTTTAGGCAAGTGGATCCCAAAAAATTTATTAAAGGTTCGTTTAGAATAAAGAAAGTGTCTCCGAAAGTGAGTATTGTTTTGGGCAAAACAAAAAAAGGGAAAAAGCTTATGTTGCAAAGCGTGCTTATAAAGAGGAAATAAGGTGGTAATTAGAAAACTTCCTAAACAAAGGAAATGGGCACTTTACTCTAGGAAAACAGGAAGGCGCCTTGGTGTTTTTCCATCAAAGGCAGCAGCTCTCAAGCGAGAGCGTCAAATTCAATTTTTTAAACATATAAAAAAGAAAAATAGGTGAAGAACATGAATAAATATAAAACTTATGGAAAAGGTTGGCATTTTGAGTCCCATAGGCATAGTTTGGCTGCAAAAGGGGTTAAAACAACTTTTGCCATAAAGCAACGGCCAAATTTTAAATATGTGGTGGAGTTTTTAACTATGCCTTATGGTAAAAAAAGCCCGATGCGTAGGTGGGAGCAAGAACTTGCTGTTTCGAGGGAGGACGCTGAAGAATGGAAAAAGGTTTTAGAGAAAGATGAGAATGTTTTACAGGTGCGGATAAAAAAGCTTCCTGAAGGAGAGTAGTTTAGAAAAGAGGGGTAAAATTGAAATATAAAACTTATGGAAAAGGTTGGCATTTTGAGTCCCATAGGCATAGTTTGGCTGCAAGAGGGATCAAGACTAAGACCGGCGATTCTTTAAAAAAAGGTTATTTTGATAAGGTTGTTGGTTTTTGTTCCAAAGAAGAATTGGATTACTTGCGGGACGTTTATGATATGGAGCCTTGGGAAATTCCTGTTGATGAAGCTAGGCAGGCGATTGAGGAATATAGGGAAGTTAAAGCAAGGGAACGTGTTAAGAGAAAATCTATGGCTGAAAGGTTTTCCAGATTGAACTTTCAGGTTAAGATGATTGATTTCAGTAACGATAATGTGTATAGAAGATTTAAAAAAGCTTATTTGAAAGCTAAAGAGGAAGGCAAAGACCGGTTTGAGTTTAATGGTCAACCCGTGCTTTTGACATATGCAAAATATTTGCTGGAATATGTTGAGAATAAACGGCGTTTGATGGGTCTTAAAATTTATAAGAAAGATGAAAGATAAGGGGGTGGTTTTATGAAGAAGAAAGCTATAAGAAGCCCGTTTTTGGAGAAAAAAGTAGGTATTGCTGGGATGTATGGAAAAAAGTTAGGGGATAAGATTTTTAGAGGAAGTTTGTGGAAAAAATAAAAAAGCAAAATGAAATTTGGTAATGGAAACATTAGGAAGATAAAGGAGAGTGTAAAGGGCCCTTATAGAAAGCTTGATGTTGCTTGGTGGACTAAAAAGGGCAAGAGTTTTGTTGATAACACTTCCTTTAAATGGGCTAGGCGTTGGAAATGGGCGAGGTTTTAAAATGAAAAAACTTAAGTTTTATGATTTAAAGGCCAAAAGATCGTTTAAAACAGATAAGTATGCTATTCGGGTTAAGAAAGGTAGAAGATTTGCTGTTGCTACAGCTCCGAGCGGAATTTCTGCTTGGAGAATCTTAAAATAACTCTGAGGTGAAAACAAAATGAAACCAAAGAAGTTAAAATTGTTTTTGCTTTTGATAGCTATTTTTGTGCTTGGTGCTTCAACATCAGTTGTTTTATATGCACACGGCTCTGAGGTTTTGGAGAATGCTCATATTTTGATGGTATCCCATACTGAATATAGGTATAATGAACCAGGTCAAATCATTGTTAGGCTCGTTAATTATTTAGGTAATCCGATCAGCGTTGATAATTGTACTGCTAATATTTTGTATCCGAATAAAACCTATTTTGTTCAGGATGCTTTGATGTCAAGTTCCTCTTTTTCAGGAGACCATTATTATAATTTCACTACGCCCAATGGTCCAGAGGGAGTTTATGAATATCAAGCAGTATGTACCTGGAACTCCGGGACAAAAGTTAAACGTGCTACTAATTCGTTTCATTTATCTTCAGCATTCAATACTATTTTAAGTGACTTAGATAGTATTAATACCACAGTCGTTTCTTTTAGATCAGAGGTTCAGGACAATTTTTCATCAGTATTTGATTATTTAGCAGATATTAACACTTCTTGTGTAGGAGATGCGTGTAATTTAACTCAGATTAACATCACTATTAATCAAATTAACAGTACTGTGAATGCAATAAATAGTGGCCTGAACTCTTTTATAACTGATACCCAGCAAAGATTATCTTACATTAATACAACTAACATTGCAATAAACAACACAGTTAGTCAAATTAGTATTGATTTATCAGCTTTGAATAGTACAGTTAATACAAGGTTTGATGCTGTAGAATCCATACTTTCAGGCAATTTTTCAGAGATTTTAGCTAATCTTTCTTCATTAAGACAGCTAATGTTCGATATAAATTCGTCTTTGAGTTCTGAGCTCAGTAATATTCACACAGATTTGCTTAGTATTAACACATCAATAATTAATAAAATTGAGGCAGTAAACCTTTCAATAACATCTGATATTAGCTCTTTTAGAGCAGAAGTAGCTGCTAACTTTAGTTTGATGGATGACTGGCTTAATTATATTAATGCCACCACTGTTGACACTTATAGTTATGTAACAGGCACGCTTACAAGCAAGATAGATAGCATTTTAACTCAGATTGGAGTAATTAATGCTACAGTGAATAGAATTGAGCAAAACACCGTTGATATTAATAGCACAGTTAACCAAATTAAGCAGAATCAGGAGGATGAGGTGTTTATGAATGTATTCAGTGGCTAAGGGAAAAGGTTGGTTTAATGAGTCATATAGACACTCTTTAGCAGCAAAAGGCATTAGAACCAAGCTCCACGGTAGAATTGTTACTAGGACGCAGCATGGTATTCCAATAACTATTAAAGAAAAACCAGAGAAAGGCAGACAATATCCAGTTACTCCAGCAGAAGTTAAAAAAAGATTGGACGCTCTGCCTGCAGACATGGTAGATGGGATTACAGAAGTTAATTTTAGAAATCCAGGACCTCCGGTAACAAAACAAGATAAAGCTTGGGCTCAATACCATAGGACAGAAAAAAGGCTTAATATATTTTCCCAACCTAAAAACCAAATATCTAGAGCAGTAAGAAACTATTATATGGCATATGTTGTTCCCCACGAAGTATCCCATCACTTTTTGCAAAATAATTTAAAGCTTAATAAAGATCCAGTGCTAATTGAGGAAGCCAGAGCAGATGCTTTGGCCTACGGTTATAATCCCTTTAACCAAAAAGTACTTAAAAACTTTATTGAAAGGCGAAGACAAATGTTTGGCCCTAGAGGTACTATATGAGGTGGATAAAGATGAGTAAAACGTTTTTTCCATTATTGACGGCGCTGTTTGTAATGGGGTTGTTTGTTTTGCCGTTGGTTATAGCAGAAGAATGGATAACATTCCAAGCAGATTTACAGAATACAGGATATACCAACAACACAGCACCAAATAACATATCAATATTACATGCTAAATACATTACGAATGCAGAGGTTGAAGGTTCTCCGTGTGTAAGTGATGAGTATGTTTATGTGGGTGGGGGAGATAATAAGATTTATCAATTTTCAAAAGACAATGTAAGTAATCTAATAGCTACTTTTTCAATTGGGGGTTGGATTTATAATAGTGGATGTACTTTTGATGAAAACTATATTTACATTGGGGCAGAGGATGATAAATTTTATCAGCTCGATAAGAATAATATATCAAATATGGTTGCTTTATATCAAACAGGTGGAGATGTGGATGCGAGTCCAAAAATATGGGGTGATTACATATACATAGGAAGCTATGATGGTAACTTATATCAATTCAATAAAAGCAATATTTCAAACCCAATAAGAAACTTTACTGCCGATGGAGCTATTAAAGGTGCTATAGCAATAAAAGATGGATATGTTTTCCTTACGGGAAACTCAATGTTATATAAATTGAATGCAACGAATTTATCATTAATAAATAATGTTTCTTTTGGTGGCAACACCCATGCTTCTCCAGTAGTAAAGAACGGGTATGTTTATTTTGGACAATTAAATACCCTTTACCAAGTTAATGAAAGTAATATAACACAAAAAATAGCAGAATTTAATATAGGTGGCTCTTTATATGGTCCACCAGCAGTGACTTCCGAATATGTATATGTTGGTTCTTATAATGGTAATAATTTTTTCCAATTAAATGCTAGTAATATTTCACAAAAAATAGCCAATATATCAATTAATACATGGAATTCTCCAATAGCAACAGATGACTATGTGTTTATTTCTGGAACAGATGGAAAAATTTATCAGGTAAATGCAAATAATGTTTCACAAATAATAAACATCTTTACTACAGGAAAT
>Ga0190360_1001652_pt1 | contig 11331 bp, 11 predicted proteins | sample 48721834_MG_FD_161271 | JGI IMG/M metagenome (GOLD analysis project Ga0190360, IMG submission 161271) | Hydrothermal vent microbial mat bacterial communities from Southern Trench, Guaymas Basin, Mexico - 4872-18-3-4_MG | ecosystem: Environmental > Aquatic > Marine > Hydrothermal vents >... | reverse complement strand
CATCTACCCTTCCCTCGGCTTCACCTCACAGCACATAATGCTCCTCTTTACCCTCTGCTTCACCTCTGCCCTCTTCGCCCTCCTTGGGGCTAGAAATTCCATATAGAACGGCCCGGGGAAGCTATTGGGTGCTCCCTTTCCCCTCTTCTTCCTCCACCACCCCCTCTAGAAGCTCACCTTCCTCCGCCGGAGGTATCTCCTCTCCCTCAGCGGCCTCGGGGAGGGGTGCAGTGTTCTCCTCATTACCTGAGCTCTCTGGGGAACCCTCCGTCTCCTCAGCGGCCGGGGTCTCCCCGGGGGAGGTCTCCTCCTGGGGATAGACCTCAGGTGGCGGAGGGGTCGTTTGGGGTGGGGGGTAGGGCTGCTGAGGAGGATAGGGCGCTGCGGCGGGCTGTGCCCCAGGGACAGGTGGAGGACCGGCAGCCCCCACAGGCGGTCCTCCCGGGACCGTTGGGGAGGGTTGGGGGGCCCCGGGGGCGGGTGGTGCCGCTGCGGGTGCTACAGGGGACGGGGTCGCTGGCACCGGCGGCGCAGGTGCTTCAGCCACTTCCAGAAGCTCTTTCATGCTTCTGTCAGGGAGTCCCACATAACCGAGTATGATCAGAAATATGCCCACAACCGCAAGAGCAAACCAGGGAGCTCTGTATAACGCAGCGCTCTTTTCTTCAACCACAACGAGATAGTCCTGGCCCACATCGTTAGACCTCTTGTCTACCTCCCAGATGACCTTCTCACCCTCTTTGGCCAAGTTGGAGCTTTTAGAGCGCACTATAAGGTTCTCGTCAGTGGTCTGGATGCTTCCTGACACCACCTTCTCCTTTATAACCCCATCTCCGTTGAGCTCATAGCGGTAGTACCCATACTCATCCGGGCTATCCGATACCGCTGTGACCTCCCCCAAAACCGTCTCCGGGAATTTCTGATTGTAGGCGAAGACGGCATTTTCGCTGTCATAATTTTCTCGTAGATTCTCAGGGGACTCCGTTACAAGATAAATGAAAAGCAGGGACAGAATTACCCCAACAACCAGCATCCCTGTTCCTATTGGGTAGAGGACGGGATATTTTACCCTAGGTGTCTTTTGAGGAAGGGTCTCCTCCAAGGACGGTTTCGGTGGGGGAGGGGGAACCGCCGAAGACGCGGCGGTAGGCGTGAAGGGTTCTCCGCATTTCCAGCATTTCTTCACGTCGCCGTAATTTATGGCCCCGCATTTGGGACAGCGCTTTCTTTCAGCCATCTGGGACACCCCGATCTGAGTGCTCACAACATCCTACCCCTGGCCCCGCCGGGACGCATAAGGAATTATTGGGTTAATAATTTTTCCGGCAGTTATAAATACGATAAGTCGCCTACTTCCGTGAGGGGGCATAGCGTGAACACAGAAAGGAATCTTGTCGGGGAAGTGCTGGAGGAGGTCTACCCTTACATTGAAAAGGTGGACGACCTGAAAGAGGTGCTGTACAGGTTTGACGGGAGCACCGTTGAAGAGCTTGTGCGGTACTTAAAGATGCACATAGCGGCATCTGGAGAGCCCCTGAAAACTGACCTGAGAATCTTTCTGGGAAAGCTTCAGGAGAAGGCCGACATCATGTGAGCGTCTCAAGACGTGATATCACCTGATATATGAGAGTCCTGCCGTGGAGCGGTATGTTGGGGTCATTTGCCAGCTCATCTAAAGTTGAGATTACACCGGCGCTCCGCAGATCAAGGGGCTGGCTCTCATCAAAGAGCCTCTCTTTGGACTCCTTTGCTCCTTTCCTTATGTTTCTTGGTATGGAGGTGTCGTCTATTATCTGATCAAGTATATAGGCGATCTCCTCCAGCTTCTTTCTGGTCTCCTCGTCCATGTCCATCACCTTCCCCCGTTAACCGGCCTTGCGATAGGGCAAAGGGAGTGCGAGGGGCCGGATTCGAACCGGCGAACCCCTAACGGGAGTGGATCTTGAGTCCACCGCCTTTGACCTGGCTCAGCAACCCTCGCAGGCCGGATTATGGGTTTATTGTACTTTTATCTTAAATTTTTCGTAAGCGTTTCATCACTTTAAACCCACCGCCTCATTCCAGCGGTAATGTGCACCCCACCCTTCGGAAGAGAGACGTGCGGTACAGGCACCATAGCACAGAGAAACTCTATAAAAAGACCCGGGGGGATGGGATGGGGCCGGACCCCACTCAAACAGCTACCCGCCCGGCCCCGGGGACGCAAACAGGGGTCTTGCAGAAGAATAGCATCCTTCAAGAATATATAAAGAAGAAGTAGGGGGGTGGGCGAAAGTGCTGTGAGATCTCTACTGATTGGTCGCCTGCCTCTTCAATATTTTTTTGTAATGTGTGATGTACCCCGCTACCTTGTTGACAAACTCCTTGGAGTCTATCTCTGCTACCTCCCTCACAAGCCTTTTGTTGAGCTCAAAATCCTCTGTGAAGAGCTCTGGATGGAGGTTCACAAGCTCAATGGCCGTTCTTTTTATGAAGGTCGGTCTTATTCTGCCCATCTAGCACCACCCTTTTGCCGTGGGGCCTCCAAAAACCCTTTTTATATTTAAACTATGCTCCTGTTGCCCCAGCGGCTCCACCCCCTAATCCAGAGCCGGTCCCGCCTCCGGGACAGTGCCACAGAAGCTCAACAAACCTTTATATGTGGATTACATAGGTGATAACATGATATCCCCAAAGCTGCTCCTGGCTATGTGCCTGGCCATCCCCTCTGTGGCTCTCATCTTCTCCGGAGGTCAGGACACCGGAGCCATTCCCCCATCCATCCTGCTGGATGTCCCCTACCACGTTCAGCTTGACTCCGGCTATGCTGGGGAAGCCTCCCTGGAGATGGTATTCGACTTCTGGGGAGAGGACATAAACCAGAGGGAGATCAGAAACGTCACCGGTACAGTGGTGGACTCCTCCGAACCTGAGGATCTTATTAGGGCGGCCCATTTCTCTTACGAGAGCCGGGCAAGGCTCAATCCAACCCAATCCGGATACCCGGAGAGATCCTTCGGCTTCGGCTACGCCGCCTTCCAGTATAATTGGGGCAGAGAGGGAATGGATACCTCTCCCAGGTTCGACCAACGCTTCAGCGACCTCAAAAACATCCTTGCAGAGGGCTACCCTGTGATTCTCCTCATGAGGGAGAGCGTGAACAACCCTGTGAAGAGGACCTACAGGGTACTGGTAGGCTACGACTCCTCGGGGTTCATCCTCCACGACCCTCTGCCGGAGGGCACTGGAGAGCTTGGCGGGGAGGCAGTCAAGGTGGATATCCAGCAGTTTGACGAGCTCTGGAACAGTACGGGAGGAGCGAGGTGGGGAATGATAGCTGCACCGTGGCAGATGGATGTGGATTTCCCCCTGAAAGTTGATGCTGGAGAGACCTTTGAAGTGAAATGTACCGTCCTGTACCCCTGTCCCAACCCCTTTCCGGAGAACCAGTACCCAGTGAGCGGCTCCTACAGGTACGAGGTGAATTCCACAGGCGATTTCACCCTCCTCAGCAGCAGCGCTGAGGGGCTACCCCAGGTGGGGGGGGAAACCGGAGAGGTCACCTTCACCCTGAGGGCCCCTGAGAGGGGGCTCGGCGACATCTTCACCCTCCAGGTCGGCATCGGAGGGGAGATTTCGGTCAGGAACGGCCTGGGGCAAACCTACACCGACATGATAGGTGGAAGCGTGAGCATAGAGCTCACGGTGGAGGGCTATGTCAACCACCCCCCAGAGATTAGAGATGCTAGAGTAGTCCCTGACGAGGTTCTGAGGGACGGGGAGAGCGAGATTACCCTCTACTGCACCGCAGCGGACCCGGACGGGGACCTGGCGGGGGTTGAGGTGGACCTCTCAAGACTGGGCGGCTACGCCCATCAAAACCTCTACGACGACGGCTCCCACGGGGACGAGACCCCCTACGACGGCATCTACACCTTCACTTACACCGTTCCCCGGGGTGCTGAGGAAGGAAACATATCCCTTACCTTCACTGCCTACGACGCTAGGGGAGAGAGCGCGGTGGCAACGGCCTACGTAGTGGTAAAAGACCCCTACACCTCCACCCACCCGCCGGAGATAATCTCCGCGGGCTTTACGCCCTCCAAAGCCTCCCCAGACGGGTACACCGACGTCAGGGTGTGGGCCAGGGTCACAGATCCCGACGGGGACGTTGAGATGGTGTATGCCGACCTCTCAGAGCTTGGAGGCAAGAGGGTCACCCCCTTACGGGATGATGGCAGCGGGGGGGACCTTATACGCAACGACGGGAACTACACCTATCTCTTCACAGTCCCCGTGACCGTGCCCTACGGCACTTACAACGTCACCATAACCGCCGAGGACGCAGTGGGCCACGAGACGGAGACCACGGCATCCCTTGTGGTGGCACCCCCCCCAGAGCCTCCGAGAATCTCTCAGGCGAAGCTGAACAGAAGCTCCGCCCCCAACGACGGGAGAACTCCCGTTCTTCTCACTGCCATTGTGAAGGACTCCAATGGGGACCTCAAGGAGGTCTACGCCGACCTCTCCCAGGTTGGTGGGGGAACGGCGGAGAGGATGTATGATGACGGGACCCACGGGGATAAGAGCGCCGGGGATAAGGTCTATTCCCTCTCCTTTACTGTCTCAAAGAACACCCCCGAGGGCTCAAGAACCATCACCGTGACCGCTACTGACCGCGAGGGGCTGGAAGACACCGCCGCAGTGACCCTCAGAGTGATATCCGCCAACACACCACCAGAGATAACCACCTACTCCGCCCCGCCCTCCCTCCCGGCGGGTGGCAGAGGCAGGGTGGAGGTAAGTGTCACCGACCCCGATGGCGACCTGCAGAGAGTATATCTCAACCTCTCCTCCCTCAAAGAGAACCTCACCCTGGAGCTGAGGGATGACGGAGCGGGGGCGGATAAGACCGCCTCCGACGGTATCTGGAGCGGCTATCTCACAGTCCCGGAGGGCGTGGAGCCGGGCGAGTACACATGCTATGTTGTTGCAGTGGACTCCTACGGAGAGAGCATAGAGCTGCCCTTCACCCTTGAGGTGAAGGAGGCAGAGAAGACAGGAGGACTTGCACCCTCCTTGTTCATCTGGCTGGCCCTCGCTTTCATCTCTGTAATCCTCGCCTTCTCAGTTCTTAGAGGGTCAAGGAAGAAGAGCGCCGAGGGGGTCCCACCAGCCCCCCAGAGCCCTCCAGCCTTCGTACCGGTGAGCACAGAGAGCTCCCCTCCAGTCTTCCAGCCGGTGAGGTGATCCGGTGAAGGTTATCTCCGGCGGGGAGGTGAAGGAGCTTCGTGCTCTCTGGAGGGAGGGGGAGGAGATAGTCTTCATAGATCAGAGAATGCTGCCACATAAGCTCGTGTTCTACCGCGCCTCCTCCCTGAAAGAGGCTACGGTGGCCATCCGGGAGATGATTGTCAGGGGCGCCCCGGCCATAGGGGCTGCAGGGGCCCTCTCTCTAGCCCTCTCCCACCGGTGGGGGGTGGACCTTCAGGAGGCGTACCACAGGCTGAAGGAGACGCGCCCCACAGCCTACGATCTATTCTACGCCCTGGACAGAATACGGTCCGTGATGAAGGATGACCTTGAGGGGGGAGTGGTGGAAGCGGAGAGGTATATTGAGGAGGTGGTTGAGAGGTGCCGCAGGATCGGCGAGGCCGGGGAGGAGCTTCTGGAAGATGGCGCCCGGGTTCTCACCCACTGCAACGCCGGGGCTCTGGCAACAGTGGACTGGGGAACAGCCCTCGCACCTATAAGGATGGCATCGAGGAGGGGAAGGAAGGTGTTCGTCTGGGTAGACGAGACGCGGCCCTGGCTGCAGGGCTCCCGCCTCACCTCCTGGGAGCTTATGGGAGAGGGGATAGAGCACAGGATCATAGCGGACAACGCTGCGGGGCATCTCATGCAGAGGGGGGAGGTGGACCTTGTCATCGTTGGAGCAGACCGGATAACCCCGGGGGGGGATGTAGCCAACAAGATAGGAACCCTTGAGAAGGCCGTTCTGGCTAGGGAGTTCGGGGTGCCCTTCTACGTTGCCGCCCCCATCTCCACTTTTGACCCCTCGCTCAAGGACTGGAGAGATATCCCCATAGAGGAAAGGAGGGAAGAGGAGGTTCTGGGGTTCGGGGGGGTCAAGGTGGCCCCAGAGGGGGCGAGGGCTAAAAATCCCTCTTTCGACGTGACCCCAGCGAAGTACATAACCGCCTACATAACCGAGCTGGGAGTGATAGGAAAGGATGAGATCAAAAGGTACCTGAAGGAGGTGGGATAGTGGCGGAGAGAGTTCTGGTGGTGTGCCCGCAGGGGCTTCTTCTGGTGAGCGAGAGGGGAGAGCTCCTCTCACGTAGGGGGTGGGAGGGAGAGCTGAGAGAGGTTCTTAAGTGTTTCATAGACGGCGAGGTCAGGGAGGAGGAGAGGGCGTTTGCTGTCCTCTCTAAGGCCACCGCCACTACCTCCCCCAGGCTCTCGGCGGCGTTGGGCCTTCCCTTGAAAAGAGATGTTCCCCTTCCCCCCACCGACTGGGCAGGTGAGGATATCAGGAGGGGTCTGATAGAGCTTACACGGGAAAGATCGCTTGAGATGTGGAGAAGAGAGGGGGCCATAATGATGGCCACAGGGGCTCTGAAGGACCTCCAGAAAGCGTCAAATATCCTGAAGGAGCGGGTGGTCTACTGGGCTCAGGGACACCTCCCCTTAGGAGAGGATCTGGACGAGGATGATATCCTGCGGAGGGTCTCCGAGGGGGCTCTTGGGGAGGTACCTGACGGGGAGAGGGGAGTGCTGAAGGCCCTGGGCGAAGAGGTCAGGAGGCTGGAGGGGCTTGAAGAGGCCCTGAAGGAGTTCATAAAAAGGGAGATGGAGAGGACCTGCCCCAACATGTCGGCGGTTGCCACGCCTGTTTTGGGGGCACAGCTGATAACCCTAGCAGGGGGACTTGACAGGCTCTCCCGCTTCCCCTCCTCCACCGTCCAGCTTCTCGGTGCCGAGAGCGGGTTCTTCAGATTTCTGAAGGAGGGGGGTAGACCCCCCAAACACGGCGCCATATTCCAGCACCCTCTTGTGCAGTCTGCTAAGCCCTGGAACCGCGGGAGGGTAGCGAGGGCTCTTTCTGGGAAAATAACCATAGCGGCTAGAATAGATGCCGCAGGAGGGGAGAACATGGGCGAGGAGCTGAGGGAGGATCTGAAGAGGAGGGTGGAGGAGATAGAGAGAGCGCACCCCTCACCCCCCCGGAGAGAGGGGAGGGGAAGGAAGGAAAGAAAAGGAAGGGGGCGGAGGAAGAGTTGAAGGGGGTAAAGCTCGGGAGCAGGGGGAGGAGGCTTCTTGAGCATCTGGGCATCACCGAGCTCTACCCACCCCAGAAGGAAGCACTCCAACACACCCTCCAGGGCAGAAGCACCCTCGTAGCCGTCCCCACGGCTGCGGGGAAGAGTCTCATAGCCTACCTGACATTAGCCGAGAGGTTGCGGAAGAGCGAGAGGGCCCTCTATTTGGTTCCCTTAAGAGCCCTAGCTGTTGAGAAGTACAGGGACCTTCGTATCTTGGAGGAGCTCTTCGGTCTGAAGGTGGCCCTGAGCATGGGCGATTTCGACCGCTCCGACGAACATCTATCCCGCTACAACGTGATCGTGGCCACCTCTGAGAAAGCGGACAGCCTTCTAAGGCACAGGGCCGGCTGGACTGAGGAACTCAAAGTGGTGGTGGCCGATGAGATACACCTTCTAGGGGACCCCTCCCGGGGTGCGACTCTGGAGGTCACCCTGGCGCGTATAAGGAGCTTGAACCCTTCGGCACAGATCCTGGGGCTCTCCGCCACGGTGAGGAACTCTTCTGAGATCGCCAACTGGCTCGACGCCATCCTGGTGGAATCCGACTTCAGGCCAGTGGAGCTGAGGGAGGGAATATATCACCGGGGGAGGATAGACTTCCCCCTATCTGGCATCTCCCAAGAGGTACCTGATTCCACGGGGGACATCACCCTGGACCTTGTTGTAGACTGCCTGAGGGGGGGCGGCCAGAGCCTGGTCTTCCTCTCCACAAGGAGGTCTGCAGAGCACACCGCCGAGAGGGCTGGCAGGTATGTGAAGGACCTTCTGAAAGAGGAGGAGGCGCGCAGACTTCAGCAGATAGCCTCCTCCCTTGAGGGAGAGGAATCCTCAAGGGTGATCTCACGTTTGAGGAGAGTCCTATCCCGGGGGGTGGCATTCCACCATGCAGGGCTCTCCAATGAGGCCAGGGTGGCGGTGGAGGACGCTTTCAGGGAAGGGCTTATCAAGGCCCTCTTCGCCACACCCACCCTCGCAGCGGGGATCAACCTCCCGGCGAGGAGGGTCATAGTGAGGGATCTGACCCGCTATGACTCCGTGCAAGGCCTCACCTACCTTCCCGTGAGGGAGGTGAAGCAGATGTGCGGCAGGGCAGGCAGGCCCCAATACGACCCCTGGGGGGAGGCCGTCCTCATAGCGAGGAACCCCCGGGAGAGGGACGAGGTCCTGCAGAGGTACATCCTAGGGGAGCCGGAGCCCATCTACTCCACCCTGGGGAACTTCAAAGCCTTGAGGACCCACATTCTCGCCTCCTTCGCCTCGGGCTTCACTAGATGCGAGGAGGAGCTCGAACACTTCCTCCGCCAAACTCTCTTCTCCCACCAAATGGACTACTGGAGGATGGAGGCCATGTGCCAGGAGGCGCTTGAGTTCCTATTCGAGGAGGGACTTCTGAGAAGGGAGGGAGATGCCATCCTGGCCACCGACTTCGGGAAGAGGTGCTCCCGTCTCTACCTAGACCCCCTCTCCGCCGTGATCATGCGGGAGGCTCTCCTGAGAGAGCCCGAGGAGGAGCCAGACGAGTTCTCCTATCTGCAGGTGGTCTCCTTCGTGCCGGACATGCTCCCCCTCTACCCCAGGAGCAGGGAGGTGGGCTCCCTCTACAGAGTCTACGCCGAGAGGGAGGGAAGAATGCTCATCGGAATGCCCGAGGACCCCTTGCAGGAGGAGATCTTCCTTGCGTCCTTGAAGACGGCCCTCTTCTTTCAGGACTGGATAGAGGAAACTCCAGAGGAAGAGATAGAGAAGCGTTACACCCTGGGCCCCGGGGATGTTCACAACAAAATAGAGCTGGCCAGGTGGCTTCTCACAGGCTTTAGGGAACTGGCAAGGCTCTTTAACCTTCCCAGGGCCAAGGAGATCGACAGGCTCCTTGTTAGGGTGGACTACGGGATTAGGGAGGAACTTGAGGACCTTGTGAGGGTGAGGGGCATCGGAAGGGTGAGGGCTAGGACCCTCTTCAGGGTGGGAATACGCAGCAGGGATGAGCTCGCCAGAACCCCCCTTGCGAAGCTCGCCTCCCTCCCCGGCTTTGGGGAGGCCCTGGGGAGGAGAATACTTAAAGAGGTGGGGGTCCTAGTAGATGAGGGGGAGGAGCAGAAACGTGAGGGGCCCCAGAGCAGTTTGGAGGATTTCTGATATGAGATGCATATACGGTTACACCACGGCCCTCTTCCCGAAAACCCCCCGCCCCGAGGAGGTGAGGGCTACTGGGTACCACATCCAGCTCATCTCACCCTCCGCCGTTGTCCACCCCTGTCAGCTCCTTTGGGGGCTCTACCACGCCCTGAGAGAGTCCGAAAGGGGGAGGGCAAGGGCCCGGAGGGTGGAAGTGGAGGCGCTCCTTTGGATAACTGGCTCGTGGCAGATCTCTGAGGCATTTGAGAGAGGAGGCCTTAAGGAGGGAGAGAGGGAGGCCTTCGTCCTCTTCTTCAGCGAGGGGTGTACCTGCAGGGACATAGACACCGCCTCTCCCTGCAGACCAGCGGATCCCCCTGCAGAGGTCCTCTCTGCCCTGAGAAGGGTTGGGGGGGAGAGAAAGGATATCACCCCGGGGGGGAGAGAGGCCTTCCGGAGGCTCTCCGGGAGGGATGCAGAGGAAGAAAAGCTTCTTGAAGAGGTCCTCCGCTGGATTACCCTGAAGGGGGGCAGGGCCCTCTGATCACTTAAGTAGCGCCTTCAAAGCTAGGAGGTCCTCCACCTTCCCCCTCACCTTGATCCTCCCCCTGACGTAGGCAACAATGGGGTTGAGCTCCTCATCCAATATTCCCTTAAGGGTCTCCGTGTCGGTAATCACAGTGATATCCCCCTCATCCTCGGCCCTTCTGGGGGGAGAGAGCCTGCCGCAGGATAGAGTGAGCCCCCAGCTCCCGTCATCCCTAAATTGGATTCTAATCTCCTTGTTCATCCCCTCCACCGCCTCCTTGAGCTTCTTGTCCTCCTCCACCCTGGCGTGGAACTTCTCAACCGCGACCATAAGGAGTCTCTCTGCCTCATCCTCCATTATCATCAACTCCGCTGTCCAATGCTCTGACCTCACCCCGCAGTGGATTCAGCTTTATAAAATCACCTGTTCGGACCTCCTTTAAGATCCTCTCCTCCACCCCGTAGATAAATGGTATCTGAGCCACTACCGCCCCGGAGATCACCACAAGGGATGGCTCAACCATGACAAGGGCTGTCGGGGAGACGCCCCTCTTCTTCAGCGTCACCAGCACGTAGGAGCCAACGGTTGAACCCTTTGCGGAGGGAAATAAAAACACCCTACCCGCCACGCTTATCCCACGATTCTCCGAGTCTGGGTCTACCACTATTCCGCTCTCATCCACATAACCTAGAAACGATACAGTGTTCCTCTCAACAAGGGCCCTGCCCTCAACCCAGCGGTCCTTCTCACCCTTCACTGTCCTCCCGCGGAAGGTCTTCAAATACGGCCCCCCTACTCTCCTCCCTCCCCCTCCTTCTCCGCCTCCCCAGCCTCCTCCCCAGACCCTGCCACTACGCTCTCCCCCTCAGTAGCTTCTTCCCCGGGGGATCCGGGAGGCCCTGACGGGGGTGACGGTGGGGCTTCTTCCAAGAGTTCCGGGGCGGGGGCCGAAGTGAGCTCAGGCTTCTCGGTGACCTTCTCGGTCTCGACCTCCTCCACTTCAAGCCTCTCATAACTCTTCAGGGTCTCCTCGTACTCCTTTTCAGCAATGTCATAGGGGTTGACCTCAACGCTGACAGCTTCAATACCCTGGGCTTCGAACATGTCAGGTTCCTCTTCCGCTGAGCCCGACGCTATGGCCTCTGCTTCTACGCTCTCCGCGGGAACCTCTTCAAGGACCTTAGCTACCTCCTCCACGTTGACCTCCACCACTCTCTCGGCGGGTAGCTCCCCCTTGGCAGCCATCTCCGCCTTACGCCTCTCCTCCTCAAGCCTCTTCATCTCAATCCTCTTCTTTAGCTCCTCGGGGGTGGCCCGCCTCCAGGCGGAGTATGTAAGGCCCATGTGCGGAAGGTGAGACAGGTACGGATCATAGGACTCTAT
>Ga0190360_1001651_pt1 | contig 11334 bp, 17 predicted proteins | sample 48721834_MG_FD_161271 | JGI IMG/M metagenome (GOLD analysis project Ga0190360, IMG submission 161271) | Hydrothermal vent microbial mat bacterial communities from Southern Trench, Guaymas Basin, Mexico - 4872-18-3-4_MG | ecosystem: Environmental > Aquatic > Marine > Hydrothermal vents >... | reverse complement strand
TACTGCAATACTATTTTTGTGAGCCTGGATAGTAATCCAAATACTATCTGGTTCAGCATGAGCCATGACATCAGACATCAAATCTCCACAATAACCTGCTTTAATTTCACAGTCACCTTCATAAACAACTTTTTCTAACTTACATTTTTCTATAATTTTACTTAGTTTCATTTTTTTCTCCTAAATTAATTATTGCTTTTAGCAAAGTACCTGTTTTTAAAGAAGATTTAATTTCAAATTTATCGGCACAACGTTGTATATTAGGAAGCCCCATTCCTGCGCCAAAACCCAAAGCTCTAATTTTTTCAGATGCAGTAGTATACCCTGGTGTTAAGGCCAACTCTATATTAGAAATTCCTGGGCCCCTATCATATGCACAAACTACCGCATTATTATTATCAACCTCAATAGTAATATGACCCCCTAAAGAATGAAGACAAATATTCATTTCTGCTTCATAACATATAATAGCAATTCTACGAATAATTTCTTTGCTGACTCCGAGGTTCTGGAAATATTTTTTAGTTATACTGGCCACTCTACCAGCATTGTTAAAATCGTCTGCCTTAACTTCAAATCGAAGCCTTTTTTTGCTAACTTTTTCCAGTATTCTATTAGAAATTTTTCCACCCTTCACTTCTTCATCCTTAACCTTCTCAGCAATTGATTGGACTTCGATCAACAATCTATTTAGAATATCACTCATAGTTATTATTCCGACAATTTTTCTGGTATTTGGTGATTCGGTAACTGGAATCCGTCCTACCCTATACTTTTCAAATTTACGAATTGCATAAACTACTGAAAAATTCTGCGGGACAGTAATTACCTCCCTGGTAAAATAATTGGTAATTTTATCATCTATATAATTCTTATCAAAAGCGGTAATAATATCATCAATACTTACAATTCCTACGATATTTTTCTCTTTATCAAGAATAGGAACGCCTGATATCTTCTTTGCTTTAAGTTTTAATTGAATCTCTCTAAAAGTGGCATTTTCATCAAAAAATATTATATTTTTAGACATAGCTTCTTTAATTTTAATTTCATAGATCAACTCATTAACTAAGGTTAATTTTTCTCTTAAATAGCTAGATTTCATTTAGTCTTTTTCCCCTTTAATAATTCTTCTACTATCCTTCTACAGGAATCAAACATTAATTTATCGGTCTTTAAGAGAGGGATATGATGGGATCTGGCCAAACCAATCGTTTCTTGAGGGGGTAATTTGCCTCGTACAAAAACAATAGCAATAGCCCCAGTTAATTCGGCTGTGCGCACAACTTGTAAAGAGGTTAAACCGGTTAAGAGCACATAATTATCCTTAGAATAAGCTAATATATCACTTAGAAGATCAGCTGCCCCAAATCCTTTAATTTCTTGCTCTAAATATTTTTCACCACATAAAACTTCTGCATCTAAAATGCGAATTAAATCTTTAATTATCACCGCAATCTCCTTATAATAATTAGGACTTTTATTCTTAATGAATATTTTGTGAAAAATATCACAATTTGAAATACAAAGAAATTATATCACTTAGACAAATAATATGTCAACTCCTCAAACTCCAAAGAAAGATCTACATTATGTATCCTCACTTCTGAGGACAAGGAAAGCCGAAGGGGAGCAAAATTTAAAATAGCTTTAATCCCACCTGCAACCATTTTATCTGCCACTTCTTGAGCAAATTCAGCAGGTACCACTAATACTCCTATATCTATATTTTTATCTCGGATAAATTTTTCCACTTCTTTTATATCATAAATAGAAATATGACCAATTTTCTTGCCTATCTTTAGAGGATCCTTATCGAAAATTCCCTTAATTAAAAAACCTCTGTTCCGAAATCCTCTATATCTCGCCAATGCTTTGCCTAAATTTCCGGCTCCAACAATAATAGCCGACCATTTTTTATCCAGTCCTAATATCTTTTCTAATTCTTTAACGAGATTTATTGCTAGATATCCAATGCCTCTTTTGCCAAATTGGCCAAAGTAGGCTAAATCCTTGCGAATTTGTGCGGAATTAATTCCAGTTAAAGCGGATATTTCGGAAGAAGATATAAATAATGGTTCTTTTTTATCTTCAGTCTTAATTATGTTTTCTAAACAGCGATGGTATATACATAAACGATTTACAGTAACAGAAGGAATATTTCTTTTCTTCAAACTTATTGCTCCTATTCTTGCCTCGTGGTTACAAAAATCGGATAACCCAATTTCTTTAATCGTTGCGATAAATTCTGAGCGTCCTTGTAGTTTTTAAATTCACCTACCTGAACTTTATAAAGAGTCTTCCCTTTAATTACATAAGTCTGATATCCTTTACCCCTTATTTCTTTTGCTAAACTCTGAGCATTTTTTTCGGAAGAAAAAGCACCGACCTGAACAGTATATATTTTCTTTTCTGAAACTGTCTCAGGCTCCTTTAAAACCTTTATTTCTGACTCTGCTTCAGGGGTTTTGACTATGACTGGCTCAGTAACTAAAGGTTTTTCCGGGGGAATAATTTCTTTTTCAATTTCCTCACTGTTGATTTTTTCCTCTTCTTTAACTTTTTCTACGGTTATCTCTTGGGACATTTCAACAGGGGTCTCAGTTATCAAAGTCTTTTGTTCCTCTTCTTCCGCAATTACCGGTGTTTCAGGGGGTATATAGCTTTTGTCCCTGGCTAAATGGAAAGCAACGCCTAAAATTACTATCGCACCAATTAATATAATAAGTGTCTCCAGGTTACTCCTGCTTTTTCTTTTATAAATCCTGCTTGCTTTTCTCATATTAAATCATACTCCTATGATGACCTTTAATGACCTTTAGGAAGATAAATGTTTTATCATATTCGCCATCAATATTATACTTTATATAAATATTCTACCTTAAATGTAAAAATCCTTCTTTTATTCTATAATTTATATATATTATTTAATATTGTCAAATATTTTTTACTATGATAACATATCTAGTGAATAGCCGCTAGTTGTTAGCGAATAGTATCAGGGCGCAAAGTGTAAAGCTAAAAACGCAAAACCAAAACTTAAAGTCTAAAATTAAAGACAAGGTTTTGAATTTTGAATTATGGTTTTTAGCTTTTCACTTTAAATTTTAGTTTTATCTTGAACTAAAAACCAAAAACCGTAGATCGATAACCTGTATTTTTCTTGTATTTTAAACCAATTCTCCTATTGATTAATTGGGGAATGGGCAAATCGATAAATTTAAGGAATAATTATATGAATTCAAAAAAACATATTTTAATGGGCATTGGAAATCTTCTTCGAGGTGATGATGGAATAGGATCAATTATTGCTCAGAAATTCAAAGACCATAATTGGCTTTCTTTAGACTGTGGAGTAGCTCCCGAAAATTTCACTTCAATCATAAAAAAAAATAGACCCAATCTCTTAGTACTTATTGATGTAGTAGAAATGGGTCTTGAACCTGGTCAATATAGAATAATCCCACCAGAAAAAATTGATATAATGCATTTAACCACCCATAGTATTTCTCTTTCCTTTTTAATTTCCTATCTAAAAAATTTTTCTAAAGAAATTATTTTTATTGGTATACAGCCAAAACTTATCGATTACTCTACCCCTATTAGCCCCGAAATACTTAAAAGTGCTGATGAAATAATAAGAATATTAAAAGATAAAAAACTTAATACCATTAAAAAATTATAGAATTAGCAATTCCTTTATTTTTATCAATTTAAATTATTTTAATCAACAATCAACCTGGGTGAGGATTTGTCTGTATCAGCAAGAAGAAATTCTTCACTCATTTTCAAACAATTTTTAGGACATATATCATTACATTGAGAACAGAAGATGCAATGATCAATATGAATTTTAATTTTTTTCTTCTCTGGAATAAATTCAATAGCATTAGCCGGACATACTCTCATGCATAATTTACATCCTATACATTTATCTCTATCATAGACAATCTTCCCTCTATAATTTTTAGGTATTTCTACAGGAGGATTTATCTTTGCTTCTCCTTTTTCTATCTTTTCTAATAATTTTAATATCGATTCCGGATAATAAGTAACCGGGAATACATTGGTAGCAGGTTTTTTAAACAACTGTTTCAATAATTCAAATCCCATTGGAGTTGGCATTTTTATCACCTCAAATCATAATAGTATCTAAAACAATTAAGCCTAGACCAAGTAATCCTATAATTGACAAAGGGACCCAATAAGCGTAGGAAACTTGATCTATTTTTAAACGGGCAGCAGCAACTCTAACAAAAGTCACTTCCGCAAACATTATTAAAAACAATTTTACTAAAAAGAATAAAGAGTCAATAACTATGGCAGATAGCCCACTTAAGCTAAACAAGTGGGCAATATTATAGGGGAAAAATAAGACTACGGTTAGAGAAACCATTACTATTGTCTTTACGGCATCAGCTAAACTGAATAAAGCTAAATTCCTTCCTGAATATTCTACTAATAGCCCGCCAGCTAATTCAGTTTCCGCCTCGGGAACATCAAAAGGTATTTTTGATAATTCACCAGGAGTTACAACTGCTAAAGTAATCAATAAAAGAATTGCCCCCACAAATCCTAATGGACCAACTAATCCCCAAATTGGATGTGCGTTAATCACTGCTAAAGAAAAAATATTTAAATTGGGATAAACCTGGCTTAGCTTCCACCCGATAGTAATCACAGTTGTAACTAAAGGTAGTTCGTAACTCATCATCATTACCATTTCTCTTTGTGCTCCCACATTGGCATAAGGAGAACCTGAAGCAAACCCTCCCACTACCATTCCAATTGCCGGTAGGGTCAGTAAATAAATAATTAACACGATATCCCCGTATCCGCTTAATAAGGGAGGAATGTTTCCTAAAGGCAAATAAAATAAAATAGTAATAGTAGATACCAGGGTCATTATCGGTACCCCATTAAATATCCAAGAGACCGCATTCTCTGGGACTATATTTTCTTTAATCATTAACTTAAAAAAATCCATAAAGGGTTGTCTTATGGGAGGTCCAACTCTTGCCTGCATCTTCGCTGCTAACTTTCTATCAATACCTTTATAAAACAAACCCAATATTACTCCTAAAAAAGCAATTATGACTGCTCCAATTATTTTTAATAATATTATCAATAGTCCCGCAATAGTCATGGAGTAATCCTCCTTGTCTTTTGAACACTTAATTTATGTAAATCTTCTTTAGTTAGAATGCTTTTTTGACCATTATCTTGGTTTAAAATTGTCACTCTATCCATACAAGCTATACAAGGGTCAATAGAAGCTATTACAATTGGTATATCGGCAATCTGCTGTCCAATAAGCATAGGAACCCAGGTCATTAAATTATTATACGTAGGTGCTCGAGCTTTCCATACTTCTGGAAGTTCTGATTCATTTAATTTTACATAATGAATACATTCACCTCGAGGAGCTTCATGTCTTCCAATTCCTTCACCTTTAGCTTTCTTTAATTGATTTAGTAATTTAACTAATTTTTTCTCTGCAATGATTTCTCCGGAAGGCATATTATCTAAACATTGTTCAATAATCTGTATTGATTGAACTATTTCCAATAATCGCACAACTATCCGATCATAAACATCACCGTGTACTTCTCCAGTCAATACATCTGGAGTAATAGCTTTAACTTCTAAATCTGCATAAGCAGCATACGGCTGATCTTGGCGAACATCTTTTGTTATCCCTGAAGCACGAGCAGTAGGACCTACCGCACATAAACGTGAGGCATCTTCCCTGGTTAAAACACCCACATTTTTTGTTCTCAAAGCAATGGTTGGATCATTTAAAAATATATCTTCTATTTTTCCATAGATATCTTTATAATATTCTAAAGTTTTTCGGATTCGAGGTATTTGCTCATCGGTAATATCTCTTCTTACCCCACCTATCATAAATACTCCGTAATTAATCCTATTTCCAGTAAGATATTCTAGAAGGTCTAACACCTCTTCCCTCGCTCTCCAGGATAGATATAAAACTGAGTCAAAACCTAATTCGTGAGCGGCAACCCCTGCCCATAAAATATGAGAATGAATCCTTTCTAATTCCGCAATAATTACTCTAATATATTGAGCTCTTTCGGGAACTTCGATTCCCGCCGCATTCTCAACTGCTTGACAAAAAGCAAAAGGATGAGAGGCAGAACAGATACCACATATTCTTTCTGCCAAATATATAATTTGAATAGGGTTTCTTTGCATCCCCATAAATTCTATTCCTCGATGATTATCTCCCGGTGCTAAATTTACTTTTTCGATACGTTCTCCATATATTTCAAAATTAAAAGTCATCGGTTCTTTAAGAGAGGGATGAACCGGACCTATAGGAATAGAATAAGCAATCTTACTCAATTTTTTTCACCTCTTCTTCTTTATCAATTATATTACCACCTATATATTTACCATTTTTACTTAAAGGATACACGCCTTTTTCATCTTTTCTAAAAGGAAAAACATCTTTTGGAAAATCCTGGGGTAAAAAGATATTAGGTAAATCAGGTAAACCTTCTATAGTTATTCCAAACATCTCTTTTAATTCTCTTTCTGTAGTTTGGGCTCCCGGAATCAAATCAGTAATAGTAGGTATCTTTAGATCTCCCTTCGGCAAAGATGTACTTAAATTGATTGATATTTCCTTAAATCTTTCTCCATAATAAATAGAAAAATGATAGGTTAATTTAACTTCTTTATCTAAATCATTCCCTGAAATTATAGCAAGGTGAGGGTATTGAATAGTACATAAAAGTTTTACGGAATCCTTAAATTTTTGGGGTTTTACCAGTAACCATATTACATTATAGTTATTCTTTTTTGCTCCAGCGGTTTTGGTTTCCACCCTGCTATCAATAATTGCTGATTCATTTAATTTCTTTTTAAATAACTCTACAATTTCCTCAGGTTTCATATATTCCATTCTCTACCACCCTTCCCTATATTAGTCGTTAGTTATTTGGCTAACTGGTTTATTATTAATTTACTAACTAACCAGGTAACTTCTTTTGCGATACTCGATACGGAATGCTATTTCGCTGGAGCAGCTTTCATGCTTTTTCTTAAATTCTCCAACTTAATCCAAGCTTGCAAAACTCCATTTATTATGGCTTCTGGTCGAGCCGGACATCCAGGCACATATACATCTACCGGAATTACTTTATCTACTGAACCTTTTAAATTATAAGAATTATAAAAAACTCCTCCACTTGTTCCACATGCACCGACCACTATTACTGCTTTAGGGTTAGGAGTTTGTTCATAAACACGTTTTACCCTATCAGCCATTCTACCGGTAACTGGTCCAGTAACTAATAACACGTCAGCATGTTTCGGACTCCCTACTAATTTTATCCCAAATCTTTCTAAATCATATCTGGGGGTTAAACATGCTACAATTTCAATATCACAACCATTACAAGAACCTGTGTTCAGATGAAAAACCCATAGTGACCTTTCAAAATATTTATTTAATTTCACTTTATCCACTCACTCCTACTAAAATTAATATTATTACAGTTACTGTAATTATCCAGCCAGAATAATCATTTATATTACCAGTATGTATTTTCACTAATGGGTGATAGTAATCTTTTAATGCTTCTGTAAAGCCCCAATAAATATGACTTGCGCTAATATGAGAACCTTCTTTGCTTGGTTCAGGATTACCAGAAATAAAAGGTTTATCCTGTTCAGTGTTCTTCTTATAACTTTCTTCACCTTTATTTCTTATATAAATAACTATGCCACTAATTACTAAAACCACTATTACCCAAATAAGGGCACTCCAAAAACCACTTCCTGTTTCTAGTAACCCTAACATTTTTTACATACCTCCTAATACTATACTGGTATATTTAAATTGCTCTATCAAAGACACCACTGCAGGATGCACTAAATTTTTTACTATCAAACCGGGGAATAATCCAAAAAGTATTATTATGCAAGATAGGGCAGCCATAGCAAAGATCATACTTCGAGGCACTTCTTTAACTTCTTTAAATTGAGGTAATTTTGGACCTAGAAATGCACTATGAAATACTTTAACAAAGGAAGCTAAAGTTAAAATACTGACCACCATAGCTATTATAGATAAAAGCGGATTGAATCTATATACAGATTCATAAATTAGAAGTTTAGAAGCAAAACCATTAAAAGGAGGAAGTCCAGCTATAGCTGCTGCTCCAACGATAAAGAAAATAGCAGTATATTTCATCGAATGAGCCAAACCGCCCATTTTGTTAAGATCTCTTGTCCCTGTTCTATAAAATAATGCCCCAGCGGTTAAAAATAACAATCCCTTATACATTGCATGATTCATAATATGAAAGATACCGCCTTCCATTGCCGTAATTCCATATTTCTGTAAAGCAACTGGGTTAGCTAATACCGCTAATCCTACACCTACTCCTAGAAGCATGTAACCTGTCTGAGAGATAGCGTGATAAGCCATCAATCTCTTTATATCTTTCTGGATAATAGCCATAGTAACTCCTATAAACATAGACAAAAGCCCAAAAATAATAATTACCCAGCCTACAGTCAAAGTGTTAAGATTAATATTATATAATGAAAAAGTCACTCTAAATAGCGCATATAAACTAGCCTGACTGGCAGCAACCAATATCATAGTAATGGGTGCCGGTGCTTCTGAATAAGCATCAGGAGTCCACATATGCATAGGCACGGCTCCTGCTTTCATAGCCAGTACAGGCACTAAAAGTGCTAAAGCGATTTTATCCAATTGAGAATATTTCATAACACTGGCTATTGCTGCAAAATTTAAAAGATCATACTGACCGTAAAATATTCCCACTACAAATAAAACAATTAGAGCAGATATCGAACTAACCACCATATATTTAAACCCAGCTTCAGCTGGTTCTCCTAAATCAGTCCCTCTAAAAGAAATTAGGGCAACCGAAGCAATAGAAGCGATTTCCAAGAATACGAAAAAATTAAATATATCCCCAGTAAATTCCATCCCAAACATACCTACAGTTAAAAGCAATAATAAAGAATAATGTTTATCTAACCCATCGTGTTTTTCCATAAAACTCAAAGAATAAATTGCTCCCAGAAAAGTCACAATTGCAGTAATCAAGCCCATAAATATACCCATAGCGTCTACTTCAAACATAATTCTAATCGGGAATTTTAAGCCAGAAGGTAAGGTTAAAGATGGAGATGTGGCGCCAAATACATATACCTGGGGACCGACTGTTAATATTTTAACCGCTAATGCAATAGTTAAAATTAAACTTGCAGTTAAAGCAAGAGTGGTAAGAATACCTGTAGCTTTTTTATTTATCCGACCGACGAGTGGCACTAAAAAAGCTGCCAATAGAGGTATAGCTATTATTAATATAGGAATATGATTCGATAGATTCATCCTCTCAACCTCCTTACCTGGTCTGTGTCTAATGTACCATAATGCTTATAAATCATCATAGCTATCGATAATATTAGAGCTGTAGTAGCAATACCTATAACTATGCTGGTCAGAGTTAAAGCTTGGGGAGTTGGCAAAACCATACTTTGTCCAGAAGGTGCATAAGTATAGATAGGTGCTACCGCACCTTTTTTATACCCTAAGGTTATCAAAAATAAATTTGCCCCATTTTCGATTAGGCAAACACCAATAGCAATTTTTATTAAATTTTTTTTAAACATAAGGGTATAAATCCCCAATCCAATAAATATTATTACCACAATAAAATGGAAATTATCTATCATTTTATGAATTCTCCTTCTTTTTAGTAAATTCTGCCCCGCTCGCCATTACTAAAACTATAACCCCTAAAGCAGATAAAACTTCTAACCCAACAGCAATATTCATAAGAGGAATTACCCCTCCGGTATTCATATCACCTGAATTAGGTCCTATTGCAGCAGTATTCCCAAACCATCCTCCAGTATTGGCTAAAAAGTTATAAAAAAAGGTAATTCCCAATCCTAAAAAGGCTAATACTATAAATACAGTTAAGCCAGTGTTTTCTGTAATAGACAAAAATTCCTTCTTGAGGAATTTTTTAGTGATTAGACTGCCATAAGATACCAACAGTAAAGCAAATGCAGAAGCAGCTATAGCTCCACCTTGAAAACCTCCACCAGGAGTAAGATGCCCGTGGACTATCACATAAAAACCAAAAATAATAATGAATCCATAGACCAAATTAGTAATAGTTCTAACTATTTTAGACATCTGTTTCATTTTGATACCCTCCTGAATAAAGCTACAATCCCCACTACCGCAGTAAATAAAACTGTAGCTTCTCCTAATGTATCAAAACCTCGGTAATCAAACACGATAGAAGTTACTACATTATTTGCTCCTGTCTCTACTTGGGCATTTCCAATAAAATAGTCATCCATCTCACTAAAGACGGGTTCTCCAAAAGGTCTCATATTTAGAGCACTAATTACCATAAAAGAAAAGAACAATATAAAGGCGATTCCAAAAATAATCTTTTTCATTTTATCCTCCTCTACCTAGTCCCTCTAATCGCAAAAATAAATATTGCCATAGTCAATCCTGCTCCAATTGCTGCTTCCGCAATAGCCACATCGGGAGCATGCAATAGGTAAAACTCTAAGGAAAGAAGCAAGCTGGCCACTGATAAGGCGATTACTGAAGGCAACAATTTCCGAAAAACCACTGCTAAAAAGGCAGCAATTATCATTATTATTAAAGTAAAAATATGAACTATCTCAACAAAGGAATTCATTTTAATTTTGCCTCCTTTAATTCATCTATAACTGCCTGTTTTGGCATTACTCCACTTCGATGAGCTGCTCGAGCAATAGCATGAGCCCCGGTTGGATTAGTAATTATCAAACATATTAAGGCTACAATTGCATGGAGAGCAAGAACTATAAATTTAGAATCTCCACTGAAATTCCAACGGTAAAAACCATATATAATAACTGCTAAAGAAGTAAAGATTGACCCAAAAGTGGTAGCTTTAGTAGAAGCATGAAGTCGAGTGTATACATCAGGAAATCTAAGGAGGCCTATCGAACCCAAACAATTAAATATTACACCTATTCCTAAGAAAATATATAAAATTGTTAATAACATTCCCATTATTTTTTACTCCCCCCTTCTAAATATTTAGCCACGTATAAAGTTCCAATATAAGACAGCAAAGCATATACGATGGCTACATCAACATAAATAACTTCCTCATAAGCTGCACCCATAAGTATCATTCCAGCTACTACCAAAGTATTTATAGTATCCAGAGCCACTATTCTATCGGGGGTAGTGGGACCAAGAATTAATCTAATCAAAGACAAGAACATAAATATTAATAGCAGCCCTCCGGG
>Ga0190360_1001650_pt1 | contig 11338 bp, 20 predicted proteins | sample 48721834_MG_FD_161271 | JGI IMG/M metagenome (GOLD analysis project Ga0190360, IMG submission 161271) | Hydrothermal vent microbial mat bacterial communities from Southern Trench, Guaymas Basin, Mexico - 4872-18-3-4_MG | ecosystem: Environmental > Aquatic > Marine > Hydrothermal vents >... | reverse complement strand
ACCGCTTCTAAATTTTTAACTTTTGCGAAAAGCCGCTTGGCTTCAGCCAGCTTAACGGGATGACATTTCCAATTGGCAACGACAAGAGTTTTTCTCATATGATTAAATGACTTTAATGATTCCCAGCGTGGTTAAGGTGACCACCAGGCCGGCAATCAAAACTCCCAAGGCAATCAAAGGAAAAGCTTTCTTCCAGTGAATGCCAAAGACGAAAGCCGCAAGCGACCCCGTCCAGGCTCCGGTAAAAGGAAGGGGAATCGCCACCAGTACAACCAAGGCAAACTCTTTCCATTTTTTAAATTTCCTTTGATGATTTTTTCTGGTTCTTTCAAAAAGCCAAGAGAAAAAGCGGTTAAAAAAATAAAAATGGTGGCTCAAAAATTTATAAATAGCTTCCAGCAGCCAAAGAATTAAAACAACCGGAATTATGTTCCCGATAATAGAAATCCAAAAAGCAGAAAGGACGGGCAGATGATAAACACCCAAAGCCAGGGGTATGGATCCTCTAAGCTCTAAAAAGGGGGAAGCTGCAACCAATAGGGTTTTAATCTCGGGAAGCATTTAATCTATTCTACCACAGTTAGAATCTTAGCTCCATTCCTGGTTACCAAGACTTCGTGTTCGAAATGGCAAGACAAAGAGCCGTCAGCTGTCTCAAAACCGTAGCCGTCTTCGGATTTCTTTAACCTCCAGTCCCCTGCCGTAACCATGGGCTCCAAGCATAAAACCTGCCCTTCTTTGATTTCTGGACCCGAACCGCGCTTGCCGTAATTCAAAATCTGGGGATCTTCATGAAGCTCTCTGCCAATGCCGTGGCCGCAGAGATCCCTGACTACGTTAAAACCTTGCGATTCCACGTATCTCTGGATGGTATTGCCAATGTCCCCGAAAGTATTGCCGGGCCTGACCTTTTTAATTCCCCTCTTTAGGGCTTTTTTGGTCACCCGGATAAGTCTTTGGGCTTCGGGAGAAATATTTCCCACGGGTAGCGTCAAAGCCATATCCGAATGATATCCTTTGTAAAAAATTCCGAGATCCAAAGAAATAATATCCCCTTCTTTTACAACCCGATTGGAAGGAACAACATGAACCAGCTCCTCGTTGACAGAAACACAAAGACAAGCGGGATACCCCTTGTATCCCTTAAAAGAACACTTCCCTCCGTATTTTAAAATCAGGGCCTCGGCGACCCTGTTTAGTTCTTTGGTGGTAATCCCGGGCTTCACTTTTTTTTCCAGCTCTTGCATAATACGAGCCAGGGTCCTTGCGCCCTCAGCCATTATTTTTATTTCCTCTCGAGTTTTAATTGGAATATCCATTGCGTTACAATTATTTTTCTATGGATTTTAAAACTTTTCTAACGCTATCCTTTAGCTCTTCGATTGTGCCGCTGTTTATGACGGTGAAATCGGCCATGGCAATGGGGCCACCCTTTTCCAAATTCTCAATCTCGGCATAATCGCGGGCTTTAGCGTCTTGTTCCGTTAAATTTCTGAAGCGCTGTTTTTCGTCATCTTCAACTTTTCTATTCTTTAATCTCTCGTATCTTAATTTTGGAGGCGCATAAACCGCCAAAACATACATTCTGTCTCCGTATTTTTCTTTTAAAACCTTGTATTCTGACCAACTGTAAAGGCCGTCAATAACTACATTTGATTTTTCCAGTAATTCATCGATTTTGGGGATATTTAAGATGGCGAAAGCCGCCATGCCGTGCTCCTTTCTAAAATCCTCCCTGATTTTTCTCTCATTGGCTTCGGTGGGCTCTAATCCCAGCTCTTTTATTTTGTCCAGAGTAATCTGGCCGAATCTAAGGTACAAAAACCCCTGTTTTGCCAATTCGTCTGAAACCAAACTCTTGCCGGCTCCCGGCATTCCCACAACACAAATAACTTTACTATTACTATTATTAATCATAAATTTCAGCGATCGCGTATTTTTATGATTGGGCTGAACTTTATTTAAAGGTTCATCTAAACCTACCTACCTACTTACTTATTTATTTATTTATTTACTTACTTACTTATTTATTTATTTAGGCTTATTAGATTTATTGGGTTTATTTAAAAGCCCTTAAAATTTACGGCCCTTAAAATATCTTTAAACACATCTTCAATGGACTGCTCGCCGTTGATTTTAATTAATCCTTTTTGTTTTTTAAAATAATTTATTTGCGGCACGGTGTATTTTTTAAACTGCGTCAGACGCTCTTTGATGGCCGCTGGCTTGTCATCGTACCTGTAAATCAGCTCGCCGCCGCATTTGTGACATTTTTTTAGTTTCTTAAATTCTCCAATCCAAGGGATAAGCTCCTTGCATTTTTTGCACTGCCTTCTTTTGGTTAAACGATCGAAGGCGGTTTTTTCCGAAATATGAATTAAAATAACTTTTACGTTATCTTTCCATTCATACCACTCCAAAGCTTTGTCCAAAAGCCTGGTTTCCAGATCCAATCTGGTCCCGCCGTCATAAATCCAGCCCTTAAAATTTCTCTTTTTCTTAAACTCTTCCAGCTTATCCATCCAAAGCTTAATGACGATGCATTCGGGAGCCCATTTTCCCGCGCTCAGAACTTTCATCAGCTTCTTGGCGGTAAAATCATTGGCTTTTTGCCGCTGGCGCAAAGCTTCGCCGCTGCTAAAATGCTCTAATCCGAATTTTTTAGCCAACAAAGCCGCTTGAGTTCCTTTGCCCGAACCCGGCCGACCATACAAAATTATTGAGAGTGGTTTTTTCATAAGTTTAAAATGTTTCGTACTCTCTCATTTGAAGCTGGGAATTGATTTGACGCATAGTTTCCAAAACCACAGAAACTATAATCAAGAGGGAGGTGCCCCCGACGAAAAATCTAAACACGGTGACTCCCGTAATCCCGGCCACGATAGAAGGCATAATGGCTATGGTCGCCAAAAACAAAGCGCCGATCACCAAAATTCTGTTCAGAATGTAATAAAGGAAGTTGGCGGTGCTCTCTCCCGGCCTGATTCCCGGTATAAATCCGCCCATTTTTTGAAGATTAGAAGATATGGTCTTGGGATCAAAAGTGACGGCAGTGTAAAAATAAGTAAAAAGCACCACTAAAATAAAGTAAAAGATTCCATAAACCCAGGGGTTTTCAAAAAACCTGCCAATGCTCTGAGCAATATCACCCACAACTCCCCCGGCTCCCGCCAGAAGATTAGCCACCATGCCAGGGAACATCATAATAGCCAAAGCAAAGATGATGGGGATTACTCCGGCCGGATTAACATTAAGAGGCAGATAAGTTGAAACCCCGCCGTACATTCTCATGCCCCTAACTCTTTTAGCGTAAGAAACCGGAACGTTTCTCCTTCCCTCGTTTACCATAACCACTCCGGCTATAATCACCAAAGCCATGACAAAAAACAGCAAGTAGGAAGGGAGCTGGGAAGGATCCCACTTGACAAATATTTCCCCAATATTGGCGGGAAAACGAGCAATGATGCCCGCAAAAATCAAAAGAGAAACGCCGTTGCCAATTCCTTTTTCCGTAATCAGTTCTCCCAGCCACATCAAAAAAACGCAGCCCGCAGCCACGGTGATAATGGAACTCAAAAGCAATTCAGTGGAAAGCTGACCGATGGCTCCCTGCCTCTGGAACAAAACCAACATACTGTAAGCTTGCAAAAGAGCCAAGGGCACCGTCAAAATCCTGCCGTACTGGTTGAATTTCTGCCTACCCTGCTCCCCTTCTTCTTTATACATTCTTTCAAGTTGAGGGAAGATCATAGTTAATAACTGCATGATAATGACGGCCGTAATGTAAGGGCCCAGGCCCAACATAACAATGGAGAGATTGGACAGGGTGCCTCCCGTAAAAAGATTCAAGAGCCCGAAAACTTGGAACTGCTCGAAAAAACCCTCCAGGTCTTCGGCGTCTATTCCCGGCATAGGAATGACCGCCATTAGGCGGAAAATAACAAAAACCCCCAAAACAAAGAGAATTTTCGTTCTCAGGTCGCGGATCTTAAATACCCTGATTGTTTTATTTAACCAATCCATGTACTAGAAATCCAAATTCAAAAGCGTTTTGACAGTTTGAGTTTTGATATTTGACATTTTATTCAATGGTGCCGCCCGCCTTCTCGATTTTCTCTCTGGCGCTTTTGGAAACAGCACAACCCTCAACGATAAGCTTTTTTGTCAGTTTTCCTTCGCCCAAAATCTTAACCTTGGGAATTCTCCCCTTTATTTTAGAAATTAATTTCTTTTCCAGCAAGACTTGAGGGGTAACCTTTTCGCCGGATGCGAATTTTCTCTCCAGTTTTTCCAAATTAATCACCGCCGGCTTCAGATCCAAAGCCTTAAAACTGTATCCCTTTAGCTTGGGATACCTTTTTATCAACTCTCTGATGGCGGGCTTCAGTCTTCTGCCGGCTCTTGATTTTTGTCCCTTAACGCCCCGGCCAGAATAAGTACCGCGCTTCCCCCCTCGGCCTACTCTTTTCCTTTTTTTCTTCTTATGAATTGGTTTAAGTTCGTGTAACTGCATCATGGTAATTCAAAATGCAAAATGCAAAAGTCAAAATGAAAATTAAAAATTTAAAAAGAAAAAATTTTGCATTTTACATTGTCATTTTGAATTTTGCTGTGTGGGAGCGGTGGATTTTTTGAATTTTAATTTTTTCAGGGCCTCGATGGTGGCTCTGGCGTTGTTAATCTTGTTTCCGGTGCGTCCCAAGACTTTGGAAGAAATGTTTCTTATGCCAGCCAAGGCACAGACCATTCTAACGGTGCCTCCCGCCACCAACCCCCTACCTTTTCTTTGGGGCCTTAAAATAACCCTGGCAGCTCCCACTTTGGCTGAAACTTCGTGAGGTATGGTATCCTCTCCGATGGGAACCTCGATTAAATTCTTTTTGGCAAGGCGGGTGGCTTTTTCTATGGCCAAACTAACATCTCCCCCTTTGGCAACACCTATGCCGACCTTCCCTTTCTGGTTTCCCGTAACCACCAAAGCTCTGAAGCGCATTTTCCTTCCGCCGGCCCTCGTGTGGGCGACCCTAGCCAAATCCAAAAGCTTTGACTCGAACTCGTCTTTGAGCCCCTCTTTTCTAAACTTTTCCCCTGTTTTTGGTTTGTCTTGAATCATTTTGAAAATTGATAATTGCTATGTAAATTAAAAATTAGAATTGCAGCCCCCCCTCTCTGGCCCCTTCGGCCAAGGCCTTCACCCGGCCGTGGTACCTGTATCCTCCCCTGTCAAAAACCACTTTACCAATTTTCTTTTCCTTTGCTTTTTGGGCAATTAACCTTCCTACTTCTTTGGCCTTTTTAATATTTGCCTTGCCCTTAGCGGAAGCTAATGTTTTGCCATTCTCGTCATTAATTAACTGGGCATAGATATACTGATTGGAACGAAAAACGCAAAGCCTGGGCCTCTTGGCTGTGCCTTTTATCTTGGCTCTAATCCTTCTCTGCCGTTTTTTTCTTTGTTCTCTTTTTTCTAACATATTAAGCGGTGGCCCCTACGGCCTTTTTGCCTAATTTTCTTCTGATTTGCTCTCCTTGGTATCTTATACCCTTTCCCTTGTATGGTTCGGGGGGTCTTACTTTCCTTATCCTGGCTGCGGTCTGCCCCACCAGTTCTTTATCGACACCCGAAACCGTAATGACGTTTTTGTCCACGGAAAACTGAATACCTTCGGGCTTTTTGATTTTCACCGGCTGAGAAAAACCCACATTCAGCACCAAATCTTCCCCTTCCAGGCCGGCTCGGTAGCCGACGCCCTCTATTTCCAGCTTTTTTTCATAGCCCTGGGTAACTCCCTGGACCTGATTGTAAATTAAAGCCCGACTCAATCCCCAAAAAGCCTTATCATCGCTTTGAACAAAAATCTTTCCGTCTTTTACCTCAACTTTAACTTCGGGCCTAAACTCTCGAGAGATTTCTCCCTTGGGACCCTTAACGGTCACCCTTCTGTCGTCTATCTTAACTTCTACACCTTCGGGTATAATAATGGGTTTTTTACCGATACGCGACATAAAAAGATTAAAGATACAAAAAATATTTTTGCGTTTTTGTGTTTTTGTCTTTGGTTTTTACCATATCTCACACAGAACCTCCCCCCCCAATTTATTCTTCCTAGCTCCTTTATTGGTCATTAATCCCTTGGAGGTGGAAATTATGGATATGCCGTATCCCCCTTTAACGGGCTTCAGCTTTCCGTACGGCAAGTAAATTCTCTGACCGGGCTTGGAAACTCTTTTTAAGCCGGAAATGGCGGGAAGCCCGTTTTCGTATTTAAGAGTTAATTCAATAAACTTCCTGGACTTTTTTCCTCTTTTTTCGACTTTTTCAACAAAACCCTCTTTTTCCAAAATTTGGGCAATCTCGTATTTCAAATTAGAAAAAGGAATCTCCACCGTTTCTTTGCCTACGGCCTGAGCGTTCCTTATTCTGTTAAGCATGTCGGTAATTGGGTCCGTCATATTTTTTACCAGCTTGATTTTTTAATTCCGGGTATTAATCCTTTGTTCGCCATTTCCCTGAAGCATATTCTGCAAAGCCCGAATTTTCTCATGTATCCCCTCTTTCTGCCACAGCGAAAACAGCGCCGAACAATTCGACTTTTAAACTTTGGCTTTCTTTTAGATTTTGCTATCTGCGCCTTGGTGGCCATACATTTCTATTCTATGATTTAATGGGAAATCCTAGTAGTTTGAACAGTTCCAGGGCTTCTTCGCGAGACCCGGCCGTAGTGACTACCGTCACTTCCAAGCCGAATATGTTTTTAGTTTTTTCGGGAGAAACTTCGGGAAAAGCAATGTGTTCTTTAAGACCTAAGGTTAGGTTCCCCTCACCATCTACTGATTTTTGATCTATGCCGTGGAAATCGCGGGATCTGGGCAAGGCAATATGAATCAATCTTTCCAGAAAATCATACATCTTTCTTTTTCTTAAAGTAACCTTGGCTCCAATTGGCATGCCCTTCTTTATTTTAAAACTGGCTATAGATTTCTTGGCTTTGGTTAACACGGCCTTCTGTCCGCAAATTAAGGAGAGGTCGTTGATAATGGCTTGTTCAATTTTCTTCTGTTCATCTCCGGTCTTGCCCACAACTTCCCTGCCAAAGCCGGTATTGACCACCACTTTCTCGATTCTCGGCACAGCCATATCACTGGTATAACCGAATTTTTCCTTCATTTGTGGTATAACCTCTTTTTGGTATTTATCTCTTAGTTTCATAGCTCTTGTTTGCACTTTTTGCAAATACGATATTTTTTCTTCTCTATAATCTTGCGTCCGACGCGGGTGGCTTTGCCGCATTTGGGACAGATTAGCTTGATATTGGAAATATCAAAGGGGACCGGCATTTCTACTATTTGACCTTTTTCTCCGGACCTCTTAGGCCTGACATGCTTTTTCCTGATATTCACCCCCTCAACTACAACTTTGTTTTCTTTTGGAAAAACGTCCAAAACCTTTCCCTGCTTGCCGCGGTCCTTGCCGGAAATTACTACGACTTGGTCACCTTTTTTAATCTTCATAATAGCTATACGATTTCTTTGGCCAAAGCCGCAATTTTATTAAAACCTTTTTCTTTGATTTCTTTGGGAATGGGTCCGAAAATCCTCCCTCCCCTGGGTTCCCGGGTCTTTCCCTCCAGAATCACGCAAGCGTTGTCGTCAAAGCGAATGTAGGAGCCGTCCGACCTTTTGTAATTTCTCTTTTGTCTTACCACCACGGCTCTCACCACATCGTGCTTTTTTACCATTCTCCTGGGTTCTGCCTCCTTGACCGTCCCCACTATGATATCGCCAATCTGAGCATACCTGTGGCGGGTGCCCGACAAAATTTGAAAACACTGGAGAATCTTAGCTCCGGTATTATCGGCTACATTTAACATGGTTCTTGGTTGAATCATAATTATTCGATTATTTAATTAACGGATTAACGCATTAACGAATTAGTTAACTCGTTAACTCGTTAACTTTTGGATTAATTAATTTCTTTACTACTTTCCATCTTTTCTCCTTGCTCATCGGACGGCATTCTTCAATAATGACTTTGTCGCCAACTTCAAGAGGCATTTCAGTGTGGGCTTTGTATTTTTTATGAACCCTGAATCTTTTCTTGTATTTGGGGTGCTCCTTGATCCTTTCCACCACCACCACTACCGTCTTTTTCATCTTGTTCGATTTAATTGTACCTGTTAATCTTTTTTTAGGCATGTTAGTATTCTGGCAATATCTTTTTTAATTTGCCTTATCTCCCTGACGTTTTTCACCTTGCCGGAAGCCAAATCGAACTTCAATTGCCGCAATCTCTCGCGGCTATCCCGTAGCAACCTCCTCAATTCCATTTCAGATTTTTGGCGTAGTTCACCGGCTTTCATATTATTTATTAACGAATAACGAATTCGCTGTGTTATGAATGGTGGGCATATTCGTACGGATTCGTTATTCTTTAATTTATCTTTTTATGAATTTGGTTCTGATGGGAAGTTTTTGGCTGGCTGTTTCGAAAGCTTCTCTGGCTGTTTCTTCTGGCACGCCCTCCAGCTCAAATATGATTCTCCCCGGACGAATTGGATAAACGTAGTGATCCACCCCTCCTTTGCCTCCTCCCATGGGAACTTCCGTCCCTTTTCGGGTGACGGGCTTGTCTGGAAAAATCCTGATCCAAAGCTTTCCTCCTTTTTTCAAATACCTGATAACAGCTCTTCTGGCGGCCTCAATCTGACGAGCGGTCAGCCATTTTTCTTCCATAGCTTTCAAGCCGAAACTGCCGAAAGCTAATTCGGTTCCTCTGGTTTCGATGCTGGTCCTCCGCCGTCCTTTCATCCATTTTCTATGTTTTACTTTTTTGGGAAAAAGCATAGTACCTTATTCGAACCTTTCTCCTTTATAAATCCACACCTTGACACCGATTACGCCGTAAGTGCAGTAGGCTTCAGCATGATGGTAATCAATGACGGCCCTCAAGCTTTGACGGGGAAGGCGACCTTTTTTAAGCCATTCCCTTCTGGAAATCTCGGCGCCCCCCAATCTTCCCGATACTTCTATTCTCACTCCCATCACTTCCTTGTTGGTCATTACCTTTTCAACTGCCTGCTTCATGGCTCTCCGGTGAGGAATCCTTTTCTCCAACTGCTGGGCGACCCACTGGGCGACCAAAGAAGCTGAAGTCCAAATATTCCTGACCTCCCTGATTTCCAGTTTCAACTCTCTTTTAGCAGAGGTCTTCTTTGCCTTATTTAAAACATTTTCCAGCTCTTTTTTTAAATCTTCGGCCCCCTTGCCTCCCCGGCCAATGATCAAACCGGGCCTGGCGGTGTTGATGATAACGTTAACTTTGCCCGGCGACCTTTCAATTTCTATATTCTGCAGAATACCATCTTTCAGCTTCTTCTCCAAGAATTCCCTAATTCTAAAGTCTTCTTCCAAATACTGGGGAAGATTTTTTTTATCCAGCCAGCGAGAATTCCAATCAGCCAAATCTCTCAACCTAAATACTTTGGGGTGGACTTTATGGCTCATAATATTCTCTACGAATTACGAATTTCTTACGAATATACGAATATTATTTGTTATTTATTTTTCCGCTTTTTTTCATATTTCGTAACTCTTTTTTTCTTGGTTTCGTCTAAAATTAAAGTAATATGGGAGGTCTTTTTCTGTATTTCGTAAGCCTGCCCCCTGGCCCTGGCCCGCCATCTTTTTAATTTGGGTCCTTCGTCCACTGTAATTTTAGAAATGTACAAGCGAGAAGGGTCCAAGTTTTTCTGCTTGGCAGAAGCTATCGCCGAATTCAAAAGTTTTAGTACGGGGGGAGCCGCTCTTTTCACGGTAAACTGTAAGATAACCCGGGCCTCTTCGACTGATTTTCCCCGAATAAGATCTGCCACCAATCTGACCTTCCTGGGAGCTATCCTTAAATGTCTTAGTTTTACCGTAGTTGACATAAATAGAAGTTTCTATCCTGTTTTTATTTTATTCTTTTGATTCTCTAAGTTTGACGGCTTCTTTTTCTGATGCGGCTGCTTCCAATTCTCTCTGCATCTTTCCTCCGTGACGGCTGAACTTGGTGGTTGGGGCAAATTCCCCCAACTTGTGGCCCACCATATCTTCTGTAATATGGACGGGCACATGCTCTTTGCCGTTATGAACGCCGAAGGTAAAGCCCACCATTTCCGGAGTAATGGTGCAGGACCTGCACCAGGTTTTAACAACCTGCTTTTGGTCGGGCTTCATGCCTTTAATCTTCTTCAGCAGTTTTTCTGACACGTATGGACCTTTTTTTATTGATCTAGGCATATTTGTGAATAATTTAAGATTTAGCCATACTGGGCAACCAATTATTTTTTCTTTCTTCTTTGAATAATATACTTATCCGTCCACTTCCTTTTGCGGGTCTTAACTCCCTTGGCGGGTTTTCCCCAAGGGGTCTTGGGGTGCTTCAAACCGATAGGGGCTTTTCCCTCTCCGCCCCCGTGAGGATGATCCGGGGGAATCATAGCCGAACCCCTGACGGTGGGCCTTATCCCCTTGTGTCTAACCCTGCCCGCCTTCCCTAATTTCATATACTTGTGTTCCGGTCGAGAAACGGAGCCCACCGAGGCAAAACAATCAGAGAATATTTTTCTAACTTCGGTAGAGGGCATCTCAATATGAGTGTATTTTCCTTCGTGAGCCAGAATCTTGGCTGTTCCGCCCGCCCCTCTGACTAATTTGCCTCCCCGGCCAGATTCAATCTCGATATTATATACCTGGGTTCCGACCGGAATATTTTTTAATTTCATTCGATGACCGGGCTTCAGCTCTGCTTTATCTGAACAAACCACACTATCCCCCACTTTTATGCCCTGGGGAGCTAACCTGTATCGCTTATCACCATCCTCGTATTCTAAAAGCATGATGAAGGCGGTTCTATAAGGATCGTACTCAATGGAAACAACTTTGGCTTTTACACCAATCTTCTCCTGGCCAAAATCCAAAACCCTGTAAAGGCGCTTAGCCCCCCCGCCTTTGTGTCTGACAGTAATTCTGCCCGAACTTCCTCTGCCGGCCCTTTTTTTCAAACTCAAAAGCAGTCTTTTTTCGGGCTTTTTTTTGGTTAAGATACTGAAGTCTTCTTTTGTGGCAAATTTTTTAAGCATAGGGTAAGGTGAGGTAGCGGGCTTCCAAAGTAGCTTTCGGAGGCAGCCGAGCACGGTTTCGCCGAAGGGCGAATCGGCTGCCGAGAACGCAGAGCCCAAAATCTCGCAAGGATTTTGAGGCTCGGTACTTTGGAAGCCCGCTACCGAACCATTATCTAGGTAAAACCTCTATCTTCTGACCTTCGGCTATTTTCACTATGGCTTTTTTGTATCCC
>Ga0190360_1001649_pt1 | contig 11339 bp, 14 predicted proteins | sample 48721834_MG_FD_161271 | JGI IMG/M metagenome (GOLD analysis project Ga0190360, IMG submission 161271) | Hydrothermal vent microbial mat bacterial communities from Southern Trench, Guaymas Basin, Mexico - 4872-18-3-4_MG | ecosystem: Environmental > Aquatic > Marine > Hydrothermal vents >... | reverse complement strand
GTGTTGAAGGGAAAAACATAAAGGTCGTATCTGCGGGAATTGTCTTTGACAAATGGCTTTCAGATGTTTCAATTATTAAGAACCGTCCAGAACGTGTGCTGCTCAAGGATGGGATTGCAGGTAACAGGACAAGAACTATACAGTTTGTTATTTCCGGAAGCGGCAGGGCAAGGGTAAGATTGGATTGCATAAAAGGAGGAAGGGACGAAAAAACCATTTACTTAAAGTAATAGATATAAAAAAATTAAGCTGGCCGTTCCGCAGTTGAAAAAATCTTAAATATATATGTGGCACGGCCAGCTTATGTTATTATTGATTTTGACCTGTCAGATCGAAAACCACCAGACATATTTTGAAGTTTCACGGTCAAAATAAAACCAGTCTATCCAAAAATACCGGGAGGATATTTTTTGTCTTTGTCCCGTAATATGACCTTAACGATATGATCCCCCTTTATGGATAAATTTCTCATATTGCAGTTTAAGTTAAGAATACAGTAATTCAAAATGAATAAAAAATACTGTTTGTTTGATCTTTGCAGCCTTTGACTAATTGTGTCCTTGCCTTCCCTATTTCTTATTTTTGTGATAAGAAATGATCAATTTATTCAACTTAGAGTCTTCTGTTATCTGCGCTCTGAACCTGCTAAACCTTAATTTCATTTTATTTCTCATTGAACCCATCTTTAGTTCATCTATTTGATTAATTGGAATATAATCCTCTATAAGCCTATTTTCGTTGTTTTTCATCCGACTGCTCCAGTATCTTTTTAAGGACATTTTCAATTTCCTGGATGAATACTTTAGCTGTTTCTAATTGTTCCTGTGCTTCCTCTTTTGAAATGGTTACAAAATCATGGTAATCGCCTGTCTCTCGTGCTTCCTGGGCTTCTGCCAATAATTTGCCCATTGTTTTATCAACAACATGAGTTTTAACAAAATGTTGATTAAATAGAGAAATAATACCAGAATGTTTTGAACTATCTAATCCTTTTGTTGCAAGAAGAGCTCTTGCTGCAGAAAACATAGCATAATATGATCTGGAAACAGAATCTTTATACATCCCATTCTTCAGAAGTATATCAGCAGAATCCAATTTTTCTTTACCTGCCTCTAATCGATATTTGATTAAATCTTTGTTCATAATCTTATTCCCTCTCTCTCAATTGATTCAACAAAAGGAGTTTGTAGCTCGATATTTTTTCGATAATCATACTCAGATAATATTACAGGTGAAATCTTACATTCATAATAAGGGTCAATATTGAAAAGGATATCGAAAACCTTTTTCTTGATGGCTAAGCGATCTTGTTTTGCTACGATCAATATATCAATATCAGAGTCTTTATCAAAATCTCCTCTAACTTTTGAGCCATAGAGTCTTATCAGGATCAAATCATTTCCAAATTCTTCTTTAAGTTGAAGAACAAATTTATTTATAATTTTTCTTTCTTTTGAAGTGAGATGCTCTATTTCCCTCACTGTATTCCTCCTTTATCTCTTATAAAATCGGATGATATTTGATAACCTCACGATTGTTAAAGTCCGTGCATGAGGCGCAAGCACTTTTGCAGGATAGTGTTTGAAAAATATTAAATATATATGTAGCACGGCCAGCTTATGTTATTATTGATTTTGACCTGTCAAATCGAAAACCACCAGACATATTTTGAAGTTTCACGGTCAAAATAAAACCAGTCTATCCAAAAATACCGGGGGGGATATTTTTTGTCTTTGTCGCGCAATATGACCTTAACAATATGGGTCGGCATTTCTGGCCTTAGCAAAATATCAGGAATAAGCCTTCGAATTTCGATAGATAAAAATTCCAGATTTTTTATTCGGTTAAGCTCCTCTTCCAATTGCTTTCCAATATCAAAATCGTATTGACTTAATTGTTTGTCTTTTAGGATATGCATATATTGCTGCGTAATTTTTTTTGACAAAATCAACCGCACCCTTGCCTTTGCCTCTTCTTCAGATATAGGCGTCGAGAGACTTAACAAGACTAACACTGCCAAACAGAATAATAACCCACCGGATAGAATAATTAAAAAATGTAAATTACGATATCTTAAACGAATTCTCATTATTATCAAATATATCTATCCTGCATCCTTTAAATTTTTCTCGATTACTCTAAAACGCTCCCCAATTCTGCTTTCCGGGTATATAGTAACTTGGACAGATAAACTTAAACATCTTTGATATTTGTTGTGCCTTATGGAGTTTTTCTTCACTCTCTTTTCTCATCTTCTCCAGAGCCGATCCCGCAATCTCTTTCACATATTCATCTGCTGCCTTATTTCTCTCCTCTTCTGATTCAAACTGACTTCTTATTCTGCTGAGTTCGCCGCAGTCAAGCCAGAATCCCCCGCACTTTGGACACTCATCAACAACTACATCTCTCTTGACGCTGAAGAAGTGCTGCATCATTACCACGTTTTTACATTTCGGGCACTTTCTTCTTTTTTTAGGATCTATCGATATAGATGGATCTCTCTCTATGTCAAGAAGAGACTCCCCAGCTGATTCGTGCTTTTCATCCACCTTGTTCAATTCGAATAGATCGAACCAAATTCCTCCACATCCTCCCTTACATACATCGATCTCTATGTCTGATATCTTCATTCTTACTAGATTATTTCCACATGCAGGACATATCATATCTATCTCTCCAAATCTTTTATTAAATACATCTAATTTTAAGAATTTTTAAATATATTTGCAACATATAAATTATGATCCCAAGATAATCCTAATATTTAAGGCAGCATGGGGATTTGTTTAGAGAAATTATGATTAGGATGATAAATAAGGCTTTATAGCTTTTAAAACAACGCCCAATTTTCATTTAATAGATCGCACAACTAACGAATCAATAGCAGCCTTTTTGTTTCTATTCTGTTTCCTGCAGAAAGTCTATAAACATATAAACCACTTGCAACATTTTTACAATTCCATACAATACTATGCATTCCCATGTTAAGATTTTTATTTATTAGTGTTGCAATTTTTTGTCCTAACATATTATAAACTTGAAGTCTAACATCACAGGATTCTGGAAGATAGAAACGAATCGTTGTTCGTGAATTAAAGGGATTGGGATAGTTTTGATATAGAATTATATCCGAAGCAATTTCTCTTTCATTTGAGGTCCCCTCTATCAATTTCCTCTCGTATACACCATTTCCGTGTGTTGCAATGCGAAGTTTTCTATTTGAATTGGATATAGAAAGATCCATTACTATCACGGCTTCTGGAAGCCCCTCGTTATAATTAATCCAATTTTTCCCTCCATCTTTTGAAACATACACGCCTATGTCATTTCCAACATAAACATTATTCGGATATTTTGGATCTATTATTACGGCAGATGTCGGAACATCAGAAAGTTCCTTGCCCACATCTTCCCAGGTAAATCCTCCATTTGTTGTCTTGAACAGATGTGATGTACCAAAACCCGAGAATGCGACATAGGCAATCATATCATCAAGTGGATCAACAGCAATATCTACAGGATAACGGTCTGGAAGATCACCAGTTATATTTTCCCAACTCACTCCTCCATTTATTGTCTTGAATATTCCAGCCCGATTCTTAGTTGGTGCAGTACCGGCATATACAACATCACTATTATATGATGAAGCAGCAAGTGACAGAATTGGATTGCCATCAAGAGATCCCATTACCTTCCATGACTTGCCGCTGTTTTCAGATTTTAGAACATAACTCCGCCCTGCGTAGATAATGTCAGGATTAGAATTACATATAATATATGGTGCAATGAAGCATGCACTTCCTATACTTGGTGGACGCAAGTCATTCCATCCATATCCACCATCTATACTCTTCCATATTGTTCCAAGCCATTGATACGATCCATACATTATTTTTGGATTCGTCGGATGTATGGCTGTCCATGTTCCATCTCCGCTTAGTACTCTGCGCCAGACCAATGATCCTTCATAAATGGCTGTATTGTTATCCTGCATTCCACCAATTGCAACATTTGAATCGACAGGAGATGATGAAAATCCATTATAGAATTGTGCAGTCTGATATCCGCTGTTGCAGCTCTGGAATGTTTCGCCTCCATTAGTTGTTCTCCAGACTCCTCCATCATTTCCGAAATAGATGATATCTGGATCGGACGGATGAAATGCTATTGAATGGAAATCTGCATGTGCAAAATTTGAAAGATCTTCCATTTCCGCTGGTACCATTCCTGAAGTAATTTGCCTGAGATTATACCCGCCATTTGTTGATCTCCACAGATAGACACCGCCGCAGAAAATTCTGTTTGAATCTACAGGGCTGATCCCAACAAAATGGGAATACCAACCCTGATATCTGGCATAATCCTTAACTGATACAATCTCCCATGTATCTCCCCCATCTGTCGACCTGCACAGCCATGTAATGCTGTTGCCGCCGCTTACCGAATGTCCATTCCCAATGCTTGCATATATTATGTTTGGCGATTTTTCATAAATATCAATAATTGGTTTTCCCTCGAAATAGTCCGGGAGACCACCTGTCAGTTTTGTCCAGCTCTCTCCACAATCTGTTGTTCTGTATATTCCGAGTCCACTGCTGCCGAGATCGCCACATGCCACAAAGACAATACTCGTATCAGATGGGTTTATTTCAACATCCATTGCCATTATAGTATTATTGACCCTTTGCCATGTCTTTCCGCCGTCAAAGGTTCTGTATGTTCCTTCTGTTGTGGCAGCCCATACGGTGCGTGAATTTTTTGGATTTATCTGAATGTCCTGAACTCCTCTTTTCTGCTGATACGACCAATCCAGACTCTTTTCCCATGTTGCACCTCCATCTGTGGTCTTCAAAATTCCAATTCCATAGCTTCCCCTTGTAGTCCTTATGTTCAATCCTCCAGTTGCATTCTGGTATCCATATACCTCTCCAGTGCCAATGTATATTAGATTTGTGTCGTCTTCGGCAATTGCAATGCTGCTTACTCCAAGTACGGGAAATCCTGTGTGGACATACTCCCAGCAGTTATCTCCCAATCCTCCCGAAAAACTTCTCCATAATCCACCACTGGCCGAGCCTGCATAGATAGTACTGGGATTTTTGGGATTTGTTGCTACACAGAGCGTTCTTCCACCAATATTGTGCGGCCCTACAGGTTTCCAAAAATCAATCTTGGATGATTTGAGAAAGTAGTTCTTTAGCCTTTGCTGTGATGTTTCATATGATCTATAATGTCCAATATCAGGTAGGGTCTTATTTGGGTATGCTCGCTGTTCACTCCAGAATTTAAGTGCTTCGAAGGCTCCAGAAATCTTTCTTTGTGGTCCAGTTAATTTCATGTCAAGAAAAAATATTGATAGAATCAAGGATGTAAAAATAATAAACCGTCTAAAATATGATTCTATTTTCATGGTTAAATCACCTATTGATCTTTAACTCTCTATTAATAATACGGAAAAGTTTGCCACATTACCCCAAAAAATTTTAAATATTTGTTTCTTGATTCCTTATAAATAATTGTTTAATTTCTACATCAAACATCAATAAAAATTTAAAGAGATGAAACTGTTTCCCATACTCTGCAACTATTATGTAACCACAAGATGCAACGCCAGATGTAGTTTCTGTAATATACATCTTGGAAATGGCAAAGATGCTGAATCTTCAGATGTATTACAGAATCTGAAACAGCTTAGAAAACTGGGTGTTTCTTTTGTAGATTTCACTGGAGGAGAACCGCTGCTTTACAAAAACATAGATCAGATTCTTAAGGCCGCAAAGAAACTCCACTTTATAACAACGCTTACAACAAACTGCATACTATATCCAGAGATGGCACAAAAAATTCGAGGACTTGTGGACCTGCTTCACTTCTCGCTTGATTCTCCCTTCAAACATGAACACGATGCCATCCGAGGAGTAAAATGTTTTGACAGGGTTATGGAAAGCATTTCCATTGCAAAGTCGATAGGAGAAAATCCTGACATCATATTCACGGTAAATGATAAAAATGTAAATAGATTGTATCAGATGGCAACACTTGCAAAAAAGAATAGATTGATTCTAATAATCAATCCTGAATTTAACTATTTTAAAAATCATGGCCTGAGTATTGAGACCTTAGACTCTATAGAAAAGGCTTCTTCATATCCCTATGTATATGTAAACAAGGCGATCCTTAAACTGATGAAAAATGGCGGTAATAGTAGAATTCGACCTCGCTGCAGAGCAATGACTACCACCATAGTCATATCTCCTGACAATTCACTGCTTGTTCCCTGTTATCACCGTGCAGTCAAGGCTGTACCAATTAATGGAGATTTAAATAATGTTTACAGGAGTCTTAAAGGTTTTACAAAATTAGAGGGACGGTTTTCTTTCTGCCAGGGCTGCACGATTAGCTGTTACTTTGATCCCTCATTTGTTTACGGATTTGATACCTACTTCTTTCTGAGTAACATATCAAAATTAAAATATGTCTGGTATAAATATATCAAAATAAAAAAAGGCCGCACATAGATCATGCGGCCCATACATTTGTATCTGTTTTAATTACAATTCAACAGAGATGCTTCCCTCAAGAACCATACTGATGATTTCAATATCTATCCCTGAATCACTTTCCATAAACAGTTCGATTAACACAGAACCGTCATCATCTATTAGATAGTAAATGGCATCTTTCAGACGGTCTAGTCCTCCTGGTACCAGATATGTAGACCAATCAGAAAGTTCAAGTGTTGTATGAGCAGGAACTGTTATGACCAGCACTTCCCCTTCCCAATCGATACCAGGAACGGTTGTCGAGGGCTGCACAGTAAATCGAATCTCTACTTCATCATCTCCATTGTTAACTATAGAACCAGATATATGGACTTCGGTAACGTTTTCAACCCTGTCTCTGTACTGATCATATTCATTATTATCATCACTCAGAATGTATGGAAGATAATAAGATGGTTTTAATTGTATGGCAAGATTTTGAACTGTTATGTTCACAGGTTGCGGATCACCTGTAAGATATACATACATCTGACTTATTTCAGGATTTTCTGACAAAAAATCCAAAATATTAGATTTGATCTCCTCCTGTGTCTGGTTAAATGAACTAAAATCGTTCAGACTCTTTGTTTCAAGACCAGAGAGGTTTATTGTGGCTATCAAGGTTGCTTCCGTCTTTGGATCTGAAAGTGAACCTGAGGATGAAAAATAGATTCCAAACACAACATCCTTATCATCACCATTAGTAAGAGAACCTGAGAATTCAAATCCATTCGCCTGCACTATGGACTCAAAAACATCTACATCCGGAATTTCTACCTCCTCTACAATAAATCCCATCAATTTAGCATATCCAGGTGCCACTTTTGTAACAACTCCCTGCTCTAAAATATTGATAACTTCTGTATTCTCTGTTGAGCTGTTCACCGATTTATTCTCATACATTGTTTTTTTGACTATAATCTTGAATGAAGTCACATCTTCAATTATCTTTTCACAGCCTGAAAAAATCATAAGGAGAAAAATCAAAATAAAAAATATTGAGATCCTTATTCTAAACTCCATGGTTAAGCCTCCTTGCTATTTTATGGTAGGAATCACTGCAAATTTCCTGCCATAAAAAAGTCAGCATTATTGCTATTGATAAGGTATACAATTAATTTATAATAGGCAATCTTTTCCGAAAAAAATACTGACAGCCAGAAAATATTTTCTGACTGTCAGTGTCACATAAATTGGATAAATATTTGTAATACTACTTCTCGATTACTTTTCTTAAGCTGTCGAGTGCAGAATTTTCAAATCCAAGATCGAGCTTACTTATTGTTTCAAGATCAAAATTTCCAACAATGTTTGCAAATGTTATTTCTCCTCCAGCCTTGACCGACATGAGTAAAAGTCCAACTATCTTATCCTTGTCATACTTAATACTTATATTGGTTCTCTCATCTACATCTTTCACTCTAACTATGGATTCCCATTTTTCATCAGCAAGTTTTCTCTCAATCTCCTCTATGGCTGGCTTTAGCTTCACAGCCTCTTCCTGATTAATTTCAAACGATTTCACTCTAATCGACAGAAATCCAGCCAACTGTTTTCCCATTTCTGTTGAATTCCCTAAAAGCGAAATCATTCGCAGAAGCGATGGACCTATATCGATCTCTGTTACCTTTGTTGCACTGGCTGGTATTTTTATTTTTTCTAGATCAATATAACCTGGATGTTTTGAAATATCTATCTGCTTCTGTCCATAACTATTGGCACAAATGATAAAGATTAAAAGAGTCATAATTATACGATAAACCTTCATTGTTGACCTCCTTGAAAAATTGTGTTCATTAAACATTTTTTAAAAGTTTCAGGAAGCTGTTTCATTACAACATCTTCGAGCACACTTCTTTCGGTTTCGTTTAAAATAGTTGCAATATATGCAAGACTCCATTTTGCTTTTTTCTCGGCTAAAATCAGCTCCTCTTTTGAATAAGTATATTCAACCTTCTTCTTTTTTATGACAGGTGAATTTATTATCATCAGTACTGAAACAACTACTACCGCAGCAGTTGCTACTGCAACTCTCCAGGCAGGTGAGATTCTTTGAAAATTAGACTTTCTTATTAAAGATTTTTCTGATCTACTACCAATAGTTTCTGTTTCGATTCTCCTAATAATATGTTCTGGACATTCTATTTCCGGAATTGTCTTTATACTATTGATTAAGCTCTTTTCATTTTCAAACAACATCCTGCACGAAGAGCATTCTAATATATGATTTTCTATTATGCTTAATTCTCTGCTGTTTATTCTTTCTTCAAAATATTTATCGACCAAACTCTTTATTTTACTGCAGTATTTAGCCATTTTAACATCAACTCCTCTTTTCCACAAATTGTTCTTTCAAGATCTCTCTCAACATTTTTCTTCCACGATGAACGGCAACCTTTACGGTTCCTGATTTAGTTCCAAATATCTCCCCTATTTCATCAAACCGCATTCCCTGAAAATAGTGGAGAAGAATCATGCTGCGAGTCTTGTCTGGTAGAGTCTGAAGTGCATTTAATAATTCTTTCTGCATCTCTGATAATTCATAACTCGACTCAGGACTGCTGTAATTATCAAGATCAGAACTTATTGTATCAAACTCATCCATGCTTTCTGTATAGTTGTTTCTCCTTTCAGACTTTCTTTTCCTTATGCAGTCAATACAGCAGTTGTGGGTGACCTTCATTAACCATGGAACTACTGTCTTACCTCGAATTCTATCCTGATATTTCCACACCCTTATGAATACCTCCTGAGTTATATCTTCTGCATCTTCCCTGTTATGCAAGAAGTATAAAGCATAACTATAAACACGATTCTTGTGTTCTTTCAATAGATTTTTAAATATCCTGTCCTTCATGTTTCATATATTAAAACGGTCATAATTTTAAAAGGTTACACTGGAGTTGTTAAAACATCGCCTGATTCGAAATCGAATATTGCTACTGTCCTCTTTCCATAAAGCCAACCCCCACATTCACCAGGATTAATTACGATGCTCCTTCCCTTTCTTATATCTATTTCATGAGTATGTCCATATACTATTAAATCAAAATATCCGCTCGATCGGAGAATTTCGATATTATCCGGTTCATGCAGGACTAAAATTTTCTTTCCCATGTAGTTAAATGGATAGGGTGGCCGGTGAATTTTTTCGCCAAATACATCTTTCAATCCAAACTTCTCGCCATCATTGTTTCCAAAAACTGCAACAAATTCTGACTTCAATTCTTTAAGTGGTCTCGATACAAATGGAGCAACAAGATCACCCGCATGAATGACAAGCGAAACCTCAGCATCATTGAAAACACTCACTGCCTTTGCTACAGCAGGCAAATTATCATGTGTATCTGCCATTATTCCTATTTTCATCGATTACCTCCTGTTGTAATTTTCTAAATTATTTAATATATTAGAAAGTTTCAAGGAGCATTAAATGATTAAACGCTGGCATTTAACATTTTTATTTATCTCACTGATTACCCTTCTATGTCTGTATAGCGGATTGTTCCATCCATGGACAGATCTTGATGACTGCATTACAAATCCCGAAAATCATGATGGAGATATTGTCACACACTTTAAAGAACCGAGGATCGGAACTATCTACCCCGATGGCTTCAAACTCATCCAGAAAGATGGACATTCTATCAGAGTCTATTCAGATTTTACAGGTGCTACCGAAGGAGAATATATAGCCATTAAAGCCATATTTCACAGTCAGGGATATCTTGAACTACTCGATATTCGAATCTTAAAGAATCGCAAATATAAGATGTTCGTCTCGATCTTTCCAGTATTGTTTATAGGTATACTCTTCTTCCGATACTTTAGGTTTAATTTTAAAAAATTTTTTCTAGAGCCAAAAGACTATGCCTGATCTTATAAGTCACATTGCTTTCAGCCATATCACCACACGGATATTTGAATTCAAATCAAAAAGTAGATTTGGGATACAATCCCGCATTCTAATATACCTTGGGACTATCCTCCCTGATCTGTTAACAAGACCAATATATATAATTTTCCCTGAAACCTCAGATTGGATAATCCCATTTCATACACCGATCGGTTCTCTTATTACATGCGGATTAATATCCCTCTTATTTATTCCCTCCTTTAGATTAAAGGCTTTCTTTTTAATCTCATTCGGAACAGTTCTTCATTTTTTTCTCGACAGCTTTCAACGACACTTAACCGGCGGCAATCTTTTTCTCTTTCCCTTTTCATGGAAAAGGGTTGAATTTGGATTAGTGTGGTCAGATCAGACCATATTATTTATCCCTCTCTGGCTTCTTCTTGTGATCGCAGTAGAGACGATTTTTTTTGACATTAAAAAGTCAAGATCCAATCGAGATAAACTTTTATAAGAAAATTTTCCTATTCGCTCATGATGAGTCTCTTCACTATTTCGGTCTCGCTTAAAAGATTTGAGACTCCAATTATTCGACCTCCTTTCATAATGATACCGACAAAACCTCTATAAGGCAGTTTTTTAATGAGAATAGTTTTATTCTTATATTTTTTCAATCTCCACTTCTTCCTTAACCTTTCCCATAATACATTTACACTTCTCTGAGCTTCAGGAATAAATATAAAACATTGATAGTTTTTATCTCTTTCCTGATAATCTGCATACAGACAGTCATGAAGTTCCGATAATCCAAGATATGCCTCCTTTACAAAACCTTCTGTTCCAAAAATTCTGTTTTTCTTTGGAAGGCATTGAAGTTCAGCAGGATAACTCTCATCGCCAGGGATCGATCTGGCTACTGCCTTCAGGAGCTCCTCCCCCATAAC
>Ga0190360_1001648_pt1 | contig 11350 bp, 9 predicted proteins | sample 48721834_MG_FD_161271 | JGI IMG/M metagenome (GOLD analysis project Ga0190360, IMG submission 161271) | Hydrothermal vent microbial mat bacterial communities from Southern Trench, Guaymas Basin, Mexico - 4872-18-3-4_MG | ecosystem: Environmental > Aquatic > Marine > Hydrothermal vents > Microbial... | reverse complement strand
AAAGATTAAGAATTTCTCCCCAACACCCACTTACAATTCTTCACTCATCTTGCCTATATCTTACTCCCATTTAAAAACCTTGTCAAGACCCTAAATAATGCTTTATTTAAGCCAAAAAATAACAAGGAAGATTTTCAAGTTGAAAGTTATCCACAGGCCTAAAAGCAGATCTATTTTTCTTTCTGTACGAATTTATCCCAGTTTTCGTCTAAAATAAGACTATCATAATCTCGTGGATTCTTCCTGATGCGTTTTAATAATATCAACCCTTTGCGAGCTATATTATATGCTCCGTTCGCATCGCCGTTTTTAGGAAATTCTTTTTTAAGTTTTTTCTTATAGTCATCTGCTTTTCTGCTATCAAAAAAATCTTGAATTTCCTCTGACCAAACAGGCGATTGCAAGAAGTCGTTCTTATCCTCCTCTTTTTCTCTATCTGTATTTCTAATTTGGTTTAATAAATTCCATAGAAAGACCAAACTCTTCCTAAAATTGTCCTCATTATTTATTTGCTGGTTTATATTTTTTGATTTATCCAAGCCAGAAAATAACTCTTCAAATTTTTTATATAGATTATAAAATTCTACTGTTTTTTTCTGTCGGTTATACCAGGAACGTTCTAAATTTTTATGAGCGTATAATATCCAATTTTTTCCGCCTGTTTCATATTGAAAACAGAAGCATTCTTTTTTAGGGTCGTATTTAATTTTCACATTATCTTTATAAAAAAACTCTTTTATATCCTTAGCGTTTTTATTTTCCAAAAAAAACGAACAAGATTTTCATTCACAATACGAAAAGCCACGCTTGTTATCTTTCTCTGAATCGTCTTTAATAACTTGCTTAAGCATTTCTTTTGTTTGTTCAGTTTGTGGCTTTAATTCAAACCGCAAAGTCTTAGATAACTCGTAAAGATTAGTAAAATCTTTAAAGGACTTAAATCGTTTTTCTGATGTTGTTTTTGACATATTTATTTAATTTATCTATGTTAATAATAAACCAACTCCCTTATTTCAAGAACTAAGGAACTTGACATATTTATTCCTAATCCGTAAAGTCTTGGACAAAAAGCATTCCAAATTCGCCGCCGTCAACCGCGCCGATGCCGATTTTTCTGAAAAATGGAAAAAGAATATTTTTTCTATGACTTGGGCTTGCCATTAAACCCTGAAAAGCTCTTTCTGTATTTTCCGAAAGGGCAATATTTTCACCTGACATAAAAAATTTTATACCGCCGGCTTTGAGCCGATCAGAGGCGGTTTTACCTTCAGGATCTTGATGGGAAATATATCCGTTTTTAAACATAAATAAAGCGTAGTTCCGAGCAACTTTTTGGATTGAACTGTCAAGTTCTAATTCGGTCAATCCCTGCTTTTGTCTTTCTTTATTAACCAGCTCTAACATTTTTCTTTCAGCTTCTTCATCAAATTTCAAATCATCTGTTTTAAAGTTTATTTCAAATTTTTTAGTGCTTTCCGGATTAACTGTTAAAAATTCCAGTTTATTGAGAGTGTCCTTTAAAATATTTCCAAAAATATTTTCAAGTTTATGATTTAATTTCAAAGGATCTTGAGCGGCAAAATTTCCAAATTTAGAAACGGAAAGTTGCTCATTAAAAAAAGAAGGAAGAGATAAAGTAAGAAAGATAGATAAAATTAAAAATACAACAACTCCCCCATATACAGTTGACACTACGCCGCCCAATAACCTGTTTAAAATTGATCTTGTAACCTTAGAGAAATATTTTGAGGCAAAGCTAAAAGTTGTAACTGATAAGAGAATTTTGAAAATCAAAAAGTTAATAAAAAAGCTTAATAGATGAACGTAAACTAAACTTATTCCAAAATTATCAACTAAAAAATCTGCAGTATATTGACAAGTAAAAATTGCCAGAATTAAAGCAAAAACAAAGGCGAAAAAATTGATTAGAATCGATGTCAAACCCTGCTTTAAGCCGCTGGCAAAGCAAATTAAAAGATAAAAAATTATTATTAAATCAATCCAATTTCCGAACATAATAAATAAATATGCCATTGCGAGGAACGGGTCCAATAAGGCGAGCGGCGAAGCAATTCCGTAAATTACAAAGTAATCCTTTATTAAAGATTATATCATTTTTCTACGGGATTGCTTCGCTCCGCTTCATTCCGCTTCCGATGACATCTTTTTTAGATATTTCGCAGTTCCAGATTCTAATTATTATCTTCCTTCATTTCTTTTTCTTTTTGATCGGTCGAATTCTCTCTTAAACCAACTAAGGGGCGAAAACCGCCTCAATCGTTTAAGAATATGAGCGCCTCGGCGTTGTTTGGCAATCATCTTTCCTTTGTATTTTTTTATTTTTCTTTGAAGTTCGTCCCTCACCTCATTAATAGCTAGAAATAAATCTTCCTTTTCTGTTTCAGCTCTTAAAACCTTTAATCCTCCCGGTATGCTTAGATTAACTTCGGCTCGAAAAATATTTCCTTTTTGGTGATGAAAGGTGGTAATGCCAATTTCTACCCGGGCAACTGTGGAACCATCAAGGTTTTCCTTGAACCGCTCTAGGCTGCCAATTTTTTGATTGATGTAATTTTTAATCTCGGGTGTCAATTCTAAATTTTTTCCTTTGATAATAATTTTCATATTTTAAAATCCAATATATTCAATTTCTTCTTGAAGTTGAATGCCAAATTTATTTCTTATTTTTTGTTTAATTAAACTGATTAATATCACTACATCTTCTGCTTTTGCTTTGCCTAAATTGACAATAAAATTAGCATGTTTTTCAGATACCATTGCACTTCCGATTTTTTTTCCGGCGAGGCCGCATTCTTCAATTAACCATCCAGCAGGAATCATACCATGTTTAGAGAATCTTTTCAATTGAGGATATTTATTTAATAATTTTAAATTTTCAATTTCAAATTTTAAATTTTTAAAGACAGATCCTGCGCTTGGATATTCTAAGGGTTGACTTTCTCTTCTTTGCCCTAAATATTCGCTTATCATTTGTTGGCTTTTTTCTTTATCTCCTTTCTCTAACTGAATTTTCGCGACGACTATAATTAAATTTTTATTGCGCTTAAAAATACTATCTCTATAAGCGAACTTACAATCTTTATTATTATATTTTTTTACCTTTATATTATTTTTTTTATCACAAACCAAAACTTGAGCTTCAGTAACCACTTCTGAAATACTCTTGCCAAATGCTCCCGTATTTCCGCAGATTGCTCCGCCAATTGTGCCAGGAATTCCAGCCGCCCACTCTAAACCAGTTAGCCCTTTACTAACAGAATATTCAACTAATTTTCCCAAATTCATCCCTGCTTCTGCATAAATAATTTTTGAATTTTGAATTTTGAATTTTGAATTTTTAATTTTTATTATTAAACCATTAAAGCCTTTATCTGAAACTAAAACATTACTTCCTCCGCCTAAAATGAAGCTATCAAGATTTAATTCTTTAGCCATACTAATAGCTTTTTTAATTTCTTCCGTATTTTTAGCAATAAAAAACCACCGGGCAGGCCCGCCAATCTTAAAAGTCGTATGGCCTGCTAAAGATATATTTTCTTGAATCTTGGGTAGTTTTTGTCCAATATCCATATTTTAGAATTTTCAATTTTCAATTTATAATTTTTATTAAATTTTCAATTTTCAAATAACTAAAACAAAAATACAAAAAGTTTTAAAATTAAGAAATTAGAAATTAGAAATTTTAAACTTAGCTTTGGGTTTTAAGCTATAATTTTGGCTTTTGAGTTTTGAACTTTGAGTTTAACTTATAGATGTCCCCCGCTCCCATTATCAAAACAACATCATTTTTTTTAATATTTTCTAGAATTAATTTCTCCGTTTCTTTTAAATTCTTGCCAAACAGAACTGTTTTATTTTTTGAGTGTTTTTTAATTTCATTAACTAAATCCAAAGAGCTGATATTTTGGTCGTTTATATTTTCTCTTCCTGCCACGTCAAAAATTTCATTCAGAATTATTAAATCAGCGTTGTCAAAAGAATTTATAAAATTCTGGAACAAATTCTTTGTTCTATTGTGTTGATGCGGTTGAAAAACTGCGATAATTCTTTTGCCGGGGAAAAATTTTCTCGCTCCGTCAATTGTCGATCTTACTTCTGTCGGATGATGTGCATAATCAGAATAAATTTCCGCCCCTTGGCAATTTCCGATATGCTCAAACCGCCGCCAGATACCTTTAAACTCCGCTAAAGTTTTTTTAATAATTTCTATATCTATTCCCAATAAAAGCCCGACTGAAATTGCTGCTAAAGCATTATAAACATTAAAAATCCCAGGAATTTGCAAAGAAAATTCCCCGAGATTTTTATTTTTAAAATTTACATTAAATTTAGTTTTACCATTCTCAAACTTAATATCATAAGCAACCAAATCATTTTTTTTATCAATTCCAAAACTTAAAATTTTGCATTTTGAATTGTAATTTTGATTTTTGATTTTTGATTTTTGATTTTTCTCGTTAACTATCAAAACTCCATCTTTCGGCAAATGCCCAATAAACTCCTCAAACGCGCTTTCATAATCTTTAATGTCTTTATAATAGTCCGTATGGTCAAGTTCAATATTATTTAAGACAATAACCTTTGGCCAATAATTTAAAAAAGCTCTCTGGTACTCACAAGCCTCAAAAATAAAATATTTGCTTTTACTTATTCTGACATTACCGCCGAATTCTGAAATTTTACCGCCGACAACAACTGTTGGATCAAGCCCTGCTTTTTCAAGGATAAGAGCGACCATTGATGTAACTGTTGATTTTCCATGAGTGCCTGAAATAGCGATTCCAAATTTATCTTTTATCAAAAGCCCTAAAAATTCCGGGTAAGTTAAAATTGGAATGTTTAATTTTTTCGCTTTTTGAATTTCCGGATTATCTTGGCCGACAGCTAAAGTATAAGCCGCTAAGCCAACATCTTTATCCAGGTTTTTTTTATTATGCCCAATAAAAATTTTAACTCCTAACTCTTTAAGTTCGTCAGTAATTTCTGACGCTTGGCAATCAGAACCGCTTACTTTTTTGCCTTGCCATACCATCAACTTGGCAATAGCAGAAAGCCCAATCCCGCCGATTCCGATGAAGTGGATTTTTTTAATTTCATTTAGATTTATTGACATAACCATATTGTCATTGCAAAAAGAAGTGTTAGCGACGGCAAAAGGATTGCTTTAGGAGTTGTATTCTTCATAATACAATGACAATTCTTATCTCTATTATAGAATTTTTTTTTTAAAAAGTCAAAATTATTTAGAAGTAAAAAAAAGAGGCAAAATGAATTTTGCCTTGTAAATCTTTTTTCAGAATTTAGAATAATATTGTAATTTAATTACATATTTAATTACATTGTCTTGGCGACGACCTACTTTCCCGGGCCTTACGGCCAAGTATCATCGGCGCTGAAGGGCTTAACTTCTGAGTTCGGAATGGAATCAGGTGTAACCCCTTCGCTATAATCACCAAGACAATATAATCAAATATTTTGGTAAATGAAAATAATTATGGTTATTTCTACAGAAATGTCAAAGAAATTATTAGAATCTAGAATATAGAATTTGGAATCCAGAAAATTTGAAAGTTCTAATTTATTGTGAATTACAAAAATGGAGCAAGTAGGAATGATTTATTAGTACTGCTCGGCTAAATACCTTACGGCACTTACACCTACAGCCTATCAAGGTCGTCATCTCCGACCAATCTACGATACCTAATCTTAAGGGGGGCTTCGCGCTTTATATGCTTTCAGCGCTTATCCCTGCCAAACATAGCTACCCAGCGATGCCCCTGGCGGGACAACTGGTACACCAGAGGTTTATTCTCTTCGGTCCTCTCGTACTAGAAGAAAATCCTTTCAAGTATCAAGTCTCAAAATGAGACATAAACGCCTGCGGCAGATAGAGTCCAACCTGTCTCACGACGGTTTAAACCCAGCTCGCGTACCTTTTTAATTGGCGAACAGCCAAACCCTTGGGAGCTTCTTCACCCCCAGGATAAGATGAGCCGACATCGAGGTGCCAAACAGCTTCGTCGATATGAACTCTTGGAAGCTATAAGCCTGTTATCCCCGGAGTAGCTTTTATCCGTTGAGCTTCCACCCTTCTACTAAGGATGGTCGGATCACTAAGTTCTGCTTTCGCAACTGCTTGGGGTGTCGCCCTTGCAGTAAAGCTGGCTTATGCCTTTGTACGATCAGCCCGATTTCCATCCGGGCTTAGCCAACCTTATAAGCGCCTCCGTTACCTTTTAGGAGGCATCCGCCCCAGATAAACTACCCACCAGACACTGTCCCCGGACTGGTATTTGGTTATTTAATTTTTGTTGAAGGGACAAATTGCAAGTATAAAGAAAAAATAGGAACGATTTAATCCCCCTTTGAAAAAGGGGAAAATATAGATTTTGGATCAAACAACCAAATATCAGTCCAGGGTTAGAATCAAAATTTTAAAAGGGTGGTATTTCACTGGCGGCTCCGGTCCTCCCGGAAGAGAACCATCAAAGCCTCCCACCTATACTAAGCATCTAAAACTCTAATTCAATGCCAAGCTGTAGTAAAGCTTCACGGGGTCTTTTCGTCTTGCCGCAGGTAAACGGCATCTTTACCGTTATTGCAATTTCACCGGGCTCCTCGTTGAGACAGTCCCTAAGTCGTTACGCCATTCGTGCAGGTCACTAATTAGATGACAAGGAATTTCGCTACCTTAGGACAGTTATAGTTACTGCCGTCGTTCATCAGCGCTTAAGCCGAGAGCTTTCACCCTCAACCTTAACGTTCTGACACTGGACAGGCGTCAGCCCCTATACATCCTCTTGCGAGTTAGCAGGGACCTGTGTTTTTAGTAAACAGTCGCTCAGGGTCATTCGCTGCGGGCGCCAAATTGCTCCGCTTCCGCTCCACAATTTTTCGCTGGGATGGCCCCATAAGGGGTCATTTTTCATTTTAATATTTGATTTTTGAATTTAGCTGATTGCGAAGCGAAAGCGAAGCAATCAGCGCCAGTCCTTATCCCGAAGTTACGGACGCTGTTTTGCCGAGTTCCTTAACGAGGATTCACCCGTTCACCTTAGGCTTCTCGCCTCGCCCACCTGTGTTGGTTTTCGGTACGGTCTCCGCATTTTTATAGCTTAGAGAATTTTCTTGGAAGGCTCTTCGATCAAGTTCCCCAGCCCCTTTTATACTCCATTATTTTTTTCCCATTATGAAAATGAAATTGAAAGGGAATTTTGTTCGAGGAACAAAATGAAATACAAAAGGGGCTGGGTTCCTGCCAACCTTTGAAATTCATCATTAAAGATAGTTTCCCGGATTTTCCTAAGAAACATTTCTTAAGGCCAGCAACATAAATCCAATAATATGCCTGATCTTATTTCCTCCGTCATCCCGTCGCTTGCGCCATAAGGCGCAAAAATGCAGAGGTTACGGAATATTAACCGTATGTCCATCGACTACGCCTTTCGGCCTCGCCTTAGGACCGACTAACCCTGGGTTGATTTCCATTGCCCAGGAAACCTTAGGCTTTCGGTGTTCCGGAATCTCACCGGAATTGCGGTTACTCATACCAACATTCTCGCTTCTATAGACTCCACTCCGCCTCACAGCGAAACTTCGCTGTCTATAGAACGTTCCCCTACCATCGCTCGTATCTCGCTGCCGTTCGCCACTCACTTCATGGAATATGGAACACAGTTCTATGTTCCACGTTTTATGTTTTATATTAGTGAAGTGAGTGAAGTGAGTGTCGAACAATAGTGAGACACGAACGATTCGTGCCTTCGGTATTAGGTTTAAGCCCCGTTACATCTTCGGCGCCACTTCTCGTAGTAGAGTAGTGGGTTATTACACACTCTTTAAAGGATGGCTACTTCTAAGCCAACCTCCTACCTGTCTAAGAAAAATGACATCCTTTCCCACTTAACCTAAATTTAGGGACCTTAAACGACGATCTGGGCTGTTTCCCTTTTGAGCATGAAGCTTAGCCCTCATGTTCTGACTATTTCGCACTTTCACGCCGTTAAATAAAAAATATTTAACAGCGTTAACTTCTGGCATTCGGAGTTTGATTAGAATAGGTAGAGAAACCTCATCCTACTCTATTCAGTGCTCTACCTCCAGAAAATGCGAAACGCTAGCCCTATAGCTATTTCGGGGAAAACCAGCTATTGCCAGGTTCGATTGGCATTTTACCTCTAACCACAGCTCATCCCCCAGTATTGCACAGCTGGTGGGTTCGGACCTCCTCCCAATGTTACTTGGGATTCATCCTGGCCATGGTTAGCTCACCTGGTTTCGGGTCTCCAGCACACAGCCTGTGGAAATAAATCCACTACGCGCTTTTAACACTCGTTTTCACTACGCCTTCCCCCGCACTTAGCACACGAATACACATATCATGTGCTAAGTGCGGGGTTAGACAAGCTATGTGATAGAACTCGTTGGTTCGTTCTGCAAAAAGCACACCGTCACCTTTGCTTCGCAAAGGAAATCCCAAATCCAAAATTACAAATAACAAATAAATTACAAATTCAAAATTCAAATTTTCAAAATATAAATAAATAAAGATTGTTTTGAATTTTAAACATTGTGATTTTGAATTTATTTGGAATTTGGTGCCTTGAATTTGGTGCTTCCATTGCGAAGCAATGGCTCCGATTCGTTGTAAGCGTATGGTTTCAGGTACTATTTCACCGGGCTCACCGCCCTACTTTTCACCTTTCCCTCACGGTACTAGTTCACTATCGATCATAAAGAGTATTTAGCCTTGCCAGATACGCTATTTAACTGATATCCATTGATACACGCTAATAAATCAGCAGTATCAATAAATATCAAAAACAAATAACGTATTTTCGTAGGACTGGCAGATTCCCATAAGATTTCTCTGGTCTTATGGTACTCAAGAATAGATATTCAGAGTACGCAATGTTTTTCGCTTACAGGGCTATTACCTTCTTTGGCGGTCCTTTCCAGGAACCTTCAACTAAACAAATTGCGTTTTTGTATGACTCTGCTCATCGTCCAACGCATAACTCATAGTAATAAGTTATGTGCTGGACTCTGAGACATATCTACCTTACAACCACCGTTCGTATCTCGCTATCGCTCGCCGCTCGTTTCATGGAAGATGGAATACATAAATAACATGGAACAATTTTTGTTCTTTCTGTTCTATGTTTTATGTTAAGTGAAGTGAGCGTCGAACAATAGTGAGACACGAACGATTTTGGGCTTTTCCCTTTTCGCTCGCCACTACTAAGGGAATGTTCCTTCGCTAAAGCTACGGAACACAAGTTTCGCAATCAATAGCTTGTCCTCCGAAAATTTATTGTAGAAGGACTAAAGCTATGGAAGACAAGTTCTTCACTATTTATACTAATCTTTTTATAACTAAGCTTGCAATCTGAAGCTTATTGATTATTAACTTGCAATCCGAAGCTTTAGCGAAGGATTGTTTTCTTTTCCTCAGGCTACTAAGATGTTTCAATTCGCCTGGTTTGCCTTATGCGCCTATGTATTCAGCGCATAATACCCAACACATAAATTATGTGCTGGGTGGGTTTCCCCATTCGGAAATCCCCGGATCAATCCCTGCTCAGCGAGTCCCCGAGGCTTATCGGAGCTATGCTCCGTCCTTCATCGCCTCTTTATGTCAAGGCATCCACCATACGCTCTTTGAGTAACCTACTTGCTCCATTTTTGGAATTCACATTTAATTATTTTTTACAATAACGATTTAACAACCCCATTAGAAATAAACATAAAATAATTATATCCAGTCAAAACTTATTTATATTACTTATTTATATTTTACGCAATCACAACAAGTTATCGGATATTATTTCTAACGGGGTAAATATTTAATTGTCAAAGAGCATGAATCTTTATTAAGATCCAGAGAATAAAAATTAAACGACGTTTATTTAATTTTTAATCTCCGTTTCTTAATAATGTCGTAAAAATAATTTAATACTGCAGCTATTTAGCAATTTAACCGTTTAATAATTAAAAGTACCGCTTTGGAAGCGGCATATTTTTTTAGAGACAAATTCAATAAACGCGACAACTCCTTTATCCGCTTCCTTTATTAAAATATAGACTTCTTTTACTCATTTGTCTGCTTTTTATAAACCTTAATATAATTATCCACAACCTTTTATTTAATAATAGCATAACTAAAAAGGCTGTCAACCCCCTCACAACAGCTTAATTAAGCAAAACTAAATAAAGCTTTAATTCTGCTTTAAGTTTCCGCATCAAAAACAATAGGTGACATACCTTTTTATCAACTTTTTTACTTATTTAATTTATTCTTTTATGTCCTTTTTTATCTTACTTAAAACATCTTCAGCTAAATCCTTTCCTCCCAAACCAAAAGCAAGACCTCCAGCAATAGCCATCATAATAACAAATCCCGAGAATAAAATTTTAACTAAATCCATAGCCACACCTAACTGTTCTAATGCCATAAATACCGCAAAAATAATTACAGCCCATTTAGCAATTGAGGCTAATAAATTTCCATATTCAATCCCCGCTGTTTTAACACTAGCTCCAACTGTTTTGTTTAAAAATTCAGCTATCAGAAATCCAAGTACTAAGATAATTATTGCAACAATAATATTAGGAACATACGAAATAATTTCATTCAAGAAGTCTGATACCGCGGTTAGCTTCAGAATATCCGCTGCAGCCATTAGAAAAACTAAGACTAAGAACCATTTTACTGCCCATCCCCCGGCTTCTGCAAGGCTTAATTTAATACCCGCTTTTTCAATTTTTTCTTTGATAGATGTCTCTTTAAGTATCTTATCAACTTTTAAAGTTTTTATTATTCGCGTAGTTAACCATCCTAAAGCTACAGCCACCATCCAGCCAACAATAAAAACAAATATCGCTCCAATCACATATGGAAGATAAGCAGCTAACTGATATGAAAGGCTAACAAATGAATTAGTAATTATTTCTCCCCAAGTAATAAGGTTCATTTCTTCTCACCTCCTTTCCTTAAAATATTTTAAGTTATCCACAATTATTTATATTATACCTAAATAATCAAAATCAATCAAGCCCAAATTTTAATCCCAAAGTTTTTAATCTTTATTATTCTTTAAAAATAAAAACCTTGCAAAGTTTCTGGTACAGGGGAGGGGGAATAAAAACAATAATTTTAAAAAACGCAAAGTTATTCATAGCTCTGCGTTTGAGAAAATATTTAAGAAAGCATAAAATTACGATAGAAACAAAAATTAGTTGTTCTATATTTTAAATTGCTTTTTTATTTATTGCTCTTTTTAAAAAGAAAGAAAATAAAAAATCCCCCCCATCGGATAGCTGATTTCTT
>Ga0190360_1001646_pt1 | contig 11356 bp, 8 predicted proteins | sample 48721834_MG_FD_161271 | JGI IMG/M metagenome (GOLD analysis project Ga0190360, IMG submission 161271) | Hydrothermal vent microbial mat bacterial communities from Southern Trench, Guaymas Basin, Mexico - 4872-18-3-4_MG | ecosystem: Environmental > Aquatic > Marine > Hydrothermal vents > Microbial... | reverse complement strand
CTCTACCCTAATTTTCAAAGAGCACTTATTATTATACTGTTATCTTTTAACCTGTCAAGTGGGGTTTATTCTGAAGAATAAAGGTTTTCGATTGTCTTATAAGGCAGTTAAGAGTATATATTTTTTATTATACCTGTCAAGCCCCCTGTCTTTTAAAAATAGGGGAAAATACACAATTTATTTGCTTCGCAGAGTGGCTCCTAAATTTTTTTCCAAAGCTCTAAGGATTTTTTTCTGAATCGAGTTTACCTCTTCATCAGTAAGAGTCTTACCGGGGTGCCTGAAAGTCACAGAGAAACTGAGACTTTTGTGTCCTGCGGGAATGTTGCCTCCCTGATACATATCAAAAAATTCAATATTCTCAATCCATTTACCCTTGGTTAAAACACATTCTTTAACCTGTGAAGCAGGAATATTTTCTCTGACAACAATAGATAAATCTCTTTTTACTGAAGGAAACCTGGGAAGAGGATGGTATTTTTTTCCTTCCTGACTTAATGCTGCTATCAGGTTGACGTTTAGCTCAAACATGTAGATTTCAGCCGGGAGTTCAAATGCCTCGCAAATATTTGGATGTCCTTTCCCTAACCAGCCTATTTCCCACTCTCTTTTTTTAACAAAAGCGGACATCTCTTCAGATAGATAAGGTAAGTTTGCGGGAAGAAATTCCACATCATTTATTCCAGTTTCCTGTAAAATGGCCTCTACTATTCCCTTGAGATTCCAGAAATCGAATCCTTCTTCTACTATAACCCCAGCAAGAGAAGTTCTCTCATTTAACTTTTCTTCTCTGGTAAATATCTTTCCCATTTCCATGAGTCTAAACTGTCTTACCTCCTGGTTGTAATTGAAAGAAGCTACATTAAGAAGCTGGGGAAAAAGTTTTATTCTTAAATATTCCAGTTCACGAGAAAGGGGATTTCTAATTTTTACACTTTCCTCCCTGCAGAGCAAAGCAAGCTCAAAAAGTCTTTCTCCCACCAGGCTGTTGGTTATCACCTCGTAAAAACCCCATCCTCTCAAAAGAAGCCTCAATTTGGCCTGAAGTCTCTCTTCCTTACTTTCTCCCTCGGTCTGAATTCCCAGAGAGGGCAAAGTAATTTTAATTTTATTATAACCATAAAGCCTGCAGACTTCCTCCACCAGGTCAATTTCCCTTTCCACATCCGGACGAAACGCAGGAACCCTCACTTCCCATTTATGTTTTTCTTTTGTTTTTTTAACCATAAAACCCAAATTTTGGAGGATCTGCTCAATACTGGAGGGATTTATCCTGCTACCTGTTATCTTATTTACTCTTAAAGGACGGAAATATATCTTTTTCGTGCGAGTGGGAACTCTACCAGCTTCTAATAGAGGCTCGACAATTTTTCCTCCAGCTACTTCCTGAATAAGGAATGCAGCTCTGTCGAGAGCTTTCTTTACCATCTCGGGGTCCACTCCCTTTTCAAACCTGGAAGAGGCTTCAGTTATCAAACCAAGCTTACGGGAAGTTTTACCTACAGAAAGAGGGTTAAAATAAGCAGCTTCCAAAAGTATGTTACAGGTAGCAGATTCAACCTGTGTATCTTTGCCTCCCATTATGCCAGCAAGCGCAATTGGATTATGTTCATCTGCAATAACCAGCATCTCGCTGGTTAAATTTCGGCATTTATCATCAAGAGTAACTATACTTTCACCTTCCTTTGCTCTGCGTACGATTACTTTCCTGCCAGAGATAGTCTCAAGATCAAAGGGATGAAGTGGCTGACCCAGTTCCCACATCACGTAGTTGGTAACATCCACCGCATTGTTTATCGGATTTCCTCCAAAAATAAGGATCTTTTGCCTAAGCCAAAGTGGCGAGGGAGCAATTTTCACGTTTTTTATTATCCGGGCTGCATAATAAGGACAAAGACCCAGGTCTTTTATTTTTACTTCTGGCAGGTTTTTTTCTTGAACTATTCTGTCCTTGCTAATTTCTGCCAAAGGTATGTGAACTTTACTTCCAGTTAAAGCGGCTATTTCTCTTGCAACTCCAAGGCTTGAAAGACAATCACCACGATTGGAAGTAATCTCCAGGTCCAGGACAATGTCTTCAAATTCCAGAGCTTCGGAAAGTACAGCTCCTGGAACAAGATGAGAAGGCAATACCATGATGCCGGAATGATCTTCTCCCAGTCCCAATTCTTTCTCAGAGCAAATCATTCCGGGAGATTCCACTCCCCTGATTTTAACCCTCTTCACCTTAAAATTTCCCTGAAGTTCTGCTCCCTCAAGAGCAACCGGTACCAGAAGCCCTTCTTTCACGTTAGGAGCACCGCAAACAACTGAAAGTTTTCCTCTTCCTATATCCACATCCACTATTTTAAGTCGATCAGCATTGGGGTGTTTTTTTACTTTTATAATTTTCCCTACCAGTATCCCTTCTGTCTTGCCAAATGATTTTATTTCCCTGACTTCAAGACCGAGATCGGTCAGCCTCTGGGCAAGCTCCTCCGGTGAATATGGAAAATCAACTAATTTTTTGAGCTGATTGTAGGACACTTTCATTTTACTCCCTTCCCGGGGCAGTCTGTAATAGTCTGTTAATTTTACTCACCTTACATTCTTTGTCAAATTTGATAAGATCCAGAATAAGTTGACATCAAAATTCTATCATATAAAATTTTGAGAGGAGGCTCTCTTTTGCGAGAAGAGTGTGGGATATTCGGTATCTATAATCACCCTCAAGCCACAAAGCTTACCTACCTTGGTCTTTACGCCTTACAGCATCGAGGTCAGGAAAGTGCAGGCATAGCGGTATCTGATGGTTTTAATGTTCTGATTCACAGAGGATTGGGTCTTGTAGATACGGTCTTTAATGAAGAAATTTTGGGAAGTCTTTCCGGGCATATAGCCATAGGGCATAACCGTTATTCCACTATGGGGTCTATCTCTCTTGCCAACACTCAGCCACTTTTGATTACCTTCTTCGGCGAAGGGATAGCCATATCCCACAACGGCAACTTGATAAATGCCAACCAACTCCGGAAAAAATTAGAAACATCCGGCTCTATCTTTCAGACCACCATGGATACAGAAATCATTGCACACCTTTTTACCAAATATAACAAATCTCTGGGTAAAAGAAGAGCTCTTGTAGAAGCCCTAAGAAAAGTTAAAGGAGCTTACTCTCTCCTCATACTATTTAACCAAAAGCTTATTGCAGCAAGAGATCCACTTGGCTTTAGACCACTTGTCCTTGGAGTTTTAGGATCAAGCTATCTGATAGCTTCGGAAACCTGTGCTTTTGACCTTGTAGGAGCAAAATACTTGAGAGAAGTCAACCCAGGAGAAATGTTAATAATCGATGAAAGGAATATAAAATCTTACAAAATAGAAGAGTCCAAAAGAAAAGCCCAATGTATATTTGAACATATCTACTTTGCTCGACCGGATAGTATAGTCTTTGGAGAAGGTGTTCATGGAGTAAGGGTCAAAATGGGAAGAGTATTAGCCAGAGAACACCCGGTTAAAGCTGATATCGTGGTGCCTGTTCCTGATTCGGGAATCTCTGCTGCACTGGGATACGCGCAGGAAAGCAAGATACCTTACGCTATGGGACTTACAAGAAATCATTATGTGGGAAGGACTTTTATCCAGCCTCTGCAATTTGTCAGAGACATGGAGGTCAAAATAAAATTAAATCCCATAAGAGAGGTTTTACGAAACAAAAAGGTGGTCCTCGTAGATGATTCCATTGTCAGAGGAACAACCAGCAAAAAGATAATCGGACTTCTCCGTGAGGGAGGAGCAAAGGAAATTCATTTCAGGATAAGTTCTCCTCCTATAAAATTTCCCTGCTTTTTTGGAATCGACACACCTGTTCAAAAGGAGCTTATCGCTGCGACTTGCGGTATTGAAGAAATCAGAGACAAAGTAGGAGCTGATTCACTCGGTTATTTGAGTTTAAAGGGTCTTTTAAGTTGTGTAAAAAATCCCCAGGATTTCTGCACAGCATGCTTTACGGGTAAATACCCCCTTAAGGTTCAGCCTCAAACCAAATACGTTTTTGAGACAAAGAAAAAAAAGGAGTAATTTTTTACCAAAAAAAGAAAGGTGCTCCGGTTAAAAGGGCGGCCACTTTTAACAAAGCCATAAAAAGATAATTAAAAATGCCCCCTATGAGTAAAACTACGAGGATGATAAAACCAAAGGGCTCAAGTTGAAGTAAGCGATAACTGTATCTTTCAGGTAAAAATCCTGAAAGAATACGGGAGCCATCAAGTGGGGGTATGGGAATTAGATTAAAAAAAGCAAGAAGCAAATTTATGCTAACTCCGTAAAAAAGCACAATTCCCCCTAAACTTCCTGGACTGGCAAAAATCCGGAATAAGAGGGCAAGAAAAACGGCAATAAAGAAATTAGTGGCCGGCCCAGAGATGGAAATCCACATCATATCTTTTCTGGGATTATTTAAATTTCTTGGATTTATAGGTACAGGCTTTGCCCACCCAAATATGGGAACTCCTCCCCAAAAAATATTCATGACGATCATTATTCCAGGAAGAAGTATTGTCCCCACAGGATCTATGTGTGGAATGGGATTTAGGGTAATTCTTCCCATAATTCTTGCTGTTGGATCTCCTTTTCGCTCAGCCATAAGTCCATGAGCAATTTCATGAAGGATAATTGAAAAAAACAGGATTATCATCAAGAAAAAAAGTACAATGATTCTCATTTATCCACTCCTGGAGAAAAATTTTTTCTCACAAATTCTATTTCTTCTTCGCGAGTTTTTATAAGTCCATCTAATTTTGCCTTTTTTGTTTCCTCAAGTATTTTTGAAAATTGAGGTGACGGTTTGTAACCCATACGCTTAAGATCATTTCCATCTATTTCCAGTTCAACTTTGCTTAGACGGGTAAAATAAAGAGCTATTCTTTTTTTGACTGTATTATCCTCAGTTTTTGCCATAGCTAAAATCAAAATATCAGGTGGATAGTCCTTTAAAAAATAGTAAAGAGAACTTGGTTTAAGATGAGCTAATTTTAGTTTCCTCAAAATTTTTTTCACCTGGTTAGTGGCTAAATTGAGTGTTTCTTTTTCCTCGCGAGTAAAATGATAAGTCTTACAGAAATCTGCTATTTCCTCCTTCTGGCATTTTCCCATGAGGACCGATAGCCTTATCAGCCATTTCCTGATTTTTGTCCCGGTGAGAACTTCATAAAATGCGATGGCATCCACAAGCCTGCTCAGAATTTTTTCACGATAGGAATTTAGAGAAATTTTAGGATGAATCTCTTGCAGGATACCTAATTGATGCATCCTGCGCACACATTTTTCAGGTCTTTCCTCCTCCAGTAGTTGAACCAGCTCTTCCTTTAATCTTTTACCACTTAAATACCTGAATACCTTATTATTTAAAGCCTGTTTTAACAATCTCTCGGTGACTTCGTCAAGAGAAAATCTGTATCGCTGTTCAAACCTGATGGCTCTAAAAATCCGTGTAGGATCATCAATGAAACTGCGAGGATGCAAGACTCTGACTTTCCTCCGTTCCAGATCCCTTTTTCCTCCGAAAAAATCGATCAGTTTACCAAAATCAGAAGGATTAATACTAATGGCCATGGCATTGACTGTGAAGTCTCTTCGAAAAAGGTCCTCTTTTAAAAGAGCTGGTTTAACCCGGGGAAGAGCTGCCGGACGTGGATAAAACTCAGATCTTGAAGTTGCTACATCCAGTTTAAAACCTTCAGCTAAATTTAAGGTAGCTGTCCCAAAATCCTCATATAAAGCAACAGGAACTTTTAATCTTTTAGCTAATTTTTTAGCATAGCCAATTCCATCTCCTTCCACTACCAGGTCAATATCCAGGTTTTCATTTCCCAGGATTAAATCTCTCACAAAACCTCCAACAATGAAAATAGGAAATCTCATTTCTGAGGCTATTTTTCCTGCTTCAAATAAAATTCGCATTATTTTAGGGGGAACCCTTTTTTGCAACAGTTCCTTCACATTTTCTTCGGGAAAAGGAGAAAAACCCCTGTTCAAGGCTTTAAATATGTCAAGACTGGAAATTACACCTATCAGCTTTTCCTCTCTAAAGACAAAAAGCCAGGGTGTCTCCTTCTGAATCATTACTTCTTGAGCTTTCTTTAGAGAAAGATTAGAGGAGATGCTAATGAACTTCCACGACAAAAAACTCCTGATTGGAACTCTTGATGAGTGGTATGATATAATATTTTCTACCTTTTCTCTGGAGATGGATCCTACTATCTTATCTTTTTCCTGTACAGGAACAATATCCATACTGTGCTCTTTCATAATTTTTTTCACCTCAGCCGCAGACATATCCGGAAAGACCACCGGCACCGGTGAGCGCATCACCTCTTTTACCAGCAGACGTGGACGTATCTTTCTTTTTAGAATTTCCTGAAGTGCTTTTTCCACCTCCTCTATAGGTCTGTTTTTTATAAGGGCGGAAGCGGCAAATTCATGCCCTCCTCCTCCAAGAGGAGAGAGAATTTCACTCACATTTATTGATGGATCCCTGGAACGAGCTAAAACATAAATTTTATCTCTGGCTCTAATTACAGCAAAAGTAACATCAGTGTTTTTAAGATCTATAAATTTGTGCAAGGGTAAAGAAAGTCCACCCACAAAATCATCAATCTCGGTTACTATAATTACCACCTCAACACCATTTATAGATTTAACTTTAGCTTTTTCTAAAAAATCCCTTAAGAGATTATTCTGTTTTTCATTTAAGTTTCGATTAAGAAAACCGGAAACAATCTCCAGATTTGCTCCCTTCTTCAGAAGAAAAGCCACGGATTCAAGATCAAGATGAGTAGTGGAGGAAAACCTCAAAGAACCGGTGTCCTCATAAATACCCAATGTAAAAAGGGTTGCCTCAAAAGGAGTGATAGGGATTTTCCTTTTTCTTATAAGCTCCACCAAAATACTGGTAGTGGCACCGACCTCTTTGCATAAACCCCCATCCCCTTTTATATCTTCAGGAGTGGATGGATGATGGTCGTAAATGTAAATCTTTATCCCTTTTTTCCCAACAAGTTTTCCAAATATTCCTATTCTTGCAACCAGTCTCGTATCTACAAGAATGAGTTTTTTTATTTTGTGTAAATCCTCTTCTTCAACTTTTACAGCAGATAACAGCTGGCCATAAAGATGAATGAAATCCCTGACCTCCTGGGCTAAATTACCGGAGAAAGATATTTTTGCCCCGGGATGAAGTTTCTGAGCCGCTACCAGGGAGGCAAGTCCGTCAAAGTCACATCCTACGTGAGTTGTAATTATCTGCATAGTTATTAAGCCCGGGGGTGGAATCTTTTGTATATTTTCTTTAATCTCTCCTGGGTAATGTGTGTGTAAATCTGGGTGGTGGAAATATTCACATGACCCAGAAGTTCCTGGACCGATCTGAGATCAGCATCTGAAGCTAAAAGATGAGTAGCAAAAGAATGTCTTAAAGTGTGAGGTGAGATAACTTTGGTTATTCCAGCCTTTCTGGCGTACTTTTTGATCAATTTCCAACAGGACTGACGGGAAAGCCTTTTCCCGTATCGATTGCAAAAAAGGGGAGCAGTAATCTTCTTACCATCTTTTCTCTCTTTTAGATATCTGGAAATCCATTTTATAGCTTCTCTACCCAGAGGAACCATTCTTTCGCGAGACCCTTTTCCTTTCACTCTTAACCATCCGCTGTTTAAATTTACATGACCTATGTTCAAACCGGTAAGCTCTGAAATTCGAATCCCCGTAGCATAAAGAACTTCCAGTAAAGCCTTATCTCTCAGACCAAGAAAGGAATTGGTAGAAGGCGCCTCCAATAAATCCTCTACCTCTTTTAGAGTTAAAAAGGAGGGAATTTTTCTCCCTCTACGAGGTGCAGTTATATTTTGAGTGGGGTCTTCTTTTATAACTCCCTGTACCAGAAGATATCGATAAAATACTTTTAAAACGGAAATCTTTCTGGAAATTGAGGAAATAGAAAACCCTTTTTCTTTTAAACTCCCGATATACTCACTTATAAGCTGAGAACTTACCTCTTTAAGATCGCCTTCTAACCATTTTTGGAATGTTTGAAGGTCATTTTTATAAGAATAAATCGTATTTTCAGATAGTCCCCTTTCTACTCGGAGATGGTCAAGAAAACAGTCAATTAGAGAACCTGGCAAAATTCCATCCCTCCTTCAGGGACTTCTCATTTACTCCCAAAAGATCAAGTCTATGGGGTGGTAGCAACTTTTTTAAAGAAAAAATAAGGCTTTCCAAACTTACCGCCCGAGAAAAAAAAGCCCAGGCACCAAGGACAACCATATTTGCTGATTTGCTTGTGCCTATTTTTTCGGCAATTTCATTAGCCGGAATTTCAATCAGTCTCAAATTATCTGCTTTAACCTTCTCTCTAATCAAAGATGTGTTCACTACTACCTGACCTTTTGTTTTTATACGCGGCAGAAATTTCTCCAGTGCTGGATAGCTCATTATTATGGCGCTGGATGGATGTGAGATTATGGGAGAGGGAATCAGACTATCAGATAGGATAACCGTGCAATTTGCCGTTCCTCCCCGCATCTCAGCGCCATAAGATGGATAGAAAACAACTTCCCTTTCTTCTATCAGACCTGCATAAGCAAGAAGTTTACCGGCAAAAATTATACCCTGACCCCCAAACCCCGCTATAACCACATCTCTGTAAAACCCTTCAAGATGGGTATAATTTTCTATTTTATCTCCTCCATTACCTGTTGAGCTAAATTCTTTCCTTCTTCGATAATCCTTTCCATCTGCTTTTCACGGGGAGCTTCGGCATAAACCCTTACTTTAGGTTCAGTTCCTGATGGCCTTATGAGAAGCCAGCTTTCGTCTTCCATGACAAATTTCACACCGTCAATGGTTAAGATTTCCCTGAGAGGAATTCCTCCCAGTGCCGCTGGAGGATTAGAGGTGAGCTTTTCAATAAATACTTTTTTATCTGCTTTTTCCTGATAAAAATCAACTCTCTTAAAGAAAGATCTACCGAACTTCTTTTCCATCTGTTCAAGAATTTTAGATAAAGGCTTTCCCTTTTTAGCAATCATTTCTACAAAGAGAAGCGCCGATAAAATTCCATCTCTCTCCGGGAGATGTCCGTAATATCCATAACCGCCACTTTCTTCACCTCCAAGAATTACCTTTTCTTTAAGCATTTTTTCACAGATATATTTAAAACCAACCGGTGTCTGTTCCCACTCCAGTCCGAATTTTCTGGAAATCCTCTCAGGTTGATAACCAAGAGAAACCGTCTTTATCACCTTTCCCCTCATTTCCTTTTCTTCCACCAGATATAAAAGCAGAAGGGAAAAGACCTGAAGAGGAGAAAGATACCTTCCTGTTTCATCAACCACTCCTACCCTATCTGCATCACCATCAGTGGCTATTCCCAGATCAGCTCCTCTTTTTTTTATTTCTTCCTGGAGCTGTTTTAAGTTTTCTTCAATTGGCTCAGGGTTTATTCCCCCAAAACCTGGATTATATTTAGGATGAATGGTAAAAAGTTCACAATTGGAATCTTTTAAAATCTCTTCCAGACATCCATATCCCACTCCATACATGGGATCATAAACCACTCGGAGCCCGGCACTGTTTACAATTTTCATATCCAGAAAAGAGGTGACCTTTTTTAAATAAGGGGGCAAAATATTGACCGTGGTAGCTAATCCCTTCATCTCTCCTTTTTCCCAGGGTAGGGTTTTAATTGGATTTTTGTCCAGCAACGACTCAATACGAGCAGTAATTTCGGGAGTAGCTGAACCACCAAACGGGGCCTTTATCTTGACTCCGTTAAACCGGGGAGGATTATGTGAAGCAGTGATCATCACTCCACCAGGAAGTTTTCTGTCCACCACGGTGAAAGATACAGCCTGGGTGGGAACATCTGTCTGAGATAAAATAACCGAAAACCCGTTTCCAAGAAGAACTTCAGCAAAAACCCGGGCAAATTCAGAAGAGAGAAAGCGGGTATCGTATCCTATGACAATTTCTCTCTCCTTTTCCTTCCCTTCTTTGAGCTGGATTTTATAATAGTCAGCAACTGCCTGAGCTACTCTTCGCAGGTTATCAAAGGTGAAATCATCGGCTATTACCCCCCTCCATCCGTCGGTTCCAAATTTTATCTGTGGCATCTTTATCCTCAAAAGTTTTATTAAAAATCTCCCATAAAATACTATCAAAAAAGCGAGAAATGTCAAAGAGGCAAAGTAAAGTTTGTATTTTAGAGATTTTGACTGATAAAACATAAAATGCTATTGTATAAAAGGAGATATCCAATGAATGTTGTGGGAGTTGGAGCTTTAAACCTAGATTTTATTTATCAAGTTGATTTTGCTCTGTTTCAAAATGTGGAAAAAGGAACGGAAAGGAGAATAAGCCTCGAAGAATGGGAAGACCTTCGGGTCCTTCTAAAGAAAAAAGGTAAGTTGATGGTTAAAAATGGGGGAGGTTCGGCGGTAAATACTATTTATACCTTAGCCCGGATGGGGTTTTCCTGTGGGTTTGTTGGTAAAGTTGGAACTGACAGAGAAGGTGACTTTCTGCTTCAGGAATTAACTGAGGCTGGAGTGGATACGAGTAAGATTGTAAGAGAAGGAAAAACCGGTATCTGTTTAATCCTGGTTGATAAAAATGGAGAAAGAACCACTTTTATTCTTCCCAATACAAATGACACCTTTTCCTTGAAAGATGTGGAATTTGACTATATCCAGAGTGCCAGGATTTTACACGCAGCCTCTTTCCTGGGGGAAGAATCTTTCAAAACACAAAAGGAGATAATTTTACGCACGGGAAATCTTGTGAGTTTTGACCCCGGACATCCTCACGTCATCAGGGGATGGGTGGAAATCTTTCCACTGCTTAAAAGAACATGGGTACTTTTCTCTACCCAAAAGGAAATAGAAATCCTGACCGGACTACACTACAAACAGGGTGTATGGAAAATTCTGGATGCCGGGGTTAAAATAGTAATTTGTAAAATGGGTGAAAGTGGTTCCTGGATAGTATCAAAGGAAGAAAACTTTTTTCTTCCAGCTGAAAAAGTAAAAGTCTTAGACACCACTGGTGCAGGAGATGTTTATGCTGCCGGTTTTCTGGCCGGCTTGTTAAAAGGTCTGCCGCTTAAATGCTGTGGCAAAATAGCTACAAGAGCTGCTGGCATTAGTGTCACTGACTGGGGAAGAAAAAGCTACCCCGGGAAAGAAATTTTAGAACTTGCGTTAAAGGTACAAAAAAATGGGATTTAAAATTGGCTGGTTTTCTACCGGAAGGGATGAGCAGGCATCTGTCTTACTGGAAGATACCTGTAAAGCTATAGAAGAAAGAAGGGTAGAAAATC
>Ga0190360_1001645_pt1 | contig 11372 bp, 9 predicted proteins | sample 48721834_MG_FD_161271 | JGI IMG/M metagenome (GOLD analysis project Ga0190360, IMG submission 161271) | Hydrothermal vent microbial mat bacterial communities from Southern Trench, Guaymas Basin, Mexico - 4872-18-3-4_MG | ecosystem: Environmental > Aquatic > Marine > Hydrothermal vents > Microbial... | reverse complement strand
GGAGAAGTATTTCAAGGGGTGCGATTACATGGTTTTGAATGTGCTGAGGCCGAAGGGTGTGGAATGGCCGGAACACATGAACACGGATCAGGCAGCTAAGCTTCTCAAGAAGGTCAGGCCCTCGCTTTCTGTAATACAACATTTCGGAATGAAAATGCTCAAGGCGAACCCGGAAAGGGAGGCGAAATGGATTGAAAAACAAACGGGAGTGAAAACTATCGCCGCCCGCGACGGGATGAGGATAGATTTTGAGAGGGAAATCTCGAAACCCAGCATTAAGAAATGGATCAAATAACATAAAACAATGTTAAGTCATGAGCAAGATTTTTTTCCGGTCTGTATGAAAACAGCGTGGGAATAGACATATACGACATAGTTTTTGTGGCGAGCAGGTTCACGTAATTTATAAGTACAGCCCAATATTAAACTATGAAGAAGGGTTCAATGTTTTTTCTCTCATTACTGATATTTCTGATTAATGCTCACGCAGTATCGGGGGATGTTTTTTCATCATCAAGCCAATTAGGAGAATACTACAATCCAAGTCTCGCTTTGGACGGAAATGACAAAACAAGTTGGTGTGCAGACAAGACTACAGTCGATAGTGGGAAAATTACATTGTTTAGGGAGATGTTTGATGACTGGTGGCAGGTTGAATTCGACAAACCTAGGACAATAGGGAGCATATACATGAAATCAGGATTATACTATCAAAACAGACTATATGGGCATAGGATAAGGGATTTCGTCTGGGCTTACCAAAGAGATGGTTCATCAGAGTGGAATAAGATACCTGAAACAGATATATATGCAAACAGGTATCAGCTCATATTTAGGTTTAATCCAATATCAAACATAAAAAAAATTAGGTTGCTCTCAAGAACAAGAGACCCTTATGAAATCACTTTGGGGGGTTGGGACCCAAATAAACCGTGGGGCTCGAATAACCCATGTCTAAGGGAAGTTAGATTTTACTCCGACAAGAATGCTGTCATTAAAACAGACCCTTGGTTTTACACTGTTAACATACGTGAAAATTACCATACATACCTTTCTTTGAATGACAAGTTTGGTAGCATGATTGATAAACTGATAACAGAGATAACGGGTAAAAGATATGCTGATATCACAAGTCCTCTTTGGATAGGAGATTTTCATACTGAAAGGATTAAAGGCATCGTGAATGGAAGTGGTCAGTTACCAGGATATAATGATAAAAGTAGTAAAAGAGGTGTTATCATTGGTAATGAAAAAAAATCACTAGATGAGATTCCTATTTCAAATAGTTACAGCGAATGGGTACTCCACGAACCAGTACCAGCAGGCTTTTTACTAGGAGGTAGCTATCTGCACTATAAAGACCGTTCACCAGCGTTAATGTCAGGTTTCTATCATTTCTTTAAAGAGAACTATATGAATTATCCTATGTTGGGAGCATGTGGTGGTCATCAGGTGCTGGCAATGGCTGTTGTCAACGATAATTATGAAGATTTTGCTCGGGAATTCAAGCCTTATTCGGATTCCCTGGAGCAGGTAGTTGTGTCTTGCGGGACTGTTTACGGCTGTCCAGATCATTCATGCTGCCAAGAAGTTGGTAATATAAAAATCATTCCCAACATCAATGGAAAGGCAATGACGAACATTTTCTCAAGCAAGAGATATGATATGCTTTTCAATTTTCTTGATAGGAAAGGTGGTTTCAAAACAGACTTGGGGCATAGTGATTATGTTAATCCTGAAAGAATAAAGGATTTTTTTGATATAATAGCTACTTACCCAAAAGATGTTAAAGAGATAAATAAAGATAACTTTTGCTTGGTCCAGGCTGTGAAGCTGAAGGGTCTCCCGTTTTACGGGACCCAGTTCCACTGGAATACCTTTGATATCAGAAATGATTGTAATAAACCATTCAGAAAAGACAAGGAAAGTTTAAGGAATATGGAGAGGGTGCTAAAGAATTTCATTCTTATTGCTATGAATCAGTTGAATGATAGAAATTTAAAAAATATAATCCCCTCGAGCACATCAACCGGTTCTGTTGAAAATCTTTATGATTTGGACAAAAATTCTATGTGGTGTTCAGATGAACGTGGCCCGTATCTTACATTCAAATTCAATAATGCGATAACATTAAGATACATCATAGCGGTGGAAGGCGAAACTTCGTTGAAAAATCGTCCTGCCTTGTTTGGTTTCTCTTACAGCAATGATGAAATTAATTGGATTAATATACCATTTTCACGTACATCCGCATATTATATACAGAAAGAAAGCGACTCTGCCATTACTGAGTGTACCTGCGATACAGGGGGAGACAAGCTTTCAGGTGCTGATGATTATCAGACCATGCTCATATCCTTTGACAGTCCCGTAACTGCAAAATATTTTAGAATCAACATGACCAGCTACCCCAATCATGATTCATGCCTTCGGGAGATTTTTATGTTAGCCTTGAATGGCGAAGGCGGGTCTCTTGATATACCAATGCAAATATCACCCAAGGGTATAATAACCGATAGAACACCGACATTCGAATGGGAACCTGTGGAAGGCGCGAATAAATATCAGGTGTGGATAAGCCATAAAGAAACACCGAATGAATACATCTATTTGAAATCCACAACTTTCACTAGTTTAAACCTTGCTGATAATGAAGCCTTGAATGAAAACGAAGAATATAGATGGTTTGTTCGTGCTTTATACAATCCTCTGACACCTCTTGAATGGTCAGAAGGTATGGACTTTACTGTGGATACCGAAATATGCAATAACAAGGATGATGACGGCGACAGCGAAATAGACGAGGGTTGTGATGATGATAGAGACACATTCTGGGATTCACAAAAGGAATGTGAAGGGAAATATCTTGCTGGTAACGATATTTCATATGATTGCAAACCTGAATGGACTGATCTAGACGACACAAATTCAAAAATAGGGAGCGAAAAATGTAACAATAGGGACGATGACCTAGATGGAAAGATAGATGACGGTTGTGACGACGACAAAGACACATGGTGGGACGAGGATATGATATGCGAAGGGAAATATCTTGCGGGTAATGGTGTTGTATATGATTGCAAGCCTGAATGGTCAGATGGTGATGATGATGATCCTAGCATTGAACATGACGAGATTTGCAATAATCATGATGATGACGGGGACGGGGTAATCGACAACGGCTGTGATGATGATGGAGACACATGGTGGAACTCTGGTATGTCATGCAAAGGCAATTATCTGGCAGGAAATTGTGTTATCTATGATTGTAAACCAGAATGGTCGGATTGTAATGATAACGATCCTAATATCAAACACCTTGAACACATAGAAGCAGATTTAAAACATGATTGTAAAATTGATATCTATGATTTAACAATAGTAACCACACGGCTAGGCCTAACCAACTCTGATTCCGGATGGAATGCAACAATGGATGTTGTCCAGAACGGGGAAATAGACATATACGACATAGTTTTTGTAGCGAGCAGGTTCAGTTGAAATTTATAACAAAAATTCTAATATAAAATTATGAAGGGTGTTTTGGCAGCGGTTCTGATTACCTTTTGTCTGGTTCTGGTTATGTCTTACTCCGCCGACACGCAATCGCGTCTGTTACTTGGCGGAAAGAACGGTAAAATAACGGGAAATCTGGTTCTGGGCTTTGCAGGTTTGAAAGGGATTTCAAAGGAATGGACGTGTTTTAACGGATTGACGTGCCAGAGCAAATGCGAGGATACGAAATACCAGAGGCTCTGGGAAGGCTCAAGCGAAACGAAGGAATACGAATACATGTTCAACGCGCCGCAGGCGGATAGATATGCATGCACCTTCAGGATAAGGACGTGCTGCTACAACAGGGGCGAAACGAACGAAGTCACGGACATATACATAAACGGCAAAAAGGTTGGAAGCACGCCCGATGAGTGCTGCCCGGAGGTGTGCGGATTGTCCGCACCTTCCCGTTTGTATGCTTTGCCAAAGGGCAGCGGAAAGGTTCATCTCTCTTGGAGGATGGTCAGCACACACCCGAACCTTGGTTATAACATATACAGATCAACTGCACCGGGGGGACCGTACATAAAGTTAAATTCCAATCCCGTAACGGGCCAGACCAATTACATGGACACGGGCGTGACGAACGGAAAGACATATTACTATGTTGTGAGACTGGTTGACCAGAACGGAAATGAGAGCGCGAATTCGAACGAAGCGAAGGTAGTTGCAGGAAGCAGCGACGAGGATGTTTATGTGAAATTCACCAACGTAAAACCTCACGAAAGCGAAAACATCGATGCTGATATACAGGCAGGCGACGTTGATGGGGACGGATTATTTGAATATCTTATTATTACAAACTTCACTGCTGGCGGCAAAAACAACAATCACATCACGATGTACGATGATGACGGGACGAAACTCTGGGGCCCGGTAAACACCGGCCTCAGGTATTCGGGAGACCTTCCATGGACCTTATGGGACTTGGATGAGGACGGGAGAGAGGAAGTGATCGGACCGATGTATGATGAGGCAGGCGGTGACCGTCTGTATCTCGTGGCGATTGATGGAATAAGCGGAAACGTGATAAAACAATCGGATGACATACCACATCAATACCCTCAGAGCACAAGCGGGAGGAATAACAGGATCTATATCACGCCCGCTTCCTTGGACGGCAAGAATCCTTACATCATCATGCAGCTCGGAGCTTATCCAAACTCCAATGACGCATGGACAATAGCGTTCGACAGGAATCTCAACAGGGTCTGGATGTACTACAAGGAAAAGGGGAAGCATGAGGGAGGCAGTCATATGATAGTGGCCGCAGACCTGGACATGGACGGCAAGGACGAGGTACTGTCGTGGGGAATATGTTTTGACGGAAACGGAAATATCCGGTGGCAGAGAACGATAGGACATCATGATCTCGTATATCCTGCGGATGTGGACCCGGATGTTCCCGGCATGGAAGTTCTCTATGCCATTGAACAGGGATTCTGGAGCGACCCCGCGACGGGCGCTGTGCTGGTGGATAAGGATGGAAAGGTTTTATGGTATTCCGAAGAATTCAGCAGCGCCGGCGCCGGCGGCTGGGCCGCCAACGTGAGAAGCGAGAAGGGACTGGAATGTTACGTTAAATACGACACAAATGAGGGCTGGAAGCATCGTCTTTATTCGGCAAAGGGAGGGATTCTGGGCTCGACCGGCTTCGGTTCAACCCCCTATGACTGGAACGGGGATGGCACGGCAGATTTCTACAAACCGAAAGAGGTGGCCGGCAGGTGGTCTCACATACATGCGGACATAATCGGGGATTACAGGGAGGAGCTGATTGCCTACAACGCAGAAAATGGTAAGCTCTACGTGTACACCAACAACAACATGAATCCGAACGGGGAGAAGCCTTCTCCATGGGAAAATCATCAGTATGCACTGAATCACAGAGTAGGAACGTACTACCGGAATGACTAAGAGCGCAGTTTCTTAAGGAACTTTCCAATCGCCTTTTCGAACCCTTCCGTTGTGTCGAGAACTATGTGTTTCTCCCTTACGGGCTCAAACTGCTTCTTTATTTTTTTGTAAATTTCGAAGTCAGCGTCGCTTTCGCTTCCTTTCTTCTTTCGCTTTTCCATCCCCTTCCTTATTATCTCCTCGCTGCACGTTACTTCGATGATTTTGTACTTGCTTTTTGCCCTCTCCGCCATTTTTTTTGCCTTCTTTCTGAGCTCTTCCCTGTAGAACGTCCCGTCGAGGACGACGTTCTTTCCTGTCATGAGAAATTTCTCGGCCATCTCGAAAAGCAAATTGTATATTAATTCTTTCTCCCTTTCCGTGTATTTGGGGTCGTCAATAATCTTTCTTCTTATTATGTCTGTGTTCAGAACGAAGGACTTCGTTTCGTCGGCTATCATCTTCGCTAGCGTCGTCTTTCCGGTTCCGGGAAGACCGCATACTATGTAAAGCATCATCTCATCTTGTCTCTGTTAACAATTTCACCCGGCAGGGTCGAGAAATTTGGCCATATCTTCCTCCCGGGGTAAATGGTGGTGTTTATTCCCGTTCGGACGTTGTCCCCTATGAAAGCCCCGAGCTTTCGGAGGCCCGTGTCGATTTTTTTGCCCTTTATTATCGTAACATGATTCTTTCCGTCGTGCCTGAAATCAGCGGTGACCGTCCCTGCCGCTATGTTCACATTCTCTCCTATCACGGAATGCCCGATGTAGCAGAAATGTTTAGCTGTCGCCCCGTCCATTATCACCGAATTCACGACTTCCCCCCGGAAGCGGACGTTGTTTCCTATTGCTGTGTTCGCTCGTATGTACGCGTTCGGTCCAATTGTGCAACCGTCTCCTATATAAGCAGGACCCTCTATGTACGTTCCTGATTTGACAAGCGTTAGCTTCCCTATGTGAACATTCCCCTTTATCATGACGTTCTTTTCCACCTCGCCGCGTATCCCCCCCTTCATCCTGGAAAGAATCTGTCTGTTGACTTCAAGGATATGCCAGGGATAGACAACAGAAACCCAGTCCTTCGTGTAAAAACAGCGGGCCCGAATTTTCTTTATCATCTCCCTCAGGGCGTCAGTTATTTCATATTCGCCCCTGGGCGAAGGCCTGAGATTTCGTATGCCTTCAAAAATCCTGTCGTTCAGAACGTAGAGCCCGGTGTTCGCGAGGTCTGATTTTGGGCGGGAAGGCTTCTCCTCGATATCCTTCAGGAATCCTCCTTCTGTAACGAATATTCCGTATTCTTCGGGGTTTGAAACTTTCTGCCCGAGAACTGAAATTCCGTAGGAAGCGCATTCCTTTATCCCTTCCTTAGGGTAAAGATTGTCTCCCATGAGAACTAGGAATTTCTCCTCCCCTTTAACGAACTTCTCTGCCTGAAGAAGAGCGTGAGCAGTTCCCTTAGCCTCTTTCTGTTCGGCATAATTTATCCTCATACCACGGTATTTCTCACCGAGTATGTTGCTGATTACGTCCTTCCCGGGACCAACAACGATTACCGCCTCATCCACGACGCCTTCGAGGTTGTCCAGGTTGTGTTCGAGCAGGGTTTTTCCAGCAATTGAAATGAACGGCTTGGGGCGTTCGAGTGTCAGGGGATACGTCCGCGTGGATTTCCCTGCGCAGAGAATCACGCACTTCATAAATTTTTTTGTGGTTTACGGTTTTTTAAAGTTAAGCCGTCAGAACTGGAGCTTTTGCGTGGGTCTTTTTGGTTTTATTGCAAATCTATTATCCTCATCGTGATATTCCACTTTTCTTGCACCACAGTCAGCCAAACAACTGTAGCAAGGATGTTCCACACCGTTACCCCCTTGCTCACTAAACCTCTGCTCCCGGAGAAACATTTTTGCAAGCGGACTAAGTTTATCACCAAAATAAGCTATCTGGCACCCATCTGGAAAAATATCTTCTCCGACGGTCATACAACATTTAAGGAATCTAAATTATTTAAAAGAAAGTGAACCAAATATAAATTAATGGCTGATGAAAGACTGGTTAATTACATAAGAGATAATCTTCATAGAGGTTATTCTCCGGATTCTTTGAGGCAGACGCTCCTCAATCAGGGCTGGGATACAAACCAGATAAACGAGGCTTTCGCTGTTGTTCAGGGTTCTGCTCCTGACATTTCACAGACTTCTGCAGGGACGCCATCGCGGCCAACAGGGGTGACGATAATATGCGTTCTCGGTTTCATAAGCGCTGTTTTTTCTCTGGTATCCGGAATTCTGTTTATAGGCGTCAGCAGTTTGTTTGGGGGTATGGGAAGCGTGAGCTTCGGGAATGAAACAGCCTCCATGGTTGTGGACATGGGAATATTCGGCACGCTGTTCGGTATGCTTGGTTACATCCTCATTATAATAGCGATAGTGGGCTTCGTCGGATTCTATCTGCTGCTGAAAATGAAGAAGATTGGATGGATACTCACAACCGTGATCGGAATAATATTCATGACATTAAACATTTTGAACTTTTCTCTAACCAGCATTTTGGTTATTGTTTTCTGGGCCGTGATAATAGGTTATCTGTTCACAAAAAGGAAGCTCTTTGTTTAGTTCCTCACATGGTGTATGTTTTTATTTTGTTTATTCTGCCGGTCAAATCCTCTGCCTTCGTTATGTACGAGCCTATGACAAGATTGTTTGCTCCCGCTTCGACGACCTCTCGAATGGTTTCCTCGTTCACCCCGCCGTCAACCTGTATCATTTTCCCTCCATACCTCCGTCGGGCTTCCCTGATTTTTTCCGTTACCTCGCGCATGTATCTCTGCCCGCCCTCCCCGGAGCGCACGCTCATGAGGAGAATCATGTCAACAATTTCAGCCATTTCGGATGTTATGTTATCAAGTGACGTCCCGGGTTCGAGCGCCAGCCCTGCTGCGTAACCAAGGGTTTTTATGCCCTTAAGCGTTTTGCATACCATCTCCCCTGTCTTAACGTTGGCATCCCTCAAATGCCTGTCCAGACGGGGGCACCCTGTAAAAACCCCAAGAATATCGTAATCCTTGCTGTTATATTTGCCCAGACCTCTGCGATACGCCTCCCTGTGGATTGTTATGCCCGTTTGTTTTTTTCTCTCGGGGTCGCTTATTGTTTTGTTAATGAATTCGATTACCGGGTCGGGCACGGAAACCATCAGATGAAAATCGAAGTCCGCCAGCTCCCGGAGTTCTTCGTACAGTCTGCTTATGGACTCCTCGGGGAATGCGTTTCGCGAGGGTATGAATGGTTTGCGCATCACATCGATATGAAGTCGGTATATACCGGCCGAGGTTATCTCTCTTATTCTTTCAAGAGAATCCTCGAGGCAGGATTCATAGCCAAGAATTGAGGGTGATATCAGAATGCCCATTTTTATGGTTGATACCAACATTTAAATTTCATATCTGTCATCAGATTTCTTCTCAAAGAAAATTCACAAGCCAGACAAGACCGTACCCTATGAAACACCCGGCCGTCAGGAACGGCATGGCCGGGTAGAACCTGTCGCTCCTTGCCTCCACGAGAAGTACAAGCAGGAACACGGCAACAATTACAGGTATTATGAGTGAATAAAGGAAGGCAAAAGCCTTTGTGTGCACGCCCGATTCTATCATTGAGTTCATAACCACGCCCGCGAATATCATGGGGAACGCGATGTCACCGCCCCCGAGCACAGCGTTTCTTTGCTCTTCATCCTCTCCTGTTTCTGTTTTTTTCCCGATGGATTTGAGCTTGACCTTGTACGAAAGCAGCACGCCGGCGAATGCCCTGCTCTTGGTCTGAAATTCAGCGAGCGAAATCATGTGCTTTGAACGCCAGACGGCGAACATGTCGTAAGCGGATATGGCAAGGAGAAGCAGGGTGACCCATAGTATGTCGAGCAGGGGAACGAATATTATCGCTATTCCCGCGTATATGAAAAGCTCTGTGATGTTGTGTATCCATATGTTCGGCCGGACCACCTTGAAAAACGCGAGGATGAAGCACACGGAAAACGCGAGGAAATCGTACGTGAAAACCCCGATGGTTATCGAGCACGTCATCCACACGGCAAAGAAGTAGAGCGCCTTCCATATCCTGATTTTTTTAAGTTTAACCAGCAGGAGTAAGAGACCCGTGCCTATAAGCACCGCCACGATAATGTAAAGGAAGGTTTCAGGCCCCTGAAGGTTCGGTCTCTCGCCTATTGCCGTATTCTCGTGCTCCACCACTATGCCGCCTTCCGGTGTCTTTTTCACGACCGTGTTCACGTTCAGGGCGTAAAGGCCAATAATCTGGGAAAGAAAAAATATGAGGACTATTACAAGCGTTACGGATAACGTGTGCTTCATAGAATTATTTTGTCTGGGAATGCTTATTAATGAATTCAGACAAAACTAAATTATGGTGCTGCCGGTTGGGCCTGTGGAGACGGAAATACTGATTAAACTTGTTGTCGCCACAGTTCTGGGGCTGTTGATAGGTTTTGAAAGGAGCATCCACAACAAACCTGCGGGCATGAGAACGCATTCTCTTGTGTGCGTCGGTTCCGCGCTCTTCACGATTATTTCCATAAGCATAACAGGTGGCGACCCCGCAAGGGTCGCAGCAGGCATCGTAACAGGCATAGGATTTATCGGGGCAGGGATGATATTCAGGGAAGAAAACAAGGTGAGAGGGCTGACCACAGCAGCCGAGGTATGGGTCATGGGAGCCATAGGCATTGCGGTTGGAATAGGATATTATTTCGCGGCTCTTGCCACAACGCTAATCGTCATCTTTATATTAATCCCCATGAAATACGTGGAAAGGGAAGCTAAGGAAGCAATGGATTAAAGCTAATTTTAATAAATTAGCATGCCTATATAGATAGGTATACATGCTTGTACCGTGATGTTAAAGTGTAAATATGCTCCCGAAAAGTTACGATTTCAGAAAAAGCGAGAAAAGGTGGCAGAAATTCTGGGTAAAGGAAAGGGTTTTCGCCTTCAACCCAAAATCCAAAAAGCCGATATATTCAATAGACACACCTCCTCCGACAGTCTCAGGGAAAATGCATCTGGGACATGCCTTTTCTTATTCCCAGCAGGACTTTGTCGTGAGGTTCAGAAGGATGCAGGGTTTCGAGATATTCTATCCTTTCGGAACGGATGATAATGGCCTAGCGACCATAAGATTGGTCGAGAGTAAAATTGGGATGAAAGGAACGGAGATGGGAAGGAGGGAATTCGTTAAGCTGGTTCTCAAAACGCTCAAAAAGGTAAGACCGGGCTATATCCGTGACTGGAAGAGGATAGGAATGAGCTGTGACTGGTCGATTTATTACACAACCATAAACGACCACTGCCAGAGGATTTCCCAGAAGAGCTTCATCGATCTTTACAAAGCCGGGAGGATATACCGCAAGCGAACGCCATTCATGTGGTGCCCGGAGTGCCAGACGAGCATAGCGCAGGTGGAGATGAGGGACGAAGAAAGGGAATCGAATTTTGTTTACATGAAATTTGACACGAGCATAGGAAAGCCGATAGTTATCGCAACCACAAGACCTGAACTGCTGCCCGCGTGTGTCATGATATATGTTCATCCCGGGGACAAGAGATACAAGAAATTCGTGGGCGCGAAGGCAAGGCTTCCGTTCTTTGGCAGGGAAGTTGAAATACGCGCGGACCCTTCAGCGGACCCGGATTTTGGGAGCGGAGCAGTCTATCACTGCACGTTCGGTGACATGGATGACGTGGAGTGGATGGAGAAGTACGATATCCCTCCGATCGAGATAATGAACAAGGACGGAACGCTTAATGAAAAGGCGGGCAAGTACAAGGGCATGAATGCGGAGCGGGCGAGGAAGGCGATAACAGAGGATTTGAGAAAGGAAGGGAGGATAGAGAAGGTCGAA
>Ga0190360_1001642_pt1 | contig 11378 bp, 13 predicted proteins | sample 48721834_MG_FD_161271 | JGI IMG/M metagenome (GOLD analysis project Ga0190360, IMG submission 161271) | Hydrothermal vent microbial mat bacterial communities from Southern Trench, Guaymas Basin, Mexico - 4872-18-3-4_MG | ecosystem: Environmental > Aquatic > Marine > Hydrothermal vents >... | reverse complement strand
ATCTATACGAATAGAATCCGTATCCTCAAAGATAAACTTGAAAGCTCCATTCTCGATTGTATACTCTGGGAATACACTTACCATCTCTATAGTCTGCGAATCTGTATCCTCAGGTACCGGCACATAAATCTCCAAAGACTCAACTTTTCTATCAGAGTTCCAGAAGATTGTTAGATCACATTCATATGCGTTATTTTTTATTAATGCTCCCTGAAGAGGAAAAAGAAGTAAAAGCAATAAGAAAATTAAAAAATACCGCACTATCCCACCTGATTAAGCTTTGCCCCCCAGATCTTTGAGTATAATATTGCATCCTCGAGATTTGTATTTATCGATATCTTGCAGATGAGATTTCCGTATCTGAATATAACATGTATAACATCATTTTCTTCATACGTAGTTTCGTTTCCGATTGTTGGATACGGGAATGTCATGACGAAGTACTCCTTAAACTTGTTTTCTGCATCCTCCACCGTATCATATTTCTCAACTGTACACTCTATTCTGTTTTCACCATTTTCAAGAACTGTATGGTAAGAGTTTTCTCCCAGATACTCATCTGTAACAAGACTCCACATGCCCACTTCTTCCCTTCTCAAAACTAATTCCGAGACATCCTCTTTTATAAAAGTTCCTGATACATAAAATTTTAATTCGTACTCATCTTTATTTCCATTAACATCCTTAGCAACGAGTCTGACAGTATGTTCTCCTTCAGAGAGTTTTTCGCTGATCGAAAAACACGCACAGTTATATTCTTCGTCTACGTACCATTCAAATCGTAGAGGATCATCATCTGGATCTGTACTCTCGTTTTTGAATGTAATTTTTTGGGTATCTCTGGGATCTTCTGGAAACATTGAAAATTTTGCCACAGGTGGATTATTAGGCGCAACAGTTGTCTCAGGAGGATTTGTTGTCTCGGGAGCCGGAGTATTAGTTTCATCTTGTTCTTTCTCCGTGCATCCAAAAGAAACTACAAAGAGGAGTATAATCCCAATACATAACAACTTATTCTTCAAGTTCTTCATCTTTTGATTCCCCCATCTTTACAACATAATCTGCCGCATTCTGCAACGCAGCAGAGAAACCTGGATCCATCCCTATTATTATTGTTTCCTTTCCGTATTCTTTAGCTTTGTTTATGATAGGAAGAAAATCTGCATCTCTCGTGGCCAAAGCTACTGTATCAATATTCTCATTGTATATAATTTCCATAGAAATCATTCCCATCATCACATCTGTGTCTCCAGCAACGACGATAACTTCAAAGCCCTGATTAGCTATGGCCTCTATCAGTCCCTGTGATGCGTACTGGTTAAGAATAACTTTTGCTATCCTTATGTCGCCTATATCATTAAGAATATCGGCTATATGCTCCATGTTCACTCCAAATTCTTTTCTGAGTATATTTGGACCGTCTATTATAAGTCCGATCTTTTTACCTACTTTCTTTTTTCTCTTGGCTATTTTGCCCACGGACTTGGTGAGACCTCTTCCAACTCCTGTGATCTTTCTCCATTCTAACGGCAATTGTATCACCAGCTATATGATCAATACATAGTTCTTTATAGCCTTCCTTTATAAATGTATTTCGGTCATTATTCTCGTGCATAGAAACTGAATGTTGTGAACTCGTACAAAAGGTTAAAAACAATAAAAAGATATAAGATATAGAATAATCAAATGCTATAGGAATTTGTATGAAAGAAAAAAAATCAAAAGATCAAATTATAGAAGAATTGCGTCAGAGAATTGCTAAGCTGGAGAAATTGGAAGCTGAACACAAAAAAGTAGAAGAGGCATTAAAAGAAAGCGAAGAGAGATATCGTTCCATAGTAGAAAACTCCCATGCGGGAATTCTTATTGTGGGTGAAGATTATAAATTTATCTATGTAAACGACGAATTATGTCGAATCTTGAAGTATTCTCGTGAAAAGATCATAGGTCATGATTTTCGAGAATTTCTTGATGAAGAAAGTAAGCAGCTTGTTGCAGATCGGTACATAAAAAGGCAGAGAGGAGAGAAAGTTCCTTCTCGGTACGAATTTAACGTTGTACAAAAAAATGGTGAAAAAAGGCGAGTAGAAATCAGTTCTACCGTGATTAAAGATTCAGCAGGAAAGGTGAGGACGGTAGCTCAGATTCTGGATATCACCGAACGAAAAAAAGCGGAAAAAGAGATAAAACACCTGAATCTCATACTTCTTGCCATTCGCAAGGTAAATCAGCTTATTGCTCGGGAAAAAGACCGTGACCGCCTACTTAGTGGTGCCTGTGACACTCTTATTAAAACTCGTGGCTATTATACCGCTTGGATCACTATTTTTGATGAGTCTGGCGGGCTTGTAACTGCCACCGAAGCCGGCTTGGGCGTGAAGTTCCTGCCCATGATTGAACAGCTGAAACGTGGCGAGTTGCCTGATTGTACTCGAAAAGCACTGAATCAATCGGAGATTGTGGTAATCAAAAACCCATTATCTATCTGTATCGATTGCATCATGGTGGAAAATTGTACTGATGGTATTGGGACAATGGCTGTTCGTTTGGAGTACGGTGAAAGAATCTATGGAGTGCTGCATGTCACCGTGCCTGTTGGGTTCCTTATGGACAAAAAAGAACAATCATTATTCAAAGAAGTGACTGGAGACCTTGCCCTTGCCCTGTACAGCATAGAACTGGAAGCAGAGCGCAAAAAGACAGAGAAAGAGCTACAAGAGAGTGAAGAAAAGTATCGGCAACTTATTAAAATCTCACCTGATGCAGTTTATGTTCACAGCGACCGTAAGATTGTTTTTGTGAATCCTGCTATGATGGAATTTCTCGGCGCAGCAAATCCAGAAGATCTCATTGGAAAACCAATAAGCGATATCATACATCCTGATTATTTGAGGATCGTAGAAGAACGAGATCGAAATATAGAACAGAAAGGCGAAAGAGTTCCCCTCCTCGAAGAAAAGTTCATACGTCTTGATGGAACTATGATCAATGGGGAGGCTGCAGCAGCCCCGTTGATTTACCAAGGCAAACCAGCGATACTAGTTGTTATCCGTGATATCACCGAGCACAAACGCCTCGAACAGCAAAGAGAAAAAGCGAGAAAGGAAGCGGAGTTCTATGCAGATGTTTTGGGGCACGATGTGGGGAATATCAACCAGATTATATCGGGGTATCTCTATCTTCTTGAGAATGCAAAGGATGAAGAGACGAGAAAGAAAAATATTAAAGGTATAAAAAAATCCATAGAAAAATCTAAAAGGCTTGCGGAGAGCATAAAGATTTTAAAGACAATAAAAGATACAAAAATAGAAAGATTCGATCTTAATAAATCTATAGAGAGATCTATAAAAAAAATAAAAGCTTACTTTGACAGGAAGATAGAAGTAAAACTAAATATAGACAAGAAATACTATGTAAAAGCTAACGATTTCCTGGATAAAGTATTCTTCAACATCTTTGAAAATGCTGTGGGGTATACATTCCATGATCCAGTGATCATAGATGTAAAAACAGAAAAAAAAGATGATTTCTGTAACATATATATACACGATAATGGTCTTGGAATTTCAAAGGAAAAGAGAGAAGATATCATCGAGAATTTAGAAACATTGTCAAAAAGAACAGGAATAGGATTTTATCTTACAAATAAAATTCTTGATAGATTCAATGGAAAATTCGAGATAAAAGATGTAGAGAAAGGGACGGAAATTGTTATCAGTATTCCGGTGATCTCATGAAGATATTGATGATAGATGACGAGATAATGATATTAACACTCTTCAAAGATTTCATGGAAACTTTCGGACATAAAGTAGAGATAGCAATAGACGGAGACACGGGATTGAAAAAGTTCAAAAATACAAACTTTGATCTCATCGTCATGGATTACAGAATGCACGGAAAGAATGGTATCCAGGTGTCGAGAGAGATGATGAATATGGACAAAAATGTGAAAATATTATTTGTGAGTGCAGATTCTTCTGTAAAAAAGGAAGCTATTGAAATGGGAGCCGTAGGATTTTTGCTCAAGCCTTTTTACATAGATGTATTAATTAGAGAGATTGAGAGGGTGGGTAAGGCTTAGAGTTCCAACTTATTACTTCCAACATATATCACGTAAGTTACAGAAATCACATTCTTTTTTTCTCTTTTTTTCAGGCACATATCCGTTTAAAATTTCCTCTACGGAGTTTTTTATTTTCAAAACATCGTTTTTTAAAGCAGTATCAATCTCTACCTCATATTTTTTATTTAGAATAACGTAGTCTATGACTCCTTTATCCACAGGAATTCCGAATTTTGACTCTAAAAGAAGTGCGTATCCAGCGAGCTGAAGTATATCCTTCTCTATATATCTATCTGCTGTGCTCGTTTTTATCTCCACGGGATAATATTTATTATCTATCTCTTCAACTCTGTCAATTCTCCCACAGAGATTTAATTTTTTACTTGCTATGGAAAGCTCTGTAAAAGCCTCTGGAAAGACTACATCATAAATATCCTTTTTCCTGTATGTTTTCATCGCCTCTTTGAGTAAAAGTGCTCTATCTATGGATCTCCTCAAGAACAGCTGGTTCAATCTTTCTATCGTTCCCAAAATATCTTCTGTTATTCTTCTTTTGTTTCTCAGTACAGTGTTTCTTACCACCTTCTTAGTATCATTATAAAATATACTCGCTATTTCCTCAGCACCCATATCCTCTTCGACAAAAATATCGAAGATCACTCTTTCTCTTTTTTCTATTTCTTCACTTATCCTATGATATATATCTCCAAAGATCATCGGAGGCGTGACAACTTTTATTTTACGGATCTTTCTGAGATAAATACTGTACGGACAGAAAGCATACTGCGATACATCTGTGACATATATCATTAACAGACACCTTTGTACTCACATTGCCCACATTTCTGGATTTTCTTAGGTGTATATCCCTCGTTTATTTTTAGAATCTCATCTTTTATTCTGAAAACTTCTTTTTTAAGATCTTCGTCTATGAGTACAGGCCTCGATTCGTTGATCTGTGTATAATCTATAAAAGCAAGTCTTACAGGGATTTTAAACTTATTTTCCACAAGTATGGACGAAAAACATGCCTGAATTTTATGAGAATAATAGACTCCTTCCAGAGGTGGTTTTCCAGTTTTAATTTCTATTGGAAAAAATTCATTTTTGGACCTGATAATTTTGTCTATTATCCCAGCAAAACCTGTTTTTTTGTCAATTATCTTATACTCTACATAATTACATTCAGGAGCTAGATAAAAAGCTAATTCATCCTTTTCTATTCCCAGAGAATCCATAGTTCTCTTTGCTCTGATAGCTCTGCCAATAAAGTAAAGATCCAGATCTTTTTTCAATATATCATCAATATCCTCCATATCGATCTCCAAAATTTCTAAATCCCTTGCATTCTCTGTAATAGCATAGTTTAACGAGTCCTCATAGCAATTTTTATACTCTGAAATAATTTCTTCAAAACTATACGTGAGTTTGATATTTTTCAGAATTTTGCTTTCATTCTTTGATATATATTCTCTCAGTTTATGAAATAAATTTCCATAAACCATCTCTTTTGTGGGATTGACTTTTATTTTCTTTACATATGCAAGATAATACTTTCTCGGGCATACAGTATAGTAAAAAACATGGCTCTTCCAGATCATACTATCTCCAGGGAGATATCTATAGAAGTGACGGAGTGTGTCAAAAAACCGAGAGAAATTATATCTACCTGATCGTACTTTTCAATATTGTCCAAATTTATGCCTCCCGAAGCCTCGATCAAAACTTTGTCTCGAAGTTTTTTTGATTTCAGAGTCTGGATGGTATCCCTTATTTCTTCTGGAGACATATTATCAAGCATTATTATATCCACACCCATCTCAGCAGCTTTTATCGCATCTTCCTTTTTTGTAACTTCTATTTCTATTTTTTTTGAGAATGAAAGCTTTTTAGCTCTTTTTATACATTCTTCCAGACCTATGACCGAAATATGATTATCTTTTATAAGAATCATATCATCGAGCCTGTAACGATGGGTATCTCCTCCTCCAATCTCTACAGCTTTTTTGTCCAAGTATCTCATCAAAGTCTTTCTCGTTGCCGCAACTCTTGCATTGACTTTTTCTGCACATTTCTTTGTCATTGTAGTGATCCCAAAAGCTCTGCTCAAAACATTTAAAACTGTTCTCTCTGTACTTAATATGTTCCTTATATTTCCGCTTACTTCCAAAATTTTTTCGCCTTTTCTGACAAAATCCCCATCTTTCCTCAATAAATTCACTCTGCAGTTCTGAGACTCAAAAAGAAACTTTCCGTACTCCAGACAGGAAACATAGCAGTTTTCCTTAGCCACAATATAGCCTTTTGCATCTACATCAGGGAGTATTTTGGATGTAATATCCTCAAAACCAATGTCTTCTTCCAGAAGTTTTATCAGTTTTTCTTTGATATAATCCATAAATACACCTATCGGGAAAGTAAAATTTCTCTATGATATTTTATAGGCAGGCTCCCTGCGTACAGCATTTTGTCATGAAACTCCTTTTCACTGAATTTGTCGCCTTTAAATTCTTCATATTCCTTTTTGAGTTCTTTTATCAGATGTTTTCCAAGAAGATATGAGAGCTGGTACCCAGGATTCTGCGTGTATCGCTTGACCTCAGCAACAGCAGCATCTTTCTTCATACCTGTATTTGCAACTAAGAATTCAACAGCCTCATCGAAACTCATTTCGCCGCAGGAAAGTTTTATGTCAACAATTATTCTGCACGCCCGCCATATTATATCCGTTGTTCGAATAAGATCTACTTTTGGATCCTGTGAAAATCCTTTTTCCCCCATTAACTCTTCGCAGTAATGTGCCCATCCTTCTACAAACTCTGCACCGTGTCCAAATATCCGTACGTATGATGGATTGTACGCAGCACATGTTAGCTGTAAATGATGCCCAGGGTACGCTTCGTGCACAGAGGTATTGATTATAGAGGGGTAGCTGTGCTCCTTGAGCATCTCTTCTTCTTCGTACGGCGTGACAATATAAATGCTCTTTTTTATTTTTTCAAATTTTCCAGGTGAGAAAAGTGCAGCAAATGGTATAACGTGTCTTAAATATGAAGGTGTTTCTATTATCTCCAGAGTCTCGTTTTCAGGCATGGTGGCAATGTCATGCTTTATGACAAACTCTTTTGCCCTCTGTGTGGATTTCCTGTAGTTTTCTATGACTTCCTTAAAATTCTTCGGTTTCTCTGACTTGACCTTTTCCACCACATCCTGCCACTTTGCATTTGGATCGATTTCTTTACAGATTTTCAGAAGTTTTTCCTTCTCATCTCTGAGATATTTTTCTCCAAGAGCAAGGATTTTGTCACTTTTCCACAATCCTCTCAATTCCATGAGTTTTTCGAATTTTTCTTTTCCTATAGCATACTCATCTGTTGTTTCTAAGGTTTTTACCCATTCTATATATTTTTGAAGGGCCGCAGTTGTTTTTTCTGCTGTCTTTGTGAACTTTTCCTTCAACTCTGGATTTTTGATGGCATTGGCAATAATCATGAAAAACATGGGCATCTGCTGACATGCTTCTATGGTCATCTCCTTCCACAGCTTCACAGGCTTTGTAATGCATGTTTTTGCTTCTTCTATCATCTTGGGAGTTTTTTCAAGTCGCTTTATCATGTTCTGCACTCTTTCTTCAAAAGGCGCAAATTCTCTGGTAAAAAGAGGAAACAGTGCACCACCTATAACATCTGAAACATCAGGATTCTTTTCCCAGTTCCGTATCTCTTCCAGCTCGAAAACATGTAGTTTCAATGTATCTATTGCCAGTTTTCTATCGATTTTTCTATCAAAATCCAGATCTGTGTCATCCATATCTTCAAGAACTTTTAAGTATTTTTTAAACAGTTCTATCTGCTCTAAAACAATTTCTCTTTTTAAAGAAGGCATCTTATCATCGTATTCATGCAATCCTAAAAATGTTGCATACGTTGGATTGTAATCCATTATTTTATAAAACATCTCTTTTGAGACTTTATCGAATTCTTTATCGCTAACCATTAAAACACCTAAAAGATTTATGTTCTATGCTTTAAATTTTTTTGGTTCAAGGTCTCTTTTATCTCTTCTATTAGCATGTCTCTGTTGCTTTCCTCTACAGGAATAATCTCAACATCTTTTCTGCTTTTGACTTTATCTGCAAAATAATTACTTTTTTTCATTATAGTTCCCAGGACTTTCCCCGTATCTAAAGCCTTTTCCAGAGTATTTCTAAATTTTTCTGAAAATATCTCCATCTTTCCGATTTCATCAATAACTATGATATCTTTATCCAGACTTTCCTCCACACTTTTTACTGCAATATTTTCCAGATCTTCGATATTTACCCCGTATTTCCCAACTCTATATCTGCTTTTAATACCCATATGCGCTAAAACTCCTTCTCTTCCGTCCAATGTTATAATTCTGAAACCTTTTCTATATCCATCTCCGATCTCTTCAGTATAGAATCCTCCAACATCTTTTAGATCTTTGACAACTTTTTTTATTATTGTAGTCTTTCCAATCCTAGGTTTTCCTGTCAATAAAATGTTCATGAAATAAATTTAGGAGAGGGGTTTAAATATTTAATAGATATATCGGATTCCTTGAAGAATAAGAAGGCACATCTATAAATCTCAATGGTTCGTCTCTTTTTTCTTCTTTCGTAAATCATTTTATGATTACGGAAACATCAAGATCATCTTTTCTCTCTCCATTTTCTTATCTCTTCGGCTCCAGACCAGTCTTTAGATGACTTTTTGCTCAATCGATCCTGCATTTTTACAGCTTCCTTACTTTTAGTCTTGTTTCTTAATCTTGCGCTCCATAGTTCCAATCTCTTTTGGGCTATGGAAATATCATCTAATTGTGATTTCATAGTTTTTGTTTTGAAACAGTGATATAAGAAGGTATGGGAAAACATTCAAAAATACAAAGATGCAATTTTTTAGCGAAAATGTTTACACGCCGTGAGGTCGATAGCGGACCGGACGACACGATACTTATGGAAGCCATAAAGAGCTACGCGCTGTGGAACGAGCTGAAAAACGGCAACGGACAGAAAGCCGTGATGCTGGGAATGAACAAAGATTTTCTGACAGAAGATTCATGGTTGTTTGGAAAAATAAAGCGAGATGAAGACGTGTCGCTCATCAAACTTCTCGAAGACGAGCTTGATGTATGAGATTGATATAATCCTTAAATTCATTTTCTCTTTTCAAGTTCTTTGTATGCTTTTTTTCTTTTCTCTAAGTCTTTTAAGAAGAGAGAATGTGCTTTTATGATCCATTTACTCAATGATAGCACCTTTCTTTTTCAAAAAATCAAATAATTCTTCCTCATCGATAAATTTTCCTTCTTTAATCTCACTTTCCCTCTTTTTAAGCTCATCTAACAGGTCTTGATCGGTTAATATCTCCAGTTCCTCAAGTCTCTCCTCTATCTCTGAGATGATCTGCTTTATCATTTTCTTATCAACTAGAATAAGATCACTTTTTGCAGCCATAGTTCCTTCTCTCCTTATGATAATAAAAACCTTTTTATTCTATCTATCTCAGGAATTTATGGGGTCGTTGATATTGGTTGGGGTATATTCTCTGTGTTTTTTGAAAATCACAAAAGATAGAACATATTCACAATATGATACATGCCACAAACATTTATAAAGTAAGAAATGTAAGAAATTACTTGTAAATCTATAAATTCAGGTGATGACATGAAGAAAGGAAGATGTATGAAGGATCAGATAGTCTATGGATTGGTCACAGTGAGCGATAAAGGACAAATATCAATTCCTGTGAATATAAGAAGAGAACTGAACTTGGAAAGCGGAGATAAACTTTTTATAATAAAAAGGAAAGACAATGCGGGCTTTGCATTCGTAAAACTGGAGATGATAGACGAGTTGATGGATAAAATAAGAAGTGATGAAAAATTTTTTAAAAAAATAAAAAGTGAATGAAATGAAAACAGGAGAGATAAGAGACCTCGGTAAAGAAGTATCGGATATGATCTCAGATGATGAAATTAACAGAGCCATTGAGATCCTCAGTCCTATCCTTAATACTAAAGTTTCATTTTCAAAACTTGATCTCTTGGGAAAGGAGATTGGTGCAAGAGGATATACCCAGGCACAAAAATTTTTCAGAGCTTTTGACGAGATCATCGATTATGATGCCATGGGAGGATTTGTTATAGTAAGTCAGGCTTTAATCTATTTTTTAGGAGATAAATTTGAAGAGGTGATGGAAAAAAATCGTGAATATATTATCAAAGGAGATAAATGGTATGTCTGTGATATTTTTGGAGAAAGAAGTCTGGGTCATGCTCTGGTAAATTATTTTGATAAAACCTTGCCTTACCTGAAGAAATTCTTGGAAGATAATAATAAATGGATCAAAAGGAGTGTCGGGGTATCCATCCACTTTTTCAGCAAAAGAGTATTGAACGATACAGAAAAAACAAGAAAACTTTTAGAGTTACTCGAACCACATATAGAAGAAAAACAGAGAGATGCTGTTAAGGGTATAGGATGGGGACTAAAAACTATTGGGAAATATCACCCGGAAATTCTATTCGAGTTTTTGAAGAAACAGCTTCATAAGAAAAAACTCTCTAAATTGATGTTAAGAAAGGCTTTAACATACCTTGATAAAGATAAAATATTGGAGATTGAAAGTTATGTACGAGGTTTATAAGACAAAAAATATCCTCAACATCCAGAAACACTGTGATGGAGGCTGGTTCTGGGTCAAGTACTCGGCGTATCCATATACAGGATGTGAGTGGGGGTGTGAATACTGTTACTGTCGAGATGAAAGATATTCTCATTATAAAACACAGGAGTTTGAGGATCCTTTTTCCCAGTACATAAAGATCAAGGAAAATGCACCAGAGCTATTACGAAAATCCCTGAAGAACAAGCCCAAGGATCTTATTTACTTGGATAATTACCAGCCAGTTGAAACCAAGTATCGATATGTAAGGGAGATGCTTAAAGTCTGTCTTGAGTTAGAGTTTCCTGTCTTTATCAACGAAAAATCGCCTCTTCTCCTACAGGATCTTGATATTCTCAAAAAGATCAATGAAAGATCTTATCTCAATGTAGGCTGGTCTATCATAACAACGGAGGATAAAACCCGCAGAATTTTTGAGCCCAAAGCCCCTTCTATAAAATCTCGATTTAATGCTATGAAAAAATTAGCAGATAATAATATCATGACAGGTACTGTTTTTATCCCTATCCTGCCATTTATCTGTGATAATGAGAAAAACATCGAGGCTGTAATTAAAAAGACCAAGGAATGTGGGGGAGAGTACATATTAGACGGTGGAC
>Ga0190360_1001641_pt1 | contig 11391 bp, 6 predicted proteins | sample 48721834_MG_FD_161271 | JGI IMG/M metagenome (GOLD analysis project Ga0190360, IMG submission 161271) | Hydrothermal vent microbial mat bacterial communities from Southern Trench, Guaymas Basin, Mexico - 4872-18-3-4_MG | ecosystem: Environmental > Aquatic > Marine > Hydrothermal vents > Microbial... | reverse complement strand
GTATACAGTTGCCAGATGGAGTAGAGATGGTAATGCCTGGCGACAATGTAGACATGAAGGTAGAGTTGATAGAGCCGATAGCGATGGAGGAGGGGTTGAGGTTTGCCATAAGAGAGGGAGGCAGAACGGTTGGTGCTGGTGTTGTAGGAAAGATAATTGAGTAATGTTCATTAATTCTATTAGGATTATTTAAAGATGCGGGAAATTGTGACTTTAGAATGTACAGAGTGTAAGAGTCGTAACTACACAACAACCAAAAATAAGAAGAAACACTCTGGGAGGATTGAGTTTAAGAAATATTGCAGATTTTGCAATAAACATACTAAACACAAAGAAACGCGGTGAAGGCCTGTAGCACAATTGGCTAGTGCACCGGACTCCAAATCCGGCGGTTGGGGGTTCGAGTCCCTCCAGGCCTGCAAGAAAGAGGAGTTGATATGTTTAAAAAAATAGGAAAGTATTTGAGCGAAGTAAACGTTGAACTCTCAAAGGTTAGCTGGCCTGGGCGTGAAGAGCTTTATGGATCGGTATTGGTGGTTATTTTCCTGTGTCTAATTTTATCGTTGTTTATTTTTGGGATAGATACAATATTAAACAGGATCTTGTTGGTAGTATTTTAGAGGGGGATTGTGACTGTTGTTAAAATGGTATGTAATACATGTTTTCTCAGGTCATGAAAAGAAGATAAAGAGATATATTGAAAATGAGATTGAGAGGAGAGATCTGAAAGATAAGATCACAAGAGTACTCATACCATCTGAAGAAGTTATTGAGATGAAGAATGGGGAAAAGAAGGTAAAGGATCGCATTTTTTTCCCCAGTTATATGTTGGTCGAAATGGAGCTGGACAAGACTACAAAACATCTGATACTGAGTGCACCTGGAGTAACAAATTTTGTGGGTCCAAAGAACAGACCTGTTCCTTTAAAAGATGAGGAAGTGCGCCGTATTCTTGGAAGGATAGAGGAGAGGCGCGATGAAGAGATCATTGAGATACCATATCGGGTTGGTGATCCTGTAAAGGTAATTGATGGTCCCTTTACCGATTTTGCAGGTGTCATAGAAGAGATAAATGAAGAGAAGAAAAAACTTAAAGTGATGGTAAGTATTTTTGGCCGTTCCACGCCTGTTGAACTCGATTTTCTACAGGTAGAACTTGAAAAGTAATAGAGCTGGAGTAATGAGATGGCAAAAAAGGTCATAGGAATGATAAAACTGCAAATCCCTGCAGGCCAGGCAAATCCTTCACCACCTGTAGGACCTGCGCTAGGCCAGCATGGTGTAAATATAATGGAATTTTGCAAGTCCTTTAATGCAAAAACACAGGACAAACAGGGATTGATTATTCCTGTTGTGATTACCGTATATCAGGATAGATCTTTTTCTTTTATTACAAAGACACCTCCGGCTGCAATATTGTTAAAAAAGGCTGCGGGAATAGAGAAGGGATCTAGCGAACCAAACAGGGATAAAGTCGGGAAGGTAACTCGTGAGCAGGTCAAGGAGATAGCAGAGTTAAAAATGGTAGATTTGAATGCCAATGACATTGAAATGGCCATGCGGATAATAGAAGGTACTGCAAGAAGTATGGGTATTGTTGTTGAAGGTTGAGGAAATAGCAAATGAAAAGAAGCAAGCGGTATAAAGAGTTGGCAGAGAAAATAGACAGGGAAAAGCAATACAGTTTAAGCGAGGGGATTAAGCTGTTAAAGAGTAACGCCTCTGCTAAGTTTGATGAGAGTGTCGAGGTTGCCGTAAATCTTGGAGTGGATCCAAAGAAGTCTGATCAGATGGTAAGGGGAACTGTCTCTTTTCCACATGGGATTGGGAAAGAGATAAAGGTTCTTGTATTATGTAAACCGCCGAAAGATAAAGAGGCAAAGGAGGCAGGGGCAGATTTTGTGGGACTCGAGGATTATATAAAGAAAATCGAGCAGGGATGGAGCGATGTAGATGCTGTTGTAGCCACTCCTGATGTTATGAAAGATGTTGGTAAACTTGGCCGTTATCTTGGAAGAAAGGGATTGATGCCAAATCCGAAGGCAGGAACCGTAACATTTGATGTTGCAAATGTAGTAAAGCAGCTCAAAGCTGGCAGAGTCGAGTTTCGAACAGATCGATATGGCATTATTCACACAGTGGTTGGGAAGATATCGTTTCCAGAACAGCATCTCATAGAAAATATTAAGGAGCTGATTGAACAGATAATCAGGCTTAAGCCGGCATCTTCAAAGGGTCAATATATAAAGTCAATAGCAATTTCATCGACCATGGGCCCCGGAATCAAACTTGACAAGGCTCAGGTTTTGGAAGAGCTACGATAATACATTATTGGAGTTTATTGGACATGGCTAGACCAGAAAAAGAGGCAATAGTTAAAGAGGTTGCAGAGATTTTACAAAATGCAAAGAGTGTATTTGTTACCGATTTTGAGGGATTGAATGTTGAACAAATGAATCAATTTAGAAGGAAGTGCAGAGATGCTTCTGTGGAGTATCGAGTGATAAAAAATACTCTTGCACGACTGGCAGCCCAGAAAGTGGGACGGGATGAGATGGTAGAGTATTTTCAGGGACCTTCTGCCATTGCATATAGTTTTGACGATCCCTCCGCTCCTGCACGAATAATCACAGAGTTTGCAAAGAAGGCAGAGAAACCAGCCATTAAAATGTCGATTTATGAAGGTCATTTCTACGGTCCAGAGAAAGTAAAACAGATAGCATCATTGCCTTCAAAGGATGTTCTGATCGGGCAGGTTGTAGCCACTCTCAATTGTCCTATTAACAATTTTGTTGGCTCATTGAGAGCTCTTATCCAGAAGTTTGTATTGACTCTGGATAGTGTAAGAGAAGCTAAAGAAAAGAGTTAAATTAATAGATTAAGTTTGGAGGATAAAAATGGCCGAAGAGAAGAAAAGTGAGGAAGCAGTAAAGACAGAAGAGAAGGGTAAAAAGAGTTCGGATGAGGCAAAGGGTACATTAAGCAAAAATGTAGAGAAGATTTTAGATGGTGTAAAAAAACTGACTGTAGTGGAGCTGGCAGAACTTGTAAAAGCCCTTGAGGATGAGTTTGGTGTAACGGCTGCTGCACCAGTCATAGCAGCAGCACCTGGAGCGGTTCAGGGAGCTGCTGGAGCAGCACCAGAAGCGGCCGAGGAGAAGTCAGAATTTAATGTTGTGCTTTCCTCATTTGGGTCTAATAAAATTCAGGTAATAAAAGCTGTCAGGGCCATCACAGGGTTAGGTCTTAAAGAGGCAAAAGATCTGGTAGAGTCTGCTCCAAATGGAGTTGTAAAAGAAGGAATATCAAAAGATGAGGCCGAGAATATTAAGAAGCAGTTGGAGGAGGCAGGGGCAACTGTAGAGCTGAAGTAGTGATTAATTTTAAAAATAATTTTTATGAGAGGATTTAATTGGCAAAAAGTATGATAAAAAGAAAATCTTTTTCAAAGATATCCTCTGCAGCAGATATCCCTGACCTGCTGAATATTCAGCTTAAATCATATCGTGATTTTCTTCAACACGATGTTCCACCAAGCAAGCGGAAAGCTCAGGGCCTTCAGGCGGTATTTCTTTCTTTGTTCCCGATAACAGATTCGAGAGAGAATTATCTTCTCGAATTTGTCGAATATTATGTGGATCGTCCAAAATACTCTATCAAAGAGTGTCGCGAGAGAGGTGTTACATATGCGGTTCCTCTAAAGGCAAAATTGCGTCTCTCTGTTAAAGATACATATAGTGAAAAACCGAGGTATGTAGATACGATCGAGCAGATAGTCTATTTAGGCAATTTTCCATTCATGACAGAGAAGGGAACATTTATCATCAACGGTGCTGAACGCATAATCGTAAACCAGCTGCACCGCTCACCTGGAGTGTTCTTTGATGAAAAGATCTTTCCGAATGGTACAAGATCATATTCGGCTCAGATAATTCCCTTCAGAGGTTCATGGCTCGAATTTGTTATCCATGTGAACGATGTTCTATATGTATATATCGACCAGGGAAGGAAGATTCCTGTTACAACACTGCTGAGAGCACTTGGCTGTTCTACAGATGAGGAGGTCTTCCGACTCTTTAACATGATAGAGGAAGTATCTATAGATGATCCAGAAATAAAAAAGTATTTTGGTAGAAAACTGTTTTTTGCCAGCAATGAGGCAGGAGTCGTAGACAAAGAGACGGGTGAGGTGATTCTTGAGAAGGATTCGATTTTTGAAAAGAAACATATTTCGATACTCAAGAAATTAGGTATTACAAAATTAAAATTTATAAAATCTGGTGATCAAAATGTCGGCTCTGACATAATCAGGAATACTATCCATAAGGATATGGTAAGATCAGAGAAGGATGCAGTTGAGGAGATCTACAGACAGCTCAGATCAGGCGAGCCACCCGACTTAGAGACTGCCCGTGCATTGATCGACCGCATTTTCTTTAATCAGAAACGGTACGATCTCGGAAAAGTCGGGCGTCATCGTTTAAACAGAAAGCTAAATCTCGATATACCAGAAGATACAACAGTATTAACCAATGAAGATTTTGTTGCGATAATAAAATATCTGCTTGCACTCAGAGAGAGCAAGAGAAAAGTAGAGACTGACGATATAGATCATCTTGGGAACAGACGTGTTCGTACAATTGGTGAGCAGCTTTCAGATCAAATGACAGTTGGGTTGTCTCGCATGGCAAGGACCATAAAAGAGAGACTCAACATAGGTGATACTGACAAGATAACACCTCAGGATCTGGTTAATGCCAGGTCCATAATGTCGGTAATAAATACCTTCTTTGGTACGAGCCAGCTTTCGCAGTTCATGGATCAGACCAATCCTCTTGCAGAATTAACCCACAAGAGAAGACTCTCTGCACTCGGGCCTGGTGGTCTTACTCGTGAGAGGGCCGGGTTTGAGGTTCGTGATGTACACTATACTCATTATGGAAGGCTGTGCCCAATTGAAACACCAGAGGGGCCAAACATAGGTCTAATCTCATCAGTAGCTACTTATGCAAGGATAAATGAGTATGGATTTTTAGAGACTCCATATCAAAAAGTTGAGAATGGAAGGGTCTTAAACAAGATTGAATATTTGAGCGCCTATGAAGAGGAAGATTTCATTATTGCTCAGGCCAATGCACCCATTGATGAGAATGGTAATTTTCTAAACGAGAGAATAAAGGCTCGATATAGAGGAGAGTTTCCTGTGGTACGGCCACAGGATGTTCATTACAAAGATGTTTCACCAAACCAGATCGTGAGTGCTGCGGCTTCTTTAATACCATTTTTAGAGCATGATGATGCGAACAGGGCACTGATGGGATCAAACATGCAGCGTCAGGCGGTTCCCCTGCTGCAACCCGAGGCGCCACTTGTAGGAACAGGGCTGGAAAGAAGGATTGCCAAGGATTCGAGGGCATTAATAATATCAGATGTAAACGGAACTGTTGTGAAGGTCTCTGCAGACGAGATTGCAATCCGTCTTGATACAAGTGAGAAAAAAGACATTCTGGATTACAATTATCTCGATACTGTAACCTACAAATTGACTAAATTCCTCCGCACAAATCAGGATACGGTAATAAATCAGAAGCCATTGGTTTCTGAAGGTGATGTTGTAAAGAAGGGAGATATTCTTGCAGATGGATGTGCAACAAAGAGTGGGGAGCTTGCTCTTGGCTGTAACGTTCTGGTTGCATTCATGCCGTGGCTTGGTTATAATTTTGAAGATGCGATTGTAATAAGCGAGAGAGTTGTCCAGGAGGACACATATACATCCATTCATATAGAAGAGTTTGAACTTCAGGTTAGGGACACAAAGAGGGGTGAGGAAGAACTGACAAGAGAGATTCCTAATGTGTCAGAGGAGGCAACAAAGAATTTAGACGAGGATGGAATAATTCGTATTGGGGCAGAGGTCAAGGCTGGCGACATATTAGTAGGAAAGGTTACGCCAAAGGGTGAAACTGAACCAACACCCGAGGAGAAGTTATTAAAGGCGATATTTGGAGAGAAAGCAGGAGATGTAAAGGATGCCTCTCTTCGTGCACCTTCAGGCATGAATGGGATAGTGATAGATACAAAGGTATTTTCTCTGAAACGGCGTGATCCTGAGACTAAAAAGAAAGATAAAAAGCTCATTAATGAAAAGAGGTTGTGGGGTGAGCGTGAGAAGAAAAAACTTGCAGAGATGAGAGACGAGAAGTTGTGCAGCATTCTAAGTGGAAAAGTATCTGCAGGTATAAGAGATGCAGAGTCGCAAAAGATTATTGTAAGAAAGGGTGTGAAATTTTCCGATAAGATTTTAAAGGGTCTAAATTTTGATACCCTGGACAGGAGCAGCCCATGGGTGGATGGTGATGCAAAGGTCAACAAGACAATAGATCTGGTATATGAGAAGTATGAGAATAAGGTTTATGAAATAGATGAACATGTAAGAAAAGAACAGGAACGGATAAATATTGGTGATGAGCTTCCGCCTGGAATTATTAAACTCGTGCGTGTATATGTTGCACGCAAGAGAAAACTGCAGGTTGGTGATAAGATGGCGGGGCGTCATGGTAATAAGGGTGTTGTAGCAAGGGTAGTTCCAATTGAAGACATGCCCTACATGCCCGATGGAACACCAGTAGACATAGTTCTCAACCCTCTTGGTGTTCCCTCTCGAATGAATCTGGGGCAGATACTGGAGACAAATCTGGGCTGGGCTGCAAAGATAATGGGATGTAGTTATGCATCACCTGTATTTAATGGGGCAACAGAGGATGAGGTTAAAGAAGAGTTGGAGAAGGCTGGTCTTCCTACTGACGGAAAGAGTATACTTTATGACGGAAGAACAGGGGAAAAGTTTGATCAGAGAGTTGTTGTAGGATATATCTACATGATGAAGCTTTCCCATCTTGTCGAAGACAAGATTCATGCAAGATCGATCGGTCCCTATTCACTAATAACACAACAGCCATTAGGGGGCAAGGCCCAGTTCGGTGGTCAGAGGTTTGGAGAGATGGAAGTCTGGGCCCTTGAGGCCTATGGTGCTGCTCATACTCTTCAGGAAATTCTGACTGTAAAGTCAGATGATGTGAGGGGAAGAGCAAAGGCCTATGAGGCCATTGTAAAGGGTGAGAATCTGCCTGAACCAGGAATACCTGAGTCTTTCAATGTCCTGCTCAAAGAACTAATGGGACTCGGTCTTGATGTTGAGTTGAAGGATTGATATGAATATGGACAGATTAGATAAATTAAATAATAAATTGACCATCGAGGAGGTGTTGCTACGTGGCATTTGATGGTCTGAGTAAAAAGAGTTTCTCGTCGATTACTTTAAATCTTGCCTCACCAGATACCATTTTAAGCTGGAGCAAGGGTGAGGTTGTTAAACCAGAGACTGTGAATTATCGTTCCTATAAGCCCGAAAAAGGCGGCCTTTTTTGTGAAAAGATATTTGGGCCTGTTAAGGATTATGAGTGTCATTGTGGAAAATATAAGAGAATTCGCTACAAAGGAATAGTCTGCGATAGATGTGGAGTTGAGGTCACAACAAAGTCAGTAAGACGTGAAAGAATGGGGCATATCACCCTTGCAGAGCCTGTTGTTCATATATGGTATTTCAGGTCGATTCCTTCGAAGATTGGTAATATTTTAGGCATGTCTATAAATGATCTGGAGAAGATCATATATTATGAATCCTATGTTGTGATAGAACCAGGAAATACGGGTCTGAGGAGAGGACAGCTCCTTTCTGAAGAGGAGTATCTTGAAATTCAGAATGAGTTTGACACTGATGGCTCTGAGGATGTTGATGAGGTGGAGGAACAGGAACAGGAGCAGGAGAAGAGATTTTTCGCAGAGATGGGTGGAAGGGCAATACTTGAGTTGTTAAAGAGAATCGATGTTGATCAGCTCTGTCGTGAGTTAAGGACTAAACTATTATCCAAGGTTTCGAATCAGGCAAAGAAAGATCTTCTTAGGCGGCTGAGTGTTCTGGAATCTTTCAGGAGAACAGAAAGTGGGAAGCCGAATAAACCGGAATGGATGGTCATGACAGTAATACCTGTGATACCACCCGAGTTGAGGCCTCTTGTTCCATTAGAAGGAGGTAGATTTGCTACGTCTGATTTGAATGATCTTTATCGAAGAGTGATCATAAGAAACAATAGATTGAAAAAACTCTTAGAGATCAAGGCCCCAGAGGTGATACTCAGGAATGAGAAGAGAATGCTTCAGGAGGCCGTTGATTCTCTTTTTAATAATGGAAAACGAAGGGCAGCGGTACGCGGAGAGGGGAACAGGCCACTGAAGTCTCTTTCCGATATGCTGAAGGGTAAACAGGGTCGTTTTCGCCAGAATCTATTGGGAAAGCGTATTGATTATTCCGGCCGTTCTGTTATAGTTGTTGGTCCAGAATTAAAGATGGATCAGTGTGGTCTGCCAAAAGAAATGGCATTGGAGCTTTTTAAACCCTTTATTTTCAGGCAGCTTGTAGAGAGAGGAATCGTTAAGACCGTTAAGTCGGCAAAGAAATTGGTGGAGCGCAAGGGCAAAGAGGTATGGGATATTCTTGAAGAGATAATACAGGACCATCCAGTGCTTCTAAACAGGGCACCAACTCTACATCGTCTTGGAATACAGGCATTTCAACCAATGCTTGTAGAGGGGAAAGCAATATCGATTCATCCACTGGTTTGTGCTGCATTTAATGCAGACTTTGACGGCGATCAGATGGCAGTTCATGTTCCTCTTTCGGTAGAGGCACAACTCGAGGCAAAGGTCTTAATGCTCTCAAGCCATAACATACTTTCACCTGCCAATGGACAGCCTTTAGCTATTCCGAGTCAGGATATAGTTCTCGGGTGCTACTATCTTACAAAGGGAAAGAAGGGGGATTTAGGAGAGGGGAAGCTCTTTTCCGATATAAATGAGGTCTTGATCGCCTATCAGGACGGCAAAATCGGACTTCATGCAAAAATAAAGGTGAGGATAGACGGAAAATTAATAGAGACAACGACAGGAAGAGTACTTTTTAACCAGATCGTACCAAAAGAGCTCGGTTTCATAAACGAGCTTCTTACAAAGAAGCGCATGGGAAGCATTGTGTATGATACATATAAAAAGATAGGCATCAAGCGCACTGTCGAATTTCTCGATGACTTGAAAGATTTAGGCTTCTATTATGCAACAAAGGCTGGGGTCACTATTGGTGTGGATGATATGATAATTCCTGATGAGAAAGAGGAACTTGTCAAGAAATCGACAAAAGAGGTCGATGGGATTCGTTCTCTGTATGAGAAGGGAGTAATAACAGATAGTGAGAGATATAATAAAGTAATAGATGTGTGGACTCGTACGACAAACAAAATAGCAAATCATCTCTTTGAACATCTTGAAAAGGATATGGATGGATTTAATCCTGTTTTCATGATGGCAGATTCTGGAGCAAGAGGCAGCAGGGAACAGATAAGACAGCTGGCAGGAATGCGTGGGCTGATGGCAAAGCCTCAGAAAAAGTTAACGGGTGGAACGGGTGAGATCATAGAGTCTCCAATCATTGCAAGTTTTCGTGAAGGGCTATCTGTGCTGGAATATTTTATTTCGACACATGGTGCAAGAAAGGGGCTCGCAGACACTGCTCTGAAGACGGCAGATGCAGGATATTTAACAAGGCGTCTTGTAGATGTTGCCCATGATGTGGTAGTAACGATGGAAGATTGCGGAACTATTATGGGGCTTCATGTTGGTGACTTAAAGGAGGGTGAGGAGATCATTCAGCCTTTAAGAGACAGGATTCTTGGAAGAGTAACATCTGAGGAGATTTATGATCCGCTGACTGGTGAAGTCATTGTCGAAGAGGGTAAACTTATCGATGAAGAGACTGCCGATTTAATAATATCAAAGGGTGTAGACACGGTGGGGATCAGGTCGGTACTTACATGTGAGGCAGAACGAGGTGTTTGTGCAAAATGCTATGGAAGGAATCTGGCACTCGGCACAATGGTAGATGTAGGAGAGGCTGTTGGAATCATGGCTGCCCAGTCGATCGGAGAGCCGGGAACACAGCTGACTCTCAGAACCTTTCACATAGGTGGAACGGCCAGTAGAATAGCAGAAGAATCGGAACTGGTATCAAAGGTGGACGGAGAGGTTCAGTACAATAATATTCATTATGTAGAACATGAAAAGGGATCAATTATTGCCATCAGGAGAAACGGTCAGATAAGAATAATCGATGACAACAACAGGGTTATATCTGAATATAATGTTCCTTATGGAGCGCATATACTAGTAAAGGATAAAGAGAAGATAAAAAAAGGACAGACCCTCTTCAGATGGGATCCCTATTCAGATACAATTCTTTCAACCCACAATGGAAAGGTTAAATTTATAGACATAATAGAGGGTGAGACCTACAGAGAAGAGGTTGATGAATCGACAGGACAGAGGCAGAGAGTAATTATTGAGCCTAAGAACAGAAAATTGAGCTCTCATATATTAATTGTTGATGAAGATGGAAAGAAGTTAGGATCTTATATCATTCCTACAGGTTCACATCTCATGGTCAAGGATGGACAGAATGTGAAGGCAGGGGATGAACTTGTTCGTATTCCAAGAGCGATAAGTAAGACAAGAGACATTACAGGAGGTCTTCCAAGGGTAGCAGAACTTTTTGAAGCCAGAAGGCCGAAGGATCCTGCAATCGTGAGTGAAATAGACGGAGTCGTAAAGTTTGGCCAGGTTAAGAAGGGCATAAGAAAGATATATGTAGAGTCCAAAGACGGCAAGGAGAAACGAACATACCTGATTCCATACGGAAAACATCTTTTAGTACATGACGGAGATCATGTTAATGCAGGCGAGAAACTCTCTGAGGGATCAATAGTTCCACACGATATTCTGGCAATCCTTGGTGCAAACAAGGTACAGGAGTATCTGGTGAATGAGATTCAGGAGGTTTATCGTCTTCAGGGAGTAAAAATTGATGATAAACATATAGAGATTATTGTTCGACAGATGCTTCGTAAGGTTCAGGTAGATGATCCGGGTGATACCGAATTTCTGGCAGGAGATCAGGTAGTTAGAAAGAGGTTTCTAAGAGTAAACGATCAGATACTGAATAAGGTTGTGATTGAAGATAAGGGTGACTCAAAATTCAGAGTTGGAGATGTGGTCGATAAGGTTAATGTAAACATGGTCAACGAAAAACTTGAGCAGGACGGAAAGAAACCAGCTGTCTACAGACCCGCCAGACCTGCAACCTTCAGGCCGCTTCTGCTGGGTATTACAAAGGCAGCGTTGGGTACAGAGTCGTTCATATCGGCAGCATCATTTCAGGAGACGACCAGAGTATTGACCGATGCTGCAATAAAAGGCAGAGTCGACACACTGGAGGGCTTAAAAGAG
>Ga0190360_1001638_pt1 | contig 11397 bp, 9 predicted proteins | sample 48721834_MG_FD_161271 | JGI IMG/M metagenome (GOLD analysis project Ga0190360, IMG submission 161271) | Hydrothermal vent microbial mat bacterial communities from Southern Trench, Guaymas Basin, Mexico - 4872-18-3-4_MG | ecosystem: Environmental > Aquatic > Marine > Hydrothermal vents > Microbial... | reverse complement strand
GGAACACATTGATAACAGAAGGGGCAGATGGGCGTATATTTGAGGTCACACCAGAATGCACAATCGTCTGGGAATATGTTTGCCCAGTATTTGGTATAAAGTACAAAACTAGTAATAATATTTATCGTGCTTATCGGGTTCCTTATGAATGGGTACCGCAATTGAAAAAGCCGGTGGAAAGAGCTGTTATTCCTCCTGACCTTTCAAAGTTCAAAATCAAACCTCACAAAGAAACTCTATATTAGGTAGAGAGTAATTATATGAATAATCAGGCAAATTAAGGATATGGAGTGAATTATGAAATGGCCTATATGGGAGCTGTTGGAAGAACGTAGAGCAACGCCAATATAACAAAGTTCATAAGTTTTGTTAACATGCAGTATGAGGAGGAATTTGACAGGTAGTATTAAAGAATTGAGCTGAGGAAGATATCTTGTCAGTGAAACTTGTGAATCCTGCCTGATATTTATTGTGGAGCATAAGGATGAAGAGTCGAGCTGAGGGAAAATTTTCTTAGCAAGGGAGTTCTTACTATATCAGGAAATGACTTTGTAAAAGAGATGCTCCAGATGTGATTTCCAAATAGTTTCCCCCTTGTTTTTGATATCTGTCCTAGTTAAGCTTAGGGCCGTAATTTAGATTTTCCCTGGGGCGACCTCCGGGCTAAAAGGTTTTTTCCCAATGGGAGTAGAATGACAAGGCATAGTGCACAAGCTGAGCTTAAGACAAGGTACCTGCTAATAGTTACCATGTTGATCTGTTTCAGAAACACAGAGATTGCCACAAATAGGAGCAATAAGGCAAACAGGATCTTTATCCTCATACCTGTTACATATTTAGTCGCATAAACCCCCATTTGAACGCCAATTAGCGATCCCGCAAGGATTATCAAAGCAACTATCCATTCCACACTTCCTGCAGTAGCATAAGTAGCAGTTCCATAACAGGAGGTAAGGAATACAATGACCAGAGCAGTGCCAACGGCTCGGACAGCAGGTACCCCGATCACGTAGATCAATATAGGTAGACTGACGGATCCGCCTCCAATCCCCATGAAGCCTGAGAGAAAACCTACAAGAATACCGAAAGCAATGAGCACCCAAATTGAGATGGAATCCACTTCCCCATGAAATAGAGAAATCTTCGGAGGAAGCCCTATCTCATGAATCTTGCGTATCAAGGTAGACTTCCTCTGCATTTTTACTGTTTCATCTTCTTGTCCAGTTAGTTTCCTTTTAAGGTAAAGATAGTAATCTCTCATCATAAAAAAGCAAATTAAAACCAGAAGGATAATATAGGCACCCCTTACATAAGTCCCACTAAGGTTTAACTTATCTAAATACAGTACAAACCTTTTCCCCAACTCCACTCCTGCAGCGCTGAATATCCCTATGATAATTCCCAATCTAAGATCTATATTGCCAAGTCTATGGTGCTTTACAGCACCGAATAGGGTGTTGGCCACAAGGATAAAAAATACCGTCCCGATTGCATGAACCATTTGCATACCCAGGATATTCATGGCTGGCGTTAACAAGAAAGCACCACCTACACCAAAAAAACCTGTTAAAATTCCAACAGTAAAGCCTAAAAGAAGTAATAAAAATGGATTGATCATGTCATCACCTACAGGCAGCAGCTGGCAAATAGATGGCTTAGGTCCAGTCCGATTGATTTCGGGCGCCTATTCCGTCTAAATGCGTCCACTTGCCAGAGCATATTATGGTAAAAAATCAATATTTCCATCTCGATGTATCTTCTCCTTTAGGGGTATTTTTAGTAATGTATTCTACGAATAATTTTATTTTTTCCTTCCTTTTAATCCGAAGGATTTTCTTCTATATAAAGAATGTGAATTTCTCTCTTAAATTCCTACTTCAGAATAATTGGTAAGAACAGCGCTATTTGGGGAAAAGCTATTAAAATAGCTATTGCAACCATCATAGCTATCCAAAAAGGCATTATTCCTCTAAATATCGTTGCTAAGGGAATACCCTTAGCTACACCGCTAATGGCAAACACATTCATGCCTATGGGAGGGGTAATCACTCCTATCTGTACTATTAATACCATTATGACCCCAAACCATATTGGATCATAACCCAGAACCATTACTGTAGGAAAAATAACAGGTAGGGTGAGGATAAGCACTGGAAGGACATTCATAACGCAACCAAGTATTATATAGAGAATCAAAATGCATATCATTATAACTATGCGAGGCAACTCTAGACCAGCTATGAATTCTGCCAACATTGTGGGCAGTCGGGTTACTGAAAAGAATCTGGTAAAAGCAATAGCTCCAATAAACATTAAAAATATCATGCCGGTTATTCCCAAAGATTCATTCAGAGCTTTATGAAGATTTGTCCAGCGGAATTTCTTTGTAATTAAGGTGATAACGAGAACCCCGAAAGAGCCGAGTGCACCAGCCTCAGTTGGAGTGAAGACACCCTTATAAATACCTCCCATAACAAACAAAAATAGAAGTAACGGAGCCCACGTACCCTTGAGCGATTTGACTTTCTCAATCAAGGATACGGCAGGTCCTGAAGGGCCTAATGCGGGATTTCTTCTGCAGAGGATAGAAATAGTAATTATGAATATAGAAGTTAAGAGTATGCCAGGGAGAATGCCGGCCATGAAAAGTTTGCCTATGGATTGGTCGGTAATAAGCCCGTAGATAATAAAGGCAGCACTTGGGGGGATTAGAATTCCCACGCTTCCTCCTGCAGCAACACAACCGGTAGCCAGTCCATCATGGTAATTGTATTTTTTCATCTCGGGTAAGGATACCGAGCCCATTGTAACCGCGGTAGCCATACTGTCGCCACATATTGCTGCAAAACCAGCGCATGCCCCAACTGTAGCCATAGCCAATCCTCCCCGCCGATGTCCTAACCATTTATATGAAGTTTCATAGAGGGAGCGAGCTATCCCACTACCGGAAGCAAACAGACCCATAAAGATAAAGAGAGGCATTACGCTATACATATAGGTAGTCCCAATGTTATAAGGCGTCATTGATAGCAGTTTATATCCTGCGGTTGTATTAATCATATAGCTCATACCTAGAAAGGCTAAAAAAAACAGAACAAAACCAATGTGCATTCGCAAAAACAAAAGTATAAACATAATGGCGACGCAGATACCGCCAAAGGTAGGACCTTTTATTGTGAATGGTAAGGACTTAAGCCATATCGGCATTCCAACTAAAAGCAGGACCAATACTGCCCCGGGTAATAGCCATAACCACAGCATCCCACCTCTTTTCAATACGTTAGCCAGAGATTCAAGAAAATCAGCCAAGAGGACCAAAGCCAAAACAGCCAGGGCCAAAGCCACCAATAACTGAAAAGGAAAGACAGGAATATGCCATATATCAGACCTTAACTTATCGAGCTGTAGAACGCGTGCCTGAACTACGGCCTGCCAGCTTAGCACGATACATATTCCCAAACTGAGAAGGCCGGTTGTAGTATCGATAATATTCTGGGCCGTGGTTGGAAATTTATCAACAAGCAAAGTTATTCTAATATGCCTTTTTTTAATGCCAAAATAAGCCATCCCGAAGAAGACTGTTATGGAGAACATAAATTGGGTAAGCTCATAAGTAGCTGGAAGTGGTTTAGAGAAAAGGTATCGTCCTGTAACATCTATTGTAGTCATTATTACGAGTATAAAAAGAACAGCACTCCCTATATAATTCAGTATTTTACTCGGGAGTGTAACTATTTTCATTATGAATTGATGCCCCTTTTCAAGCCACATTATATTACCTTTCCTTGTTATATAGAGTTTCGCCTTTCTAAAATAATCCTAAGACGATGTGAAATGCTTGATCGAATCGGTACCCCACAATTATCAGCTTACCACAATCTGCTGTTGTTAAAACAAACTATACATCTTTATATTTTTCCACAAGTTCGAGCACCCTATTAAGAACTTTAGTTCCAGGCAATCCTTTAACATCCCTATCTGCTGCCCATTTATCCCATAGGGGCTTAGCCAAGGCTCTTGCCTTTTTAATATCTTCTGGTGAAGGTTGAATAAAGGTGTCGTCTTTACAAGGTCCATTGATTACCTTCCACCTCGACCAGGCAAGAGTATCTCGCATGGCATCCCAACCACCCAAACCAAATACTGATTCTACTACCTTTTGATCCTGTGGCAGCATTTTGTTAAATGTCTCTTTATTCATTATGTAGTAACAAGGTACCGGCAACATTGCTATAAGATAGTGATAGGATGTTAGTTCATAAAGGTGCATAGCTTCATAAGCACCCCAGGCGATAAAAGCAGCATCTGCCATACCTCTCTCCAGACTTAAGTAGAAATCGCTAATACTTATGTTTAGTGGAGTAGCTCCAAGCGCTTTCATCGCTTCTATTTTAGCCTCAGCCGGCTGGGTTAATATCTTCATTCCTTTGAGATCGTCCAGGCTGGAGATTGGCTTTTTCGAGTGGATGTCGGCAGCCATATGTACCTGGAGCCATAAAAGCTTCCAATCTTTGTATTCAGCTCTAATCTCAGGGAATTCCTCGTAGAGGTCACGCAATATTGGACCGCCTATCGCAACGACTGGACTGGGAATTAAAAATGGAAGCTCCACTACACTGGATAGAGGAAATTTACCTGGGGTGTAACCTTGAATTGCCCAGCTGAAATCGGCAATGCCCGCCCTGACTGCGTCAGAAGATCCGACGGGAGAGCATAACTGGTTTTGAAAATAAACATTGTAATTCACTCGACCATCAGTCATCTCCTTTATTCTGTCAAATAGAGGCTTGAAACAGTGTTCCCAGTAACCCGCTGCGGGCGGTGTTGGCATATTTACTTTCAGGGTTATAGTTTTATAGTCAGCTGGTACTTCTGCTGTTGAAATTTCTCTTTCTTTCTTGGCACATGAGCTTGTCATCAAAGCCAGAGACACAACTATAGCTGAAAAGACAAGGCAAATGATGCTGCTTCTCAATAATAATCTTTTACCTTTCATTTTCAACCTCCTTATTAATAAACCTTCGATCTTACTTCCGACTCAGATTTTTTTTAACTTTTAAAAATTCCTCTATAACGTCCAATCTTTTTCTCTCAATTACTAACTCAAACATTTCGTCTTTGGCATCAGCGGGGAGCAGCTCAATGCTTTTGGTGGTGGCAGAGTCGTATTTGGCCATTGGATAAAGTTTCAACAACTGATTCTTCTGATCGTCAGTACAGTATAACCGAAGAACTTTCATCCCTGCTAACACATCTTCAGTCATATCAGCCAAACCGAGCTTTTTTAGCTTTTCGTGCCGTTCTTCATTGATCCATATATTGATAGGATATTTTTCAGTCATTCTTACTTTTATATCTTTCAAAAAAATTTTTGCTCTTACAATTTTGGCAATTTAAAGACCGGCTGCCTTTTTTCGAGATATTCCTCGGTACAGAAAGGAGACCCAAACCCATATTTTTCAGCAGATTCCATCACTTGTTCAAAAACTTCAGGCCTGAAGATGAGCCTAGTGGGTTTGACCTTGTCTTGGATTATGCTTCTTATCATAGTACCACTAAAAGCTTGTCTCTCTTTGCTGTGGCCACACAATCCAGAATAAGTTACTTCTCCGCAGATAGGACAATACCACCACTCGAGGACACGGATAGGTTTGATATTCAAACTTCCTTCTGGAATCTGGTCAAATATCCTGTGGGCATCGTACGAGCCATAGTAACTTCCCACACCAGCGTGGTCTCTGCCAAACATATGATGGGTGCAACCCAGGTTTTCTCTTATTATTGCGTGCAGAATTGCCTCTTTAGGGCCGGCATATCGCATATCCCACATGACAAATGATACTAAATGTATATCATCTCTGAAATAACCTGCGTCATGGAGTTTCTGGTGGCCCAAAAGAATGGCCTCGTCAATATAGTCACCAACTCGTTTTGGCCCTATAATGCAGCTAACCAGAATGCCCGTTTCCAGCTTTTCCACAGGCATTTCACCATTTGTAGAAAACCAGGCCCCTTTCATTAACCACTCGTGGCCGCTGTGAGGGACATTTCTCGTTTGATGAGCAACAGTTCTTTTCCAACCTTTCTCTGCAATTTTTTGACGCATTTGTTTTGGTGTATACCAAAACTTATCAAAAGGCGGCTGGAACTTAGGACGGTTTACAAGGGTAATTTTCCCAGCAATGAATGTGTTCTCAAAACCGTCATACATTTTTACGCCAGGATGCTTTGCATCAGTTGTGCCAAATACAGCTTGCTTCATTTTCGTCATGTCGTAATTAAATATCTCTTCCACTTCTAATATAGCTAAAGCTCTGTCTCGATAGAGGAGAAGAATAGTATTCCCTTTCTCAATTGTTTTTTCTCTGATTACTTCTTCTTTGATATCGAAAACAATCGGAATAGGCCAAAGCGTTCCGTTTGTCAGGGTCATCTTTTCACATACTGCATTTATATGAGCTTTGCCCATAAAACCCTTTAATGGAGTAAAAAAGCCATAAGCGATGTTGATACATTCCCTGGCAATTCGTCCAGTAACAGCTACACTTTTTAATCCTTTAATGAGCTTTTTTGCCTGTGATTGTGAAGATACTACTCTTTCCACAATTGCTTTGCCACCATGTCCTTTATATTTCATCATCCTCTTTTATTATCTGACCTCATAATTTTTGCTATAAAAAATCACCTCGCGTATTCTGTTTTTCTATGAAAGCCCCTTTATCTTTGAAGAATTTAGCAGTTTTATATCTCCATCTAATTGTTTAATATCTGAAATGCCAAAAGTAAAAGAGTAGCTGTCCTTATTCCATTTTGGCAAGCATACAACTATTCTCGAAAAGTATTTCAGCTATAGATCCTATTCCATGAGTCAAATTTTTCTGGGGAAAGCTCCTTCCCCTCCAGGCCTTCATACTCAGGTCCATAGCGATAGGCCCTAAACACCCAGTTGACTCTTCCAAATTCAATTTCTCCAAAAAATGGATTAATGTATTCCCAGACTATTTCACCTTTCCTAGTTATTTCAAAAATCCGCGCCTCCATAGATGAGCAAATCAAAGTGTTTCCATTAGGCAATCGCTGGGCTCCAGAACAAGCCGCACTAAAGAAGTCGCTTACAGGATCGCCACGATATTCCCATTCTATTTTTTTGGTATTTGGATTAAGCTCAATTACCATTGAGGAAGCAACTTCAACACCAGCTCGGTGGAACCCATTATCAAATATCAAGATATTTCCATTGGGCAATAGTTGGGCATCATGGCCATGCGCCAGTTCACCTAAACCACTGCCCCATTTCCACTTAATATCACCCGTTTTTTTATCAATGATACAAACAGTATTTATCTGACGGAAACAGGTAAGAATATCACCATCAGGAAGAACAAAACATGTATTACCATGTGTCCATTCTTTGCGGGTACATAAAGGACAAATACTATCCTTTACGGAATCAAGATGCTCGTAGGAAAACCACTCCCAAACTACTTTGCCCTCAGGAGTTATTTCATTAATACTATCACACCATATTTTTCCGTTGTCCTCGGTTTCAGGAATACCTCCTTTAAGCTTAGCCGCGATTTCCGGAGGTACTTCCACATATTTGAGAACCATGGTGTTTCCATTTTCCATGCGGCAAAAGTCGTGGTGCATAAAATGGTCCTCATACTCCCATATCAGATTGTTATCCCAATCCACCTCTCGGAGTAATCCTCCGAAACCTGAGAGTTTGGGGGCACCTGCTTTTTCCCTTTTATCTGGATCAGATCTACAGGCATAAATCAAGTGGCCATTGGGCAAAAGCTTTCCATAGGTCCCTGGAAGGTTAGGCAGCGGCCAATGATGAACAATCCGACCCTGCATATCAATCAACCAGGTATCTTTACATCCCAGCGGGGAAAACAATGTGTATCCATTATAAGTTTTTGAGGGATTATAAAAAGTTACACCATACTGCTTTCTCTTCATTGCTTAATTATCTTCCTTTAAAAATAATTTTATTTAGTGAGAAACCGAAAGCTCCTTTTAAGAATTCTAACTTTATTGCTTACATATATCCTAGCTTCCGTAACCTTTCCATGGCCGCTTCCTTATCCTGTCTTCTGCCGCTTCTTTCATCTATGTGCTCAAGGTCCTGTTCCCAGGCAGGCACCCCAATTTCCGTTGGGTTACTGGTAGATCTTGCTCCTAGGGAAATGTAACCTATTTCATAAAGTGGACAATAGGGAATATTGTAAAGCTTGGTAGTATTCCAAATGTCTCTTGCTGTAAAATGCAAAATCGGAGCTATTCTGGTATGCGCGGGCATTAACTCTCCACCTTCTTTTTCTGTAAAATACTTATCGTTCTTCCTTGCCTCCTGTTCATCCCACCGCACAGCTACGAACATGCCTTTTATATTATATTTCTCAACGAACTGATTAAATACAACAGTCTTCATCAGATGATTACCTGCCTCTGATTCTGCTTCAAATTTAAATTTATCGTCTTTAAATCCGATACGTTTAAGTTCAGCCTGATTCCGCTCGTTCAGATCCTTTACATGAACTGTACTACCTAAGTGGCTTTGGCAACATTTAAGCACGTCGAAATTACAGCACCACTCAAGGTCTATGTTCCATTTTTTTGAAATCCTTATTAGAAAATCTGTTATTTCCGGAAATGCATCACCTTCATCAATTGTCATAACTCGTGGCAGGTCGATATTATTTTCCAAACACACTTGACGAATTATCCAGAGGTTTAACGTGCTGTCTTTGCCACCAGTCCAGGTAATACCCAACTCAGAAGGTTTGAATTTTTCAAATGCCTCCCTGATAACTTTTTTTGACTTCTCAATTAATTCTGCACATCTTTTTTCTTTGCTTTCAGCGGTCATTTCAATCCTCCTTCCTACATTATATGTAGTTTTAATTTATTTCCCTGGGAAAGAGCCATCGCAAAGAGAAAGATAATCCCATTCCCACCAATCAGCATTCTTATTTAATCTAGGCATCTTTTTCTTTCTGGCATTGCTTTTGGCTATTTTTACCCAGAGAGACTATTCCTTCAAAAATTTATTTGAAGGCAGTCGGACCATAAAGTCTATTCCATTTCTCACATTTTTTTGGATCGAATTCCCTTCCTTTCAAAACGGTATCATCAGGCCCATAACGGTAAGCTCTAAACACCCAATTAACCTTTCCCCAATTGGGTAAAGGATTAAAAAATGGACAAACGTACTCCCAAACTATCTCACCTTCAGGAGTTATCTCAAATATCCTTCCTTTCATAGTTTCGCAAATCAAAGTGTTGCCATTTGGCAGCCGTTGAGCGCCGCTGCAGGCTGGGCTATAGAAATCATCCTTAGGCGAAGCTTTATATTCCCACTCTATTTCCTTGCTTTCCGGATTGAGTTCAATTACTCTCGAAAAAGATACCTCCTCAATAGCACGATTTATTCCATTGTCAAATATTAGGATGTTCCCGTTGGGTAGAAAGTGGGGATCATGTTGATGCGCCAGTTCTTTTGGCCCTTGACCCCATTGCCACTTGATATTGCCTGTTTTCTTATCAATAATGCAGATTACATTTATATTGCGAAAACTGGTAAGGATGTCTCCATTGTCGAGAACAACACATGTGTTACCATGAGTCCACTCTTTGCGCCAATCTAGAGGACAAATAGGGTATTTTTCAGGGTCTAAATGTTCATACGCTTTCCAGCTCCAAACCACTTTACCATCTGGGGTAACTTCATCAAACTGATCTGTCCACATTTTACCATCGTCCTCGGTTCCAGGAACTCCACCTTTAATCTTAGCCATAAGCTCAGAAGGCACCTGCACATACTTGAGAACCATAGTGTTTCCATTTTTCATCCTACAAAAATCGTGGTGCATAAAATGGTCTTTATACTCCCATATCAGGTTGTTATCCCAATCCACCTCACGGAGTAATCCTCCGAAACCTGAAAGCATCGGGGCACCTGCTTTTTTTCTCTCTTCAGGATCAGACTTACAGGCATAAATCAAGTTGCCATTGGGCAATAATTTTCCATAGGTCCCTGGCATACTAGGTATCTCCCAGTGATGGACAATCCGGCCCTCCATATCTATTAACCAAACATCTTTCCCCGATAGCGGAGCGAACAAAGTATAGCCATTATATGTTTTCGTCGGGTCCCAATAAGTTACACCAAGCTGTTTTGTGCGTATAATGCCTTCACCAGCATATGCTACAGCCTGGTGAAAAATACTGCCAAAGGCCAAACAACCCAAAACTAGGACAATCAATGATAGTTTTTTTGCTTTCTTCACTGCTTTAATTTTCTCCTCCTTTTTTCAGGATTTTTAGTTCACTCTCCCCATAAGACTCTAAAAGGGAAGCTAGCACTTTTCTTATACTTTCTATTTTATTATCTCTCTTTAGTTGGATGATAACCTCTAAGGGTTTTATTTGGCTTCACCTTCTTTTGTTGGCTTCACACTAAGCCTTTACTTCAAAGAACTATTAGATATATTATATTTTTTATTTTTGTCAAGTAATTTTATTATTTTTTTTATTTGAAAAACTAACATTCTTTATTACTCTTATCATAGGAAAAATTTGAGGTCAAATGTAAAAAGCTAGGCGAAAGCTGCAAAGTATGCTCCTCAGTGTTGAGTTTTTCGGGGGTAGTTCATCAATTTACCTTTTAACCCGATAATTTTATAATGTGACTTTTTATATTATCCAGTTAAGTCAAAGTGAAATTATGGATTAAAAGAAAATTGCTTAAAAGATAGGATTAGAGCTTGGGAAGAAGGGAGATTTTATTTTCCAAAATTTTGTCTTTAATATTTTGAGAGAGAAGTTGAGGTTTTCCTCTGCCAGGGTAAATTTTTGGCGAAGCAGCGATGGAGCTGAGGTAGACTTTATCCTCGATTTTGCTCGAGAACTGATACCGGTTGAAGTCAAATGGAGAGAATTAAAAAAAACCGCTATAATAAGGTCATTGAGAAGCTTCATTAATCAATATCAGCCCTCAAGATCTTACATGGCTAATTTGACCTTGAAAGAAGCTTTAGAAATAGAAAAAACAGAAATCAATTTTATTCCTTTCTCTAAGCTTATAGGAGTAGAGTTTGTGGCCTGACTTTGATCTATAAATCAGACTTAAAATGGCCAAAAGAATATTCATCCTGTTTTTAATTCTTGTCTGGGCTGCCATTTGTTTTTATTCCTGTCGGAGTCCAGAGTCACCTGAAGGATCAAATAAGGCCTCGATTGATATAAGTGTTGAGCCAGATCCTGTTGAGTTTTACTGGTATTCATCAGAGGGATATGCAGAGTTTGATTGTTTTGTAACCATTTATGAGAGAGTTGGAGTTCCAGCCAGCATAACCAAGGTTAAATTCTACTGCTTATATGAAAATAAAG
>Ga0190360_1001636_pt1 | contig 11401 bp, 8 predicted proteins | sample 48721834_MG_FD_161271 | JGI IMG/M metagenome (GOLD analysis project Ga0190360, IMG submission 161271) | Hydrothermal vent microbial mat bacterial communities from Southern Trench, Guaymas Basin, Mexico - 4872-18-3-4_MG | ecosystem: Environmental > Aquatic > Marine > Hydrothermal vents > Microbial... | reverse complement strand
AGGAAGTGTGGGCTCACAAGACCCGCTCTTTCCTTACCATGTTCGGCGTCATCCTGGGCGTTTCCAGCCTCGTGGGCATGGCTGCGTTGATCAAGGGCATAGAGAATGGGATGAAGGAAACGATGATCGCCATGGGCGGGGCCGACAAGGTTCTCACCCGGCAGGAAGACGTTCCGCCCGATCAGGAGCATCTGGCCGACCAGGCCCCGGGCCGGACTATGCGCGATGTGTTGGCGCTCAAGCGCGGAGCTTCGTTGCTCCGTTTGATTTCCCCCGAAATGGCCCTTTACGGCATTACAATCACGCGCGGCGAACGGGCTGTGCGTCCTTCCGAATGCGTCGGCGTCTGGCCTGCCGTGTTGGAAATGAATCTCCATACCCTGGAGCATGGGCGGTTCTTCACCGACCTGGACGAGGAGAAAGCCAACGCCGTGTGCGTGATCGGAACCGGCATCCGGGACGAATTATTCGGATCGCCCGAGGAGACCGGCCGCGAGATCGTGCCGATCGGGGAGACCGTCTACTTCAACGGCCAGCCTTTCACCATCGTAGGCATGTTCGCCCGCTACATGAGCGAGCGGGAAAAGCGCGAGCTGGAGGCCGCCAAGAAGCGTCCCGCCCAAGCGCAGAAAGGCCCCGCTCGGCGGCGCGGTTGGGGCCGACGCGGCGGCTGGGCGTTCTGGCGCAAGAACTACACCGTGTACATGCCTTTGAACACAGCCTGGCTGCGGTTTCGTGCGTCGAGCGCCTGGGGCGACATCCCAGATCCGCGTCTTACCGACATCGACCTTAAGGTGCGGGATCTGGATCACATCGACGCTGCGCTCCAGCAGGCGCGCAACGTGCTCATGATAACTCACCGCGGCATCGAGGACTTTGCTTTCCGGACGCAGGAGGGCCGGTTGGAAGAAATCCACGCCCAAATCCGGAACACCCGCATCAGCGGGGGAACCATCGCCGCGATCAGCCTCCTGGTGGGCGGGATCGGCATCATGAACATCATGCTTGCCAGCATCAACGAGCGGGTCCGGGAAATCGGCATCTGCAAGGCGGTCGGCGCCACGGGGCCGATTGTGTTCGTTCAGGTCCTGGTCGAAAGCGTGACGATCGCTTTGCTTGGGGCGGCGATGGGCGTGGCCGCCTCATTCGGCCTGGTGGAGGTTTTGGCGCGCCTTGCGCCGACGGGCAACCTGCCTGTGATCACCCTCGGCGCCCTGATCCTGGGGGTGAGCTTCAGCGCGGCGGTTGGCGTGGTTGCTGGGATTTACCCCGCATGGAAGGCCGCCGGCCTGAGCCCGATCGAAGCCCTCCGCTACGAATAGCCCGTGAGCGCCGAAGCCCCCGAGCGAACCGCCTCCTTTCCCCTGGGGCGAACGACGCCGCGAACGCTTTCCCTCGAACCGCTCTCCCTCGCCGCAGGAAGGCGATGCGATTCTTCTGGAATGAGCGGCTGCCTTGGATCATCCTTGGCTTGTAAAACTTCGGAGAAGCCAAGAGGTGAAATATATGAAAAAGTGGCTGCCTTGTTTTTTGATCGGAAGCGCCTTGGCCGTTCAGTGCGCCGTTTCCGCCGAAAGCCGGCCGATCCTGGAATCGATCGAGTGGACCGACATCTGGGTGACGCACGCCAACGAGCGCAGCTTGCCGCGAGTGTTGCTGGCGGGCGATTCCATCACTCGAGGCTACTACCGGATTGTGGAAAAGAAGCTGGCGGGGAAGGCGCATTGCGCTCGGTTTGCCACCTCCATGTTCCTCGCGAATCCCGACTATCTGGAAACGTTGAAAATTCTGCTCAAGCGGTACGACTTCGCCGTAATTCACATCAACAACGGCCTGCACGGGCGGGGCTACAGCGAGGAGCAATACGCGAAGGGATTTCCGCCTCTTTTCAAGCTGTTGAAAACGTATGCGCCGAGAGCCAAGATCATTTGGGCCGCCACCACGCCGGTTCGGGAGCGCGGCCATGCGGCTAAGATCGATGAAAACGCCACCCGACGGGTCCGGGAGCGGAACCGGATCGCCTTTGAGTTTATGAAAGAGCGCGGCATACCGGTCGACGACTTATTTTCCCCTGTGCTCGATCACCCGGAATACTTTCAGTCCGACGGCGTGCATTACAACGCCAAGGGCTATCAGGTATTGGGCGGACAAGTCGCGGCGGCGATCAGCAAGGCTTTGAATGGCGGCGGCCGGCCGGAGGCTCGGCGGTAATTGAGGCGGATACAGCGCATAGTCAAAACCCGGCAAAACCAAATGACAAGATCCTGGAAACGCATCAGCGCAGCGGGCGCGGCGGCGGCGTGTTGGGCGGTCATCTTCGCCGCGAACGGCGTCGATAAGCGGCTGGAGGGCTGCAAGCTGATGGCCGAGCGGGCCGCCTCAAGGGCTGAACAGGCGCTGCGGACTCGCAGCGAGGGAGACGCTCGCTATGTCGAGCCGACCCTGCGGAACGTGCGGTACGGCCCCGATGAGCGGAATGTGTTGAATTTCTGGAAAGCGCCCGGCAATCGGCCAACGCCGGTGATTGTGTTGATCCACGGCGGCGGCTGGACCGTGGGCGACAAGGCTGAAAGATTCGACCGGCAAAACATCGATGTGTGGAGCGGGATTCCTTATCTGAAAGCGGGAATTTCTGTAGTGAGCGTCGCCTACCGTCTTGCGCCGCGGCATCCGCTGCCGGCCCCGGTGTACGACGCCGCCCGAGCGATCCAGTTCGTCCGTTGGAAGGCGGAGGACTGGGGCCTGGACAAGACGCGGCTGGCCGTGGCGGGCGGTTCTGCGGGCGGCGCCACCTCGTTGTGGCTGGCCTATCATGACGACCTGGCCGACCCGGACAGCGACGATCCGGTGGCCCGCGAATCGACCAAGCCCGCCTGCGCGGCCGTGGAAGCTCCTCAAACGTGCATCGACCCGATTCTCTGCAGGCAATGGGTTGGCGACAGGATACTCCAACACCGCATGATTCCCTATTCGGTGGGCGCGACCAACGCCCAGGAGCTGCTGAAAAACTACAACAGGTATAAAGGAACGTTCCGCGAGTTCTCAGCCTATTTCCATGTGGACAAAGACGATCCGCCGACGCTGCTTTACTGCTTTGGGACCGCGCAATATCCGGCTCCGAGCGTCGGGATGGCCATCCACAGCCCGATTCTTTCGTGGAAGTTGAAACAGAAAGCCGACGAAGTCGGCGCGGAATGCGACTTCGTGCTGCGCACGACCCGCAGCAAGCGGTTTTACAACAACGTGTTGGTCGAGTTCGTGAAATCGAAACTGTTGGCAAAGTGAGCCTCATGAAAACGGGACGCCGCGGCGGGCGGAAACCCGCCCTGCGATTGGACGGGCGAGAAGGCTTGATCGTCGCCCCTGCGGGGCGGGGGCGGATCGCGTCCTGAGCCAAGCGCTCCGGCGGCGTTCGATCGGGCGTCGCGACGGTTGACAAATTCCCGGGATCGTTTCAATAAAGCCAAAACCGGAGGCGATTAAGCGCCGGGGAGGTTATGCTAGAGAAAGCGGTTTTGACCAACGCGCGTTCTGGTTCTTGCCTCCATGTGGACGACCTATGAGGAGAAAGTCGAATCAGGCTGGGACCCTTCGCTCTGCTAAAGCTCAAGCCGCGAAGGCTTCGGCAAAGAAAGGTTCCGCCGACTCGAGCGCTCGCGCTTCGCGGCAGGGAGACGACGGGAAAGAGGCGTCCGGGCGCGCTGCTCGGGGCGCTTCCCGGTCGGCGCGCCGCGCCGCCGTTGCGCCGGCCTCCAAGCCGAAGGGCAAACGCGCCGTCTCGGGGAAAAGCAAGGCGGACGCGCCTCCTTTGCAAGAGGCTGCGTCGGAGGAGCCCGCGCCGAAGTCGATTGCGGTTCCGCGGGAGGAGGAGGAAGAGCGTCCCCGGAAGCGCGGGGAAGTGGAAGCGGGCATCCGGCTTTATATGCGCGAGATCGGCAGGGTGCCCCTGCTTACTCCCCGGGAGGAGGTGGAGCTGGCCGAGCGGATCAGGAAAGGGGACAAAGAGGCCCGCGAGCAGATGATCAAAGCCAACCTTCGTCTCGTAGTCAAAATCGCTCACGACTACGAAGGGCTGGGCCTGCCGCTTCTGGACCTGATCAGCGAGGGCAACATCGGCCTGATGAAGGCGGTGGACCGCTTCGATCCGAACAAGGGCGGCAAGCTTTCCACCTACGCCGCCTGGTGGATCAAGCAGTCAATCAAGCGCGCCTTGGCCAACCAGTCCAAGACCATCCGGTTGCCGGTCCATCTGGTGGACAAGATCTCCCGGATGCGGCGGGTGGAGATGGCCCTGCGCGAAGCGTTGGGCCGAGATCCCACCGAGGAGGAGATCGCCGAAGAGATGGACATCACTCCGGCGAAGGTCAACCAGCTCCGCACCGCCTCGATGAAGCCCACCCCGCTGGACGCGCCGATTGACGAAGACGAAACCAACACCTATGCTGAACGCATTAAGGACGAGAAGGCCGAAGATCCGGCTGAGCAGTTTGTGGGCAGAACGGACGCCGCGCTCCTCAGCAGGCTTATCAAGAAGCTGGACCCGCGGGAACGGCGCATTCTTCAGTCTCGGTTCGGCCTGGACGGAGCCGAGGAAAAGACGCTGGAGGAGCTGGGCAAGGAAATGGGCGTGACCCGGGAGCGGATCCGCCAGATCCAGAACCATGCGCTGGCCAAGTTGCGGCGGATGATTGAGCGTGTCGAGAAAAACAAACCGATTGATGAGTCATGAGCGAAGCGATCCCTACCGTGGAAGACATCCGCAGCCGCATCCGCAACATTCCCGATTTTCCCAAACCGGGCATTCAGTTCAAGGACATCACCCCTGTGCTGGCGGATCCGCGGCTCCTGGCCGCGTGTGTGGACATGCTCACCGCCAACTGGCCGACGGGGAGCATCGACATTGTGGCCGGAATCGAGGCGCGGGGCTTCATCTTCGGCGCCGCCTGCGCCACTAAGCTCGGCGCCGGCTTTGTTCCGATCCGCAAGAAAGGCAAGCTGCCAGCCGAGACCATTGAGGCCACTTATGACCTCGAGTACGGGCAGAACACCATTGCCGTGCACAAGGACGCAATCACTCCCGGCCAACACGTCCTGCTCATTGACGATCTGCTGGCCACCGGCGGCACCGCCAGGGCGGCGGCTTCCCTGATCGATCGCTTGGGCGGCAAGCTCATGGAGATAGCCTTTCTCATCGAGCTGGAAGGGCTGGGAGGGCGCAGCCGGCTGGCTGATCGGTCCGTCCGCTCGGTAATCCGGTTCTAGCCCGCCCCCAGCGGCGCTTTTCGCCCTTATGGTTTCGGCCTTGCAGCGCTGGGACGAATCCCTCTTCTACGCGATCAATCACGGCTTGGCCTCGCCGTGGCTGGACGCGGTCATGCCCTGGTTCAGCGCCAATCCGATCTTCCTTCCGGCGCTGGCGGCGTTGGGCGTCTGGTTGTTTTGGAAGGGCGGCGCTCGGGGCCGGTTGTGCGTCCTCTTTCTGTTGCTTTGGGTCCTGGTCGCCAACAACCTGGCGGTCGGCTGGCTGAAGGATTTCTTCAACCGCCCCCGGCCTTTTCTCACCCTTGAAGACGCGCGCCTCCTGGTCGGCCGCGGACGGAGCGCCGCCATGCCCTCCGGCCACGCCGCAAATTGGTTCGCCGCCCTCGGCGTGGTTTGGTGGTTCTATCCCCGGGCTTTATGGGGGTTGACGCCGATCGCCTTGGCGGTGGCCTTTTCAAGAATCTATGTGGGGGTCCACTATCCTTCGGATATTCTTGGAGGGGCCGTTCTCGGTCTGACCCTCGGTTTGGGAGGGCCCTGGTTGAGCGACTTGTTATGGAGGAGAGCAGGGCGCTGTTGGTTTCCCCTCTGGCAACGGCGACTGCCCCGGCTGATCCGCCCCGCGTCGTCTCAGGATCCGATGCGGCCGGAGCCGGCGGAGCCGGCGGAGCCGCTCCTTTGCGACCCGGAGGACGCGGCTCAAAAGCAATGGCTCCACGCCGGCTATCTGTTCCTAGCGTTGCTTTTGTTCCTCCGCTTGGCCTATCTCGGTTCGGGGACCATTCAGCTCAGCAAGGATGAGGCCTATCAGTGGCTGTGGTCCAAGCATCTGGACTGGTCCTATTTTAGCAAGCCGCCGTTGATCGCCTGGCTCCAGTTTGTGAGCGCCGGTCTATGGGGCGACACCGAGTTTGGCGTGCGGTTCTTCGCCCCGGTGATCAGCGCGGTTCTCGGCCTGGCCGTGCTCCGCTTTTTTGCGCGGGAAGGGCAGGCCCGGATCGGAACGATTCTGCTGCTGGCGGTTACCGCGGCGCCGCTGCTGGCGGTGGGCGGGGTGCTCTTCACCGTGGACGCGCCGCTGGTCCTGTTTTGTGTGTTGGCGATGCTCCGCGGCTGGCAAGCGGTTCAGGCGCAAGGCCGCACGGCGGATTGGGCGTGGGTGGGAATTTGGCTCGGGTTGGCCTTCCTTAGCAAGTACACCGGCCTGGCGCTGTGGGTGTCCTTTTTCCTTTTTATGGCGCTGGACCGCACGGCTCGACGCCATCTCAAACGGCCCGGCCCCTACCTCGGCCTGGCGTTGACCGCCCTCTGCGCCGTCCCGGTTATCTACTGGAACGCCAAACACGACTGGATTACCCTGGCGCACTTGCACGACCGGGCCGGCTTGGACAAGGCGTGGCGGCCGACGCTCCGATTCTTCTTCGATTTCACTTTGAGTCAGTTGGCTCTTCTCAACCCGGTTTTCTTCACGGGCATGGTGTGGGCGGCGGTTGCCTCTCTCCGCCGCCGTCGCCGCGACCGCCGTCTGATGTATTTCCTGGCCATGGGCGCGCCGCTTTACTTCGGCTACTGGCTCTACACGTTCAGGACCCGCGTGTTGCCCAATTGGATCGCCCCCGCCGTTCCGCCGCTGTTCATCGTCATGGCCCTTTACGCCGAAAGTGTGTGGCGGAACATCCGCCGCTGGGCCGGGCCGGCGTTGAAAGGGGGGCTGGCGTTGGGGTTGACCGCGGTTGCGCTGGCTCATAACTCGGACTGGATCGCCAAGCTCATCGGTCGCCCCTTGCCGCCGCGTCTGGACCCGTTGCGTCGCGTCCGCTACTGGAGCGACCTGGCCGAGCTCGTGGGTCGGGAACGCGCCCAGTTGGAAGCGGCCGCGGGCAAGCCCGCTTTTATCATCGGCGCTCATTACGGCATCACCTCGCTAATCACCTTCTACCTCCCCGAAGCCAAACGAGGCGTCCCGGACCGGCCTCTGGTCTTCTACATCAAGACCGATCGGCCTCATAACCAGTTTTATTTCTGGCCAAGCTACGAGAGCCGCAGAGGCTGGAACGCAATCTACGTTTCTGAGGAAGACGAGCCGGAACCGCCGCCGCCGGAGCTTCTCGAACAGTTCGAATCAGTGGAAAACATGGGCATGCGCGATTTCGTGGACAAGGGCCGCGTGATGCGGCGGGTGCAGCTTTTCAAATGCCTGAACCTGCGGTGAAACTGACCCCCGGCAAGGGCTCCGGCAGCGCCCTCCATGGCTGCTCGTGGCGGGTAGAGCATTACAACCTGGACGCAACCCTCGGCTCCGGCCAGGTCTTCCGTTGGCGCTGGCTGGGCCGGGAGTGGGAAGGCGCGATCGGCGGCTGTCCCGTGCGTCTTCGCCGGGAAGGGGATCGGCTCCTGGCACGGTGGATCGGTCCGGCCGCTTTCCGCCGGACCCTCGCTTGTTATCTACGTCTCCAGGAAGACATGGAGGCGATCTTGGCCGAGTTTCCCAAGGATCCGCCGATTCAAGAGGCCGCGAGGGCTTGCCGAGGATTGCGGCTGCTCCGGCAGGACCCGTGGGAATGCCTTGCCTCGTTCCTCCTTTCTTCAAACAAACAGATCCCTCAAATCCGCCGAATCATCGAATGTCTTTGCCGCCGTTTGGGGCGGGAGCTGCCTCGATTTCCGGGGAGCAATCCCTTGTTCTCTTTTCCTGAGCCGGAAGCGGTTGCTGCGACAAGCTTGGAAACCCTCCGCGCCTGCGGCATGGGCTACAGGGCTCCGTTCCTCCGGGAAGCCGCCCGGGCCGTTTCCGAAGGGCGCATCGATTGGGAACGGCTCCGCCGCGCGTCGATTGAGGAAGCTCGAGCGAGGCTTCAAATCCTGCCGGGCGTAGGGCCCAAGATCGCCGAGTGCGTCCTCCTTTACAGCCTTGGCTTCGATCAGGCATGCCCGGTGGATGTGTGGATCCGCCGCGCCGTTGCGGAAGCTTATTTCCCGGGCGGCAACCCCTCGGCCAAAAGGATCCGGGAATTTTGCGCCCGACGCTTCGGCCCTCGGGCCGGCTTCGTGCAGCAATGTCTCTACGAATATGTGCGCCGACGCAATGCGCCCGTTCAGCTCAACGCATAGCCTCAAGCCTAAGCCGTCCTTCGCCGACGTGTGGCTTGTTCCGTCGGAACAGCAAACCCGGCGCGGAGGAATGCCGCCCGGAACGGACTGCGTGGTGATCGACACGCTTCGGGCCTCCAGTTCGATGCTGGCGGCTCTTGCCCAAGGGGCGGCCGGAGTGGTTCCGGTTCGGACGATCGAAGAGGCCCTCGCCTGGCGGCGGCGAGCGCCGGACGCGCTCCTCGCCGGCGAACGGGGCGGATGGAAAATCGATTCCAAGCTCACCGGCGGCGCGCCGTTTGACCTGGGCAACTCCCCCCGGGAATTTCTCCGAGCGCCCCTCCAAGGACGCCTGGTCGTCATGACCACCACCAACGGAACCAAGGCCGTCCACGCCGCGCGCGGCGCGCGCAGGATCCGGATCGCCGCCCTTGCCAACGTCGGCGCAACCGCTGAGTGTCTTCTCCGCCATCCGCCCGAGCGGCTCCTCCTGATTTGCGCCGGGACGGGATCCGAAGCGGCCCTCGAAGACATCCTCACCGCCGGGGCGCTGTTGGACCGGCTTCTGGAAGCTCGGCCGGGGATTCCTTGCTCCGACGCGGCCCTTCTTGCCCGCGCTGTCTATCGGACGATGCGAGGCGACCTCCCCGGCGCGCTGGCTCGCTCGGCCAACGGCCGGCGGCTGCTCGATCGGCCCGAACTGCGGGAAGACGTGGAATGGTGCGCGCGAGCGGACCGCTACGCCTTCTGCGCCGCGGTGGACGGGGAGGGCGTTGTCCGGATTGGCGAGGGAGGGGACTGAAGCGGGTTGTGCCCGGCGGCAGGGCGGCCGCTCAAGCTGACGGCGCGCCGCGCCCGCACTCTCGCCCTACAGCGGTTCGGCCGCGTCATTCGCCTCTTTGCCCCCTTCTGCTGCCTTTCCAACGAGTGCGTCTACCGTTGCCGTTATTACGGCTTTCCCCGCGACAACCGGATTCCCCGCGTCCCTTTTCCACCAGAGAAAGCCGTTCGGGAGGCGGTTTTGCCGTGCCGCCGGCGAAGAAAAATCTTGCAACCCCCTACGCTGCGCGCTGAATATGCGTCGGCAATGCCGCGTCGATGAATTCTCGAAGACAATGAAAATGGAAAATCAAGTTTCACGTCGCTCCTTTCTCAAAAAGACCCTCGCCGCCGGCGCCGCCGCGCCGTTCCTTCTCCCGGGCGAAGTGTGGCGCGCCCGCGGGGCGGCTTCGCCCAACGAACGGCTGGTGATGGCCTCCATCGGCACAGGCAAGCAGGGCAGATATCTGCTCAAAAGCTTCCTGCCCCACAGCTCGGTCCAGTTCGTCGCCGTGGCGGATGTGGACAGGGATCGCCGGGAGTACCACAAGAAGCTGATTGAGAATTTTTACACGATCAAAGCCGGAAAACCCTACAAAGGCTGCAAGGGCTATCCGGATTTCCGCCAGCTTCTTGCCCGGGACGATATCGACGCGGTCATCATCGCCACCCCGGACCACTGGCACGCCTACCAGGTCATCATGGCCGCCGACCGCAAAAAAGACATCTACTGTGAAAAGCCGCTTTCCCTCACCATCCGGGAAGCCCGTCTCATGGTGGAGGCTGTTCGCCGCAACAACCGCGTCTTCCAGACCGGCTCGATGCAGCGTTCGATGAGCAGTTTCTACAAAGGCTGCATGCTCGTCCGCAACGGCCTCATCGGCGACATCAAGGAAGTCTACGTCTCCGTGGGCGGGCCCAGCCGGTGGTGCGATCTGCCGGCCGAGCCGATGCAACCGGGGCTGGATTGGGATATGTGGTTGGGCCAAGCCCCGCTGCGGCCCTACAACTCGATCCTCAGCCCCCGCGGCGTGCACAACCACTTTCCCGACTGGCGCAACTACCGCGAATACTCCGGCGGCGGTATGACCGACTGGGGCGCGCATCATTTCGACATCGCCCAGTGGGGCTTGGGCATGGACCACAGCGGCCCTGTCGAGGTCATCCCGCCCAACGGCAAGGACGTCAAGCGGCTTACCTACCGTTACGCCAACGGCGTCCTTGTTTATCACGGCGGACTGCCCGGCTATTCCTACGGAGTGGTCTTCGTGGGGACAAAAGGCAAAATCTGCGTCGACCGTGGTCGGTTCAAGGCGGAGCCCGAGTCGCTTGGCAAGGTCAATCTCTCCAGGCTGCCCGTCCAGCTTTACCACAGCACAAACCACTACGCCGACTTCCTTCGAGCTGTTCGCGCCCGTAAGAAGCCGATCTGCGACGTCGAGATCGGGGCGCGCTCGGTCACCGTGTGCCACCTCGGCAACCTGGCTTACTGGAACCGTCGCTACCTCCGTTGGGACCCGGTTCACTGGCGGTTCGTCAAGGATCCGGAAGCCAATTCCTGGCTGGATCGCGAGAAGCGCGATCCCTGGAAAATCTAGGCCTTTCCCGGCCGTTCCCCGCCTTGAGCTTCACAGCATCGCGCGCCGCCGGCCCCGCGGTCGGCGGCGTTGCCGTTTCCCGCGCCTGCGCCCTTGTCGCTTGAAGCGAGGGCAAGAGGGACTCTTTGACGGAGCGGGGGGCGGTTCGTAGACTGGAGTTCATGCGGATTGTCAAAGTTCCCCTCGGGGAGCGGACCTACCGGATTTACATCGGGCCGGGCCTGCGCGAGGCGGTGGGCGAAGGGTGCCGGGCGTTGGGTCTGGGGCGGCGTTGCGCGGTGATTTCGGACGCCAATGTGGCTCCGCTTTACCTGGGCGGCGTGATCGACTCGCTCCGCAAGGCGGGGTTCGATCCGGTCGAGCTGGTGATTCCAGCGGGGGAAAAATCGAAGAACCTGCGCCTGGCTGCTTCGTTGTGCGAGCGCCTGGCGGCGCATCGGCTGGAGAGAGGCTCCTTCATCGCGGCCCTGGGCGGAGGCGTGGTCGGCGACATTGCCGGCTTCCTCGCGGCGATCTATCTCCGGGGCGTGCGGTTCGTCCAGATTCCCACTTCGCTCCTGGCCCAGGTGGACAGTTCGGTGGGCGGCAAGACGGGGGTGAACCTGAAGGCTGGGAAAAACCTGGCGGGCGCT
>Ga0190360_1001633_pt1 | contig 11413 bp, 15 predicted proteins | sample 48721834_MG_FD_161271 | JGI IMG/M metagenome (GOLD analysis project Ga0190360, IMG submission 161271) | Hydrothermal vent microbial mat bacterial communities from Southern Trench, Guaymas Basin, Mexico - 4872-18-3-4_MG | ecosystem: Environmental > Aquatic > Marine > Hydrothermal vents >... | reverse complement strand
AAATAATAGTGTTCGCGAATTTTATGGACTCATTTCAGGCTATTTGAGAAACGGTACTGGGCAACTGCGAGAAGAAGTTGAAAACCGGAGTTTATATTCTGAAGGTGACAGTGTCGCCGATTTCTTAAAAGAAATTAGGACAGTTAGAGCAAAAGAACTGGTTCAAGATGATCTGGTCAAAAATACGGTACTCTACGTAGCGACCTTTTTTCCTGGATTAAATCGGCATGATTTTGATGATCTCGTTTCATTGTTGTTAAAAGGCGAAAGAACAACAATGATGCTTGAATCACAAGTTGAAGGTAGAAGGGGACGAATGAGGACGGTTCGTACTTCAGAAGAAAGAGATGCACCTGAAATATGGTCAAAAAACCAAGACAAAATATTGAAGGAATGTTCCCTTCAAATCATTCGTTCTGAAACGGGCTCACATGTTATAGACTTTTCACTTCCCTATTTAAGAGAAAAGTTAAAAAAGCATTTAGAACAAAAATCGCTTTACATTCGACATTTTGAGAAGATTCAAAAATATAAGTTACATAATGGCATTTTGCTTAATATCGATTTCAATATCTCTTCAAAGCTCATTGAAAATGTCATGACATTATCGGCGGAAATGGCGATTGCCGAACCAAGCCGTTTTGGTAAACCCTGGTTAATTGCTATTATTGGTAAAATTAAAGAGGATTATACAAAAGAAGTCAACAAAATCCAAGCGCATTTTGGGAATGAACGTGAAATGCTTGATATGTTTAGCAACGTTGGTATTGATATAAGCAACAAAGACACAATTGCTCAATCATTGGTTTTAAAATTACTTTCTGCTGGAGCCAAAGAAGCCGTTGCTCTAAAGGAAAAAGAAGTCTTGCAACAAGTACAGCAATATACCACGCAACTCATTTCTCGCCTCTCTGAACTCATTTATAAAATGTTGAAATATCCTCAACTATAAAACATGATTCAGGATTTTCTGCACGAGCTGATGAGGGGAAAACATCAAGATGTTGTTTTAGCCATCGTTTTAAACGTTGTCGAACAATTACAATCGGCTTCTCAGTTTGATGGAATGTATTGGATAAAAGAGTTATTAGATAATAAAAAAGGCATACCAGAGGTAAAACAGAGGGCTTGTAATACCCTGTTTGAACAAGCTATACAAAGTGGTTTACGCGTGTACGAATTATTGGACACGTTAAAAACCTGGTTACCTGACCGTGATTTAAAACACGACAAGTATTCATTCTCTCACAAATGCGCCCTAAAATTTATAATAGATTATGCCATGACAACCATCAAAAATTTTAAGGCCGCAGATTACGGTGTATGGCCATCTAAATATCCCCTTTTTGCTAATTTAAAGGGCAACGAATTGACACCAATTGATTTACTCATTTTCTGGGTATTTCACCCTGGTATGACATATGCCTTGGAACAATTAGGTGATAAAACTTATCATCAATTATCTGATCAACTCTCACAGCTTAAAGAATTAGATGATTCGACTAATGCGACTCATGTCAAAATAGTTAATGATGTGAAAGCGATCAATATTATTTTGGCGGATTTAGTTGAAATGTGGTTTAAAATGCTACACGGTTTTGAAACCAAAAGTACGCATCCAGAAGTTTTGCCAATCTCGGAACGTTTACTCCAACAAGTGGTTTTAAACTCTGATCGTTCTCAACGAACATTTTTTCTGAGACGTTGGTGGTTAAGACAAGGCTTATTCACGAATGAAATTCGACAGATACCTATTGCTGAACGGGCTAAAAGGCAACGATTCATCAATGAACGTAAAGTCATTCTTGAATTACATAAAAAATTCAAAGCATTGGCTAAATAATTATGAATACAGTAAATGAACAACACACTGCAGATCCAAAAAAAGTCCAGCTTTATTTAGAGCGGGTGGGTGACTTGTTTAGTCAAATCAAAACGTGGTTTCAAGGTGAATTGGAAGTCGCAACGGATACCATTCAAATTAAGGAACCGGCGGGCAATTATGAAGCACCAACCCTTTCTATTCGTGAAAAGGGTCAAGCAGAAATATTGGCTAACCTGATACCCAAAAGTTCCGGGACTATTTTGTTCAAGGGTATGATTGAAATAAATGGCGGCTTGGATCAGATACACCTTGAGTATATGGCAAAGGGTGGTCCTCAAGTGACTCTGACACAGGGAAACACATATCCTATGTTGAATGGTATAAACCAAAATGGTTGGTATTGGATAGTCGATCCGGTGACGAAAACAACCCGTTTTACCGACAAAGCTTCATTACTTGAAATGATAACCTGGGTCAGTGATCATGAATTCTAATCCGTTATTTCCAATATGGGAAGCGTATCAATTTACGAAGGATAGTTTAACCATTATAAAAAGGGCGGTAAAAACTAAAAATCCGCTTGAGAGACAACGATTACTTCAGCGGACGATTGTATTTGAACAACGTCCTGAAGTCTTTAATGTCGATGATTTTACTAAGATTGTCAAAGTCGAAATAAAAGAATTATTTGTGGTCAGTTTATGGGCTGCTTTTGAACGTTTTCTCAGAAACTATTTACAACACAAAGGCGTACTTTTAACCGGTATTACTCCCATTGATTTAGGAGAAGCGGTTTATAATCATTTTTTGGCGGAAGTCGAATACTGGAAACCAGATGAAATTCTAGATTTCCTAAAACCAAATTTATTGCAACATAATCCCCAGTTAGCTGGTGAAGCTAAAACCATCTATCATTATAGAAGTTGGATAGTCCATGGGAAAAATGAGAATAGTCGTCAGAAAGTAAATCCCTTTTCTCCTGAAAAGGCTTACACGACCTTGAACGAGATTATTGAAGTTTTATTAGACAATTTAAGTGAATCAACCACGACAGCCGTTTTTGAACAGGGCGTTTTTCGTCCACTGACATCTTATAATACGCTTGTTGAAGGGCAACAAGTACAACTGGTTATTATTCAGGAATAATAAAATGAGCCAAATTTATCCGCTTGATTCGGTAATTAGAAGAGTGAATTATTCTGAATTACCGAAAGACTCCCCTTCCAAAAAGGGAGTCATGATTGATAAAAACGGCAAACATCTCCCCAGAAAACCTTTGTTTGGAGAAGTTCGCTGCTATTTAGTTTCGACAGTCCATTCAGCAGAAAGTCAAATTTCAGCTTGTAGAATCAAAGACATTTCAACGGGTTTAGCGATTAGCCTCAATGTCACTTATGAAGTCTCTTGTCAAGCTGAACAAGCAGTTAAAATTGTTCAAGCTTTGTATGATGGACCCCATCCTGGTGCAGTGCTGGAAGGATTAATCTGTCGCTGGCTTCAAGCATTTGCTCGTTGTCAAAAGCATGAGGGCAACCCTTTTATTAGAGGTTACTTCCATGGGCTAAAAAAACAAGCAGAAGATGAACTTAATCGACGTGCGAAAGAAGAAATCGGTTTGATGCTTGAAGCACGACTTTCTTTAAAAGAGACTGATAAGATAAAGCCGATCCAAATACACTCCCAATTTTTCCTGTGCGCGTTAAAGACTATAGTGAAGAACTGAGTCTAAAGATAGCAGAGGCAATGCTTCAAGTCAATGAAGACAATAAAATTTATATTGAAACACCAACATTTCAAAAACAATCTGAAAAAATATGGTCTGAAGATGAACGCTTAGATTTCATTAGCTGGATTGCAGTTAACCCTTTAGCTGGGGATGTCATTCCTAATGCCGAGGGTGCACGAAAAGTGCGTTGGTCAATTAAAGGTAGTGGAAAACGTGGCGGTGCTCGAATCATTTATTTTAATCAATCAGAACAAGGTCAAATAATTTTGATAACGATTTATAAAAAGTCCGAGCCAGAAAATATTTCTCGACGTGAAATTAAGGAGGCTAAATGATGGATATTGAAAAAATAGCTAAAGCAATAGAAGTTGACGCTGGCGAATCATTGCCTGATATCCGAGAATCCTTGCAAGAAATGATAGAGGGTAAATCAGCCTGTATACATACACCTGAGCAATTAATGGTACGAGCAACGCGAAAAAAATTAGGATTGTCACAATCTCATTTTGCACAACTAATCCGTACACCAATCGGTACGTTATGTGATTGGGAGCAAGGATGTCACAATCCACCAGCAAATGTCATGTGCTTGATCGAAATTGCTGATAAGCGTCCTGATGTTATCAGAGAGGTATTATTGTGATTTTTATGTTTCTAGGGCCAGGTATGGCTCCTAACGTCTTTTTGGTGCAACGGCAATAACTGACAGGCAAAAAGGTAAAACCTCAAAACACCCCTTCCCCAAATCAACTAAAAGCCTCAAGTCGTTTGACTTGGGGCTTTTTTTTATGGCAACGAAATAACGAGCGAAGCGAGTGTAAGATGGGTAGAGTTTCACACGGCAACTGAAAAAAGCCCTAAGTCTAAATGACAAGGGGCTTTTTTTATGCCCTATTTTAAGGGAATAAGGATTTATCCGTATTGTGACAAATCCACGTCTTTTTGATAATAATCCGTTAGCGTCGCCGAGGCTTGGGCGCAAGTGGAACAATGGCTATCTTCCCCTGGTGTTTATATCCCACAGCCCACTGAGCGACATCCTGATATTTTAAGTCACTTGTTTCGCGCTACTGAGGCAAAGGCTAATCTAGTTCCTGATGCACATTTAGCGGCTTTAGCTATTGAACATAATCTATTACTTTGTAGTGCAGATAGCGATTTTGCTAAATTTCCAGATTTGAATTGGCTTAATCCTTTAAAGGCAATTTGATATGTACCCACTTTATGACAAAACGAGGTATAAAAGAGCCGGGTCAATGCCATTAAGTTAAGCCGGGCGAACACGCAAGTTCGCACCAAAAGCCCTTTAAATATGTATGTGTAGGGGCAGACCTGCGTGTCTGCCCTTAAGGCAAATGGCATTGACCCGTTTGTAGGCTCCAAAGTTGGCAAAATCATGTGTTAGTATCACACGCCCTTCGGAAAAAAGCCCCTTGTCATGATTAGAATTGGGGAGGAGATGGTTATACGCAGTTGTGGCATTTTAAGGATTCACAATTAACCCTGTTAAAAAAATTTCCTAAAGCACAAGATAAAATATAGAAACGCTTGATTCTGTCAGAACATTAACGCCTGAACAATTTAACAGTATTAAAAATTCCATCGAAAAGAAAATCGAGCAATTATAGTTGTTAAAATAAATAATTTCACAGAATTATAGAGTGATATGTTCATAATCATAATCCTCTTGTTCAATAAACCGTTAATTGTCTGAATCACAATTCGATGATAGTGGGTTTCGCTATCGCTCTACCCGCCTACGCTTGCACACAAGTCAAATCTTCAATTGAAAGACATGTAGCTCAAGTTAGAATGGTAGATTATGATGGTGGGCTCGTGAAGAACATCGTACTAAAGCAATGGCGATTTTAGGGATGAGCATCGGGGCTTCGTTTATTTTCGCATTGGTTGCCTGCCCTTTATGTTATCAGTGGATTTGTGGTGCCTGCGGTTTATTTGTTATGGAGGGGACATTACCCATTTTCTAAATGAAACATAAAATTCCTTTATTAAAAGATCACCATTCTCATCCGTTTATGTTTTCTATCTTGAATAGTTGCCCTAATATCAGTTTAGCTAGAACTAAGGAGGAAGCAATAGCCATTATAAACTTTGCTGAAACGAATATCATTCTAGGTTGGAATAGTGATTGGTATCATTTTACGACTTCTGAGTTAAGGGTAATGCCACCCGTCATAATTTGTAATCGTTCTTTCCATAGTTTTTTAGTCAGTTCCTCGTTTAAAGAAATATTTTCTGAGGCAGAGTTTGTACAACATTTTAATGATGCAAATTGGGTCGAAAAAAATTTGTCTAAGATAATGCACTTTTTTGCCAGTATTCAAACATTTCAACCTCAACAAATAGAGGATTATTTTGCTTTTCTATTACGACAAGGTGTTTATTATGCTGAAGAAATGTTGTTGGCATTTGCAGAAGAAATTGATTTATTTATAAAACTTGGCTTTTTAGAAAGAACTCAATTTTGGACTAGCATTGAGATATTTAATACTTTGTCTAAACAAGAATATATTCATGGCATAAAAATTTTTGCAGATGGTTCTTTGGGAAGTAAAACGGCGGCTATGAATTATCTTGATGTTCAAAGAGGAAAACTTGTGCATTCGGATATAGCATTAGAAATTTTGATTGAGCAAGTGGCTAGTTTAAATAAAGCTTTAGCCATACATGCAATAGGTAGGCAAGCGATTACACAAGTCATCAATCTTATCAGCAAAAATCAACATATTCCAGAAATTCGCATTGAACATTGCCAATTTATTTCTCGCCGTGATGCTTTTCGTGCTAAGGAATTAGGCATTATTTTATCTATGCAGCCTAATTTTAGTTTTGATTCTATTCGTTATAAGGATAGATTGTCAGAGCAAACTTGTCAAGACAATAATTCTTTTCGGATGTTGATTGATGAGGTTGGTTTTATTCCATGAGAGGATTTAATTTTGGGTTCTGATGGTATGCCACATGGAGTACAAACAGCGTTAAATAGTGCTTTTTTTCCTCCTTTTCCAAGCCAAAAATTAACTTTAGAGGAATTTGTTGCCGGTTATTGTATGCCTGATATGCAATATGGATATATTTCTATAGATGGACAAGAAATTAAGGTTGTGGTTAAAGATGAGTAAAATTCTGAAAGCCTAGGTTTGTTTCTAAAAAAATCAGAGTGTACTCTTTTTGAACTTGGGCAATAGATTTAAAGTCGGTAAATGCCATTTTTTATTTCAAAATTTTGGTTAAATTTAAAGTGCTATATAAACCTGACAGGTTTTAAAAACCTGTCAGGTGTAAAAATCACGAAAACCAAAAATCTTCTTTTTTCCCTCTTCGTCTGGCTAAAAAATGTTCGCCATTTTGAACGATCACTTCGGCGGGCATGGGGGCGCTGAGGAAGTATAATAGGCTGGCTGAAAATCCATAAGCACCGGAATTAAAGATGCTAATGATGTCGTTGAGTTCGACTGCCGGTAATTCGACTTCATTAGTAAAAACATCCATGCTGGTACATAATGGACCCCCTATCGTCATGGGATTTTTGTGAGGTAAGTCCATTTTGTTTGCGATAGCGGTGGGGTACTTTTTGTTCATTCTAATGGGTAAGAATGCATGGTTGATCCCGCCATCGACAATGGCATATTTTTTACCTCTGGATTCTTTTACGCTTATCACCTTGGTTAAAAAAATACCCGATTCTGATACGAGGAATCGACCCGGTTCTAAAATAAATTGGGTATTTGAAAAATCAAACCATTGGGAGGCTTTATGAATTAGTGCTGTTAGTCCTAAACCAAATTTTTCGGCATCAAAAACGGGTTCAGATTCATGATAAGGGACACCGAGTCCCCCTCCAAAGTTAATACATTTCAAGGGCAATTTAAATTTTTGAGCGGTTCGAGCGGCAATTTGTAAAGTATTTTCTATGCTTTCCAGCAAAATGCCCTCTTCAAGTATCTGTGAACCGACATAAACATGAATACCAAGTAATTCAACCCAATCTAAACTAAGGGCAGTTTTTATGACTGTTTCAATTTGCTCTTCGTCTATGCCTAATTTTTGGGAGCCGCCTCCTGTTTGCATTTTGACTTCTTGGACACTGTGTATGGGATTAATCCTGACACAGACTTTGACGGCGCAGTGTTCCTGTTTGGCAATGGTGTTGAGACGATGTAATTCGTCCAGGGATTCAACATTAATAATGTGAACGCCATTTTCAATGGCATATTGTATGTCTTCGTCTGTTTTACCTGGACCATTATAGACGATATTTTTTCCTTCAAAGCCTGTTTTTAAGGCAATATAGAGTTCGCCTGATGATGCCACTTCTGCCCCGGCACCGAGTGAGTGAAGAAACGAGCAAACATTTGGATTGGGATTGGCTTTAATAGCGTAATGGATTTTGACTTTTGGGGGTATTGAGCGTGTTAATGCTTCGTATTGTTTTCTAATAATTTCAAGATCGTAAACATATAAGGGGGTTCCATATTCTTTGACAAGCGTTAAGGTATTAACTTTGCCTGTGAAGAGAATGCCTTCTTTTTGTTTCAAATATTTCATTAGTTATCAGTTATCAGTTATCAGTTTCCAATTACTTCGTTACGCAGTGAAGCCATTCCCATTCTTGTTGTGTATTGGCTATTACAATCGCACTGAATATTCCCCATTGAAGACAACCTGTATTATAGGGCAAAATGCCCTGCCCTTTTTGCTTATCAAAAAGCGTCTTTTTTCCAAGTTTATCTATTAATTCGGCGAATGTGACGTTTTTTCCTATATTGATATGGGTTAGAATGCTAAAATATTTTGTTTGGTATGAATCTGGGAACAGCTTACGTATTACGTTTAATCCAAAAGAAGATGCATTAGCACGTCCATTAATATCAACTATATATAGTTTGCCTTCCCTGGTTTCTATAAAATCCATTCCAAGTATGCCCCTATATCCTTGTGATTGTAATTGTTCACAAATACAATAGGAATCCTGCTGGATTTTTTCAAGCTGTATTGTTGTTGATAGTGGATAGCAATTTCCATGGTATTCCAGTTTATCATCTAATAGTTGTTCAGTTATACCTAATGCTTGTATCGCATTGGGAGCAATCTGATATTGGATATTGGGAGAACTGATAACATCATACAATTTTTCGACTATAAATTGTTCCTTTGGATGGCATTGGCTGACATCTTGTTGAAATTTTTTTAAGGTGTTTTCATCTATAATGGGCCAAACCGCGAGGCCTCCATAGCTATAATTTCCAAGTATGATAATTTTTTTATAACGGTTAATTAATTTTTTAGCTATATTAATGACGGTAAGTGAATTGGCTATTTCATATTTGGGTGTTGGCAGTGCTAAGCTTTGTAATAGTGAAAGTAGATAAGTTTTGCTATTAATTTTGAGGCTCAAGTCCTGGGATGGTGCATTGAGCGTCGCATGAATAATGTGAGCGATTTTAGCTTCAGAGCTTGTACTTACATAAGGATGGAGTATGAGGTTGTTGGATTTCCCCCCCAATTGTTGTAAGTAATTTAAGAGCGTTTTATCTTTTAGCACCCTATCTGACAATGACTCCCCTTGACTTTCGGGTATTAATATATTTTGTGTGCCAATGTTTATATTTAGGAGATAGTCAAGATAATCTTTATCCGGAGATTGATTTAAAATAATATAGTCATCCTTCATTGCCAGGAGCAATGCCCTTTGTGAATATTCATTTAATTGTAGTTGGAAGCGTGTGGGATCGTCAAAGCGATTGACTGCACTTAACTTTAATGCACTGAGCTGAAGGGAGTGCATAAAAATATTAATATTTGTTTGGGTTGTCATTTGATAAGTCTAGTAGTAACGGGTAAATTTTGGATTTTTTATAGCGTTTTTAATTTTGGGGTTGTAAACAACCCCGTCTCACATTACCGCGACTTTTTCAATGGCGATTTTTCAAGAAGTTCTTTAAACGCATCAAGAGATTCAATCAATACGGTTTTTTTAAGTAGCCGAGATAACAGCTTGATGTCATCAATGGCTTGAACCATTTTTACCAGGGATTGAGGGATTCGTTTAAAACGAACTCTTAAAATGTCAATGACATTTTCCCGTGAGGTTGTAAAGCACCCCTTTCAATAGCAAGCCTTTCAATACTCGTTACATAAGGCATTTTCTTTTTTTCCTCATATTGTTGGGTAAAAGTTTGAAATTGCAGTTCCAAGTTCAGGGGCAATTTCAATATCCAATCCATAAAGCGAAAGAGTTCCCAAATATCTTGTTTGCTATAATTCGCTTCATGTAGGGCTTTAAATAATTCCACTTTCCATTGAAAGCGTTTCTTTGAGGATCGCTGTGTTTTCAATCCTAATAAATGGGTTCGTACCACGATAGAAAAAGGGTTTTTGGACTTTTTCAACTCTTCCCATTTTTCTTTATCTTCCCAGTAGTCTAATAATTTTACCACCGGAAAACGGCACGAGATTTCAAAACAAAATAATTGGTAGCCATACTTCTTAGGTAACCAATCTTTTTTAGTATCTCCTAAAATCGCTAGACTGATTACACGCGGACCATGGCAATCAAATAAGCGATAATGATAAACATACATCCGTTGCGCAAAGTCTTCTTCATATTGCCCTTGTATATGAATGTGCAAAACCGCCGTATTGCCATCTGTGAGCCACACTTTCACCAATTTATCTAGTAAGCGGCGTTTCATTTCAGATTCTTTCAGCAATTTTTGAAATTCCTTATCCAAAAATTGATAGGGCTGATTCCAATCAATCGCTTGATGGATATCGGGAAAAAAGAACACCATAAACTCTTCAAAATAGCGTTCGATGATATCCTTCCAGGGGCTATCCAATTCTGTGACGCTTTTTGCCATATTGTCAACCTAGATATACGATTTAGAAATAGCATTTGTTACCGTTTTATGATATAACATTATAATAATGGTGTAAAGAAATCAAAAATGACTGATAACGAATTATATAATACCACAGACGCGCCGGCGTGGGAACCAGAAAATTTTTAATGATAAGCACCATCACGAGTAACAATTTGTAGAATATTAATGACTTGCTCTGCTTCTAGCACTTCATAAATGACTCGCCAATCTCCTACTCGACAACGATAAAGTCCGGCTAAAATACCGCTTAATCGTTTTATATTAGGGTGGCGGTATGGATTTTCACGTAAACGATCAAAACAGCGGTTCAAGCGTCGTACTAAATTTACCTCGGCTTGTTTATAAATATTTTCAGCATCCTTATCAAATCTTAATTCATACATTGCGTTTAATATCCTCATAACGAGCAAATTGTCCTGTTTGCACTCGTTGCCGAGATTGTTCTATCGCATTGACTAAACCAGGTATCGCTAATAATTCTTTAGTTGTATCTTCTTCATACGCTTTTAAGTGAACTACTAATGCTTCCCAAACGGGCAAATCAAGTAGGGCAGCTTTTTTATTGCCTCTCGTATCAACTACAAATTGTACATTTTGTAATATTTCTGTCGATGTCATTTTTATCCCCTTTATGAGTGAGTAGATATTTCCTGTGAGAACTTTTGCCTGCTCCCATCATTTAACTACATGGATTGTATATAAAAAAGGATTACAAACAAAACCTTTAACTACATGGATTGTATATAAGAAGGGATTGGATCAAGAGCATACTTTGTTTTTAATCCTTTATTATCGCGTGGAAACGAAAAAGAGGTTGCAAGCAACCCCGTCTCACATTACCGCGACTTTTTCAAGGGCGATTTTGACTTTTCGAGAAGTTCTTTAAACGCATCAAGAGACTCAACCAACACGGTTTTTTTAAACAACTGGGATAACAGCTTGATGTCATCAATG
>Ga0190360_1001631_pt1 | contig 11420 bp, 15 predicted proteins | sample 48721834_MG_FD_161271 | JGI IMG/M metagenome (GOLD analysis project Ga0190360, IMG submission 161271) | Hydrothermal vent microbial mat bacterial communities from Southern Trench, Guaymas Basin, Mexico - 4872-18-3-4_MG | ecosystem: Environmental > Aquatic > Marine > Hydrothermal vents >... | reverse complement strand
CAGAAGATTCGTTCAGACCATGGAACTGGAAGCGAAAACCAGCCGCAGTGAGTGATTAAATTTTTAAACCCGGCAGGCACATAACTTTAGTATGGAACGGAAATACAGGTTCGTGAGCAACCGGATCATGAAGAACTCGAAGGGAGAGGAAACAGGAAGAATGAGGGTTCTCGTGAAGGTCAACTCGGATGTCGCCGAAACGGACTACCAGTGTCCTGAATGCGGATTCGAGGGGCACACGGAAGTGGAATGGAAACGTCCCTTCGCTGTTAAATGTTCTAAATGCAGTTTTCTGATGCGCCTCCCGAGGCTCAAGGACGAAATCAAGAGGGAAAAGAAAAAGGCAAGGCGCTGAATCTTCTGAATTTTTTGTAAAAAGACATTTAAAACCTGCCTCTAATTTTTAATATGGCTGTAAACAAAGAACTTCTGAAGATCCTTGCATGCCCCAAATGCAAGGGCGATATCAGGGAAAGAGGGAAGTTTCTGGTCTGCAAGAAATGCAAACTGGCGTATCCTGTTCTTGACGGAACCGTCCCGAACATGCTCATTAATGAGGCATGGTCGCTGAGCAAGGCACAGAAAGCCAAGTTCGAACACGATTTGAAGCTTTAGCCTCCGTCAGAACGCTATTTATATATGCACAATAATAGAATTATAGAATTTATAGACGTGCTGGGATGGCGGAACCAGGCTAACGCGCCGGACTTGAGCACTGGATCTTAAGAGTCGCTTTGTGCGACGATGACTTCATGGCTTGACTCTGATGAGCCTTTTCCGAGAGCTGACACTTCTTCAAAAGGCTCAATCGAAAAGGTGTCGGGGAATTCGGCGGAGATGAAGATCAACCAAAACCAGTATTCCTCCAGGCGAGTCCGAAAGGGCGAGCTTCAGGAGATCCGGTGGGCATATACAGCGGTTGAAGCAGGTTTAACCTGCTTCCGTTGATGCAGGCCCGTGCAGGTTCGAAAGAACCTTTTGCGCACGTAAACGCACAAAACGTTCACGAAAACAAGCTGTCGCAAAGGGCTCCGATCATCCTGCTCCCAGCGCTTTTTTTATTAACGCCCTTTTAAAGCTTCCGCTAACCGTTGGATAAAAACAAAGAAATAGCTTACCGATTAATTGGCCAACGAAAATCTAGATACTAGAATCTCCTTGATCTGTTGTTATCGAAATTTCTCTTTGGTCTGTGCTTCATGAAACAGTCCCTGCAGTAAACAGGCCTGTCTCCCGAAGGCTTGAAAGGTACTTCGGTCTCTTTGCCGCAGTCGGCGCAGACTGCTTTATGCAGTTCTCTTCCGAAGTTGTCTTTCTTTACATCTTCTGACATTCTATCACTCCTATATATTCACTTATTGTTTTCAATAAGTGTTTCCGGGTTTATATTGATTAACATTATCTCCTGTGACTGACATGGCCTCTCCTGGGCGCATATCCTCTCGGGCCGCTCCTGTAAGGGCTCCGGTTGAACGGTCTTTGCTTTGATCTCTTTTAACGTGTATCCTTTTAAATTCGGGAAGCACTTCCTTCTCGATATCCAGCTCGTTATCCCTCAGGACACGCCTGAAATTATCATAATCCCTGTTTGCCAGGATGTTTATTGCTATGCCGTTTTTACCGGCTCTTGCAGTTCTTCCTATCCTGTGGATGTACTGCTTGGATTCTTTGGGGATGTCGTAGTTGTATACATGCGAAACCCCGCCTATGTCGAGTCCCCGCGCAGCAACATCCGTGCAAACGAGAACGTAAACCTTGCTTGAATTGAACTTTTCCATCACCCTTGTTCGTCTTTCCTGCGTAAGCCCGCCGTGTATCGCAACAGCATCCACACCGGATTCTTTAAGATTTCTTGCGACAAAATCTACATATTTCCTTGTGTTGCAGAAAACCATCACCAGCCCGCCTTTCTCGTGTTTGAGCAGGTGAACAAGCAGTGAAAATTTCATGTTATCAGGAACATCATAATAAACCTGTTTCAGGTGCCTGGAATCAACATAACTCTCGACCGAGACTTCGATCGGATTGTGCATGTATTCCCTTCTCAGCCTATCAACATCCATTGTTATTGTCGCAGAGAACAGAAGCGTCTGTCTCTCGCGCGGGCATGCCCTTATTATCTTCTCAACATCATCTATGAAGCCCATGTCCAGCATGCGATCCGCTTCGTCAAGAACAAGGATCTTTACATTTCTCAGATCAATGGTTCTCCTGCCTAAATGATCAAGCAGCCTTCCCGGGGTTCCCACAACCACATCAGCTATCTTCAGATTCTCCATCTGGGGATTTATTGATACTCCACCATAGACAGAAGTTATCTTCAGTGATTTGTACCTGGAGAAGCTGCGAAATGCGCCAGTAACCTGCTCGGCCAGCTCCCTTGTGGGAGTGAGGACCAGTGCCTGGATCCCTCTGCCATGATCAGTATTCTGTATAATATCAGAAGCAAAAACTAACGTTTTACCAGATCCTGTAGCGGATCCCGCAATCACGTCTTTTCCTTCGAGAACAATCGGAATCGCCTTTCTCTGTATCTCGCTCGGTTCCTTGAAGTTCTCTTCTTCTATTACCTTTAATATTGGGTCAGTAATGCCCAGTTTTCTAAATTCACTCATATACTTAAACTGCAACTCAAGAAAAAGTAACCCTTTTCCTTTGAAAATCGCATTCCTATAGGTCAATATAACGCACTCTAGGCTTTATAAGCTTTTCCCTTCTGCATGAGTCCGAGATTTCAACGTGACTTTATCTAAAAGCAAGGCTGCACACATCACCCTTGATACTGAAAACGAATAAGTTTGGATTTATTCCTTTCTATAAGCCCTGAACGAATCAGCTATGCGTCTTTCATCCCTGTTCAAAGCTTCCAGAACACTATCTCGTATATCCGCACTTCTCACTTCGTCTCTGTCCCTGAACTTGTTTTCGATGTCTCTTGCAATCTTTTCTGCGATTTCCTTTGCCTTGTCCTTGTCGATGTCGGCTCTCTCGGCTGCTCTTTCAATTGCTCTCCTGACTTTTTCTTTGTCAAAATCTTCTCGTCTGTCGTCCTTTTTCACAACTTTCATAATAACACCCCCTCTTGAACTTTCACAGGAGGTTATATAAACTAACTTTTGACCTTTTCTATTTTCCCGCCCGGGGATTTCTCGGTGAATATTTCTGAATGAAAGCGGAATATCTGCGTTCCCTCGTATGTCCAGGCATCCTTCGGGAGCATCGCCTTCAGGCAGAGGTGTTCAAGAAAGGTTTTCCCGTCCCACCCGTACTCAAGAGGAACCTGGGGGAGAAGGAGTCCGCTCTGCATCCCGTTCCTTATTATCAGGCCGTCCTTTCCTATATCAACCGCTTTGGGATATTCGCTGAAATGGTGAACGCGCATCTTTTCCGGAGGCGTGAGGACCGAAACCTCCACTATGATTTTATCAAGCTCGCCTGCGGTTAAATCCATGAACCTCGGGTCCTGCGTCGCCCCCATGGCAGCCTCTATCAGGGCTTCTATGAGAGGTTTCACGGGCTGAGGTATTCCAATACAGCCGCGAAGCTGTTTTTCCGGGTGCGTGTGAAGGGTGACGAAAACTCCCCTTTCCTGATAGAATTCCGGCGGGAGATTTCGGGGTTTCTGCATCGGCTTTCTGTCCCTTACCCAGTGCTCAATCGTTTTCCGGGCGAACTTCACAAGGAATTCTCCATTTTTCAGGTCCGTTGTACCACCTTTGGATACTTCACCAGAAGTTTGTTGACCTCTTTAAGGAATTTGTCCAGTTTGTTCAGAGGTATGCGTGCTCCTGACGCCTGCGGGTGTCCCCCGCCAGAACCTCCAACAGCTTCTCCCGCCTCTTCGGCAAGGTAGTTTAAAGGGATGGAATAATCCCGGGAGCGCATGGTTATGTCCAGATGATCACTCCTGACATACACCGCTAATCCTACCCTGCTGTCTGTAACCGTCGCTGCAAACAGGGCAGAAGGTCCGCGGAAGCCGAAAAAATGAACGTCTTTAACAAAACCGACCTCACCTGTTTTTTTCGCTGATTTCTTGACGATTTCGTAGAGGTCAAATTCCTCGTTGACCGCCTTCTTTGCGGCCTTGACCAGACCGGGAACATCCGATGGGTTGTCGCCATTCGCAAGTGTGTGAACTATCAATCGTTTCGAGTCATAATCGCAGAACTTCCTTTCCTTTATTCCCAGTACGATCGTGCTTGCCTCGAAGTAGAGGGCGCGCGCGTCCCAGTTCCTTATTCTTTTCTCGGCGAATTCCGTGTGCTGGGAATAATCCCCGATAGCGCCGTAAATCGCCACCCATACCCTTTCCCTCGGTATGTCCTTTTGGAAATACCTGTATATGAGTTCAGAGGCGCTCGCATCCCCGTTCATGTACACTCCAAGGGCGGACTCAAGTCTTTTGATAATTTTCCCGGGAAGCAGGTGGTGGTCGAAGTAGTAGATTTCGGCGTCCTTCCCTTTCTCTTCAAGGAGTTTGACTACGTCGGAAATATCCCTTCTGGGTATCGCGATATCCGTGATTATTATCCGTCCCGCGTCCTGGGCGTTCAGATCGTCATAAAAGGAAACGGGCTTCGTAAAGAACACATCGGCCTTCGGAAACCGCGAAAGGGCGATTGCTCCTGCGCATATGCCGTCACAATCGGAATGTGTGAGTATAACGGTCTTATCCATGATATCAGCCTTCATGACAAATTTTAATAATTAATTGTTTGGGAGATATAAAATATTAAAGTGAGGGAGGTGAAGGAAAAATACTGAAAACCATATTTACCCCGTGAATTAAGGTTGCAGCTGAGCTTATTGGCAGAGTTGTTTAGAAAGAAACACATTTAAAGCTTTTTTTTAACGTTTAAACACCTCATATATCGATATACAAACATCAATATACAATGATATATATATTCAACTACAGATAAGCAAATTATTCCTTTGAACAATAATTAAATACAAGATTATATGTAAGGCAGGAGGGTAATATGGCAAAGCCGATAAGAGCAACCCCTGAATTGAGGGGGGCAAATGCTAAAGAATTCGTCAGAAAGATGGAGGCAAGAGAAAGATCAAAAATTACAGTGAAGGAGATTAGTCTAGCTGATTCTATAAAGGAGTTTGTTCTTTCACATCGGAAATTCTAAACTTTTTTTCTTTATAATATCTTATCAATTTTATCATATCATAATACATGGGTATGGTGCCTTTTTCCCTTTCCTTCAAAATTTCAAAACCCATTTTTTTGTAAAAATGAACAGAATCTCTCTTTGCATCAACAACCAGAAAACGGCATGCAGATCTTTCATGAAGTTCCAAAGCTTTGGATAATGCGAAAAGTGTTGTTTGTGTCCCGATTCCTCTTCTTTCGTATCTTTTGTTTACTGAAAGTCTACCAATCTTCATAGCGGGCAATGACTTATATGGAATCCCATTACCACGAAGATTTTCCCCTAATCTAGTCCCATGAATTTTGATACTGTCATTTAGAATTGTAATGTAAGCAACCAGTCTGTTTTCTGGATTATAATACCATAGGTATGTTGTTGAAATGCCTTTTTCTTGATTATCTAGAGCATCTTCTACTAGAAATTTTTTTAATTCTAGGTTAGATGATTCAAAATTTTTAATATCATTTAGATGATCTTCTGATAATTTTTCAATTCTCAGTTTTTTAGGATCTATCTTTTTAGGTTTTCCTTTTTTACTCATCTTGATTTTTGTTATAGAATGTTTAAATGGGTTTCCACCAACTCCATTCCCCTATCTCCTGAATCTCTGTTCACCCGCCAATATTTTTCATTTTTACCCAGACTTATTAAATAATTTCAAATTTCCTCACCTAAACATATCTTCGGGGAACGATGTTCTTTCGGGGGTTATGTTATCATTTACCCACTCGCCCACAGGCTGCCTGTCTCCGAGAACTTTGAAGCTTCCGTAGACCCCCCGGCAGTCGTAACTTCCTATCACGTTCCCGGGAATTATAACCTGATTGCGGGGGTCCCCGTAGACCGGGAGGTCGCGTATCGAGACAAATCTGCCTGTATCCCTTCTCTCCGGGGTGAGCTCGAGTATGACAAATTTTTCGAAGCTGTCGTCCATGACGCACAGACCCAGGTGCATTTTTTTCTCTCCCTCTGTTTTGTGCTCTGCTACGACCAGCCTGTATCTCCCATCCATGCCTGCTGTTTTGAAACAGGCCGCTGCGAAGTGATGCATATCCTCGCAGTCTATCCCCACGTCCTGGAATTCTTCCCAGCCGAGCTCTTTGGATTTTTTGATAACGTACGCCTGCACAGGAGTTAGCGCAAGCTCGCGGTAACCGAAATTTTCCATATCGCTTCCGTACTTGAAATCCATTTCGCTTTCAAGGTATCTGAACATGCGGGTTATCAGGCGGTTGCATTTCAGCGGGTCCTTGACTGCGAGCCCCCTCGGCTCAAGTTCTCTCCACAGAACGTCATTTTCGTCCCTTATGAGTTCGGGAGCGGAAATTTTCTCCGGTCTGTGCGTTCTCTGTTCCTTTGGCAGGCTCTTCTCTTCTATAACCTTCCTGAAAACCTCCCGGATACCGTAGAAATTGGTCGGGATGTAGGGCATACGTATTATTCTTTCCACGCCGGGCCCTGCTTTTTCCTCGCCCGCGACCCAGAATTCATGCGCCTTTGAAACTATTATCTTTCCCAGGTCGTATTTCTTGTCCTTCACGAGGCGTTTCAGTTCCTTGTCGGGTATGCTGGTGTAATAATCCCTGACCCGGTCAATGTAAAGATCAACGATTCTTTTCTGAAGTTTCTTGCGGAAGTTTTCCCTCCCGCCGAATATCGAGCACATGTATAATTCTTCGGAATAAATTTTATAACGTTAACTACTTTTTGGGGGTTATTTATATTCGCTCTCCTGTTTGTATTCAGATTTTCTCAAAGATTTTTAAATAATCCGATTCAATATTACATATGGCCTTCGACATCACGCTGACGGTTACTTATTTTGCCTTCCTGCTCGGCTTCGGAGTGATTATAGCGAACCTTCTCAAGAAGGCCAGAATCCCGGACACATTCTTCCTTCTCCTGCTCGGCCTTGTCCTCGGCCCGACTGTTTTCATGAATCCTCTGGTAATGAAATACATTAACATCGTACTGGTTGATATCAGTGCAATGGGCACTGTCCCCGACTTCCTCCGAATACTTGCCCTCATCCTTGTTGTGTTCACGGGAACCTTCAATCTCAGATGGAAGGTCTTCAAACGGTTCTCGGATGTATCGGTTAATCTCGCATTGGTTGGCGTCATATTCAGCACGGTGTTTCTCGGTCTCTTCGCGCACCTGCTTTTCGGGATCAACCCTGTTTACGCCCTTCTTTTAGGAGCCGTTGTAAGCGGGACAGGGACAGGCGTTTTGTACGCCTTCGAGCATTCGCTTTCCAAGTCGAAGAAGGCGCTCAACGTGATAAAGCTCGAATCCATATTCAATTCCCCGCTTACTGTTCTGCTCCCGATAATATTCCTTGACCTTGTGGTGATGGAACCCGGGGCGCTCCTCGAGCCCCTCAAATATCTCGCACAGTTCTGGCAGATGATTGTCGCCGGCGTTGGAACCGGTATCATAATCGGGTTCGCTGTTTCCAGGATAATGAAGGGCATGCTAAAAGAATATTCTTCGCTGATACTCTTCTCGATCGCTCTTATAACGTACGCACTCGCTGAAAACGTAGGCGGTTCAGGCATGCTGGCTGTGGCGGTCTGCGGGCTGATAGCAGGCAACCTTGTTCTTTCGGATAGGGAAAAAGACGAGGTCAAAACGTTCGAGGACCAGCTCTCGGAGATGCTCAGAATTTCGGTCTTCACTCTGCTCGGTGCCCAGGTCATGCTTCCGCTGAATCTGAACGTGCTCTTCGTTTCATTTGTGTTTTTCCTTGTGGTTTTTGTTTCCCGCCCGATATTCCTCATACCGACCCTTGGAAGGGAGAGGAAAAAGATCACAAAACGCGATATCGTGCTCATGAGTTTTGTCGCTCCGCGGGGCCTGGCAGCAGCCGCAATGGCGCCCATAGTGGCGACCGTCCTGACAGGCATAGGAGCCCCTGATGTGGGGAACCAGATAGTGAATATAATATTCCTCGTTATCCTCTTCTCCGTCCTTTTCTCTACCGTTGTCGCTGCCATAATGAGCACTGAGAGGATCCAGAGAATGGGCAGGGAGGAGAAACCCCAAAGACTGAAAGAGAAAGAATCAGAAGAACCGGGACCCACAAAGGAAGAGGAAGTCCTTGAAGAAGTAGAGCAGTCCGGGTAAAAACAAAATCTACATTCTGAATGACTTCTCCAGCTTCTCGATTGCTTCGTCTATTTCCTCTTCGTTAACCGTAAGCGGTGGACGGAAGCGTATGGACTTCGGCCAGGAGGCAAGGACTGCCAGACCGTTCTTCCAGCACCTCATGCGGAAGGAATCCCGTTGTTTTGTTGAAGGCATTTCGAAAGCCACGAAACATCCGCACCCGCGCACGTTCGAGACCTTTGGATGCTTCCCGGCGAGTTCCCAGAGCCTTTTCACAAAGTATTTCCCCATCCTTTCTGCGTTCCAGAGCAGATTGTCTTCCGCTATTATTTCCAGATATCTCCTGCTCCTCACCATGTCCACAAGGTTCCCGCCCCATGTGGAATTTATCCTGCTCGAGACGTGGAAAACGTTGTCCTTCACTTCGTCCACACGTTTGGAGACCATGATCCCGCATATCTGGGATTTCTTACCGAACGCGATGATGTCGGGTTTTATCCCGAAATGCTCGAAGGCCCACATTTTTCCTGTCGCCCCGAACCCTGTCTGTATTTCATCCAGGACGTACATTATGTCGTTCTCCCTGCAGACCCTTTCGAGCGATTGCAGGAATTCCTTACGGAAGTGGTTGTCTCCCCCCTCGCCCTGTATGGGTTCGATTATAAGGCAGGCAATGTCTTTGGGATATTTTTTCAAAGAGGATTCTATCTGTTCCAAAGATTTTTCCTCAGCCTTTTTGACATCCATCAAAACCTTTTCGGTAACAGGGAATCTCAACTTCGGGTTCAGGACCCTTGGCCATCTGAACTTCGGGAAGTATTTTATTTTGGTGTCTGACGTGTTGGTTAACGAAAGCGTGTAACCCGAGCGGCCGTGAAAGGCCTCTTTGAAGTGAATAACCTTTTTTCCCAGCTCTCGCTTCGCTCCTTTAGAGAAGTTCTTCCTGATTTTCCAGTCCATCGCTGTCTTCAGGGCGTTTTCAACTGCGAGCGCTCCGCCGGCTATGAAGAAGAGATGGCGCATGAATTTAGGAAGAGCGAGCCTGCTGAAAACGCGAACGAAGTGAGCGTATTCCTCGGTGTACACGTCCGAATTCGCTGGGTTCTCAAGAGCGGCCGCCTTCAGCTCCCTTAGAAAATCCTTCTCTCGCATCTTCGGGTGGTTGTGCCCGATCGGCAGGGTCGAAAAATACGAATACATGTCCAGGTATTTCCTGCCGTTCCGCGCGTCCACCATGTACGAACCCTTCGAGCGTTCGAGGTCAACCACTATGTGAAATCCGTCAACAAGAATGTATTTCGCCAGGGTATCTATGACCTTGCCCGGCCGCACGTCTTCCGTAAGAAATCTGCTCTTTATCCTTGGCATGATTAATATTTGTCCGGACTTAATAAATTGGTTCGTAGGGTTTGTAATTTTCATAATTAAAGAAACGAATATTTATTTGCTTGTTGTTATTCGAATAGAGGGAGGTCACGCTATTCTTACATGCTCACCCAATGTATCGCTCGCTATTTCTTTGTATTCAAGTCCGTGTTCCTTCTCCTTCTGCCTTCTTATTCTTCCCAGTTCATGCGGGCTCAGTTTTATGATCCTTTCCAGCGGAAGTTCATTCCCGTAATCTTCCAGACCGAAGCGCTCAAGCAATGCCTCATAGGCATCCTCATCCAATCCCCCGATTGTAATCCATCTGCCGCCAAGGCCTTCCTTGTAGGACCTGGCCCACTCCCCCTTAACATTCCAGTTCCAATCAACTGCATATTCCGTGTACGAATCCTTCTCTTCAGGCGTGTACAAGATGCTGAAGGTCATTTTACCAACAATTATAAATTGGGAATTAACTTTTTATTTTTTTCAAGAGGTAGCAATAACAACGAACGTTCTTTACGATTAATAAATTATTTGAAAAATCAAATTTTCTGAAAAAACGAGCCAAAATTTAAAGCAGAGACGCTCGGGATTTTCTATCATCTCGGAGAAGCTGAGTGGATTATTGTAAGAAGAGTGAAGTTAAAATCCTAAAAGCTCGGCGGCAGAACTCACCTAACGGAAGCTTCGTTTATCCGCGATATGTTATGTCTAATTCCGTGGCGTGCCGAAAGATTTAAATATTACTTGTAACAATAATGTTACATATGTCACAAAATTATTACAAAATGGAAATCGTGGATTCTTTGCTGAAAAAAGAGAATCATATAAGGGGTTTGGCCAAAGAATTAAAAACAAACCAAACTACAATAGCAAGAAAAATTAAAGAGCTGTTTGAAGAAAATGTTGTGGATTATAAAAAGGAGGGAAGGAATAAAGTTTATTTTCTAAAAAGAACTTTAGAAGCTTTTCAATTTGTAATAATATCAGAACATTACAAGCTGATAGAGATTCTTAAAAAATATTATTATTTAAGGAAAATAATTCAAGAACTAATTCAGAATAAGAAGATAAAGCTCGCTATTTTGTTTGGTTCTCATGCAAGAAAAACAGCTACAAAAGAAAGTGATATTGATATTTTTATAGAAACGAAGGGTAGAGCTATAAAAGAAAGTATAGAAAGATTAGATTCAAGAGTAAGTGTGAAAATAGGAAAATTTAACAGAAAAAACTTGCTTATAAGAGAAATCGAAAAAAATCATGTGATAATAAAGGGAGCCGAGATTTACTATGAGAAAACAGGATTTTTTGAAAAAACTTAGAGAAGAAGGAAAGTTGAAGCTTGTTGGACCAAGCGAAGAAGTTAAACAAGCTTATTTGCAAAAATCAGCAAGTTATTTAGATTCAGCAAAACTTCTTTTGAAAAACAAGAAACTTGAAGAAGCGGTTTCCATGGCTTACTACAGCATGTATTACTCTCTGCTTGCGATTTTTTTCAAAACGGGCATAAAATCAGAAAATCATACAGCATCTATAATGCTTCTGAAAGAACTTTTCGGTTTGGATAACTCAGAAATATTGAAGGCTAAAAAGGAAAGAATAGATAAACAGTATTATATCGATTTTAAAATCGTAGAATCTGATGTGAAAGATTTAATTAAAACCGCAGAAAGATTTAATGCAATAATATTTAATTTTCTAGAGAAGATGAGCCTAAGCGAAATAGAAAAGATAAGAAAAATATTTGAAGAAATTATTCAAGATTATTGAACTTAA
>Ga0190360_1001630_pt1 | contig 11421 bp, 7 predicted proteins | sample 48721834_MG_FD_161271 | JGI IMG/M metagenome (GOLD analysis project Ga0190360, IMG submission 161271) | Hydrothermal vent microbial mat bacterial communities from Southern Trench, Guaymas Basin, Mexico - 4872-18-3-4_MG | ecosystem: Environmental > Aquatic > Marine > Hydrothermal vents > Microbial... | reverse complement strand
CCGCTACCGGGAATTGAAGACCAAAGCCGGTAAAGAGGATCAGCCGACCGAGCTAGACAACCTCACGGTGCTCGCGCGCCCTGGCGAGCACCTTCCCGAGATCGAAGCAGCAGTCAAGGCCGGGGAGATCATCGCCCAATCCACCAATTTGGCACGAGATCTGATCAACCGACCTGCAAACCTGGCCACCCCCTCGGAGATTGCCTCCGTTGCCCGGTCGCTAAGCAAGGGAACAGCGCTCCGGTGCCACGTGTTGGACGCCGAGGAGATGGAGCACCTGGGAATGCACCTTCTCCTGAGCGTCAACCAGGGAAGCCAGGAGCCAGCCAAGCTGGTGGTGCTGGAGTACAACGCCGATCGTCGTGACCTCCCAACCATTGTACTGGTGGGCAAGGGCATTACGTTTGATTCAGGAGGCATCTCGCTGAAGCCCAGCCAGAACATGGACCGCATGAAGGGCGACATGGCTGGTGCGGCCGCCGTCATAGCTGCCCTGCGTGCCGCTGCCTTGCTGGAGCTTCCGCTTCACGTGGTCGGGTTGACACCTCTGACAGACAACATGCCTGATGCCCGCGCCACCAAGCCAGGGGACGTCATACGGTCGATGAAGGGACTCACGGTGGAGATCATCAGCACCGACGCTGAAGGGCGTCTTGTCCTTGCAGATGCGCTCACTTATGCCGGGGAGTTTGAGCCAGATGCGATTTTCGATATTGCAACGCTGACAGGAGGGCGCGTGATCGCGTTAGGGGCCCACGCTGCTGCAGTGATGGGGGCCGACCCGCTTATCGAGCGCCTCCGCAGGGCTGGTGAATACGTGGCGGAACGGGTGTGGCCGCTGCCACTCTTCCAGGAATATGGTAAGCAGCTTGAGAGCGAGGTCGCCGACCTGAAGAACGTAGGAGGGCGCGAGGCCAGTACCATCACGGGAGGTTTTTTCCTGAGCCGTTTCGTGCCCGATGGTGTTCCCTGGGTTCATATTGACATTGCTGGGCTGGCACTCGTTGACAAATCCCGGCCCTACATCCCCAAAGGTGGCACAGGTTTCGGTGCCCGCCTGCTGATCGAAACGCTGCGAAGCTGGCAGACACGGGAATAGACGATGTCGAGCCTGACAGGCACTCAGCAAGGCAAAGGCAAGCCAGGGCCGCGGACGGTGCAGGAGCTGACTGACGCAATGAACCAGTTCGTTGAGGCGATGGGTTGGTATCGCCCTGACTCACCGTTTAGCCAGACCCCGCGCAATATCGCGATCTCTCTAGCCCTGGAAGCCGCCGAGGTGCTGGAACACTTCCAGTGGGGAGAGAACGCAGATCCCGCGGCACTAGCTGAAGAGCTGGCCGATGTGGCGCTCTATCTATTGCAGCTTGCGTATCTGACGAACATCGACCTCGAACAAGCTATCATGGACAAGCTTCAGGTTAACTACCGTCGCTTTCGACCCGCTGGCCAAGACGCCGCCGAAGCTCCTCCGCAAGCCCAGGGGGAGACCTGATAAGGCACCGTTGCGCGCCAAGCGCCGAGCTGTGGAAGCCTTAGAGAAACGAGAGGACACCCCCGGTCTTCTAACCAATACAGAGAGGGAGTTGAATCATGGCAAAGTTCCTGACACCGCAGAGTGAGGACTTCTCCAAATGGTACACAGAGATCGTCCAGAAAGCAGACCTGGCCGATTATTCTCCAGTCCGTGGCTGCATGGTCATCAAGCCGTACGGATACACACTGTGGGAGCGTATCCGCGACGAGCTCGATCGACGGTTCAAAGCCACGGGCCACGTCAATGCCTATTTTCCTCTCTTCATCCCGATGAGCTTCCTGGAAAAGGAGAAAGACCATGTGGAAGGTTTCTCTCCAGAGCTCGCCATCGTCACACACGGCGGTGGGCAGAAACTCGAGGAGCCGCTGGCCGTAAGACCGACGTCTGAGACCATCATCGGCCACATGTATGCGAAGTGGATCCAGTCTTACCGGGACTTGCCCGTGCTTATCAATCAGTGGGCAAACGTGGTCCGGTGGGAAATGCGAACGCGCCTTTTCCTCCGCACTACCGAGTTCCTGTGGCAGGAGGGCCACACGGCCCACGCCACGGAGCAGGAAGCTATCGAGGAGACGTTGCGCATGCTCGATGTTTACACCGACTTCGCCGTTAACGAAGCCGCTATCCCTGTCATCCCCGGTCGCAAGAGCGAGAGTGAGAAGTTCGCCGGAGCGGTCGCCAGCTACACAATCGAGGCCATGATGAAGGATGGCAAAGCACTCCAGGCAGGAACCAGTCACTTCCTGGGACAGAACTTCGCCAAAGCCTTCGAGATTCAATTCCTGGATGAGAACAACGAGTTGCAGTATGCCTGGACGACCTCGTGGGGCGTCAGCACCCGAATGGTAGGAGCTGTGGTCATGACGCACGGCGACGACCAGGGGCTGGTCCTCCCCCCTCACCTGGCGCCGATTCAAGTCGTCATCGTCCCTATCTGGCGTAAGGAGACTGAGCGCGGCGCCGTGATGGAAGCCGCAGCCAAGGTTGAGCAACAGCTCAAGCCGTCCATTCGCGTCCACCTGGACCGTCGAGAGGGCCTCTCGCCCGGATGGAAGTTCAACGACTGGGAGATGCGCGGGGTACCTCTGCGCATCGAACTTGGCCCGCGGGATGTCGCCCAGGGAGCCGTTATGGTGGCCCGACGTGACATGCCCGGCCGCAGCGGCAAGGTACAGATGTCCATGGAGGCGCTTGAGACCAGTATCCCGGATCTGCTTGAGCAAGTTCAGAGAGCCATCTACGAGAAGGCATTGGCCTTCCGCGACGCTCACATCCAGGATGTTGAGACTTATGAGGAGCTCAAAGACGCCGTCGAGACGGGATTTGCCAGGGCCTGGTGGGCAGGGACGTCCGAGGATGAAGCCCGCATCAAAGAGGAAGCCAAAGCAACCATCCGCTGCATTCCACTCGATCAGCCCGGTGGGCACGGACGCTGTATCTTTTCGGGCAGACCAGCGACCGAGGTGGCCATATTCGGCCGGGCTTACTGATGTCGCACGCTACCCGCACGTGAGAAGGGCACATCGTACCCACCTCCAAGGGAGGCACCGAGTCAACGTCTCAACCAGATGACGCGCCACATACCGGACAGGTTGGATTGCGCTGGAAACGGACCACATCGAAGCTGTTGTGAAGCCCATCCCACAGCAGCAGGCGATCTGTCAACGGGTCTCCCACATCGAGGATCAACTTGATGGCCTCAACGGCCTGCAGAGCGCCGATCACGCCGGCGACGGCACCAACGATGCCAAGTTCCGCAGGGGTAGGGTAGGTTCCGGGAGCAGGCAACGTAGGGAAGACACACGCACGACAGGCATGCCCTGGCACATAAACCCCCATCTGACCCTCAAAACGGATTACAGCTCCCCATACCAGTGGCCTTCCAGCCTGCACACAGAGCTCATTGACCAGACTCTTGGTCTCCAGATTATCGCTGGCTTCAATGACCAGGTCATACTTGCGTACTAGGTCCAGGCCGTTACCGCGCAATACCCGCACCTCGTGCGGAATAGCCTGGACCTCAGGATTCAGCGCGCGCAGCCGGCGGACAGCAAGCACAGCTTTGCTCAAGCCCACATCCGCTGTCGTGTAGAGAATCTGACGATTCAGGTTGGATAGAGACACGCGGTCATCATCGGCGATCCCAATCGTTCCCACCCCAGCAGCAGCCAGGTACAGCAGAATGGGAGAGCCCAAACCGCCCGCTCCCACGACAAGCACTCGTGAAGATGCCAGCTTGGCCTGACCAGCGGCCCCAATCTCGGGTATCACCAATTGACGCTCAAATCGTTCGTCCTGCGCCACCATTCTCCCTACCTCGCCCCTACCCCAAGATCGACAGCGATCGCAGCCAGTCGCAATCACTGTGCGCCAGGTCTCGCGGGATAGGGCTGCGTGCCAAACCGGGTCAACGTCACGCTCCCGGCCAGGGCAGGTATCAGAACGGTCAGAAGCAAAGCATGCACCGGTCCCCAAACCTGCGAAAGGATCACCACACAGCCCAGGATAAGACTGCCCGTGCCTGCTGATAGAACTGGACTGACGTCGTGGGATCGCAAGCCCTGCCCCAGGAGCTTCTGACCCAACATCGTGCTGAAACCGACCCAGCCCAGCAACAGCGCCGCCCCTACCACAACCCAGAGTAACAGGGCGACAGGGCTCAGACAGATCGTTAGAAACAGCAGGGCACCCGCCAGCAAGACCAGAATCAGAGCCAGTAACCCTACACCGAACACAGTCAAAGGAGCCTGCATCAGGGCCTGCCCCACCGACTCAACCTGCGCTGGCCAAAGGCTCACAATCGCCAACGACAACAACCCCATCGTGAACACAAAAGCAACGCCCTGGAGGCCCCTCGACAGCCAGTGCATCCATGGGCGGACGACAGTTTTGGGCACCGTCACCGAGAACTCCTCAAGCGCCCCTAGGGGAACGTGCACGGACCATTCGGGCTCACCAGAGGTTTCCAGAAGCTCCCCGCAGATCACCGCTCCGTCCTCCTTCTCCAGCGTCCCCGCCGTGGTCACATCCCCATCCACTACACTCGTACTTCGCAACACGAGAGACCCGGCACAGAAAAGATCCCCTTGAACCGTTCCGGCCACATCCGCCGAGCCTGTGACGACCAACTGCCCCCCTACCTGTGCATCATCTTCCATCACCAGAGAGCCAAACACAGCCAGGTCTCCGTCGACAACAGCCCCCTCCTCCAGCAGTGCTGGTCCTCCGATAACCACTTGATCACCGACGGCCACCTGACCGGCCTCCAGGGTAAAGGGCCCAAAATGAACGTCACCCGACTGTTCCTTCGGGGCCGCTACCGTCCCAGTGGGGAACACCAGCCCCAGCAAAATCACCACCAGGCCTACCCACACACCTCTACGCATCATCTCACCTCCCGGTCCGCATGAGCGCCAGGCGTCCAGCCAACGCACTCGCCTCGCGTGCTCCGGCACTTCCACGGCGCTGAGCTAGCCACAGGAGCATCAGAGTGACCAAAGCACCATGAACCATCACAAAGAGACAGATCATTGCAGTGAGAGCAAGGGTGTAGGGCAGCAGCGTCTTCCACTCCAGGACCAGAGCCGTCCCCACCTGAACCAGCGGCCGTATCAGTAGTCGCCGAGCTGACACCAGGACCGCGACTTCGCGTCCAATCTCGGCTAGCGTCACTCCCAGCACGCTCAAGAGTATCAGGCCGACCATCATCACCAGCATACCCCCTACCGCACATCGCAGGAGCCGAAGACGCCGCTGTGCCCGCAGAGTGCGCGTCACCACCTCGCTTCCGAGTCCGGCTGGGGCCAGAGGAATACTGCCCTCCCGGAGACATTCATCCACTGCAACTAACGCTTCCCACTCCGAGCGACAGGCCTCACACGCCTGAAGGTGAGCCTCCCACTGGCGTTGTTCCACAGGTGTGAGTTCATGATCAAGCGCCCGGATCCACCACGCCTCACTATGCATCGTCTCCACCAACTCCCGAGTCCTATCCTCCATGTCCGGCCTCCGCCAACGCCTGGGCCATCGTGCGCCGGGCCCGAAATAACCTGGACTTGATAGCCGATATCGTCAATCCCGTTACCTGACGAATTTCCTCGTACGACAGGCCTTCCCAATAGAACAGGGTGACCAGCATTCGATCGGTGGGCTGCAAGACTGTCAATAGCGCCTGTACACTCTCCTGCTGCTCTCGCTTGAGGAACGCCTCCTCCGGGCTAGGGCTGCGGCCAGGTTGCCACTCCCATGCCCCATCCTCTCCCATCCCATCTAGTGAAACAGTAGGCTTGCGTCGTCTCAGACGATCGATGCACTCGTTGGATGCAATGCGCAGAAGCCACGGCTTGAGAGGCCGCGTTGCATCATATTGATGAAATCGGGTCAATGCCTTGAACAGGACTTCCTGAGTCGCATCCTCCGCCTCACCGGCCTCACCCAACATGCGATAACAGAGAGTGTAGACACTCTGCTGATAGGTTTCTACGAACTGACGGATGGCAGCCTCGTCACCACGCCGTACAAGCCGCAAGCGCTCACGCTCCGTGAAATCATCCCCCGAGTTACGATCTCGCACAAGCCGATCTCCAGGCATTGTCCTCCCGTCGCAGGCACCGATCTGCACAGCACCACGGCTCCTCTGCCAGACGGGCCAGTACATCCTAACGATACCCACAGACTCTGCAACCATACTTACGATACGTGGCATGGCGAGGCCGGTTGCAGCTCGGAAAGCAAGTGGGGGCGGTCTCAGTTAAGACCGCCCCCACCTCTCATCCACCGGACCTCACCGGTACTGCATCACAATCTCACTCCACACTGAATGGCTCTTGCAGGTCTGAGAGCAGAAGCGACTCCGGTTCCTCATCTACCGCGGCAAGTAACGTACCACGCGGAAGCTCCTTATCGATCTTGACACCTTCATACTCATCGATGGGAGTATCTGCGCCCTCTATGTCCCCACGGTAGCCCGTACCGGCAGGAATAAGCTTGCCGATGATCACGTTCTCCTTCAGACCATACAGACGATCCTCCGCCGACTCCACCGCAGCGTTGGAAAGGATCTTGATGGTATGCTGGAAGGAAGCCGCCGAAAGGAAGGAATCGGAGGCCAATGCCGCCTTCGTCAGCCCTAGCAACACCTGACGGGCACGAGCAGGCGCTTTGCCCTGTGCCACCAGATCGCGGTTCACCCGCTCGAACTTCACCCGATCCACCAGGTCCCCAGGCAGATACTCACTATCACCCGGCTCCGTGACAAGCACCCTACTCAACATCCGACGGATAATCAACTCGAAGTGTTTGTCAGCGATGTTCACACCCTGCGTGCGGTAAACCTCTTGCACCTCTTTCAGGAGATGCAACTGCACAGCTTCGCGTCCTTGTACCTGTAGGATACGATGTGGGTTCGGCACGCCCTCATACAACTGAGTTCCCGCGCTAACGTGCTGCCCCTCAGCGACGAGGAGTCGAGCCGAAGGCGGTACTTCGTATGTGTGCTCCTCACGCATCTCGTAAATCAGAACAAGATCGCGGCCATCACGCATGATGCGTCCTTTGGCTCGAGCGCGTAGCTCCTTCTCGCCCTCTTCAGTCTCACCGCGGGCAAGGATATCCTCCAGATCAACTTCGTCCCCGTCCTCAACGAAGATCTCCCAGCCCTCAGGGATATCGTAACTCACCTTCTTGATCTGACTGTCCACTACGGTGACGTAGACCTGGTCTCCTTCACGGGTGACGTGGACGACGCCGCTGATGTCCGCAATCTCTGCCTCGCCTTTCGGCGTCTTACGAGCCTCAAGCAACTCCTCGACCCTTGGAAGACCACTGGTAATGTCACCACTCGACGAGGCGGTACCACCAGTGTGGAACGTCCGCAGCGTCAACTGCGTACCAGGCTCACCGATAGATTGGGCCGCAATGATACCAACTGCAGCCCCAATCGCCACCAGCCTCCCGCGTCCCAAGTCACGACCGTAGCACAACTGACAGATTCCCCGCGGCAACTCACAGGTCATCGGAGAGCGGACGTAGACGTCCTCGATGCCCAACCGATCGATAAGTTCAGCCTTGTCCTCATCAATCTCCTCGTTCCGGTCAACCAACACCTCTCCCGTCTCAGGGTGGACCACTGGTGCCGCAGCGTAGCGACCCAGCAGACGCGAACTCATAGATTGACCGCCGACATTGTCTGCACGTCGGATCCAGATCCCGGACCGCGTACCACAGTCGTGACCATTGATGATGATGTCCTGCACCGTATCAACCAACCGCCGCGTCAGATAGCCCGCGTCAGCCGTCCGCAGCGCCGTGTCTGCGAGACCTTTGCGTGAACCATGGGTGGAGATGAAATACTCCAGCGCGGTCAGCCCCTCTCGCAGGCTTGACCGAATGGGCAGAGGAATAATGCGCCCTGATGGATCCGCCATCAACCCACGCATGCCCGACAACTGAGCGATCGGGCCAAACCCTCCCTTGGAAGCGCCTGACTTCGCCATCACCGCAATGGGTCCATAGGGATCCAGACGTTCGGCGACGGCTTTCGAGACCACATCGCGAGCTGTGGACCACACATCAATCGTCCGCGTATACTGCTCTTCCTCGGTAAGCAATCCCCGACGATACTGGCGCTCGATCTCAGCCACTTCCTGAGCCGCCTTCTCGAGGATCGTCTCTTTCTCCTCAGGCACTGTCAGATCATAGACGGAAATAGTGACGCCGGAGGTCGTCGCATACTTGAATCCCAGCTCCTTGATCGCGTCGGCGAACTCGACCGTCACTTCACGGCCCATCCGCCGGTGGCAGAGGGCGATAAGATCCTGCAACGCTCCTTTGTCGAGGGGGTGATTAATGAATCGAAGTGGATCCGGCACGATCCGATTGAACAGCGCGCGTCCCACCGTGGTTTCAACAGGCTTCTTCGGTGCCGGCCGCTCCTCATAGACCTGCGCGACCTTGATCTTGGCGTGCAGGCCCACCACCCCCAGAGCGTAAGCCATCTCCACCTCATCAAGATCCGTGAAGATCCTGCCATCACCCTTGTCGCTCTCGACGTCCATCGTCACATAGTAGATGCCCATACACATATCCTTGGACGGGCCTACGATGGGCTGACCATCCGCTGGTTTCAGCAGGTTCTGAGTCGCCAGCATCAGTTTTCTGGCCTCTTCCACTGCCTTGCGCGACAACGGCACATGCACAGCCATCTGATCACCATCGAAGTCAGCGTTAAACGCAGCACAGACGAGAGGGTGCAGCTGAATCGCCTTGCCCTCGACCAGCACCGGTTCAAAGGCCTGAATACCCAACCGGTGCAGTGTAGGAGCACGGTTCAAGAGCACTGGCCGATCAGCGATGACCTCCTCCAACACCTCCCAGACCTCAGGGCGCTGGCGCTCAATCAGCCGCTTGGCAGCCTTGACGTTGGTCGCGAAATTGTACTCCACCAGTCTCTGAATGATGAATGGCCGGTAAAGCTCCAGCGCCATTGTCTTAGGCAGCCCACACTGATGCATACGAAGGTGCGGCCCCACCACGATAACGGAGCGCCCAGAGTAGTCGACCCGCTTGCCCAGCAAGTTGCGGCGGAAACGCCCTTTCTTGCCCTTCAGAAGATCGCTCAGGGACTTCAGCAGCCGACGCCCACGTCGGCTCATAGACTTCCCACGCTGGCTGTTGTCGATAAGGCTGTCCACAGCCTCTTGTAGCATGCGCTTCTCATTGTTGATGATGACCTCCGGCGCGCCCAGCTCTAACAGCCGCTTAAGACGGTTGTTTCGGTTGATCACGCGGCGGTAGAGATCATTCAGATCCGAGGTAGCGAAACGTCCACCATCAAGCTGCACCATTGGGCGAAGCTCTGGAGGAAGCACCGGCAATACCGTGAGGATCATCCACTCTGGGCGGTTACGGCTCTTGAGAAGCGCCTTCACGACGCGCAGGCGCCGTGTGGCACGCTTCCTGCGTTGCGCAGAACGGCCAAATCGCACCTCATGCCACAACTCATCCGAAAGCGCCTGCAGGTCTATCTTTTTCAGCAACTCGTAAATGGCCTCAGCACCCATCCCGGCCTTGAAGACCTGCCCCCAGCGCTGCCGCAGCTCCCGATATCGCTGCTCGTTGAAAAGCTGAAGCTCTGCCAACCCCAGGAGCTCCTCACGCAGGTCACCGTAGTGACGACGGATAATCGCCACCTTCTCGCCCAATTCCTGCTGGACCTGAGCCATGATCTGGCTAACGTCCTCCAGCTCCTCCGGTTGCTCCTCCGACACTGCAGCGAGCGCCTCTTGTTGCCGACGCTCAATCTCTTTCTCCAGGGCCTCCAATGCATCCTGTGCAACAGCATTGAGGACTGCATAGTGATCCCGGCTGACAACCTCCTCAGCCTCCACGATTACAGTATCCGTAGGAGCAAAGACAATCGGGCTCTCAGTTGCGCGCCCCATCATACCCTCGAGCCGCTCTTGGAGGCGCTTGGCCTCCGCCAGGATCTTCTCCGTTCGGGTGTTCAGCTCTTCTTCGAACGAGGCCTTCAGCTCAGCCACAGCCTCTTCCTGGGCGCGCTTGCGCTCGTCAATCCGTGCCTCTAGCTCCTCCATGCGGGCGCGCGCGGCCTCCTCCATCCGCTGGATCCGCGCCTGCTCCTCCTCGTCGATACGCTTCAGCGCGCGTTGTCGGGCGTCCTCGTCGATGGAGATCACGATATATTGAGCAAAGTAAAGCACGCGATCGAGATTGCGCTTGGTGATATCCAGGAGAACACTGAGATGGCTGGGAATGCGACGTGTATACCAGATATGCGCCACAGGGGCGGCCAAAGTGATGTGGCCCATACGCTCACGCCGTACAGCGGCCCGGGTCACCTCCACGCCGCACTTGTCGCAGATGATACCTCGATAACGGATCCCTTTATACTTGCCACAGTAACACTGATAGTCCCGCGTGGGACCAAAGATCGCTTCGCAAAAGAGACCGTCCTTCTCAGGACGAAGCCGGCGATAATTGATGGTTTCCGGCTTAGTCACTTCCCCATAGGACCAAGAGAGGATGTCCTCCGGTGAAGCGAGACTGATACGCAAAGCCTTGAATGTTCGGGCTTCCGTCACCTGATCATCACGGTTCATACTTCCTCCCATCGTGGACAGCACCCTGGCTCGCTGGCACTATCCATGTATGCACAGATATTTGAGGTGTTCGCAACGCCAAGAAAATAGAAACAAGTCTAGTAAATATACCAGAGTTCTACAAAGCGTCAAACAAACGAAATGCAGCATGAAACGAGCGGGGTTGGGGATCCCGCTTCGCTCCTAACCGTATCCTACCTGTCACTGTCTGTGGATTATCCCTTAGCTGGTTATGAAACCTCTCGGAGATGCCCTGAGCTGTCCCCACTCCTGGGAGTCAAGACGTCCTTGTCGCTCCGGGCCCAAACAGAGCCCATTCGTCGCCTCACCAACAATTAAAACTATATCGCGAGTTCAGAAGTTGTCAACATAACCAGACAGGGTATGATTGACGTGGCATGTAAACCGGAATGAAGAAGGTGGCACCCGGTGCGAACAGTACGAGCCCTCGTGAAGACATTGCGCCCACATCAGTGGACCAAGAATGTACTACTTCTGGCCGCCCTGGTCTTCGATGTCAAGCTCTTCAACCCCTACTACGTCGTGCGGGCCCTCGGCGGTTTTCTGCTTTTCTCGTTGACTTCAGGAGCTGTCTACATCTTCAACGACCTGGTGGATCTAGAAAAAGACCGCCATCATCCCTCGAAGCGGCATCGTCCCCTGCCGGCAGGTGAGCTCTCTCCCACCCTGGCAGCGGTAACGGCAATAACTCTGGCTGTCGCCTCGCTGGTAGCTGGTTTTTACCTCAATCGTGGCTTCGCTCTT
>Ga0190360_1001629_pt1 | contig 11425 bp, 12 predicted proteins | sample 48721834_MG_FD_161271 | JGI IMG/M metagenome (GOLD analysis project Ga0190360, IMG submission 161271) | Hydrothermal vent microbial mat bacterial communities from Southern Trench, Guaymas Basin, Mexico - 4872-18-3-4_MG | ecosystem: Environmental > Aquatic > Marine > Hydrothermal vents >... | reverse complement strand
AAATGCCCAAGATTGCCTTCATCAGTGTTGACTTTCCAGCACCGTTGGGACCTATGATGCATACAATTTCTCCTTTTTCCACACGGCAAGATACCCCGTGTAGAATTTCGGTTTCCCCGTATCCACATTTAAGCTCTACAACTTCCAGTGTGGCCATGATGTTATGCTCCAAGATAAGCTTCAAGAACCCTTTTATCCTTTTTAATTTCCTGAGGGGTCCCCTCAGTCATTTTTCGACCTTTGTTCATAACAATAACCCGATCACAGAGATATGTTACCAGATCCATATCGTGTTCAATAAGAAAAAAGGTTATTCCCTCTTCTCGGAGTTTTTCTATGCTCCTTACCAATTTTTTCATTAGAGTTGGATTTACTCCAGCTCCAGGTTCATCAAGCAGGATAACACGAGGATCTGACATCAGGATTTTTGCTAACTCTAAGAGTTTTTTTTGTCCTGAAGATAGATTTTTTGCATATTCGTCTTTCAGATGTGCAAGTTCCAGAAATTCCAGGATTCTTAAAGCCTTATCCCTGTTTTCCCTTTCTTGGACTTTCACAATTTTTGGTCTAAATAAACTGTTAAAGATATTTTCCCCTTTCTGTTTTTGAGGAATAAGCATCAGATTTTCCAGGACGGTCATTTCCTTGAATTCTCGCGGGATCTGAAATGTTCTGGAAATAGCTCGACGAGCAATTTCATGAGAGGGAAGTCCATCAATTCTGTCTCCCAAAAACCAGATCTCTCCACCATCTGGCTTATAAAGTCCACTTATAAGATTAAAAACAGTAGTCTTGCCAGCTCCATTTGGCCCAATAAGACCGGTAATGGAGCGTTCTTCAACTCGAAGGGAACATTTGTCTACCGCTTTTACCCCACCAAAGCGTTTTTCTAAATCTTTAACCTCCAGCATTTGTTTAACTTTATCGAGTCAGTTTTTTGTTTATTGCTTACCTGGTCAATAAAGAAAGATAACTTAAAAAACAGGAAAGTCAACCCCTTCACTTTTCTTTTTAACTATTTTGGAGAAGCTCTTTTAATTTCAAAGCATTAAAAACGGCAAAGGCATTATAATCATTGTTAAAATAAACATATACTTTCTCCACACCTTTGTCAAAAAAGGCGTTTATTTTTCTTGCCCATTCTACAAGTTCGGTATCAGAATAAGAGGATCCGTAAAGAACCTGTTTTCCATGAAAGCGAATATAAGAGATTTTTGAGGTTATCTCAACCAGTTCAGGGAAATCAGGCATACTTACCACACAATAGGCTATTTTGTAGCTTTCCAGCAAGGAGAATGTCCTTGGATCAAGCCAGGATTTATGTCTAAATTCAACAGCCTGGTCTAAATCCCGGGGCAAAATCTCCAGAAATTCTTGTAGAAGGTCAAGGTCTATTTTCAACGATGGAGGGAGTTGATAAAGTATTGCTCCTAAGTTTTTTTCCAGAGGTTTAATTCTGGCAAAAAATACCTCGAGGTCCTTTTCTACATTTTTAAGACGCCGCAGATGAGTTATTCTTCTCCACATCTTAAGTGTAAATTTGAACCTCTGAGGTGCCCGTTTTGCCCAGCTTTTGACCATATTGGGAAAAGGCAGACGATAAAAAGAGCTGTTTATCTCGACTGTGTCAAAAAATTTTGCGTAAAAAGCAAACCAGTCCTTTCTATCAAGATGAGAAGGATAAAAAAGCTCTCTCCAGTGCTCATACCACCAACCCGAAGTACCAATGAAAATTTTCTCTTGCATAATTACATGTCCAGAATTTAGAAAGTTACTTTAGTGAAAATTCTATCAAAAAAGTTAGATTTGTTAAGTTTGGTAAATTATCTCAGAGAAAAAGCCTGACATTGGGACAGTTTTACCTGTACCTTTCGCTTTAGGCTCCCGGGTATCTCCCAGGAAGTGTGCCTCGCAAGAGGTTTATCTCACCTATTATTTTAGTGCAGCTCGGCCTCCGCTTTTTGTGGGTGCAAAAGTTTCTACTATGGCGAAGCTTTCTGCTCGCCAAAAAGAGGCTTCCTTTGAGATACCCGGGAGCCTTTATCTTCATGAAAAAAGTGTCCCAATTTCAGGAAAAAGCAAGTTGACTTTCCGGATAGTTTTTGTAAATTAAGAACAATGATAAGCTTATTCTAAAAGCAAGGAGAAAATTTTAAGAGGGAGATATGGAAAGATGAAATCATATCGCCTTTATGCTGAATTTGTGAAGGGTTTATGGCGCCAAAATCCGGTTTTTTTTCAGCTTCTGGGGATGTGCCCTACTCTGGCAGTGACTAATTCAGCTATAAATGGTCTTTCTATGGGTCTTGCCGTGATTTTTGTTCTGGTGTGTTCAGGAATTGTTATTTCTATATTTAGAAATTTTATTCCTTCTGAGGTCAGGATTGCAACTTTTACTATAATTATTGCCAGTTTTGTAACTGTAATTGATTTTGTTTTTAAAGCCCAACTTCCCGAGATAAGTAAGGCACTTGGTCCTTATGTTCCTTTGATTGTGGTTAACTGTATAATTCTGGGAAGACAAGAGGCTTTCACTTCAAAGAATCCCTTATTACCCTCAATTGCCGATACTCTGGGAATGGGAATAGGTTTCACTTTAGCCCTGGTTATTTTGGGGAGCATAAGAGAGCTTTTCGGTTCCGGATCGATCTTTGGCTATCAAATCCTGGGAAATTATTTCCGACCCTGGGTAATTATGATCCTTCCTCCTGGTGCTTTTTTGACTCTCGGGGTTCTTATTGGCACTATTAATAAATTCTCTCCTGTGAGAAGTTAGGGCAATGCTAGTTAACAAAAGGGCAAGACACGAATATCAAATTTTAGAGACTTACGAGGCTGGTATTGTTTTAAAGGGAAGTGAAGTAAAATCAATACGTGAAGGAAGGGTAAGTTTTACCGACAGTTTTGTCCGAATAAAAGATGGAGAAATGTGGCTTTGTAACTTGCATATAGCTCCCTATTCTTCCACACATGAAAGTTATGATCCCAAGAGAGAAAGGAAACTTCTCCTTCACAAAAAGGAAATCAAGAGATTAACCGGGATGTTATCCCAAAAGGGCTTGACATTAATACCATTACGTATATACTTTAGAAAAAGTCTTGCCAAAGTTGAAGTTGGACTGGCTAAAGGAAGGAAGAAATACGATAAAAGAGAGAAACTCAAACGGGAATACGTGGACAAAGAGGTAAGGAGAGTTTTAAAAGGAAGGGAGAAGTTTAATATTTGATCTTTGTGGGGGTGATAAGGTTTCGACAGGGATAGAGAAAATCAGAATTGCACACCAAGGTCCGGATTCCTTGTAAAACTATCCGGAAAAAACTAAGCGCCAACGAAAGCTTAGCTTTAGCTGCATAAGAAGCAGCTAACGCCAGCTACTTTCGTCCTGCGAAGTAGCCCAGGTGTCAGAAAGCAGGACTTTTCCTTGCTTTTTGCAGAGTGAAGCAAGGAGAAAAATAACTCTGCTAACCCATCTTCTATCCTGCCTGTCGGAGAGATGATGGGTGATAAAACAGAAGACAGGCTAAGTGTGTAGAAGTTCTGATTTTCTCATTTCTGGACGAGGGTTCGATTCCCTCCACCTCCACCATTTCCTTCCGAAAAAAGAGTTCCTTCCCTAAAAGTGGTATAAGTAATGAAGGTAAAAATAATTGTTTGTGGTGCTCGAGGGAGAATGGGAAGGGAAGTTATTTCTCTTATTCAAGCAGAAGAGGATTGGGAATTAGTAGGTGCTATCGAATCTCCTGATCATCCTGAAATAGGGAAGGAGATCAGAAGTGGTTTGAAGATTACCCCCAGTCTTGAAGAAGTCATTGATAAAGATCGCATTGTAATAGAATTTACAACACCAGAGGCGACCATAGAACACCTGAAAATAGCAAAACAAAACAAATCAGGTATGGTTATCGGAACTACAGGATTTAAAGATTTTCAGCTGAAAGAAATAGAAGAGGCTGCACAGAGTATCCCCATTCTGCTTTCTCCTAATATGAGCCTGGGGATAAATCTTTTTTTTGCACTGGTTAAAGAAATAGCACGGATTCTTAAAGATTTTGATAAGGAAGTGATAGAAATGCACCATCGACTAAAACAAGATGCACCAAGTGGGACGGCTCTCAAAATTGCTGAAATCTTAGCCGAAGTGGAAAGTAAAGAGCTTTCCCAAATTGCTGTTTACGGAAGGAAAGGCTTAACTGGAAAGCGAAAGCAAGAAGAGATAGGAATTCATTCGCTAAGAGGGGGGACAGTGGTAGGTGAACATACAGTTATATTTGCGGGAGAAAATGAAAGACTCCAAATTACTCACATAGCCGAATCAAGAAGAATTTTTGCTCGGGGTGCTCTTGCTGGTGCAAAATTCATTGCCCAAAAAAATAAAGGTTTATACGATTTACAGGATGTTTTGGGGATTAAAAGATGAACTCCCAACATTGTGTTAAAGCCAGGCGCTTGAGTTTACTCCCCCCTTATCTTTTTGCCCAATTGGATGAGGCGAAGAAAAGGTTAATGAAAGAAGGGAAAGATCTTATAGACCTCGGTGTGGGAGATCCAGATATTCCTACTCCTCCTCCTATCATTGAAAAATTGGTTGAAGCTGCTAAAAATCCTTGTAATCATCGTTATCCGTCATACGAAGGACTTTTTGCCTTTCGACAGGAAGTGAGCCGATGGTATTTAGACCGATTTGGGGTGCAACTGGATCCTGAGAGAGAAGTTTTGACCTTAATTGGTTCTAAGGAAGGCATATTTCATCTTAGTCTGGGCTTACTGGATGAAGGCGACTTGGCATTGGTGCCTGAGCCAGCATATCCTGTTTATCAGGCTGGGGCAATTTTTGCCGGTGCAAAGCTTCATTATTTATCCCTTACTGAGGAAAATTTTTTTTTACCATTGCTGGCAGATATTGACCCCGAAATTGCTTCTCGGGCAAAACTGATGTGGATTAATTATCCCAACAATCCAACAGCAGCAACAGCTGATTTGAATTTTTTTAAACAAATAGTTGAATTTGCCCAAAAATTTAATATTATTATCTGTCACGATCTTGCTTATTCTGAGCTTTCTTTTGATGATTACCGTGCTCCCAGTTTATTACAGATAGAAGGTGCCAAGGAAATAGCCATAGAGTTTCATTCTCTGTCTAAAAGTTTTAACATGACAGGATGGAGGATTGGTTTTGCAGTAGGAAATGAAAAAATCATCAAAACTCTGAGAGAGGTAAAAACTAACGTAGATTCCGGGGTTTTTCAAGCTGTGCAGGAGGCCGGGATTGAAGCCTTGAAACTGGGGGATAGTTTGATTTCCGATATTCGGAAAATATACTGTCGCCGCAGAAACGTTATGGTGGAAGGTTTGAAAAAACTTGGCTGGAAGGTTCTCCCGCCCAAGGCCACCTTTTATCTATGGATAAAAATTCCCCAGAATAAGTTCTCTTCCATTGATTTTGCAAATTTACTCTTAAATGAAAGCGGTGTAGTTGTAACTCCTGGTGTTGGATTTGGACCATCAGGCGAGGGTTATATAAGAATGGCTCTTACTGTAGATGAAGAAAGTTTAAAAGAGGCTTTGAATCGCTTAGAAAAAATTTAAATCGAGGGATAGAAATGCCAAGATTGTCAGTAAATATAGACCATGTAGCTACACTGCGACAGGCAAGACGGGCTGACGTTCCAGATCCCGTGGCCGCAGCTTGTCTGGTAGAGCTTGCCGGGGCAGATGGTATTACAGTTCACCTGAGAGAGGATCGTCGACATATCCAGGAAAGAGATGTTGAAATCTTAAGACAAGTCATTAAGACAAAGTTAAATCTGGAGATGGGGCTATCTGACTTTGTTGTTAAATTTGCCCTCAAAGTTCGTCCCGATTTAGCTACTTTAGTTCCGGAAAAAAAAGAAGAGGTTACGACTGAAGGAGGTTTAGATCTTTCCAGATCTACAGATCGACTTTCTGAAGTAATTTCTCTTTTACATGAGGCGGGTATAGTGGTTTCTCTGTTCATAAATCCTACTCCTAACAGTGTTAGAAAAGCCCATAAATTAAAAGCGGATTTTATTGAACTTCATACAGGGCTGTATGCTGAAGCAAAAACTCCAGCAGAAGCTGCTACCGAACTGGAGAAAATTGCTGGTGCAGCTATGTTAGCCAAAAAATTAGAACTGGGAGTTAATGCCGGCCATGGATTAAATTATCAAAATGTACGTGAAGTTGCAGCAATTAAAGAAATAGATGAGCTGAGTATTGGTCACGCTATTGTGGCCAGAGCCTGCCTGGTGGGGATACAGCAGGCTGTAAGAGATATGCTTAAGCTCATAGGAAGATGATAAGGGGAGTGGGAATAGATATCGTTGAGATAGAGAGAATAAAAAAAATGCTTCACAAATGGGGTAAGGCTTTAGAAAAGCATATCTTGACCCAGGAAGAAATAAAAGTGGGGGAGAAAAGACAAGAGAAGGCGATTTTCCTGGCGGGAAGGATTGCCGCCAAAGAAGCTATCTTTAAGTCTCTGGGGGTTAGTCCCCGCTGGCAGGAAGTTCAAATTTTACCAGATGAAGATGGTGTACCTTTAGTGACTTTCTCCTCAAAGTTTTATAGAGAGCTTCAAAGTAAAGGGGTAAATAAAGTGGTGGTGAGCATTTCTCACTCTAAGAGCTTTGCCATAGCTCAAGCATTGGCTTTGAAATAGTCATTCCCAGTAAAGCATTCCGGTCATTCTTCAACGAAGAGCACACAAAAATAGATAAAGATAAATCCATGAAGTTACTTACCTCAAAAGAGATGCAGTTTTTAGACAGAATAACCATTGAGAAGGTGGGAATATCTGGAATTGTTTTGATGGAAAATGCCGGAAAAGCGGTAGCCGATTTCATTACCGAAAGGTGGCCACCTTCTGCTAAAGTTTACATATTCTGTGGTCCCGGCAATAACGGCGGGGATGGATTGGTAGTGGCAAGACACCTTTTTAACAGAAGATACCAGGTAAAAGTTTTTATGGGAGTGGACAAAGAAAAAATAAAAGGTGATGCTGCTACAAATTACCAGATTGCTTGCAATATGGGTGTTAATATAAAGCATGTATCCTCTCTTTCTGAATTGCCCTTTCCTCAAGAGTCAACGGGGGAGAGAAAGCCAATTATAGTTGATGCTCTTCTCGGCACAGGCGCCAAAGGGTCTCCTCGCGGTATAATAAAAGAAATGGTTAATGTTATTAACAGATGCCGGGCAATCAAAATTGCAGTAGATATTCCAACAGGAGTAGATGCTGATACGGGAGAAGTAGCAGGCGAGGCTGTTAAAGTTAACTACACTATTACCTTTGCTTATCCTAAGAGAGGGGTTTATCTTTATCCTGGTATAGACTTTTCTGGAGAAGTCAAAGTTGTAGATATTGGTATCCCAAAAGACATTATAGAAAAGGAAAAAATTGACATACGAGTAGAACTTCTTTCTTCTGAGAATTTTTCTCCTGAAATCTTCTACCGCAGACCTTCCTCTCATAAGGGTGAATTTGGACATCTTCTTGTTCTTGCTGGATCCGCTGGAATGACTGGAGCAGCTGCATTAGCTTGCATGGCAGCACTTCGAATTGGGACGGGATTAGTTACACTGGGAATTCCAGAGAGTCTCAATCCCGTTATGGAGATTAAACTAACCGAAGCTATGACTTTACCTCTACCCGAGACGAAAGAAAAAACCTTCTCCCTGAAAGCTATGGAGCAAATTGAAAGCTTCCAGAAGAGATGTCAAGCTCTTGTAGTTGGCCCCGGTCTTTCTCGCAACTCCGAGTCCCAGGAACTGGTCCGGGAGATATTACGAAGGTTTGAGATTCCTCTTGTTTTGGATGCAGATGGAATAAACGCAATTCAAGGAAAGACAGAGATTATAGCCTCTTACCAGGGTCCACTGGTAATTACACCTCACCCGGGTGAGATGGCTCGCCTTGTGGGCATTTCTGTAGCTGAAGTTCAAAGAGATCGAATAAAAGCAGCCTTAAATCTTTCTAAAAATACAGGAAAAGTAGTTGTGTTGAAAGGAGCAGGAACTGTGATTGCTGAACCTGAGGGTAAATGCTGGGTAAATACTACCGGTAACCCTGGAATGGCAAGTGGAGGAGCAGGAGATGTCCTGACAGGAACAATAGGAGGGTTTTTAGCTCAAAGAATGGATGTTCTTATGGCAGCCAAACTTGGAGTTTACCTTCACGGCTTAGCAGGAGATTTGGCAATGAAGACAAAAGGACAAAGTTGCCTTCTCGCTACTGATATAATAGAAAATTTACCCTTTGCTATAAGGAGTTTAAAAAATGGATATTGCTGAACTTCAAAGAAAAAGTATTGTGGAGCTACACCAAGAAGCGGCCAAGAGAAATATAAACGACTACAAACATCTTAAAAAACAGGACCTGATTTTCAAAATTATTCAAAATGAGATCGATCAACAAAAGGTTGTTTACGGTTCGGGTGTTTTAGATATACTTCCGGAAGGATATGGATTCTTACGGAGTAACTATCTGTCTGGCCCTGATGACATTTATGTTTCACCATCCCAGATTAAAAAGTTCGGTCTTAGAGAAGGCGATTTTGTAAGTGGTCAGATAAGGCCACCCAAAGAAAATGAAAATTACTTTGCACTCCTGAAAGTGGAAAAAGTTAATGGTGATGACCCTGAAAAAGCGAGGAACAGGACAGTTTTTGAAAATCTTACCCCTCTTTATCCTTACGAAAGAATAAAACTTGAAACTGTCAACGGTGATATTTCTACGAGACTCATTGACCTTATCGCTCCCATTGGTAAGGGTCAAAGAGGCTTAATTGTTGCTCCTCCCAAAACAGGGAAAACTATTCTGCTTCAAAAAATTGCTAACTCTATAACCAAAAATCATCCTGAAATTGAGCTGGTCGTGCTTTTAATAGATGAACGCCCAGAAGAGGTTACCGATATGCAACGTTCAGTAAAAGGGGAAGTAGTTTATTCAACTTTCGATGAGCCAGCCAAAAATCAGATTAAAGTAGCTGAACTTGTTATTGAAAAAGCAAAAAGGTTAGTAGAGCAGGGAAAAGATGTGGTTATTTTATTGGATAGCATTACAAGGTTAGCCCGTGCTTACAATTTGTTAATGCCTACAAGCGGTAAAGTCTTATCAGGAGGGATTGACGCAAATACTTTACATCACCCGAAGAGATTTTTTGGTGCGGCAAGAAAGGTTGAAGAAGGGGGAAGTTTAACCATTCTGGCAACTGCACTGGTAGAAACCGGAAGTAAAATGGATGAAGTTATTTTTGAAGAATTCAAGGGAACAGGAAATATGGAACTCAGACTGTCCAGAGAACTGGCTGAGCGACGAATTTTCCCCGCTATTGATATAAATCGGTCAGGAACAAGGAGAGAAGAACTGCTTCTAAGTGAAAAGGAATTAAAGGCAATTTGGGCTTTGAGAGATTACCTTAATCGTCAAAATGTAAAGGAACCTATTGAGGCAATAATTGAAGTTATGAAAAAGACAGAAAATAACCAGCAGTTTCTTGAGATTATCTCTCATATTGAAAAAGATCTTACAAGTGGGTAAAATATTATTGGTATAGAAATAAAAAGGGGGTAAAAAATATGAAAAAAGGAATTCATCCGGAATACAAGGAGACAATTGTAAAATGTGTTTGCGGAGCAGAGTTCAAAACAAGATCCACTAAACAAAATATCCACGTAGAAATATGTTCTCGCTGTCATCCTTTTTTCCTTGGAGTTGATCAACAAAAACTGATAGACACTGGAGGGCGGATAGAGAGATTCCGAAAGAAATATGGACAGAAGTAAATTTTTCTTCTGAAAAGAATAAGAAAAGGGGACCTCAGGCCCCCTTTTCTTATTCTTGGGGAATAATTAATCTGAGACCCGGATAAAGGAGGTCGGGGCTGGTTAGCTTATCTTTATTAGCCTCAAATATCTTTTTCCAGGCAGAGGGATCATTGTAAACCTTTTTAGCAATTAACCACAGGCTCTCGCCTTTTTTGACCTGATAATAAGTAACCTTTCGAGGTGGTTTTATGGTTGTCAATTTCGGTTTTACCTCTTTCTCCCACTTACCCGCCTTTTGTAAAATTTCCTCCACTTTTTTTAATAAAAGCTCCTTTGTTCTCCTGCATTCTTCAGCTAATGCTCGTGTCTCTTTTCTTGCCTGGGTAGCCTCTATCTTGGCAGTAGCAGCCATTTCTTTAGCCAGAGAAACATCGGTTGCCAAATTATCGAGATCTCTTTTAAATGCACTCATCTCCTGAGCAAAACTATCCACTCTCTGTTCCATCACGTCCACTCTTTTTTGGACTTCCTGATTTATCTGGGCTACCTCTTTTAAGCGACTGGACATAAGACCGAGTCTTTTCTCTGCATCTGCCACCTTACCCCAGATTACATCCACCCGCTGGTTCGCTTTCCTGGCAACCTGCTCTGCTTGTTCAGCTGAACCTTTTGCCGCTATACTCATCAGAAGCCCTTCTCCTAATTTACCTCTCCAGAGTCCCAATCTATATAAAACATCTTCTTTAAATTTGGCACTTTCTAACCTGGAGGCAACAGCAATTTCTCTGGCTTCATCGGCAGTTTTTTTAATTTGAATCACTTCAGCACGCAGAGTTTCCAGTTGCTGCATGAGCTGTTCCACAGTTGGGGGAGAAGATTTATTAGCCCATAAAACACCTGTATTTACTGTGAAGACCAACGTACAGATTAGAAAAATTCTCAATATTTTATTACACATATTTTTCACCCCCTCGACTCACTATCTCCTTGAAAACTTTTTATTCCCTATCCTTACATTCCTCCAGCAAAGAAGAAACCAGCAACGACCAACAATCCAATTGTCCATTTTAACGCAGTGTTGGTGGTAGAAACCCTGGTTACCTGACCCTCAAGAGCTTCCTTCTCTCTGGCTATTTTTTGATTGGCTGCTTCAAGACGCTTTACCTGCAATCTTAAAGCACGTTTTTCATTTTCGGTTCTTCGAGCCAGCTCAATAAGTTTGTCTCTTTGTTCAGCTGTGAGTTTTTTCAATTTCTCATTTTCCGCCTGAAGTTGAGTTTTTTCCTCACTGAGTGAAGCTATCTTGGAGTTCAACTTACCGGTTGTTTTAAAGAAATTCTCAGTGATACGATCGATGGTTTCTCGTTGTTTGGTATTTTCTCCCTCTAAGTGTTTTACCTTCTTTTTCAGCTCTGATACGGTCTGGAAATATTTGTCGGTTAGTTTATCTATGGTCTCGGTTTTTTCCTTGTCCAAGGCTTGCAGTCTCTCGTTTTCTTCAGTTAAAGAGCTTATCCTGGCGTTTAATTTCTCTGTAACCTTAAAGTAGTTGTCAGTAATAAGTTTTACAGTCTTTTCTTTCTCTCCCAGGGAAGCCTTGAGAGATTCAACCTCATTACTAAGCTCCCAGGTTTCCTT
>Ga0190360_1001628_pt1 | contig 11427 bp, 10 predicted proteins | sample 48721834_MG_FD_161271 | JGI IMG/M metagenome (GOLD analysis project Ga0190360, IMG submission 161271) | Hydrothermal vent microbial mat bacterial communities from Southern Trench, Guaymas Basin, Mexico - 4872-18-3-4_MG | ecosystem: Environmental > Aquatic > Marine > Hydrothermal vents >... | reverse complement strand
ATTGATTTTATTCTACGACATTTACCGTCCAACGATTATAAAGTATCTGGGAATATAATTACAAAATCAGATCCAGAAGCTCAAGTGAATGACTTGAAAATACAATCTAAAATTACCAAATCAAAAGGTCTTTATAATATTAAATTGAATGATATCTATAATTTAGAGAAATTAAAAGAAATATATAAAGAATTAAAAAAGATAGGTTATCCATTATTGTCAATTTCATCGACTATTAAAGGAAATCCATGGAAAATCACTACTAAAAAGAGCATACCACGTCCATCAGCTAATTCAAAAGAATCTGAAGAAAAAGAAAAACATCCCAATTTTTGTAAAGGTACTTTTCCTCGTGATCAAGAATTATTAAATGAAGTTATTCAAGATTGCTTATTAGATTTCATAGAAATTGCCGATGAGTTAAAAAATCAGAATTTTCACGAATTGCAACTCCAAAATATATTCAATATTGAAAAAATACTCCTACCAGACCCTAAAATTAAAGAAGATTTAATTAAAGAGCAAAAAAGGTTAAATGATCTCATTAAAAAATCAAATGATCCGCAATATGACAAGAAAACAAGATACAATTTGAAAAAAGAAATTAAAGAACTCTCGAAAAACCTCGAAAAACGGTCAGAAGAATTTAGACTATTAACTAAACGAACCGGTGAAATAATTAGAATATTAAAAATTGATGAAAAAAAAACTTATAATAATAAATATTCATTTGAAGCTTAAGGTGTTTGAAATGGGTTTTATTGAGTTCCTTCCTTTTTTGGGAATTTTTCTAATTGTGATAGGAGTTATTATAGGAATTTGGTTAATATTACATGTAGAAGGAGCATATAAATTTTCAGTTAAAAAAGCAGTCATAGCAATCGTATTGTTATCGATCTGCCTTGGGTTTGGGATTGAATTTTTAATGGTATTTTATTAAAGCAAATAAAATTTTTAATTTTATTTTTTTATTCATCGGTTTGAAGTATAGTTCCACATTGTGGACATTTATACTTTCCATATTTATCTACAAAATACCATTTTTTGCATTTTGGACAATAGAGCCCAAGTTTTAAGGGGGAAGAACATGAGGGGCAATTTTGTTGAATTAATCGGTCGGATTTAAACCATTTATTACAATTTTCACAATGATATCTAAAGACTTCTTTTTTTGTTTCTTCTTCTTGCTGATTAACAACAATATTTTGTTCTTTTTGCTCAAAAGGTTCATCCATTTGCCCGAAATCGATACTAAATTCTTTTGATAAATTTTGAGCTTCTGATTCATTTATTTCAAGAGTTCTACTAACATCAGGAGTTTTTACCACATTTGATTCAACTTCAGGAACTTCTACTTTTTTAGAAGAGTATTGACTACTAGCATTATGGAAAAGATGTAAATAGGTAACAGCGCCAATTAATAAATTTCCTTCAAGTTCATCTCGATTAGATATATTAATAGGGTCATCAAATTTTACTGTGGCAGATAATTCAAAATCGGTAAGTTTATCTGATAAAAATTTAATTTCTGGATGAGATTCTATTAATTTTTTAATATTTTCAATATCAGATAAAACATTTTTGCACCATTGAGATAATTCATCAAGATTTAATATTAGTATACCATATTCATAACTTAGATTAGATAACCAACCTATGGTATCAGTAATTGTGAACCCAGTACAAATTTTTTTCTCCCAATCAATAATAGGGAGAAATTCTTTACAGATTTTTTCGTTCATGCCGCTCATTAAATTACAATTATAATTTCTGGAACCCCAATTGTCCCAAGCTAAATATAATAATTTTTCTTCGCCTTTAATGACTTCTTTTAACAATATTCGTCCGCCTTCACGAATAAATTGGCCTATTTTAGCGTCGTATGCCGATGGCGCTCGAATTCTGGATTGTTTAGGTTGTGGTTTTTGTCTATCTTGCGATTTTAAATTTTCCGAAAAAGCAGAAGTGATTGTAATTGAGTCATCAGCTTCCTCATTAGTTTCTTCGATTGGAGGAGGTAGTTCTATTTTTGGCTTTTTAGCCGATTCAGGTAATCGTAATAACATAAGACAATGAGGACACCTAAAAACTTGGGCTTCTATCATTTTACTTGATTCAGCCCATTTTTCTACACAACACAAATGCATATAATTTTTACAATACGGACAAATTCTAAAGCAATCAAATTCTTGATGACAAATTTCACAACCAGACAATCTACAAATAATGCAAGTTGGTTCTTTTTCACCCAAGTAGAAGTCGATTGATTCTTTCATTTCGGGGGGCAAATCTTTAGGGTCTATTAAAGGAGTTGCAATTAAGGATAATTTAGGCATCTCTTTTTTCATATCATAAACATCTTTTTTATGAGTAAGAGTTTGTAATGGTAATTTGAGTAAGTCTTCGCTCATTACTTGATGATAAGTACCTAACTGTGCCATAGATTCGAGAATATTTTCGCCCCATTCTTCTCTACTTCTCGAGATTTCAATTGAATCAATAATTATTCCCAATTCTGCAGCCATGTTTGCTTTTTCAATGGGGTCTATTGTTCCAAGCCATGGCTTTCCATCGGATATTATCAAAATTCTATTTACATTTTGACCCTCTTGTAAAATTTCATGGCATAATATATTTAATGACACAGCAATTCCAGCACCTAATTCCGAGATCCCTTGAGGTTTTAACGATTCAATTACAGCAATAATTTCTTCTTCATTATTAGTTAACTGTAATAGAACAGAAGCATTTGTAGAAAATCCAACTATTGCAAATCTATCTCGTTTATCAATTTTTAATTTTGCCTTTACAAAATTAATTAATGCATCTTTAACAATATCTAATCGCGACCTATTTCCAAGATCTTTTCTTGCCATACTACGTGAGATATCAATGCATAAGACAGTATCTTCTACATCTAAAATATCGACATCAGACATTTTATCAACAAATGATTTTAAATTCTATATGAAAGAACACACATTATTAATTTAAAATTCTCAAATTTTAATATTATTCCATTAATATATAAAGCTAAAAATTTCAAGCCCCATTGCTAAATTTCCTAATATTACATGAAGAATTAACCATATAGAAGCGTAGGCATCAAAATAAATTATATCAAAATAACAGAACAACATACCATATATTAATGTAAATAATCCTGCTAAAATTCCTGTAATAAGTGAAAGTATTCGGAGAATAGGATATTTAAGAAATAATGTCATAATATTAAAAGATAAACCAATATAAATAAAAATTAAAGTTAATGTATTAAAAAATTGACGGTCTTTATAAGGATAAGTAACAAAAATATTATTATAATAAATAAACCGATAGAGTAGAATTGAGATTACAATAATAAATGCTAAATTTAAAATAAATCGTGGTTTGTTCCTCAAGGTAATCACAAAATAAATTAAGTCAAAATTAATGATTTTTAATTTAATATATAAATTCTTTCTGAAAATTAATATGAAGATATAATATGAAAAAAGCAATTTTAATATTTTTAAAAATAAATCCATCAGACCATGTAAAATATAAAATTAAAATTGGTGAATTAAGAAAACTTGCTATGTCGTGTGATTATAAAATTATTGCAGAGATAACTCAAACAAGATTAAAGCCAACAAGTAACTATTTAATAGGACGAGGTAAAATTAATGAATTACGAGATATGGTTAAAGAATTAAATATTGAAAAATTAATTTTCTATAATATATTAACAAGTAAACAAAAATACAACATCATTTCTGCAACTAAATGCCAAGATATTATAGATAGATATGATCTGATACTTGAAATTTTTGACAAAATGGCTAATGATAATTTGGCTAAACTTCAGATTGAAAAAGCTAGGTTAATTAAAAATTTACCTTTAATTAAATTAAACGCCTCTAAAAAATTAAAAATTGAGCACCCTGGGTCTATGGGGACAGGTGAATATGCTTATAAAAGTAAAATTAGGGGGATACAATCTAAAATCTCAAAAATAAATTCAAAAATCGATAAATATAAAAGATTAAAAGAATCTTGGCTTAATAAACGAAAAAATTTGAATATGCCAATAATTTGTCTAACAGGAAATTATAATGCTGGTAAAACTACTCTTTTTAATTTATTAACTAACTCAGATAAACCCGTAAGTGATTTACCATTTACTACATTGTCAAGTAAATATAAAAAATTATCAAATAAGGATTATTTATTTGTAGATACAATTGGATTTGTGTTAGATATTGACCCAAAATTAATAAAGTCATTTGAATTAAATTTATTTGACATGATCAATGCAGACGTGATTCTTTATTTAGTGGATATATCAGATGAACTTGAAATATTTAAAACTAAGTTTTTAAATGGACTAAACATATTGTTTGATATTAATGTTGACTATAAGAAAATTATAATTGTATTTAACAAGATAGATTCTGTCAATCCAAATGATGTAGAAAATAAAATAAATCAAATTACGAACTTTTTCCCTTATAAATTTCCTGAAGTAAAAATCTCTGCCAAAAATTCAACGAATATTGAGTTTTTATTCGAAAAAATTAATGAAGTAATTTCTAAATAACATATAATTTGATAAGTTTTAAGTAAATCGTCTAATTATATAAATATCTATTAAAAATAATTTGAAAAAATATGTAGAAGATTTTTTATTGATAATCTGCTTTTTATATATATCAAAAAATGTCAAAATATATAAAAATCTTTTAATGATTGAAAAAAAATAAAAAGTAGGACGCTTTAAAAATTAATATATGATTGAGTTTTGTATAATGGTATTAAAATATTTAAGATAATAAAAAAATTTAGCCAGAAATTTTGTAATTTTTAAAATAGATTGATGAAACAAATTAATTCAAAATTTAAAAGAATAAATCAACAAATTTTTCTAATTTATAAACTCATAAAATAGATTATTCTAGATTATGTTCAGAAAAATGTTTACTCCTATTTTTTAAAAATGGAATTTTAACCATATCATATAATATTTTGGTTAAAATTATTTTGTCGTAAAATATTATTTTCATTAAAGCCCAATTTATTTAAAAAGTAAAATAATTGTTAGATATATTGTGAGAAAATCAGGAATATCAACGCTTCTACTGCACCCTGGAACTGCCCCCCATTGGTTATTAAAAAGAATGAAGAAACTGGCAGAAAAGGTCTTTATAATTTTATATGAAGAGTTTGGTTCAGATTTAATTTTAGAGAGACTTTCGAATCCAATTTGGTTTCAATGTTTATCAAATACCCTTGCATTTGATTGGAATTCGTCAGGGACTACAACGGTTCTTACAGGTGTATTAAAATCAGTTTTAACTGAAGATTATGGCATACTAGTAGCTGGGGGAAAAGGTAAGACGGCACTAAAAACACCTCTGGATATAGAAGAAATTAGCAAAAAATTTGAATTCTCAGAAGATAAAACTAGATCTCTAAAATATTCAAGTAGGTTGGCTGCAAAAATAGATAATGCAGTAATACAAGATTCCTACAATTTGTATCACCATGCAATGTTTATTTCAGAAACAGGTAATTGGACAATAGTCCAACAAGGACTAAATATTGAAGAAAAATTGTCTAGAAGATATCATTGGCACTCAAAAGGAGTTAATAACTTTATTGATGATTATCCCGATCAAATTATTGGAAATATTAAACATAAAAGAGTTTTAAATATGACTTCAAAAGAAGCAGAAGAAAGCAGGAAAACATGTATAGATTTAGCGAAAGAAAAGCCTCGAAAAATTGAAAATTTATTCAATTATCTCACATCTTATAGTAAAAATAAAATTTTATATTATTTGGACGCCCAGTGCCCCTTAAAAAAAGTGCCAGTTTTACATTACAAATTAATTCCTAAAAAAATGAATTGGAATGCGCTAAAGGAAACTTATGAATTTCAACCATCAAATTATGAAGAAATAATTAGTATTAAGGGAATTGGACCTGCAACAATAAGAGGTTTGGCATTAATTTCTGAATTAATATACGGAAATTATAATGATTGGAAAGACCCAGTTAAATATACATTTTGTTTAGGAGGAAAAGATGGCGTACCATATCCAGTCCCTCTAAAAAGATATGATAATACGATTCAAATTTTAAAGGACGCAGTAGAATCCGCAAAAATTGGAGAAAAAGAAAAACTTGATGCTATCAAACGCCTAAAAAGATTTGCTACTAATATTAGAATTAAAGTAGAATAAAATTTTCCCAATAAACAATTTAAAAAATAGATCAATATTTGGTTTAAGACATTAATTTAATTAATTTTAATAATTATTATTATGAAATGGATCTTTATTATTAATAGATGATTCAAAATTTCAGAATAATAAATTTTTGAATGGTATTAGAAAAAAACACTCCAAAAAAGTTAACTTTTAAAACTTTTTTAATTTACTTTAATAAGATGAATAATAAAAATCATTTCTACAAAATTATTGGAGTCATAATTTTTTTTATTATAAGTTCAGCATTCCCATTTTATTTTATCACATATAGAGGAGCTACATTTACTACAATCTATATTTTTTCAATATGGTCAGCTCTAATTCAATTTATATTAGGGTATATTGTTTTGGACAAAAGAAAATTAATTTTTGTGATAATTTTTTGGGTTTCCTATTTCATTTTTGTAATTGGGGCAGATTTTTATGGAACGAAGGCAATAGACCCGCTTTTATATGGATGGATTTATGGTATTTTTTTTCTCATGTGTGGATTTATACTTTATAAATGGGAGATAAGATCAACATTACATGATAGATATGCCTTAATTATTTTTGGATATTTGTTTCAAGGAGTTTATGATTGGGTTTGGTGGGGAATTCAATATTTAGACCCATTAGTCCCTCCCTATGGCAATTGGAATGATAAGTTCTATGTAAATTTAATAGTCCCAAATTCGACCTTATTTTCGGTTTTTATTATTGAATTAATTAATTTAGTATTAGGAATAATTATTGTTATTTCATATCCAAAAGAAAATTGGGATTTCCTAATATTTTGTACTCACTGGTTATTTCTACAACTTTTAACAATAATTTTGAGTTGGAACAAAATAAATTTTCCGTATATTATTTTATATATTGGAGTAGGTCTATCATTTTCTTTGTATTTATTGCTAAAATATAAGAGAGACGATGTATATTTTTTCTTTAAAAATTTAATAGGCCGAATTGAAGATTTATTTAACCAAAAAGAAGTAAAAATATTGAGAAATTTTTGAAATATTATATTTTATTTAATATATCAATAATTTTTTGGGTAATTTGTTCTGTTTTTGCAAATTTATTTTGTTGTTGATAAATTTTTGGGACTAGATCTTTAGGAATATAGCGCCAATTTTCTTTAAAATTTTCTAATAAAAGAAAATATTGTTTTATACTATCTTCTAATAATTTAGCTTCATTAAGTCCTAAATGTTCTAAAAGTAATTTTAAAGAAAGAATTGCAGCAATTGGGTTAGCTATACTAAGGCCTGCAATATCAGGAGCACTACCATGGACAGGTTCAAAGTATGGGTGTTTTGATCCAATACAAGCACTAGGAGTTACTCCTAAACCACCAACTAATTCAGAACCTAAATCGCTTAAAATATCTCCATACTCATTTATAGTCAATAAAACATCTTGTTGTTCAGGAAATCTAATAAGTCTTCTAGCCATATCGTCAACATAATAGTCATTTATTTTAATTTTATATTTTTTAATATAATTTTGGGCAATAGAATAAGATATTTCTTTAAATAATCCATCAGTAGCCATCATAACATTTGATTTGTGAACAATTGTTAGTTTACCTTGAAATCCTTGAGATTTACGTTCAACAGTTTTCTCACAAGCTAATTTAGCTATACGTTTAGATTCATATTCAGTAATTATTTTTATGGCATAATGACCATTACTAGACTTAAAAAACCGTTGGTATTTATCTTCCGAGATAATTTCCTTCTTTACAAGTTCTTGAATATTGCCCTCACCTAGTCTAATTACACTATATAATCCTTCTAAATTTTCTCTAATAATTAGAAAATCAATATTATTAACATCTTTTAAGGGTGTTCTCAATCCTTTATATAGTTTACAAGGTCTAATATTTGCAAAATTATCAAGCCCAAATCGAAGATAGAGCAATACATTTTTAGCTTTTGTATGAGTAGCTCCAAATAATATAGCATTTGAATCATCAATTGCTTCCTTGGTTTCTTGCGGGAACGTATCACCAAACATTTTTTCGGCTTGATCTCCAGCATATGCTTTTATTATCTCTATTTTTTGAGGTGCCAATTCAGTAAGAACTTTATATGCAGCATCAACTACTTCGATACCAATACCTTCTCCGCCAATTAAACAGATTTTTTTCATAATAAGACCAATTTAAATAATCATAAAGTTAAAAATTTTGAGATTATTTAGTTAATTGTTTTATCTTATTTGCAATTGCATCGCCCACTTCACTTGTAGATGAGCTACCACCAAGATCATATGTCCTGATTTTACCTTCTTTCAATACTGCTTGAACTGCCTGATCAATTAAATTTGAGCCCTTTTTTAACGTTGATTCGTCATTATTTTTCATTGATAACCAATCTAGCATCATTGCTCCGGCTAGAATTGTAGCAATTGGGTTAACAACATTTTTTCCAGTATATTTAGGAGCACTTCCATGGAGAGGTTCGAACATTCCGTATTTGTCACCAACATTACCACTTGCAGCCATTCCGAGCGAACCCTGTAGTACTGCAGCTAGATCAGTCGCAATATCACCAAACATATTAGGTACAACACAAACATCAAACCATTCAGGTGTTCTAATTATCCACTGAGTAAACGCATCAATAAAAGCATAATCTTGTTCTATTTCGGGATATTGAGGAGCGATCTCTTGATAAATTTTGCGAAACAATTTACAACCAGCAGTGACATTACTTTTATCGACACAAGTGACTCTTAATTTTCCATCTTTTGGAGAACCTTTATTTCTCCGTTTACAATATTCAAATGCAAACTTTATAACACGTTCAGAACCTTTACGAGTAATAAGACGCACATCAGTTGCGATTTCAGTTTGACCGCCACGATTTAGACCACCATGAGTATCTGAATAAAGACCTTCTGTATTTTCTCTAATTGTTACAAAATCGACATTTTTAGGACTCCAAATATTGCGGAATTCTCCAGATATTTTGTGTTGAACCCCTTCAAAAAGTTTAGTTGGTCTAATATTTGCGTATAAGTCCAAACCAAATCGTAAGCCGAATAAGATATCTAATCCGACCATGCGTCCTGATGGATAAGAAACAGTTTTTCCTGTCTGTGGGTCAGTCCATCCAATTGCTCCTAATAGAATTGCATCGGCTTCATTTTTACATACATCAAAAACTTCTTTTGGCCATTCTTCTTTTTTTCCTGTTTTAAGATAATATTGTGCTCCACATTCATATTCAATGAATTCAAAATTAATGTTATTTAGATTCTCTTCTACTGATTTTAAGACTTTTAACCCTTCATGTATGATTTCAGGACCAATTCCATCACCAGGCAAAACTACTATTTTAAATTTTTTCATTTAATTACCTTCATTAATGATAATTTTTCAATATTGTCTTTGGCTAAACCCTTTAATGAAATTTGTATAAAAAATCGTTGCACATTCAATACAAAAAATTTGTCCATCAATTACTTTAAAATTATTATCAGTAATTTCCTTTCTACAATTAATTACTGAACATCTATTAACATTGCCTTCAAAAATCTGTTTTAAAAATCTCAAAAAGTATTTCATAATTAAGATATCTTTTAATTTGATGAATAAAAAATTTTTTCCTTTTTAAAAAAATAGAAGATGAAAGAAAATATTTTAAATACCCAGAACTTGTTCGTATCCAGAAAGATCCATCAATCCATGACCAGAATGGTTAAAAACAATGACCTTTTTTTCGCCGGTTTCTTTACATTTTCGAGCTTCTACGATTGCATGATGAATTGCGTGAGCTGTTTCAGGAGCTGGGATTAAACCCTCAACTTTTGCAAAAAGATCTGCCGATTGAAATATTTCTTCTTGTGGATAGGTTACAGACCTAATAAGGCCTTCATGGACAAATAAAGATGCCGAAGGTGCAGCACCATGATATCTTAATCCACCTGCATGAATGGGTGGTGGTATAAAGTCGCAACCCAAGGTATACATTTTTAATAATGGAGTTGATTTTGCTGTATCACCGAAATCATATCTATATTCGCCATTAGTCATCGAAGGGCATGCAGTAGGTTCGACCGCTACAATATCAATTTTCTTACACTCTTTTCGGAGAGATTTACCCAAAAAAGGATAACAAAAGCCTGAAAAATTTGAGCCACCACCGACACAACCGATCATTATATCTGGAACTTTGTCTATTTTTTCAAATTGTTTGACAACTTCTTCTCCAACAATGCTTTGGTGTAGAAGAACAAAGTTTAATACACTTCCAAGCGAATATTTTGCTGTAGGGTCTTTCATAGCAACTTCAATAGCTTCACTGATAGCTATGCCTAAAGAACCATTATATTTTGCTTTATCTTTCAAAAATTCTTTACCACATTCTGTCTGATCACTTGGACTTGCCACACAATCAGCGCCGTATAAGTTCATAATTACCTTTCTGAGTGGTTTTTGTTCATAGCTTATTCTGACCATAAAGACTTTACATTTAATTCCAAATAAGGCACATGCATAAGACAGAGCAGAACCCCATTGTCCAGCGCCAGTTTCGGTAGTTAATGTTTCCAGCCCCTCTTTTGCTGCATAATAAGCTTGCGCAACAGCAGTGTTTGGTTTGTGACTGCCTGGAGGAGACAAATCTTCTCTTTTATAATAAATTTCAGCTGGAGTATCCAAATATTTTTCTAACCTAACAGCTCGACATAAGGGTGACGGTCTTCCAAGACTATTCATATAGATATCCAATAATTCATCGGGTATATCAATATATCTTTTATCACTGACTTCTTGTTTTATACATTCTACTGGAAACAATTCCATAAGGGGTTCAGGAGGCATTGGTTCTCTAGTTGCCGGGTTCAGAGGGGGAGGAAAAGGTACTGGAGAATCTACGGAAATATTGTACCATTTTCTTGGCATTTCATCAAGTGTTAAAATAACTCTATTTTTTTCGACCATTTTTATCAACTATACATATTACATTATCAAAATTTTTTAATTTTTATTTTTAAAATTTTTAAAAATTTATTAAAATTCAATAAAATATTTTGTAACAAAAATTATTTATTAAAATCCGTTGAATATGACACTAATTTTAGTTATTCCAAGGCCATATAAAAGGAGTATCAGTGAAGTTTAAAAAAAAATCACTATTTACCGACTTTTTTCTAAAAATTCCGTTCTTTACTTTAAATCGTGTCA
>Ga0190360_1001625_pt1 | contig 11444 bp, 13 predicted proteins | sample 48721834_MG_FD_161271 | JGI IMG/M metagenome (GOLD analysis project Ga0190360, IMG submission 161271) | Hydrothermal vent microbial mat bacterial communities from Southern Trench, Guaymas Basin, Mexico - 4872-18-3-4_MG | ecosystem: Environmental > Aquatic > Marine > Hydrothermal vents >... | reverse complement strand
TCTCTTCTTTTAGTTTGTTCATTCATTCCCATCCCTACAATTATCAGATTGAAACAGTTATTTAAAAGTTAACGGAAGATTTTACTTTCCGAAGTACTGTTAACATAACAATATTAAACTACTTTTCTCTTTTATACCCTGTTAAAGAAGGTGAAAAAAAGGATAAAAAAAAATGAAAAAAAACCATAAAAACGCTATAGTTGTTTCATTAAACGAAGACATCTCAGAAACATTAGAGTTAGCTGGTTCTCTAGGATACAAAACAGTAAAAACATTTTTTCAACTAAGAGATAAACCAGATGTAAACAGCTACATAGGTAGTGGTAAAGTTGAAGAAATCAAAGAATTCATTGAAAACTCTAATGATGATATCGACTTAGTCATAATAAATGGTGAACTTAAACCTTCTCAATGGTTCGTACTTGAAAAAGAATTAAATATAAATGTATATGATAGAGTTAGACTTATACTAGCTATTTTTGAACAACGCGCTGACCGTAGAGAAGCTAGACTGCAGGTTAAACTCGCTCAGTTACAATACGAACGACCTTTTGTCCGTGAACTCATTCATCGAGCTAGAGCTGGTGAACACCCGGGTTTCATGGCTGGTGGGGAGTACCAAGTTGATGACTACTATGAGATGATTAAAAAACAGATGAAAAAAATCAAAAACGAACTTGAGAGTATACGTGGAGAACGTGAACTACGTAGAAGACATAGACACACTGGTGGATTCTACCTGGTTTCTCTAGCTGGTTACACAAACGCTGGTAAAAGTAGTTTACTCAACCTACTATCTAATGAAAAAGTCAAAGTCGAAGGTAAACTATTCTCCACGCTTTCTACAACCACACGTAAAATAAAAAACAAAGATCTACCTATTCTGTTAACAGATACTGTAGGTTTCATACAAGATTTACCAGCTTTTATCATCAACGCGTTTCATTCCACCTTAGAAGAAATAGAAGTCGCTGATGTTGTAATACTTATCGTTGACATAAGCGAAGACATGGATACTGTGGTGAAGAAACTCAAAGTCTCTTTAGATGAGTTAATAGATTTAGATGTAAACTCACCGATTATTATTGCTTTAAACAAAACTGATTTACTCTCTCAACAGGAGTTGTTAAAAAAAATAGAACATATAAAAAAACTTGGGATAGTTAACGATAAAAAAATGATCCCTGTCTCCGCTAAAACAGGTTACAATATCAACATGTTATTAGAAACCATATACAATGCTCTACCTTATCTCATAGGTTTCAAAATTAAACTACCAGTTGACAATGAAACACAATCTTTTATCTCATGGATCTATGAAAAAACCCGTGTGCATGAGGTTTCATATAACGATTTTGTAACGATCTCTGGTGAATGCAACATCAGAATCCATGGGATTATTCGTTCTAAGTGTAAAGAATTTAAAGGCTTAGTTATACAATAAAAAAAATTTTTGCCGAGTCTGACTTTTTTACATTTTGTTATTTTCACAAAAAAGTTTTATATAATGTTATCAACAGAAAAAACTACCACGTTAGTTATTGTCAAGCAATATACTGATGTGGTATGGTAAAGATGGAGAGAAGGATTAAAAGAACCATGTTAACAGTAGCAATACTTCTATTAGCACAAATAATAGTAGTAACTCTAAATGTTAACGCAATGCAGATCACTCAGAGAAACAATGGAAAACATTTTTTAATAGTCGATAAAAACAATGAAAACTGTTATAAAACCATACAAGGAGCGATAGATAATGCATCAACTAACTCAACCATATACATTAAAAAAGGAGAATACTCTGAGGTACTTTACATTAAAAAAACTATAACGCTCATTGGTGAGGATTGGGATACTACTCTGATAAACCCAGTCTCAGGTAAAAACAAATACGCCATCTATATAGGATCGATAGGGGTTACTATTGAAAACCTAAGTATCATAAATGAAGCCCCTGGCCTCTACACCACAGGTTTAAGAATAGCAGCATCAAACACTAAAATATATAATTGCAACATCTACAATACACCCATAGGTATAACAATATGGACATCGAACAATAGTATAGAAAACTGTAAATTCTGGAACTGCAAAGACGAAGGAATAGCACTCGTTGGAGGTAGCTACTCAAAATGTGAAAACAACAGAATAATAAACTGCACTTTTTACGATAACACTGATGGTATAGAACTACAATACGCCTCACATAACATTATCAGTAGATGCATGTTTTTCAACAACACACATAGTGGAATAGACGCAATAGCTAAATTAAACAATGACAACACTATCTCCAACTGTAAAATCTACAACAACGTAGCATATGGAATATATCTCTCTGGCGCATCAAACAACAAAATAATAAACTGCGTACTCTCAAACAACCCGGATGGAAACCTCAACATAGATAAAAACTCTAACAACAATCAAATAATAACCAACAACGATGTCATCGAGGAAAAAAACCATGAAACCATGAACAACGGAATAAATAAAAAAACATCAAAAAGAAACAATACACTATTGAATCTTTTCACTAGTATCTACAAAACACAGTTCAACAGAATCAGTAAACTTTTTGAAATACTTAATTTTTAAAGAAAAGTATAAGTTCTAATAATTTATTCAACTTTTTTGGAACTAGGGGAAAGAAAAAAAGGGATAAAATATGAGTAAAGATAAAATCAACATCAAACTTGAAGTATACAGAGACAACACTTCAGGTAAATTAACTATAATGGCACATTTTAATGAAAAAGCACCAAATGTGCATATAGATAAAAACGAATATTTCTGGATACCTACTGTGGAAGAAAAAAATCTATTAACCGAGGCATTTGAACTCATCACACCACCACCATCATCACACTATACAAAACCAACAACTAACTACACCAACTTAAAAGAAGAAAAACCAACATCTGAACAGACAATACAACATGAAGAAACACCAGAGCCATTAGAAGTTGAAACAAAAACAGAAGAAGAACCCATACCACCATTAGAAAAAACAAACGAACCCGCAGTTTTTGAAGTCACAGAAGAAGAAAACATAGAAAAAGATATAGATAAAAAACTAGAACAAGAAACATCAAAAACTACTAATTCAAACACAACTGCAACAAAAAAAGAAGAAGAGGAAAGGATCTTAGTTGAAGCGGATTCAGAAACAATTGAAGCAGCATTAAAAAAGCACATAGAAAAAGATAAAGACGACTCTATCGTCGAAGTAGATGAACAAACTATAATCGATAAGGTTTTAAATCAAAAAAAGAAAGGTAAATGGAGACGATAGAAAAACACACACCCCCTCTTTGTATATTTCCCCCTATCTTTTTTTCTCTTTGATTTCAAAAAGGTTACCTGAAAAATCCTTTATAAACAACAAAGTCTTATCATTTTTTTCTATAAATAATGGTTTAACACTATATTCTCTACAGTGTTTTATAAAATCTTCCTGATCATCAACCTCTATACATACATGTTCAAAACCATGATCTAAAGGTTTTTTTGTTATAAATATTTCAAATACTATATCTCTATTTCCAAACACATATGCCTGTACTTGTTCCTCGACGTTAAATATTTGTTTCGATAAAACCTTAGTTAACGTAAATGTTCTCACCAGTTTTAACCCTAAAATTTTTTTATAAAAAACCATTGTTTCCTCTAAATTGTTACATTGTAAAGCAACATGTTTCAAAGTTATGTTTTCTCCCATGTAAATAGCCACCTTCATAAAAGAAAAAAACCAGGGTGGTAGTTAAAAAAAAATTTAAAGATTAAATTTTTTAAACTAGTTTTAGTTTTGTACTTAGTTTCTCATAAGCACTCAATATTTTATCTAGATCCTCACGGGTCATACCCGCGTTCATTTGATTCCTAATCCTTGCTTTGTCTCTCGCTACCATTGGGAACACAATAGCTAACGCGAAAATCCCTTCCCTGTATAGGTTCTCAGCTAATTCTTTAGCTTTTTTACTATCACCCACTATAGCTGGTATTATAGGTGTCTGACTATAACCTGTGTCGAAACCAAGGCTTTCAATTTCTTTTTTGAAATACCTTGTGTTATCCCATAGTTTTTTAACCCTCTCTGGTTCTTCTTCTACTACTTCTAAAGCTGCGATATTAGCAGCAGCAACATGTGGTGGAAATGCTGCACTAAGTAACCATGTACGTGCAGTATTGTATGCGAACTTGATTAAACTCTCGCTACCAGCCAACATACCACCGAAACTACCAAATGCTTTTGAAAAAGTTCCAACTTGGAAATCTATTTTTTTCTCTAAATCAAACTCTCTACCTATACCATGTCCATCTCCTAGTACTCCTTCACCATGTGCATCATCCACGTAAACCATTGCACCATATTCCTCAGCGAGTTTGCAGATTTCATCCATCTTAGCTATGTCACCATCCATACTGAACACGCCATCTGTTAAAATTATGGCTCTACGATAGTTTTTCTTATCAGCATCCTGAAGTACTTTTTCTAACTCACCCATATTTGAATGACTATAGATTGCTCTATCTGCTTTAGATAGTCTAACTCCATCGATTATACTACCATGGTTTAGTTCATCAGAAATCAAGATATCTCCTTTACCAACTAACTGTGGTATAACACCAGCATTCACAGCGAAACCTGTTTGAAAAGTCACAGCATCTTCAGTGTTTTTAAACTCAGCTATTTTCCTATATAGTTTTTGATGTATATCCATAGTACCAGCGATTGACCAATCAGATCCAGCACCTGCACCATATTTCTCTATTGCGTTCATAGCAGCTTCTTTCAACTTAGGATGATTAGCTAAATTCAAATAATTATTAGAAGCTAACATTATACATTCTTTCCCTTCAACATTAACATGTACATCTGATGGACCTAGTAAATCTCTTATAACCCATGTGTATCCTTTTTCCTCTAACTCTTTATATTCTCTCTCTAAAAACTCTGTTTTTTCTTTCATAAAACATCTACGCCTCCCAAAGATAAACCAAATTCTTTTTTTTACTGAAATATAAGGAGAATATTAAAAGTTGTTGGTCTGAATCCGTACTACTCTACTAAGCCTATAACCGATGACTACCATCATATACTCTTTCTCAGCGAACTCATGATCAAGTTGTTTATCACCAGTATCAACACGGATAACTGGAGTAGATGCAAGTTTCGATGGTGTCGAAACAACAATTATGTTATCTAAACCAATTCTCCGTATAACCCTCGGACTTAACTGAAGGTTTCCACGTCCAAGTATAAAACCCTGTGCACCAATAGGACTAAGAATAACCTTAGCCTTAGGATGTTTATCTAAAACCCTCAGTAAACCCTCCTCGTTTAAATCTTTACCAACAAGTTTTTTCTTATACACCGCGTCAATACCAAGAAGCGTGTTTTCAACACCTATTTTTTTAGCGATATAATCAATAGTCCCTCCTGACCCAAAGATGTACAAATAATCAGGATGCATATTCATCTCATCAGCTATATGCTCAGATAGTTCATCTTTGATTTCATCATCAGAAACAGATTTAAAAACAGTTTTACCAACTTGAACATATGTAGGCTCTATAATACCCTTCGCTACTCCAAAAATACGTATATTCCATTCACCTTTACGATATTTTTCTTCATCGAGATCAAGTATTTCTACATCACCAATTGTTAAACGTTTATTCACAAACTCATGTAACATCTTGGCAGAAGCACTTGTGTTAATACCAAAAACCCCTGAATGCATTTTAACACCAGAGGGTATACCAAGAATCGGTGTTTTATCTTTCACTACTTCAAAGATATCCCTAGCTGTACCGTCACCACCGCAGAAAAAAACTAAATCAACATTTTTTTCTAAAAACTTTTTACAAGCTTTTTTTGTGTCATCAGCAGTTGTTTCTTCTCTATTTTTTTTCAAAAAATAAACTACTTCTATGTCTTCAACACCTGCTTTTTTAAGCTCTTCTTCACCCATAATATTGGAGCAAGTGAACCATTTAACATCCTCTTCACGATGCATACTTAGAAATTCTTTAACAGCTTGTTCAGCTTTAAACGGTGCTACTCGTTTAGCACCAAGTTCTTCTGCTTTTTTTACAACACCATCTGTACCTTTAAGACCTACACGGCCACCCATACCAGCTATGGGGTTAACTATGAAACCTATCTTTGAAGTCATATACTGCAAAACCTCTCTATAGGGAAGGCTAACAAAAAACTTGTATTTAAACACATATGAAGAAAAAAAACAAAAAAAAAGTTTAGAGCTGACGTTGACAAAAAGAAAAAAAACCTTGTCAGCTCAAAATTGCGTAAGAAAGATAAATTTTTTTTTTATTTTTTCTTTAGATACGGGAGACCAGTTCTTTTATTAACACCAACAGTGTAACCACTTGGGAGATCACATGGTGTACCACTCTTAGGTTTCCTTTTACTAAAGAAATAAATTGTTTGCATCCTCCCACCTTTAAGTTTTACATCTCGCGTATATAATGTCCAACCATCATGAACATATGCCATTTTAAACTCTACCTCCAAAAGATAGAATGTTTATCTTTACATTTAAGTTTTTCTAAGTTTTTTTCTATGATTCATCAGCTTAAGAGGACTGTTTCACTTTTTTAGTCTCTAATCCCTTTGTCAGTGATGGTGAAAACAGCTTCTCCTTCTGGTAGATGAGGTGAATCAATAAGTCTCGCTATCCGTTTAGGACCTTTACTTTTACGTAGGTATATCCTAAAAGTAGCGGTATGACCTACTATATGTCCACCTATCGGCCGGGTAGGGTCACCGAAGAATGCATCTGGTTTAGCAGCTACTTGGTTAGTTACGCATACTACACCATTGTTAAGGTCACTCCATCTAAGGAGGTCATGCATGTGTTTATTCAATTTCTGCTGTCTATCAGCAAGTGCTCCTCTACCGACGTATTCGGCACGGAAATGAGCTGTGAGTGAATCCACAACAAGTAAACGCGCTGGTATTTCTTTAGAAAGCTCTCTAACTTTGTCTACAAGAAGCATCTGATGACTAGAATTATACGCTCGGGCGACATGGATTTTAGAAAGTGTTTCATCTGGATCTAAATCGTAGGCTTCAGCCATTTGAATTATACGTTCAGGTCTAAACGTGTTCTCCGTATCGATATAAAACGCATGCCCGTTCAACCCTCCTTTTTCTTCTGGTAACTGTACAACTACGCAGAGTTGATGAGCTATCTGTGTTTTACCGGAGCCATATTCACCAAACAACTCTATAATCGCTTGTGATTCAAAACCTCCACCAAGTAGTTCGTCAAATGTTTTTGAACCAGATGTAAGACGACCAATTTTCGCTCTTTTTTCAAGTAATGTTTTACCTGTTTCGAAACCACCTATATCTGCTTGTTTCCTAGCGTTTAATATAATCTTCGAAGCTGTTGATTCACCAATCTCTGCTGCATCAGCTAATTCAGAGGGAGAAGATACAGCTATACTAAGTATATCCACGTATCCGGAATCCCGTAGTTTCTCAGCGGTAGCTGGTCCTACACCAGGTAGTTTGCTAATGTCATCATCATGTATGTTGTTTTCCTCCATATAAAACCCCTATGTTTATACGTAAATCAATAAACATTTATAAAAGTGTGGTATGGTATACTAAAACTATTATATTTAAAATAGGGATATAATGGACGTAATGAACGATAATAACGTGGAATATTACCCATGGGGTGGCGATTTCACAGTATGTTCACCAACAAGTTGCGTTGCAGTAGTACTGTTAAACATTGATTATACTCCATCCTGTGACAAGGTTGCGATATATGGTCATTTGAAAACCGAAAACATTGGAGTTGAAAAAATAGTTGCAAACGTTATATCAAACCCACATATCAGATTTTTAATCATCTGTGGAGATGAAATCAGAGGACATAAATCAGGGGGTTCCCTTGTAGCTTTGAATAAAAACGGTATAGATAAAAACAATAGAATCATAGATGCACCAGGGGCTATACCTTATATTGAAAACTTGAATAGGGAAGCCATTGAACGTTTCCGTTCACAGATAGAGACCATTGATCTTATAGGTATTAAAAATGTTGATAAAATCAATAAAACCATTGATGAGTGTATAGAGAAAAAACCTTCATCCTTCGGGAAACCATATATCGCGGTTAGAGTCACTCCAGAAGCAGTAGCGTCTTTTAAAGATAAAAGAGCGTTACATTCAAAAATCATAATAGATTACATGGGTAAAGTTAAAAAAAGAAAAAGGTAGATGAAAAAAAATGTTTTCTTTCACTAAAGAACAAAAAACCCTGGAGATATCTGGAGTAAAAATCGGTGGACAACCAGGTATGTATCCTACTGTACTCTTCGGTGGTTTATTCTTTAAAGGTGAACCAGATTTTGAAAACGCAAAAAAACATATACAAAACATGCTAAGTTTAAGTAAAAAAACAGGTAACCCTGGTATACCTGATTTTTTCATCCGCAGAGAAGAACACCTTGAAAGCATTATAGATTTCATCGAAGAAAACCTCCCTGCGGGTTATCCTTTTTCTATAGATATCATTGAACCATCATTAAAAATCATTGCCTTAGAAACACTTCATAAACGTAAACTACTACATCGAACGATCTACAACTCAATCCATATCGGAGTCACAGATGAAGAACGTGAGGCTTTACAAAGGTATACCCCTGAGATGGCTATACTTGTAGCTTTCAACCCTAAAGATAAATCATCTGATGGTAAAATAGAAGTACTATCAAATGGTGCAAATCTCCTGGATAAAGGTTTAATAGACATATCTAAGGAAGTAGGGGTTAAAAAAACCCTTGTAGACACTGCAGCACTTGCACCAGGAGAAAACAGTGGTGCATCTATAGCAGCTATACCAGTGGTGAAAGAAGAATATGGTTTACCTACGGGTTGTGCAGTCCATAACGTCGTTGAGAAATCCACATGGCTGAACGAGTTTAAAACAGCACGTAAAACTGTAGATGTTTCTTCTAACATCAACATCCCATTGTATGGTGGTGACTTTGCAATATATGGCCCTATAGAAAACACAGATCTTGTTTTCCCAGTAATAGCATGGGAGGATATACTAGTTTCTGAGTACACTGAAAACTATTTCGGCGTATCACCTGTTGATCACCATCCACGGAGGAAGTTTTTTTAGATGAAAAAAATAGTTAAAACAACTGTTATCGGTTCTTACCCTGTACACATTAACAACATGGAACTTATGAGGAAATATTTTAACCAAACAGAAATCTCCTGGGAGAAATATATTAAAAAAGCAGTAGAAGACATGGTTAATGCAGGTATCGACCTTATCTCAGATGGTCAAACCCGGGACCCTTTTGTAAAGATTTTTTTTAGAAAACTAAAAGGATGTAGAATAAGAGATAGAGCAGAGGTTATAGATAAAGTAGAACATGTTGAGCCTATAACAGTTGAGGATCAAAAATATGTTAAAACACTATTACCAAAGGATAGAGAACTAATTGGGCTTATTACGGGACCATATACGCTTACTAAAACATGCGTTGATCTCTTCTATAACGATGAAAAACAGTTAGCATTTGATTTCGCAGATGCACTACGGAAAGAAGCAAAAATGTTACAAAAACATGTGCATATGATCGGTATAGATGAACCTTTTTTTTCTATTTCAATGCCAGAATACGCACATGAGTTAATAGAAAAAATCATAAAAGGATTATCGTGCCCTATTCGTCTTCATGTATGTGGTGATGTATCTAGTATAATACCCATGCTTTTAGAAATACCTGTAAATGTTTTATCCCATGAATTTAAAGCCTCACCACATTTATTTAAAATATTTAAAGAATATAGTTTTAATCAACAAATATGTCTGGGTTCAGTTCGTTCAGATAAACTCCAGGTTGAATCAGTAAAAGAAATCATAAACCATATCGAAAAAGGAATAGAAACCTTTGATGGTAGAATTAGTCAGATAGCACCAGACTGTGGTTTACGATTGCTACCTAGAGATGTTGCTTTTCAAAAACTTAAAAACCTTGTAAAAGCAAAGGAGAGTATAATGGTATGGTAGATAAAGAAATCCCTCTTATTAAAGCAAAAAAAACACCAGAGAAAGACATAATACTAGATCCTAATGGTTTCTTCGTTATAGAAATCAATAGGGATCAAAAAGAAATACGTGTTGAATATTATTCAAATGTTTACAGGAATGAGAGGATAGTCTCAGGTAAACTAGAAAAGGTTTTCTCAGGAGAGAAGGCAAATGCACTCTGCGACACTATTGCAAAGAATGTCCCAAGTCTTCTACCTGAACACTATATGTACCTCGGTAGAGAACTTCAAAAAGCACAATATGCACTTGAACAAAACAAAAAATATACCCAAGGAGGATGCTAAATCTTTTTAATCACTCCTTTTTTGTTTAAATGAAATTCTACATCATTGTTACTCTGTCTCAACTCAATGTTTTGTATTTCAACCATATCACCTAGTTTAAAACCTTGTATCTCTTTTACTTTTTCACCCCATAACGTCACCATTACACTACCTTCTCTGTTTTCTAGTTTAACATTAGTTACAAAACCAAATTCACCATTGTCTCTAAAAAAAGCACGTGTAGGTTGTATTTCAACTATTCTACCTGTTACAGAACTTTGATGCCTCCATGATTGTTTTTTAACAACATCTTTTGCATCTATGTTTTTTTCATCTTGAGTAGTTAATACCTCAATAGAACCCCAACGACCAACATTTATTTCAACACCATTTAAACCATTTTTTACATAACCATTAACTACCTTAACTCTATCACCCTTATTTATCACATTTTTTTCCACCAGTTCCACGTTTTTATCCCATAAAACCAGCCTACATATACCTGTTTCGTCAGTGATCTCTAAATTCACAACATGACCAATACTACCATTCCGTCGGTTGAAACTTTTTGACTCATTTATACTAGTAATTACTCCAGTAATAGTGCATTCCATCCCAGATGTTAATTCATTGATTTTATATGTGTTACATGTGTTTCTACCGAGTTCATCTACAATCAACCAAGCAGATGTTTCTTCATCAAATAAATCATCGTATTCACTCTGTAGTTTTTTTATCTCTTGTTCAAATTCTTTTTTTGTTTTCAAATCTTTGATTTTCTCATAAAGTTGATCTTTTGTTACACGCATCTAGATCCATGGGGGAATAGGTTACAAATGTTTAAAACTATTTGACAAAAAAATTATATTTTTTTCTTCTTTTTTAGAACTCTGGTAGTTCTCTTAATATTGAAAACAGGTTAGAATGTTTTTCAAAGAAATTCTCCAGTTTTTACTGTAGATATTAGACCTTTTGCGTAATTGTAAAACTGGAACAACTTTCCTCTTCTAACCTCCCCCAATTTGCTATTTTTACTCTGCGAGTACGGTGAAATTCACCAGTCCAC
>Ga0190360_1001624_pt1 | contig 11446 bp, 10 predicted proteins | sample 48721834_MG_FD_161271 | JGI IMG/M metagenome (GOLD analysis project Ga0190360, IMG submission 161271) | Hydrothermal vent microbial mat bacterial communities from Southern Trench, Guaymas Basin, Mexico - 4872-18-3-4_MG | ecosystem: Environmental > Aquatic > Marine > Hydrothermal vents >... | reverse complement strand
AGATGATAAATAATAGCTATAAATCGATCTCTTATCCGTTAAATCGGGATAAATATTAAGCTACGGAGGGGCAAGAGCCCCTGCTGAGGCAATAATATATCGAAACTGAGTTTCTTTTCAGAGCAGCGTTCCCAAACTCCAGCTCAGGAACGAGGAAAAAATTTAACTCTTCAAATGCAACCAATTATAGGGGGGAATTACTCTTATAGCTTTACTGTATAGAGACTGCCTCGTATTTTGATCCTATCAATGATAAATAGAACATTGCTGCTTTGTTTTGATCGACTTTCACAATCTATTATAATATTCTTCCAGAATGTTCTCTTTTACCTTATCTCCTATCTGGCTCGTACTCAAATATTTTGAGTTTTTTCCAGCAATGTCTTGTGTTCTATATCCTTTTTCGAGGGTCCTCTGTATTCCGTTTTCTATTGTTATGGCTGCTTTTTCAATGAGAAATGAATATCTGAACATCAGAGCAACAGATCCAATTGCTGCAAGAGGATTTGCAATATTTTTACCTGCAATGTCGGGAGCCGAACCATGAACAGGCTCGTACAATGCTGAGCACTCTCCAATGCTAGCAGATGGAAGCATTCCTAATGAACCTGTCAGCATGGCTGCTTCATCGCTGAGTATGTCGCCAAACATGTTGCATGTTAGAATCACATCAAATTTGCCAGGATTCCGAACAAGCTGCATTGCACAGTTGTCAACTAACATGTGGTTCAGCTCAACATCAGGGAAAGATTTTGATACTCTGTCTACTACACTACGCCAGAGCCTGGATGAAGCAAGAACATTGGCCTTATCTACGGATGTGATTTTTTTTCTTCTCTTTTGTGCAGTTTCAAAACCAACACGGGCAATTCGTTCTATTTCGTGAGTACGGTAACGCATCGTATCCACAGCTTCTTCTTCATTGTTAATTTCTTTAATATATTTTGGTTTTCCGAAATATATTCCGGCTGTAAGTTCTCGAACCACTATAATATCGATTCCGCTTATAACCTCTCTCTTAAGAGTAGAAGATTCCAGCAGAGGTTCAAACATTTTGACAGGCCTGAGATTTGTAAATAGTCTGAGTTCTTTACGAATTCTCAGGAGTCCTGCTTCGGGTCGAAGATGAATTGGAAGGGAGTCCCATTTGGGACCTCCGACTGCACCAAGAAATACACAGTCTGCTTTGCGGCATAGCTCTATTACTTCATCCTGAATAGGTTTTCCATTAGCATCAATCGATGCACCACCGATGAGTCCCTTACTGATAGTGACATCCACTCCAAAGAGGATTCCCACCTGAGTCAATATCTTTATTACTTCTTCTGTAACTTCAGGTCCTATTCCATCTCCTGGTAGAACAACCACATTTTTTTTCATCTTAAGCCTCATATTATTTTTTTTCTGCGTGCATATTGAAAGAGTCCGCCTGCCGATATTATCTCTTCAGCAGGACCAAGAGGATTGAGAGAGGATTTCCAATTCTTTGAATGATTGGTTACAATACAACTCTTTGTATCGATCTCGATCATATCACCAGTATTGACACGATCAGTGATATCTTTTCGACTCTCATAGGGAATGAGTAATCCTCCATCGACTGCATTTCTATAAAAGATTCTTGCATAGGAAAGCGCGATGATGGCCTCAACCCCGGCTTCAGCAAGTGCTATTGGTGCATGTTCTCTGGAAGAGCCGCATCCGAAGTTCTTTCCAGCAATGATTATTTTGTAGGAGGAACGATCCCCTCCTTCTGATACAAAAGATATGTTGCCGAATGGAAGACCTGCCTTTTCATCAGGAATTCCCGATAGTGCATATCTTCCAAATATTTTTCTTTCTTCTGGATCGTTAACATCATACACGAGATATTGAGCAGGAATGATCTGGTCTGTGTCGATGTCATCTCCAACTACATAGGCGAGTCCTTTGATTATCCTCTTCATGATTCTCCTCTTTATTAAAAAAAGATACCAGGATCTGTAATCTTCCCACTGATCGCAGTTGCTGCTACGGTTAAAGGCGAAGCAAGATAAACAGCCGAATTGGGAGATCCCATCCTTCCAGGGAAATTTCTGTTTGTAGTTGAAATGCAGATATCACCATCACTTAGTCTTCCGAATGTATCGGGTGGGCCTCCGAGACATGCGCCGCAAGAAGGAGGGCCAATTTCCGCTCCTGCATCCAGAAATATTTCTCTGAGAGTCCTTCCGTCGAGTTTCCTGGTGATCAGTTCCTGTTCGACCTCTACTGTTGCAGGTACAACTTTTGTATTTATTTGAACCTTTCTGTCTTTGAGAATATGTGCAGCTGAAACAAGGTCTGTGATTTTACCCCCTGTACAGGAGCCGATATAACACTGGGTTGGGATGACCTCCTCCAAGCTAGAGGCAGGAAGGATGTTGTCTGGCGAGAATGGTCTGGCAACTACTGGTGTGAGTTTACTTAGGTCATAGTAAAGACTCTTTTCGAAACGAGCAGATAAATCGCTTCTGATAATTTGAAAATCACAATTCATTCGACTTCTAATCCATTCTACTGTTTTTGCGTCTGGTTCGATGATACAATTTTTTGCACCTGCTTCAACTGCCATGTTGCAGAGAGTCATCCTTTCATCCATGTTCATGTTTCTGACTGCTTCTCCACAGATTTCCATGGCCATGTATGATGCACCGTCCAATCCAATATCACCAATAATTGTTAATATCAAATCTTTCGCCATCACATGCGGGGACATTTCCCCTTCAACAATTACTCTAATAGTTTTGGGTATTTTCAACCAAAGCTTTCCGGTTCCCATGACAAATCCGGCATCTGTGTTTCCAATGCCAGTGGCAAACAGTCCAAATGCACCTGCCGTACATGTGTGTGAGTCTGTTCCAACAACGATCATACCCGGACGCAGTAGACCGAGCTCTGCAAGGGCAATATGACAGACGCCTCTGTAGCGGTCAGATCCGGCATCAAAGAAGTGCGGCAGGTTTTGCTGTTTTGCGAATGTGCGGAGTACCTCAAGATTTCGTTTAGCATGAGCATCTTCTGTGAATATATAATGATCAGGGAGGATTACGATCCTCTCGCGATCCCATACTGTGGCATTTGTTCCAAATTCATTCTTGAATATACCGATTGTTCCTGGTCCGCATACATCATGCGTCATCAAAAGATCGATATCGACCCACACGATTTCTCCTGCCGCTACATTTTCTCTATTTGCATGTGCTGTGATGATCTTTTCTGTGATTGTCATTCCTCTATCTTTTACCATTTCTATTCCCCGGATTGATTTTGGTTTTTAATTCTTTGGATAAAATCGATCAAATCATCATTATTAATAATCTTTTTCTTGTCTGCCAGATTTGTAAATTCTCTATATACATTGTTTAGTTTTTCTGCAGAGAGATTTATGCCGAGTTCCGCATAGCGTTTGGCAAGTGCATGTCGTCCCGAATGTTTCCCTAGTACGAGTCTGCTGGATGGCACTCCCACAGATTGGGGTGTTATGATTTCATAGGTAGTGTTGTGTTTAAGAATGCCATGCTGGTGAATACCTGCTTCGTGGGCAAATGCGTTTTCACCAACTATGGCTTTGTTTGGCTGAACATCGATTCCTGTTAGATGAGAGAGAAGACGGCTCGTTCTGTAAATTTCTCTGATTTTCACTCCTGTTTTCTTATCATAGATATCTCTTCTTGTGTGAAGAGTCATCACGATTTCCTCCAGTGCAGCATTGCCGGCTCGCTCGCCTATTCCATTTATTGTACACTCAACCTGAGTTGCTCCATTCTCTATTGCAGTTAATGAATTTGATGATGCAAGTCCAAGGTCATTATGGCAATGAATGCTCAACACTGCTTTCCCAATATTGGGAACACTATTGATGATAGACCTTATCAGGTCGCCGAATTCTTTTGGAGTGGCATAGCCAACAGTATCGGGTATGTTTATAACAGTTGCACCACTATCGATAACAGCTTCAATGATCTTGAACAAAAATTCCCGATCTGTACGGACTGCATCTTCTGCAGAAAATTCGACATCACGAGTCAGAGATTTTGCATAACGAACCGATTCTACAGCAGCATTCAATACTTCCGCTTTCTCCATATTCAATTTGTATTTTAGATGAATGTCCGATGTAGCAATGAATGTATGGATACGAGGATTTGATGCATTTCTGAGAGCTTCCCATGCACATTTGATGTCATCATGACGGGCTCTGGCAAGAGCTGCTACAGTGCATTTTTTAATTTCCTTTGAGATCATCTTAACGGCTTCAAAATCTCCTTTAGATGATATGGGAAATCCTGCTTCGATCACGTCTACACAGAGTCGTTCCAGCTGTCTTGCCATTCGGCATTTCTGCTCGACTGTCATGCCGAATCCAGGAGACTGCTCACCGTCTCTGAGAGTTGTGTCGAATATGATGATTTTATCTTTCATGATTTTTTCCTTAAATGTATCTATTTCACCATTTTGATTTTCATTAAAAAATAATTAAAACTATCGGCCAGGGCCTGCCAGCTTGCCTCTAAAATATTTTCTGAAACTCCAATAGTGCACCATCTGAAATCTGCATTTGAAGATTCGATCAGAACCCTTACACGAGCGCATGTGCCATTCTGTGTGTTTAGATCTCTGACCTTATAATCTGAAAGATGCATATCTTTTATTTGAGGGAAGAATTTAATGAGAGCCTTGCGAAGTGCACGATCAAGTGCATTGACAGGGCCATTTCCCTCTGCAGCCGTGTGCTCTACTTCACCATCGACATTTACACGAATCGAGGCTTCTGATCTGGGCAGACCTGTTTCATCCTTTTCTACAAGAACGCGAAATCCTTCGAGAGTAAAGTAGTCTTTCCACTCTCCAACAGCCTTTCTGATAAGAAGTTCAAAAGAGCCCTCTGCAGCTTCAAATTGATACCCTTCGTTTTCCATGAATTTCAGTTTCTTAAGTATTTCTTCCACCTTCTCTTTGTGTCTATCTAAATCGATTCCCAGTTCTCTGGCTTTAAAAATGACATTGCTTCGGCCTGAGAGGTCGGATACGAGTACTCTCTGGCGATTTCCGATCAAAGAGGGATTTATGTGTTCATAGGTTCTGTTGTCTCTCATCACTGCGCTTACATGAATACCACCTTTATGAGCAAAGGCACTCTTCCCAACAAATGGCATATTATCAGGATGCGGTACGTTTGCTATTTCACATACGAAGTGTGATAGTTCTGTAAGACGGGCAATCTTTGACTCGTGCAAGCATGCATATCCTGATTTCAGTTGAAGATTTGGTATTACTGTACACAGATTTGCATTCCCACATCGTTCTCCCCATCCATTTATTGTGCCCTGAACATGGCTGCATCCTTCTTCTACAGCCATGATAGTGTTTGCTACAGCAAGGCCTGAGTCGTTATGAGTATGAATGCCTATTGGGATATCCAATGTTGATTTTACTTTTCGTACTATTTCTCTTAACTCATCGGGCAACATCCCTCCATTTGTATCGCAGAGAACCACTACGTCGGCTCCTGCCTGCTGTGCAACCTGAAGTGTCTTCATCGCATACTTGGGATCATCTCTGTAACCATCGAAGAAGTGTTCTGCATCATAGATGATCTCTTTTCCATGTTTCTTTAAGAATCTAACAGAATCCTCTATCATCGATAGGTTTTCCTTTAGTGTAATTCTCAGGGCATTTTGGACATGGAGAATCCAGGATTTTCCAAAAAGTGATATCACTGGTGTTTCGGCTTCGAGAAGGCAATTTAGATTAGAATCGTTATTGGGATTAAGCCCTGCCCTTCGCGTGCTCCCAAATGCTACTAATTTAGAATTTCTCAATTGTACGTTTTTCATCTTCCTAAAGAATTGAAAGTCTTTTGGATTTGAACCAGGCCATCCACCCTCTATATAGTGAATTCCAAAGTCGTCGAGTCTTTTTGCAATACGAATCTTATCATCTGTAGAAAGAGAGATGTGTTCTCCCTGGGTTCCATCTCTTAGGGTTGTGTCGAAGATTTTTATTGTTCTCCTCAAACACTTTTGTTTTTTTTCTGAAGCCATGTCATTTTCTCCCTTAAATTTCTGCCAATCTGTTCGATTTGTAGTGAGCCGAGCTGCTGCTGCAGTGCATGCATGACTGGCCTCTGAGATCGATTTTCAAGAATCCACTCTTTTGCAAAAGAGCCGTCTTGAATCTCCCTCAAGACCGATTTCATGGTTTTTCTGACTTCCTCTGTTATGATTCGTGGCCCTTTTGTTAAACCACCATATTCGGCAGTATCACTGACTGAATAATACATTCCCTGGATTCCATCTTCATATATCAGATCTACTATGAGTTTGAGTTCGTGGAGACATTCAAAATAGGCAATCTCAGGTTGATATCCTGCTTCCACAAGAGTATCAAATCCTGCTTTTATAAGTTCTGTAATGCCGCCACAAAGTACTGCCTGCTCTCCGAATAGATCTGTTTCGGTCTCTTCTTTGAAAGTCGTCTCTATTATCCCTGCTCTTCCTGCTCCTATTCCACATGCATGGGCAAGGGCGAGTTTCTTTGCACTGCCTGTTGCATCCTTAAAAACTGCGATGAGAGAGGGTACGCCTTCACCTTCAAGATACATCCGTCTCACGAGATGCCCAGGCCCTTTGGGTGCAACCATGTATACATCGATACCGTGCGGAGGAATGATCTGTCTGAAGTGGATATTAAAACCGTGTGAGAAAACGAGTGCCTTGCCTGGTGTGAGATGGGGGAGTATGGCCTCTTCATAGAGTTTTTTCTGGATGTCATCCTGTACAAGGAGTTGAATTATTTCTCCCAGTTTGGCAGCTTTTGAAGCACTGCATGGAGTAAATCCGTGTTCTACAGCAAGGTTCCAGTTTGGTGAGTTCTCAGTTTCCGATACGATCACATCAAATCCGCTGTCGCGCAGATTTTGTGCCTGAGCGTGTCCCTGGCTGCCATATCCTATGATTGCTATTCTCTTTTCTTTGAGAAGATCTGGTTCTGAGTCTGAATCATAATAGATTTTCATGGTTATTTTCCCTTATTTTAATTGTTTTTTCAGATGCTGAATTCAATCTATTTTTTTGTAGGAAATTCACGCTTAAGTGCTACGCTTCCTGTTCGAGCTACTTCTATAAGACCAAATGGATGCACCATTCTCAGTGCAGCATCGATCTTATCTTCCTTTCCTGTTATTTCGATTGTTAGTGACCTGGGACTAATATCAACGATCTTTCCCTGAAAAATGGTTGCAAGATGCATTATCTCGGATCTGGTAGAGTGTGTAGCGCTGACCTTGATAAGAGCAAGTTCTCTTTCAATAAATGGTTCATGTGTTAGATCAACGACTCTGGTAACATCTACCAGTTTATGAAGTTGTTTGGTTATCTGTTCGATTGTTTCATCATCACCGCGAGTTGTGATTGTCATGCGCGTCAGGCCTGGCTGCTCGCCTCTGCCGAAGCTGATGCTTTCTATCTCGAATCCACGTCCGCTGAAAAGCCCTGTAATGCGTGGTATGGCATTGTATCTGTTCTGGAATGAAACGGATAATGTATGCTTCATCTCTGACTCCTGATTTGTTAATTAGTCCAGTCAATAAAAACTTGGATTTATCTCCGGTTTTTCTCAATCATCTCGTTAAGCGGTGCACCAGCAGGAACCATTGGAAATACGTTCTCTTCAGGATGAATTATAAAATCCATAACTACAGGATGATCGTTTACATCAAGACTCTGCCGGAGCGCTTTTTCTACCTCTTCTGGATCTTTTATTCTCATTCCAATTGCGCCATAACTTTCTGCAAGTTTTATAAAATCAGGACTTCCTTCTTTTATGCATGTGTGAGAGTATCGTTTCCCATAGAAGAGATCCTGCCACTGCCGAACCATGCCGAGATAGCCGTTGTTTAATATTATGATCTTAACCGGAATTTTATAGTAAACAGCTGTTGCCAGTTCCTGAATATTCATCTGGAATCCACCATCACCAGTAATGCATACAACCGTTCTGTCAGGCCTGCCTACAGCAGCGCCTATAGAAGCAGGCAGGCCGTATCCCATTGTACCGAGTCCTCCAGAAGAAAGAATGGAACGGGGATTTTTGAATGAATAGTACTGAGCTGCCCACATCTGATTCTGACCAACATCTGTAACGATGATTGCTTCTCTGTTTGTGATTTCTGATAATTTTTTAATGATATACTGCGGCATTATATATTCGGTAGAATCGGGCACAACAAGCGGATGCTCTTTTTTCCAATTTCTGATTTTCTGGAGCCATTTTTCATTATCGACACTTTTGATTAGTTTTTTTAATTCTGGCAGAATGTGTGCTGCATCTCCTACTATTGGTATGTCGACCTTGATATTTTTTGATATAGATGATGGATCGATGTCTATATGAATTTTTTTAGATCTAACAGAGAAATCTTCTATTTTCCCTGTAACTCGATCATCAAAACGTGCACCAACTGCAATTAGAAGATCGCATTGAGAGATTGCCATGTTAGCACACCATGTTCCGTGCATTCCAACCATGCCGAGCGAAAGGTCGTGATCTTCTGGAAAGCTTCCTATTCCCATGAGCGTGGTAGTAACAGGAATCCTTGCAGCAATGGCAAGACTGCGGAGTGAATCTGCAGCATTGCCAATGTTGACACCTCCTCCGGCATAGATAAGAGGCCGTTTCGATTTGTTAATCAGATCTGCTGCCTTTTCGATCTGCTGCTGATGGCCTTCATATACTGGATTGTATCCCGAAATTCTAACAGGCCGGCGTCTTCTAAATATTGTTTTTGCTCTAAGGATGTCCCTAGGCAGATCTATCAAAACAGGCCCAGGCCTACCAGTTGCTGCCAAATAGAATGCCTCTTGTATGGTTTGCTGGAGAAGATCTACATCTCGCACAAGATAGCTGTGTTTTGTTATCGGCCTTGTTATGCCTATGATATCCGCTTCCTGAAATGCATCGTTACCAATCATCACGGTTGGTACCTGTCCTGTAAATACAACGAGTGGAATGGAGTCTGTATATGCTGTTGCAATTCCAGTAACCGTGTTTGTCGCTCCCGGTCCGGAAGTGACAAGAACGACTCCAGGTTTGCCAGTGGCACGTGCATATCCGTCAGCAGCATGAGTTGCTCCCTGTTCATGGCGTACCAATATGTGACGTATCTTGGGCATGTGATATATTACATCATATATGTCGAGCAAAACACCTCCAGGATAACCAAATATGATATCTACACCTTCCTGGATGAGTGCATTCACAACAATCTCGCTGCCGGTCATAATGCGATCTAAATGGTTATTTTTTGTTGAGGTAATTTTCCTTTCTTTCATCTCTTTTACTCCTTATAGGATTATCTTATTTTTTATGTGTTGATCTCATGATTGCTCCCTTGCTTGCAGAATCAACAAGATTGCTATAACGACCGAGCCATCCATGAGTAGGAGTTTTTTTATGAGGTTTCCATACTGCACGCCTGTTTTGGAGTTCATAATCGGAAATGTCTACTTCGAGCCTCCTTTCAGGAATATTGATTATGATTCTATCACCATCTCTCAGAAGAGCAATCGGGCCGCCAACTGCTGCTTCTGGTGATACATGACCAATGCATGCTCCACGTGTTCCTCCTGAGAAACGGCCGTCTGTTATCAGTGCAACAGATTCGCCAAGGTTCATACCGATGAGGTTAGCAGTTGGCGCAAGCATCTCCTGCATTCCTGGTCCGCCCTTAGGGCCTTCATATCTTATTACTACAACATCTCCAGGTCTTATTTTTCCTCCGATGATTGCTCGTGATGCATCTTCCTGAGAATTAAAGATTACTGCAGGACCTTCATGAACCATCATTTTAGGATTTATTGCACCAGTCTTTACAACAGCACCCTGAGGTGCAAGGTTACCAAAAAGAACCATGAGGCCACCTGTTTTGCTGTAGGGTCTTTCGAAAGACCGAATAACATTGTAATCTACTATTCTTGCATTCTGGATATTATCTCCAAGTGTTTTCAGTGTAACAGTAGTACAATCTTTATTTATGAGTCCCTCTTTTTTGGTCAATTCTTTGAGAATTGCCGGTACTCCTCCTGCCTGATCAAGATCTTCCATGCAAAATTGAGAAGCAGGGGAGATGCTGCAGAGATAGGGTGTTTTATCTGCGATTTTATTTATTCGTTCGAGTGGATATTCAATGCCTGCCTCATGTGCAATGGCGAGATTGTGTAGAACAGTATTTGTCGAACCTCCCATTGCAACATCAAGCGAAAATGCGTTGTCCAGGGCTTTAATTGTTACAATGTCGCGTGGCCTGACATCCCTGTCAACCAGCGAGATGATTTGTCTTGCGGCCTGGCGGAGGAGAAGTTCTCTTTTTCTTGAAAGTGCAAGAGCAGTACCATTCCCAGGCAGGGCAAGTCCAAGTGCTTCAAGAATGCAGTTCATAGAATTTGCTGTAAAGAGACCTGCACATGAACCGCATCCTGGACATGCATTATCTTCGAGCTCTTTAAGCTCAGACTCATCTATAAAATGTGATTTTAATTGTCCAACACCCTCGAATACAGAGATAAGATTTATCTTTTTCCTGTCGTGTGTCTCTCCTGCCCTCATCGGACCTCCACTTACAAAGATGGCTGGGATGTTTACTCGAAGTGCACCCATGATCATCCCTGGTACAATCTTATCACAATTTGGAATACAGACGAGTCCATCGAACGCATGAGCCATGACCATCGACTCCACTGAATCTGCAATCAGCTCGCGGCTTGGCAGAGAGTATTTCATCCCCGTATGACCCATGGCGATTCCGTCACATATTCCTATTGTATTCCATTCAAATGGAATACCTCCTGCCTTGAAGATTTCTTCTTTTATGATTCTGCCATATTCCTGCAGATGGTTATGGCCTGGAATTATATCGTTATAGGAATTGCACACTCCGATGAATGGTTTATCGAAGTCAGAATCTTTTAGACCACAGGCCTTAAGAAGGCTTCTCTGGGGTGCCTTCTCTATTCCCTTTTTGACCAGGTTGCTTCTCATTTGAACCTCAAATTTTTGGTACCTGGTTCAGAGGTCAAACCTACGGGAAAAGAGAAAATTTAAATCGGGATTGTTAAGATGAGTTATGTGGTTGTAGGAATGATCTCTGAACCTGTTTTATTAGCCTATTATTAGCTCAGAGATAATTCCTACAGTAATTAGTAGGCGTATTATTATAATTATAGAAATAATAATTAATAATATATTGAGAATAGAATATCCATCCACATGGTGATGCTTTAATTTATCATCATGAGAAATGCTTGAATATGTGGACGGTATAAAGTTCATAGGATTTTATAATTTTCTACCTTAAAATATAGAATAAAATATAATAAAATTAATTCTACTTGTCAAGTGAAATATCAAATGGAATTGGAATGACACT
>Ga0190360_1001623_pt1 | contig 11449 bp, 12 predicted proteins | sample 48721834_MG_FD_161271 | JGI IMG/M metagenome (GOLD analysis project Ga0190360, IMG submission 161271) | Hydrothermal vent microbial mat bacterial communities from Southern Trench, Guaymas Basin, Mexico - 4872-18-3-4_MG | ecosystem: Environmental > Aquatic > Marine > Hydrothermal vents >... | reverse complement strand
GGGCCCCAGGGGGGATAGAATACCAGCATTATCATTCTCCCCGGGGGGCGGGGCCCCGGGGTTGGGGGGATTTAAGAAGAAAAACTGGGAGCTATCTGTAAACCCTGGATCTCTTGTCTATTTTGATCACCAGAATTACCTTTTTCTCTTCAAGGACTTCATACAGTATCCTGTAAGGGCCTACTCTAACTCTGAACAGGCTCTCCTTTCTCCCTGCAATCTTCTTCACATCCTTCATATAAGGCTCTCTGGATAACATCTCCAGTTTACCAATTATCCGTGTTCTGTACCCCTTCTCCAACCTCCTGAGAAAACTGTACGCATTGCTGCTGAGGTGCACCTCGTAATTCACAGAAGATCCCTCTTTACATCATCCAGACGCACGCTCTTTCCCTCTTCATACTCCTTCTCCGCTCTGAGAACAAGGGCCTCCTCCTCTTCCGTCAGTATGCTGTCTACGTCCAGCATATGCTCCTTTATGTATTCCAGATATTTTCTGATCTCCTTCAGTTCCTTCATTATCAGCTTGATGTCGTCTTCTGTTCTTGCCATGACACCACCTGAGGTTTTGTTATCCTATTCCAGTAACTACTTAATAAAACTTTTGTGAAAAGTTGTTAACCTCCCCCCTCAGGGGGAATTCACATAGAAGAAGTGAAGTGCCCCCCGGGTGGGGTAGATACCCACCTTCTACCCCCACCTTGGGCCCCTGCGCTGGCCTGAACCCCTCCCCCTTCAGGCCTGCTCGGGGCTGTTAACATTGAAAGAAGTGAAGAACACCCCCCAACGAACAGATGGCCCTGTTCCGGAACAATCAACACACCTAAATCTAGAATGGGGAGGGGTTCAACCTCCATCCAGCAGGAATCTCCACAGCGGCAGGAACTCCACATCCCCCCCTCCCTCACGCTCCCTTGTTATTACAACCTTCCTCTCGCTGAGCCTCCTTATTCTGTTCAGATCTTTCTCGTCTATATCATCCCTGTACTTTGACTCATACGCCGTCTCTGCCACCATAAAGTCAACCTCCCTTCCAGCCTCATAATAATATCTGACTGGGCCCCTCTCCCTCAACTTTAAATAGACCGCGTTCTCCACCTGTGCTCCAAGGTTGACCCTGTCCGTTAGGACTGCAAAGAATCCCGTGTCACCGAGGTAGAACTTCCTGGGGGATACCAGCCTTTCAGACACCTTGCCATGACGCTCAACCACATGAAGTAAGGAGGTCAGTTGAAAGAGATGAAGAATCTTCCGAACCTCATCCTTATGGATACCCAGAACCCTTGAGATCTTCCTGTAACTCAGCGGTGTCCCAACACTTCTGGCCACAAGAGCGAGGATGTCCATAAGGTTCTCAAAGCTCCTTATACCATATCTTCCAGCAATGTCCCTGTACACAATAGAGTCAAGAAGAGACTGAAGATAGTTAACGTCGCCCGTTTTAACGTATTCGGGCATCCCACCCATCTTAACGTACTCCTCAGCCAGTTTCGGATATAGATGGGCATCCTCTGGCCCGATCTCACCCATCCTGAACATCACAAACTCCCTGAAGTCAAGAGGGTTTACCCTAACAACCCGCTGCCTCCCCGTAAGATATGGGCTCCGCATGAGTATCTCAAGGGATCCTGATCCAGAGGCGTATACCTTGACGTTTCCCATATCGTATAGATTCTTCAGCTGAAGGTCATAGTCCTCTTTGAAGTGTACCTCATCTAAAAAGAGATAAACAAATTCCCTGTGCTTGATCTTTTGAACCTTCCGATACTCCTCCACAACATCCAGTATGGTGTAATCCCTCAGTGCCATGTTGTCCAGGGAGATGTAGAATACCCTTCTGGGCTCAACCCCCTGAAGGAGGCGTGAGATGAGCTGGTAGAGGATGGTGGTCTTTCCAACCCTTCTGAGCCCAGTTATAAGAACCACATCTGGAAGTTCTTTCATCTCCCACAGCAGTGAGAGGTACCTCTCCCTCAATATCCCAGGTGCCCTGAATTCCCCGGACCACCACGGGTTGTATCTGTAAAGGAGCTCTTCCATGTTCATGGATAGATTCGCTGATATTTAAATGTGTCCCACTACGATGTGCCACTCATCCACAGATGTGTCCGCCCTAGAAGGGACATCACCCCACGGGCTCTCCCCTTTGCGTGTTGCATTTGTGCCTCTGAGAGACTACCCTACGCCCCCCTCTGGCTTCCCCCTTCAGACCTGCTCGGGGCGTCCTCCTTGGGGGTTTGGATGAGTCACCCCGTGGGCAGGGCCCCGGGGTGGTTTTTAGATACCAGGTGTTTTCTTTCTTCCCCGGGGACCGGGGGCCCCGGGTGGGGATAGAATACCAGCATTATCATTCTCCCCGGGGGGCGGGGGTAGACACCCACCTTCTACCCCCACCTTACGCCCCTCCGCTGGCCCGGACCCGTCCCCCTCCGGGCCTGCTCGGGGCGTCCTCCCCAGGGGAGGGATTGGGATTTGCGCCACTCTTCCTCCCCCGAGGGCTTTTTAAATGGTTTCCTCCCCCACCCGGGGGGATGAAACAAAACTGAGGAGGAAGATAAGAAGTATTCAAAGATGGTCGCTTTCCTTCAGATATTGGACAGCCTGCTCATAGAACCTCCTTCCGCTTTCCAGAATCTCCTCCGCTTCCTCTTTTGTGATCAGAAAGGTATAGCCGTAATCACCCAGCTGTCTCTTTTCAAAGGCCCTGTTTAGCTCCCTCCCCAATTCCTTCGGAAATATCCCCGTTTTGATGAAGTGCTCCCCGAAAGCCGAGATAATGCCTTTGTGTGAGGAAAAGGTAAGGTCACAGGTCAGCATCAGGGCCTCCGCGGAGTAGAACATAGCGTAGTATACCCTTGAAACAGTGGACTCATAATCCCCCTCCTTTAGAAGGAGCTCTGCGCTTCTCAGATACCTCTCAGCTCTCTTAAGTAGCCATTCAACTTCCTTCACACCCTCACTCCCTCTCTGCGCACCGCTTTAAGTAGCGGACTGTTGATTTCTTTGTACTCCCTCTCAGATATCGGGTAGACCGAGAGCAGCACACCATATCTGAGGTTTACCTCGGTCACCACATCTATTATTCTATCTATCTCTCTCCCCGGAACCACCTCCCCCTCCAGAACAATCAGAAGGTCTATATCAGACCCTTCTGTAGCCTCCCCCCGGGCGTATGATCCGTAAAGTATAACCTCCTTTAACCGTGGTCCGTATATCTTCGCCAACCTCCTCTTGAATTCATTGAGAACCTTCTCCGTCTCCGCATCCACAGACACTCGGCTCATATAGAAACTATACATGGGTTGGCAATAAAAAGCTTTTTCCTCCTCCGTTGATGACCTCACTCCTCAAAGAGAGAATTTACATGGAGAAGTGAAGTGGCCCCAGGGGCCCCGGGGGTAGATACCCACCTTTCACCCCCACCATACGCCCCTCCGCCGGCCTGAACCCTTCCCCCTTCAGGCCTGCTCGGGGCGTCCTCCCCGGGGTTTTCTTCTTCCCCGGGGGGTGGGTCCTCAAAGCTGTCTCAGTTCTCTCTCTATATCCTTCAGGTCATAACAAATAGCACCCTCAGATTTTGATGAGAAGGATTTTGCGAATATGGCGTACTCCATCCTTCCACTCCACTTGATCCTCTCCGCCTTCTTTCGTAGCTTCTCCAGAGCGGAGTTCGCATCCACGCCATCACTCCACTTGCACTCCGCCACAAGGAGTGCATCCTCTGCAACCCCCACAATATCTATCTCCTCCCCCTTGTGCCACCATCTGGTGAAACTCCCGTATTTACGGAATGGGGAGAGGCTCCCCGTTCTCATAAGATGGAAGATCAGCTTCTCAAATTTGTATCCGAAATAGGTGCTCTTCTCCCTTCTGAATATTGAGAGAACCTTCTCCACATTCCCCATCTCAAGATCAGCGCGGTTGAAGTAGACAAATCTGAACCAGAAATCCACAAACGGGTCAGATATCTCGTACACCCCGCCCCTCTTCTTTCCGAAGGGGAGCACGTGCTCCACGAAACCGGTCTCCCGGAGGGTGTCCAGGTATTTTGTTATGTTGCTCTTGTCCATGCCAGTTGCGGAACAGAGCTTTCCCACGGTCCTGTAGCCCTGAGAGATGTACTTTAGGATCAGGCGGTATATCCTGGATTCCCTGAACTCCTGGCGCAGCAGAATGAGAGGCTCGTCGTAGAGGTTCATACCCTTTGTGAGGATGACCTCCCTGATGTTCTCCTCAAGGGACCTGCTCTGATCGTAAAAGTTTAGGTAGTAGGGTATGCTGCCGAAGACGTAGTAGACCTCAGCGGAAAGTCTGATATCGCCGAAAATCTCGTATATTGTTCTGAAGTGGAACGGCTGAAGCTTCCAGACGTTCACATTCCTGCCGTAAAGAGGGCTTCTGTACCCCAGCACATCGTTCTCCATCATTGATAGGGAGGAGCCAGAGAGAATGAGCATTACATTTGTTTTTGAGAGGTTCTCATCCACAACCTTCTGAAATGTAGAGAGGAGGCCCCTGTTTATCTCCAGAAGGTATGGGAACTCATCCAGTGCAAGCACAAACCTCTCTCCCCCGAAATCCGCATATTTAAAGAGGTCGCTTAAGCTCTCCACCTCAATCTTTTCATAGTACTCCCTTCCCAGGGTCCTTGCAAAGCACTCCTTGAAATATCGTATGTTCTCCCTTAAACTCTCGTTGGTCAGAAGGATGTAGCAACCCCTCTTGTTCTCCATAAACTTCTTGATGAGTTCGGTCTTTCCAACACGTCTTCTGCCGTATATAACCACAAGTTTGAACCCCTCTTCACTGTGGATCTTCTCAAGGAAACGGAGTTCTTCTTCCCTGTTCAGGAACTGTGGTATCATAATTAGTATAATCTCTTTACCATACTTAAATGTGTCGGGTAAAAGGTGATATATGCACATCCAGAAGTTTATCAGGAGGTGAGGGAATATTGGTTGTCTATCACCCCGGGGGTGGGTGGAGGTTTTTGATGCTCTTCCCCGGGGTTTCTGTCTCCCCAGGGGCCATACAGAAGCATCTTGAGGTCCCCTAGAGGAATTGGCCTGAGAAGATTCAACCGTGTTGCAGTATGTTCCATTCTGTCAAGGTTAAACATTCGGGGGTATACTCACCCAAATGAGCAAATACTCTGCAGAATGCTCAGTTGACTGAGCAAATATTAATAAGGTTTGAGGCCATATGTTCCCTTATGACCTCCAGAGATGTGCTCCTGGACGCCATCTCCTACTGGGATGACCTGATATCTCAAGAAAAGGTTATCCACAGGAATCTAACCGAAAAGATTGAAAAAACACTGGATATGGAAGAGATAACGGTGGTCACAGGGGTGCGAAGGGCTGGAAAGACCTACATTCTTTACGAACTTTGCAGAAGGCATGGGGGCCTGTACATAAATTTTGAGGACGAGCGTCTTTATGATTTTGACATTGAGGATTTTGAGAAGATCACAAGCATAGCAGAGGAGAAGAAGACTAAAATAATCTACATGGACGAGGTCCAGGAGGTCAGGGGTTGGGAGAGGTTCGCACACAGGGCACATAAAAAATACAAAATATTCGTGACGGGCTCAAATTCCAGGCTTATGCGCTCGGAGTACTCCACCGCACTGGTGGGAAGAACGATAACCTTCAGGGTATCTCCACTCCTCTATCCAGAGTTTCTGAGGTTCAGAAAATTAAAGGTGGAGAGGAGCAGTTTTGAAGAATACTTAAGACACGGAGGCTTTCCAAGGGTGGTGCTTACCGGAAACACAGATCTAATAAAGGACTACTTTGACAGAATAATATACCGGGACATAGTGGGAAGAGAGAGGGTGAAATATCCTGAGGCTCTGAGAACAATGGCAGTATACCTCCTCTCCAATGCGGGAAAAGAGTTTTCATACAGATCCCTGAAGGAGATAACGGGGATAAAGCATGAAGTCACCGTGAAAAAGTATCTATCCCACCTCGAAAATGCTTTTCTGCTTGACACCGTGCGAAAGTATTCTCCATCTCTTAAAATTCAGGAGAGCTATGTGAAGAAGGTCTACGCCTCCGATACTGGGTTCCTGAACCTGGGAAGGAGAGCCAGCAAGGATCTGGGGAGAATCCTGGAAAATGCTGTATACCTTCACCTGAGAGATAGATACGATGTTTTCTTTGGCAAGAACAGAAGAGAGGTTGATTTTCTGCTGTGCGAGAACCTGAAACCTCTTAAAATCGTAAATGTCACATATGAAGTAAATGATAGAATAACGCTGAAGAGAGAGATAACGGGGCTCAAACATTTTATGAACGAATACGGGGTACCGGGGGAGTTTGTGAGCATGTATCCCTTCAAAGCAGACAACATCCCGGTCCGGCTCGCTCATAGGTTCTGTGCAGAGTTAAATTGAAAAAGTGTGTCTCCCGGGTTCAGGTCATTTTTTAGAAAGTTTTTGTGGTCTTATCCCCGGGGGGGTAGGGGGAAGTAGAAAAAGAGCCGCAGGGGTTTTTAAGTGTCTTCCTCCATGGCTGAAGCCCCGGAGGTTTTTCTTTCTCCCCGGGGACCGGGGGCCCCGGGTGGGAGAATCTATTGGCTGGGCCCCGGGTGAAATGAAATTGTGGGGGATTTTCTAATGACCCCGGAGGTAGATACCCACCTTCTACCCCCACCATACGCCCCTCCGCTGGCCCGGACCCATCCCCCTCCGGGCCTGCTCGGGGCTTTACCACGGGGGGTGGGAACCCCGGGGGCGGGGTGGAATCGGAAGGGGTGATATGTAAAGTCTGGGTTTGGGTCGGGGGCCCCGGGGAACGTAATTGTACAAACAATTGATACATGTCTCAGATATAAGTGCAGAGAACCGATTAACAGGTAAAACATGGGTTGTGAAATACATTTGACAAAGAATATCCACGTTTGAAGATTTTTGGGTTACTCTAATGATTCGAGTATTTCAAATATTCTGCGGGCGTATTTCAGTGAAAGGTGAAGCTCTCTCTCTATATTGTTATACTCATCTTCATAATCCGCTCTTTTTCTATATCTTCTTAATCTGTTTAAATCCACCCCCACCTTACGCCACATTTTGTCTCTCCCCTTTATCCATCTCTGAATAATTACTTCATGACTGCTACCGGAGGTTAACTCCTCTGGAATCAACTCCCCCGCTCTCAGGAGATAATTCCGGCTGTAGCACAGCACGGAGTAGTAGGCCCTGCTGATGGCACTTCTGCACAACGCTTCTCTGCTGGGTTCCCTGCTGCCAAAACCTGTGATGTATTCGGCGAGCGTCAGATATTCCATCCAATTGAAAGAGTTCAGTCCTTCCCCGTTATCAGAAGGCATACCCTTCCTCCAACTTTTTCTACCTGATCCATCCACCACTCCTCATCCAGTCTGTCAAGCCTACTTATTGCTTCCTCAACAGGCAGAGAGGTCCTGATCCAGACCGTTATCTCCGGCGGAGAGGGACCCTCCGGGTCATGGAAGACCTCAGCTTCAAGAATGGCTCCCTCTGAAAAATATTCCTTCACCTTATCGGGCAGACGAGCTAATACCTCCCTCACACCTGGATCCTCCATCATTATTTTTCTTATCTCTTCCCGCCCGCTTCTCACCTCGTAGGCCTCCAGAACCGCATCCAGATAATCATGGGCAAATGATGTAAACTCCGATGATAGAACCTTAAAGGATAGATTTATCAATTCCTTCCAGATGGTCTCCTGTGGGATATCGCCGAGGAAATAATAGGATTCTGTTACGGTTCTAGCGGTGGTTTTGTAGATCCTACCAATAGCGTCAAATATTTTCAATCTCTCCAGAATCTCTCCTCTCAGATCATCCTTTGGGAATCGTGCATCCGGGGGACTGTATTCCTCCCAGCCGCCTGTCTCCAGCATCTGCTCACACCTCAGTTATCCTTTTAACTATCCTCCCTGAATGCTCAAAAAGTTCAGTGTAGTTGCTGATTCTCATTATTACATCTCTCTTTGTAATCTCCTTCAGTTCGTGGTGGTAATTGAATCTGGCAACAAACTTCTCCTTCTGTTGTGGTTCAATATATAATCTCAGTGTATAGCCGGGGCCCTCTGCAAGTATAATCCCACCATACCTTAGTTTATGTCCAGGAATAACCTCGTTAAAATCAACTTTATTGTCAATCGTCAGGTTAACCGGAAGGGCTTTATTTATCTCCCATGCGAAGTTTAATCCTAAGGCGACGTATTGTGACCGGTCCTGATCTTCCACATATTTTTTCACCAAGCTTGTTATGGCTTGGAGGACCTTATCGCCTTTGGAGATCGCCTGGAGACGTTCATCGTCAACGATTACCAGGAGATTTGAAGACTCAAAGAAGGATACCTTGTTGCTGCTAATGTAATTTATTGGTTCCTCCTCAAAACCACACTCCTTTTTAACCCATTGAGGAGTGAGGATGGTCGGGTCAAGGTTCTTTCCGAGGAGAACAATACTGCCGTCGATCAGTCGTACCGTCATGCAAACACACCTTTGTTTTATATGGTTATACGCTATAAAGATTTTGTTTTAAGTCTGACAGGAAGATTACAGTATGTGTCTCGGTGTAAACAATTCAGTTTCCGGGGACTTATGGGGCGGGGCCCCTTCTGTGGGAGGGTGGGGCCCGGGGGAGTTTGATTATCTCCCCCCGGGGGTTTGGATGAGTCACCCCGGGGGCAGGGCCCTGGGGGGTGGGACAGAAGTAAGGGAGGGGCCTTTATAAATGGTGCCCTCCCTTCGGGAGAGAAGGGAAAAGGGGTAGAGGGGTTAAATAACTGTCATTCCACGGGAAAATGCCGAGATACACTGCTCACCTTAGGGGAAAGTGCGGAAAAGTTTTTTAAAAATGTTCTCAACATATTGGTTAATCGGGGGGAAGATACCAACAGGAAAGAAGAAGGTGCGGATACGTGCAGACATGCTCATCATTAATGAGATAGAGGATGTTACGATTATGAAACAGGAGAGGTGAGTATAGGATAATTACTTTTGAGGCTCTTTCTGGATCTCCGGAGTGATGGGTGGAATAACAATCTTCTGATGATGTTTTATAAATGCTCTTCCGAATTGATTTTCAATTATTTTTACAGCAGGAGTACCGTCAAAAGTATGGGTGGTAGCGTGAAACACAGATAGCACCAGATCCTGCAGGTCGTCATCATCTTCTAAATTTTCAATCTTCAGCCCCATCTCCTTGGCCTGCTCCCGATGAATATGCCTGCCGTGACTCTTGAAAAGGGAGTGATCTGCCAGAGTGTTCGCAACTCTTTCGGATTTTTCTTCCGCTCTTCGGTCCCCGGAAAACATGTATCTAATTAACCAGTCAAGAACAAGCTCCTTGGAGAGCTCTATCGCATGCTCGCATTCAACGATGAGGGCTGGTCCATACTGCTCCACTATCGGAAGCCAGACTCCCAGATTCCTTGAGTCCTCCTTGCACTCCTCTTTTGCTCTTTCAAACTGTTCTATAATAGCCTGAGCCGGTATTGCTCGGGGACCCAGACGAGTGTGTACAATTACTTGCGGGTCTATGGGGCTTATAAAGGAGTGGTTTCCCATCACGATTACGTCTGCAGCGCACGCAAGCATGGTAGCCGCTGACATGGCGCCATACGGGATTATAGCCCTGATATGCCTGAATTTCTTTCGGAGATATCTCACCAGTGCCTCTGTGGCCTCAGCTGAGCCCCCCGGGCTGTGAATTATTAAATCAAGTTCTGAGCTTGAGAGCCCAGAAATTACCTCCATAAAGCCCTGAATATCCTCATCCGTGATGCTTATTATCTCAGGAGGCACCTCTGCAGGTTGAGTCCACTTAGACGCGTACAAGATGGTGTCCCTGCCAGTATATTCGGAGAGTTTTTTCAAATATTTTCTTCTAATTGGATCAAAAGGAAGCCCTCCCCCGATCTCATGGAACTCTTTCAATTCCTTGAGTATCTCTCCCCAGGTCGGCATAAAAAACCTCACAGTGATGAGCTGTCTGTGGTGGAGAAGGTGTATCTCACACCAGTCTCTTTAAGGTAGAGGGAAGCTATCTGCATATACCTCTGGTACTCCTCATAAACCGCCATAAGATCCTCTATTCCAGCCGATTCAGCCAACCTCTTCAGCTCCTCAATCTCTTCTCTTTTTTTCGCCTCTTCTTCTCTCCGATCCTTCATTGCTCATCACCCCTTCACCCTATCCATGCCATATCATGCTTACCTCCACCCCCCCAGAGGATGCCTATACCTGCAAAAAGATTTTCGTTATAAAAACATTTGTGCGAATAGATGAAAAAAGTGGACAACATCAGAATACCTTCGCAGAAGGTATTCTCTTTCTGCTTTTGAGAGGGCTATTATTAGCAGAAGAAAGTTGTATTGGCCATAGTGGCTTCTTTAGTGTGGCAGTGGAGAGGGCAGGCACCATTTATAAAACAGGCGGGGCCCTATGCGGTAGGCCCCGTTAATGCAACAGATATCATGAACATAAAATTGAAAAAGTGGCAACATGGGAGAAACACATAAACTCCTACTTTCTCATGATTCTGGAAACGTTCAGTGAATAGCAGTTTCCGGCCTGCTGCAGACCTTGATAACCCTACTCTGCTGTGAACGTGACCACACCTTCTCCTGATTTCCCCTTTCTCCGTATGGCAAAGAGCACAATAAGAACAATTACCACAATGACTACCCCAAGAGCAGACAAAAGGTGCAAGCTACTCACCCCTCCCGACGCAGAGGTACCCGCCGTAGTAGGTACACTCTGCGGTGTTGCACTCACCTCTTCCGATAGCTCCCCCTCCCCCAACCCGTTCACCGCACTCACCCGGTAATAATACGTCCGGCCATTCGTAACTCCCGTATCATTGTATGTGAGAACGTTCCCTACTGCGATGAGAAGAGTTTCATTACCTGGACTTGTACCACGATAGATCCTATATTCTGTAATCGGGGAGCCGCCATCATCTGCGGGAGCCTCCCATGTGAGAACCACATATCCATCTCCCGCTCTCGCTACCAAATTCCGAGGCGCAGATGGAACGGTCTGCGGTATTTCAACGGTCTGCGGGAGAGCACTGACCTCCTCCGATAACTCTCCCTCCCCCACCCCATTCATCGCACTCACTCGGTAATAGTACCTCTGGCCATTAGTAAGCCTCGTATTGTTGTAATATGTAGTCTCACTCCCTACCATGGTGAGAAAAGTCTCATTACCCGGACTTGTACCCCGGTATATCTTATATCCAACGATTGGTAAACCTCCGTTATCATCAGGAGCTTCCCACGTCAGATTCACATATCCATCCCCCGCTCTCGCCACCAAGTTCTGCGGCGCAGAGGGTACACCCAGTGGTGTCGCATTCACCTCCACCGACAACTCTCCCTCCCCCACATCATTCACCGCACTCACCCGGTAATAATACGTCCGGCCGTTCGTAACCCCTGTATCGTTG
>Ga0190360_1001621_pt1 | contig 11452 bp, 16 predicted proteins | sample 48721834_MG_FD_161271 | JGI IMG/M metagenome (GOLD analysis project Ga0190360, IMG submission 161271) | Hydrothermal vent microbial mat bacterial communities from Southern Trench, Guaymas Basin, Mexico - 4872-18-3-4_MG | ecosystem: Environmental > Aquatic > Marine > Hydrothermal vents >... | reverse complement strand
CATAGCAATTTTGTTAATTTTGTTGTCTATGAATGGTAAAATAGAACTGAAATGAAAAAGAAAAAAATTTTATTATTTGTTGTTCTGTTTTTCCTTTTAGGAAACATGCCCGCACCCTTCAGTTTCGGTTCATTCTCCACTTTGCCTGTGCCGGTCTCTAAAGTTCCATTGAAAATCGAGAGTGAGGAGATTACACTCAAACTCTCATCACAGGAAGTGAAAGGAAGCGCAGTTTATAATATTTTAAATCCCCATGAAGAGATAGAAGTGGGATTTGTCTTTCCACTTCTTGGTGAAGGAATGTATTATTCAGAGAAAGATTTTCAAGTCTATTTTAATAATAGACCCATAGATTCAGAATTAATAACACTATCACAGTTGAGTAAGCTTCTGGGAGACAAATTTACTAAACTTAAAGATACAGTCTTTTCTGAAGATAGAGTTTTTATTGATCCATTGAAGGATACTCCTTATAAACCGACGTATTTAGATTCCTTTAGCCTGCCAGAAGAGAATTATACCCAGAGGAAGTATACCATTACTATTATATAGTTAATGTTAAAAATTACTATGACGAGTTTAAAAATGTAACTATAAATATAATTTATCCAGAAAGTTATGTGGTTTCCACCATACCGGAGGGTGATGAAAAAAAGATAGACAGTTTAAAGAAAATAACCATACTTATGAAGAATCCAGATAAAAACCTTTCCATCTCTTATATGGAAAATAGACCTTCTTCGGTAAGCGTATATTTATACAGAAAATTTCCTGCTCTATACAGCCCTTATCTCTGGTTCCTTGTGTTTGGCTTGCTAATTTTTGCTGGAATTATTGCTATTGTATCTTTTGTTGTGATTAAAATTATTAAAAGAAGAAAAATCAAAAAATAAAAGCCCCCTCAAGGAGGTGTAGAAACAGGGGGCTTTTATGGGATTCTGGTTTATATCTTTTTAAAAATTAATGATGTATTTACCCCACCAAAACCAAATGAGTTGGACAGAGCGTATCTTACTTTCTGGTTTCTTCCAATATTTGGAACATAGTCAAGGTCGCAATCTGGGTCCTTCTCCTCATAATTTATTGTTGGGTGTATGAAGTCCTCCTTAATTATAAGGAGGGTAGCAACTGCCTCTACTGCTCCTGCTGCTCCAAGAAGATGTCCCACCATAGATTTTGTTGAAGATACAGGGATACTGTAAGCTCTATCACCAAAAACGGCCTTTATTGCCTCTGTCTCAATCTTGTCGTTAAGGGAAGTTGATGTTCCATGAGCATTTATGTAATCCACCTCATCTATTGGAACATTTCCCTTTTTAAGAGCAAACTCCATCACCTTTTTCCTTGCATCTCCATTTGGTTCTGGTGCAGTTACATGATAGGCATCATCTGTTTGAGCAAAAGAAACAACCTCTCCATATATTCTTGCTCCTCTCTTTTTAGCATGTTCATACTCCTCAAGAACTAAAACTCCTGCACCTTCACCCATCACAAATCCATCCCTATTTTTGTCAAATGGACGAGAAGCCTTTTCAGGTTCGTCGTTTCTTGTAGATAATGCTCTCGCTGCAGCAAAACCTGCAACTCCTATTGGAGTTATGGCAGCTTCACTTCCTCCAGCAAAGATAACATCTGCATCCCCCCTCTTTATTACTTCCATTGCTTCACCTATTGCAGTTCCTCCAGATGCACATGCAGTAACAGGACATGACGCATATCCCTTAAGACCAAGTTTCATTGATACCCATGCAGTTGCCATGTTTGGTATCATCTTCGCAGTTAAAAATGGCGATACGCGGGAAGGTCCCTTTTCCACCATTTTTCTTATTTCTTCCTCAAGAGTTATAATTCCACCTATACCAGAGGCTATAACTGTTCCAATTCTATAAGGGTCTTCTCTATTTATATCAAGACCTGAATCTTTATAGGCAAGTAGACTTGCTGCAATGGCAAATTGAGCAAACCTGTCAATTCTTCTAACCTCTGTAACTTTGAACTCTGGCGCAAACTTTCTCAAATCAAAATCTTTTACCTCTCCTGCAATTTGGGATGCTATACCAGAAGGGTCAAAAGCTTGAATTCTTCCTACCCCTGAAACTCCATTAAAGAGATTCTCTTTATAATCTTTAAGTGTCATTCCGATGGGACTGATAATCCCCATTCCGGTAACAACAACTTTTCTATCCATTTATTTCACCTTTTCTAATATATACTCAATGGCAGATTTCACAGTTGTGAGCTTTCCAATGTCTTCATCAGGGACACTTATATCGAACTCTTCCTCTATACCAGCCACTACATCCATTATTCCAAGAGAATCGAGTCCAAGATCATCAATGAACTTATCCTCTTCTTTAAATTCATTAATTCCGGTTCTCTCCTCAAAAATTGCTCTAAATTTTTCTAAAACCTCTTCTCTTGTCATACTTACCTCCTTTTAAATTTGAAATCCAAGAGACAAACCACCATCAATTAAAAAAACCTGACCTGTCATATAACTTGATTCCTCTGATGCAAGAAATGTTACAAGATTTGCAACCTCTTTAGGTCTCCCAAACCTCCCAAGGGGGATATTTTTTAGTATTTTTTCTTTTATCTCCTCTTGAATTTCCTCTGTCATATCTGTTTCTATAAAACCCGGAGCTATAACATTTATTCTTATGTTTCTTGACGCAACTTCCTTTGCAAGAGATTTAGAAAATCCAATAATGCCCGCCTTACTTGCAGAGTAGTTTGTCTGTCCTTTATTGCCAAAGATACCGACAATGGAGGATATGTTTATAATAGAACCGCTTCTTCTTCTCAACATATGTGGTATAACTTCTTTTGTCATAAGGAATGTGCCAATAAGATTTATATCAATAACTTTTCTAAAGTCATCCTCAGTTAGTCTTATTAACAGGTTGTCTTTAGTTATGCCAGCATTGTTTACAAGAACGTCTATTCTTCCAAATTCTTTGAGAAAATCTTTAACTATACTTTGCACATCCCTTCTTTTTGATATATCTCCTCTTAAGAGGATAACCCTTCTATTAAATCTCTCCTCTATCTCCTTTTTTAATTGCTTGGCTTCTTCTTTGCTTTTTCTAAAATTTATGCCAATGTCAAATCCTTTTTCTGATAAAGAGAGAGATATAGCTCTTCCTATACCCCTTGCTCCACCTGTTATTAGTGCTGTTTTAGACTCTTTCATATCTCTCTTCGGATACCATATTTTCTACATTTTTAAACTCTACATTAGGAAAATCTCTCTTACCCATATTAGTGAGTGTTTTTCCGGGTCCCACTTCAATGAATTTGTTTACTCCCATCTCCAATAGTTTTTCAACTGTTTGAATCCATTTTACAGGTTTTGTTATCTGTGAAATTAAAACTTCCCTGATTCTTTCTTTGTCCTCTATGGGCTCTGCTATAACACTTGAAATATAAGTGATGGACGGTTTTTTTAAGTTAACTCTATTTAAAAAATGGGAGAACTCTTCCTCTGCTTTTTTCATAAGGGGGGAATGGAATGGAAGAGACGTTTTTAAAGGTATAAATCTACCTTTCCTTTCTTTAACAGCCTTTGCAATTTCCTTAAGTACCCTCTCCTCACCAGAAACCACAATTTGTGATTTGGAGTTGTATCCGGATATTGCCACTATACCATCTTTTCTAAACTGCTCAACTATTTTTTTAACCTCTTCAACCGGTATTCTAACTATTGCTCCCTGACCTCCTTTTATCTTGCCATAGAACCTCTTCATTGTCCTTGCTCTTTCTCTAACAAGAATTAGAGCTTCTCCAAAGGATAATACATCTGCAGAAAGAAGGGCGCTGTATTCACCAAGGGAGTGGCCTGCAACAAAATCCGGTCTTATGTTATTCTTTTCAAGATATTTAAACCAGAGGAAACTTGTGGATAGGACAGAAACCTGAGTGTTCTCTGTATCCTTTAACTCCTCTTCAGGGGCGTCTAGTAGAAGATAAGATATATCCATACCTGTCAAACTCTCAGCTTCTTTTATGTACTCCCTACCTTCAGGAAAAATGGATAAAATTTTAGCTCCCATTCCAGAGTATTGTGAACCCTGTCCGGGGAAAATAAATGCTCTCATAGCTACCTCCTCATCTCCTTTTCTTTTTTAATAGCAGCAATTATATCCCCCTCTCCAACAATTTCTCCCTTCACCTTGGCAACCCCATGAATTTTTGCTATATTTCTCCTCTTCCATACAACATTTACCTCCAGTTCAAGGGTATCTCCGGGAAAAACGGGTTTTTTAAAGGAAAATCTTTCGATTTTTCCAAGTATTGGAAGTTCCTCTCCCTCCATAAGACATATTGCCCCCAGTTGTGCTATGGATTCTACAGTTAAAACTCCTGGCATTATTGGATAGTCTGGAAAATGACCTTTAAACCATGGTTCATCTACTCTTACCTTTTTAATACCCTTTGCCACCTCCCCTTTCTTTATAAATGTAACTTCGTCTACGAGAAGAAAAGGCTCTCTATGGGGAATTATTTTTTTAATTTCCTCTTTTGTCATTTCTTCCTCCATATAATCAATGTCATAAGAAGAGAAAACCCAACAATGATCATGAAGGGAAGAATATTTCCTCCTTTTTCTTTTCTTTTTTCAATTATTTTTGAGAGCACTGTCCCTGAAATTGAAGGAACCTCTGGTGGTTCAAGTTTTTTTAAGTCATTCCTTATAACTCTATATCCTTCCATCTTCTTCCTCCAAAATTTTTTTAAGTAGATTCCTTGCTCTAAAGAGTCTTACCTTTACAAGACTCATAGGTATATTTAATATCTCTTTTATTTCTTTGTAAGCTAATCCCTCTATATCCCTGAGAATTATTATTTCTCTCATCTTTTCTGGAAGCTTATTCAAGGCTCTCTTTACCTTTTCCTCCCTTTCTTTTTTTATTACATATGAGTCCAAAGATATGGTATCTTCCTTTTGTGTTTTTATAATGTCTTTTTCTTTTCTAATCTTTTTTATTCTTTTAAAACAGGAGTTTCTGGCAATCCGCCTTATCCAGAATTTAAAATCTTCCTCTCTTCTCAACGTTTTTATGTTTGTGTATGCCTTTAGGAATGTTTCCTGTGTCATATCAAAAGCCTCCTCTCTATCATTAAGAAGAAAGTAGCAATATTCAAATATCTCCTTTTCATACTTTTCCACAAGTATTGCAAAGGCACTAATCTCACCTTTTTTGACTCTCCTAACAAGTTCTCTGTCATTCATTACAATAGACCCTTTTTTTAGTTTTTTGTTACTTCTATTATATTCCTTTATTTATATTAAAAAGTCCACCATGTGAAAATTGTTTCGATATATTGAAATATATAAATATGTTGATAAAATTTATTATATGAGAGAAGATCTAAGGATATTTAAAGCTCTAAGTGATGAGACAAGGCTTAACATACTTTATATGCTGTATAACGGGGAAAGGTGTGTTTGTGAAATAGTAAAAAATATTGATAGATCACAATCCACAGTTTCTTTTCAACTCACAAAACTTGAAGATATGGGTATTGTAGAATCAAGAAGATTTGGGAGAAATGTTTATTACAGATTAGCTAATTCAAGAGTAAAGAAAATATTAAAACTGATGTTGGAGGTGGATGATGTTTAAAAAACTTAGATGCCGTTGTGAAATTGTAAAGAATTTCAGTCCATCATGGTTTGCATCTGTTATGGGAACTGGAATTGTTGCTATAACAAGCCTGTTTTATTCAACATATATACCTTTTCTTAGAGCCTTTTCTGTTTTTCTCCTCTACTTCAATATTGTTCTCTTCTTTATCCTTCTTGTTCCATGGATTCTTCGCTGGTTTATGTTCAAAAAGAATGCCCTTGTTGATCTTGAGCATCCAGTTTTGTCCAACTTCTATCCAACAATATCCATAGCTCTCTTGGTTCTCTCTTCAGATTTTATCCTTATAGGAAGAAACATATCTATGGCAAAAACTCTCTGGATTGTTGGAGCAATCTTTACCATATTTTTCTCAATACTTGTTCCATTTCTCATGTTTAAATCAGAAAGTGTGAAACTTGATCACATCAATCCGGGATGGTTCATCCCTCCTGTTGGGCTGATAGTTATTCCCATTGCAGGAAGTATCCTTATAAACTCATTTCAGGGCGTAGCCAGGGAACTTGTAATTTTTATAAACTATTTCAGTTTTGGTTCTGGATTCTTCATATATGTTGCTCTCCTTGCAGTATGTATGTATAGATTTATTCTCCACCATCCTCTTCCAAATATTCTTGCACCTACAATATGGATAAATCTTGGTCCCATCGGAGCAGGCACCCTTGCCTTTGTCAATCTCATTAAAAACTCACCGTTTATACAGAATAAGGCTCCAATCCTTTCCCTATCAACGATTTTCTGGGGTTTTGGAATCTGGTGGGTTCTTATAGCAATAACCATGACTATTTACTACATAAGGAGGGTGAAGTTACCCTATGCACTTACATGGTGGGCATTTATATTCCCTCTGGGAGCATATGTTGGAGCAACCCATGTTGTATCAATGCTGACTGGTGTTAAGTTTATTGATTATGTTGGATTCACCCTCTATTTTTTACTTCTGTTTATATGGATAATAACTTTAATTACTACAGCTATAAAGACCTACGAAGGGACAACATTTTTGAGATGATTTAATCAGCTATTCAACAAACTCAGTAGTTCCACTCTTAATCCTTTTTTCCAGAGAAGAAAGCGTAGTTCCCAATGAATTTAGAACAAGAACCAGATCTTCCATTGACTTAAGCAATTCATCTCCATTCAATTTCTTTGAGTTTACTTCTTTAAGTCTATCAAGCACATAACTATAAATTCCAAGGGGAAGAGAATAGATAAGAGCGTTTTTAATGTATTCATTTTCTATTTTATTAAATCCCTTTGTGAGTAAGTAATCTTTAAAACCTCTCCATTTTAAAAATTCCCTTTTCCCCTCTCTTGTTCTCTTTGATATAGAACCTATCCCACCTATAAAGTATATAAATCCTGGAATAAGAAGAATCCAGAAGTATTCATTTAAAAGGGCTCCGAGAATTCCACCCACTATGGCAATAAAGAGACCAGAAACTGTAATCAGGATAGAAATCTTCCCACTTCTTTTATCAAAGAAATTAAATTTATCTACTTCCTTTTCCAGTGCTTTCTGGAATTCCTCAAAATATTTCTGATACTCCTCCACGGAATCTAATGTAGCCTTTCTCAGAAAGGATACAGATACACTGTTTTTGTTCTTAAACAAAATTTTGTTTAGAAGTATTTTTTCAAACTCTTTAAGATTATCTATTTTCTTGTAAAGAGAGAGAATAAAATCAACCCTATTCCCATCTAAAATCTTTTCCACAGATATATATCCTCTATTTATTAAATCAACAATTGTTGCTGTGAGAAAATCATCCTGAAAGCTTCCAAAACTCATGAGCATTCCCACAATAGAAGGTGGCAAATTGGATGGCGGATGCGTTATCTCTTTCTTGGGTACCTTAACTCTGTACTCTACTCCATATTTTAAGTAAAGCACATAGAGCAGTATAAGAAGTACAAAGGAGATTATAAGAACAACAAAGAGCATCTATCTCTCCTTTTCTTTTATAATTTCACCTACAACACTTATAGCTATCTCTTCTGGAATTTTTGCCTTTATTGGAACTCCTAAGGGTGCATGAATGGCATTGATTTTTTCCTCTGAAATTCCATCCTTTCTAAGCCATTCCTTTATTTTTTCAGTCTTTGCCCTACTCGCAAGCATTCCAACAAAATATGGTATTTTATCTCTCTTGAGTATCTCTTTCAAAATTTTGTAATCCATTTCATGAGATCTTGTAACTGCAATTACAAAATCCCTTCCTTTAATTTCAAAGGAGGATGCAAAATGTATCGGATCTTCTTTTATAACTTCTGCTTTTGGGAATCTTTCCTTTGTTGCAAATTCCTCTCTATCTTCAACAACTATGATATTAAAGGGCAGTAGAGATAGTACTTTATATATGGCAAGTCCCACATGTCCACCGCCGAATATTATTACTCTGTCCATAACACCTATAACATCGACAAATGCCACCACATTTCCCCCACAAGTCATCCCTATATCCTTTAATTGAGTTTTATATAAAAGTCTCTTTTGAGATTCAATTGCCTTTAGTGCTTTTTTTATTAAAATATTTTCTAAGCTACCTCCTCCAACAGTTCCAATGGATTCACCATCCCTTGTAACAAGTATTTTAAATCCCGGTTTTCCCGGAGCTGAACCCTCTGCTTCAATTATTGTTACAATGGAAAAAACTTCACCTTTTTTAAGTAGTTCATTTGCTCTTTCAAATATTTCCTTATCATGCATTGTGTCTCTCCTTTTCCCTTAGATAGTCCTCATAGGTATCTATATCTCTTACAACGTCTGCATCTTCTGTTTCAAGGTCAAGGACCATGTTTTTATTTCTTTCATCATAGATTATTTTCCTCAATCCCTCTTTTCTTGGAGAGAGGGAGAGTATTTTTTCTTTAAGAGAGAGGCTCACAAAGGTTGGATGTCCTCTCTCGCCATGATAAGAGGCAACAATTATTGGATAGTCTCCCATCCTTGCTCTTTCAATTACCTTCTCCGCAGTCTCTTTCTTTACAAAAGGTTGATCTCCAAGAAATAGAAGGAAACCGGAGAAATCATCTGGAATTTTCTTAAGGGCTTCCTGAATTGAAGAAAGCATCCCCTCCTTGTATCTATTGTTTATAACTATCTCAGTTTTCTCTGAAAGATGTTTTTTAATCCCCTCAAGTACCTCTTCGCTTCTGTGACCAAGAACTATGTAAATCTTTTCAAGGGATGTTTCCTTTAATGTATCAATTATTGTTCCAAGAACTGTAGAATTTTTCCATGGAAGGAGTTGCTTAAGCCTTCCCATTCTTCTTCCTTCACCTGCAGATATTACGATTCCTGCTAATTTCATAATTCACCACCTTTACCAAAGGAACAAAATGGAAAATCACAATTCTCACAATTCATACACAACCCACCGTTTGCAAGTTCAATAACCTTTTCCCTTGTTATTTTCTCTCCAGTAAGAATTCTTGGTAAAAGCACATCAAAAGAGGTTATTCTATTTGTTAAAGCCCCCCCTGGTATTCCAACTATTGGAACATCATTTCTATACGCAATGGTAAGCATTGCTGCAGGAGACATTGGAACACCTCTAACAGCTACTTTTCCAACATCTGATATTGCTCTTGCTGTAAAATCATCTGGTGACATACCACCAGTTACAATGACAAATTCTCTACCAAGAGAAATTTCTTCAAGGATTGCATCCTCTATCTCGCCTATTTCATCTTTAACAATGAGTTGCTCACACATGCAAACTCCATAATCTTCTAACTTCTCTCTAATTAGTGGACCAAAAGCATCTTTTATTCTTCCTGAAACTATTTCATTACCTACAGTAACAACGCCAGCGGTTTTAATTTTATAGGGAATGACATCCATTACTGGACCGCCAAGAATTAGATCCTCAAATCTTTTGAGTTTCTCTTCTTCCATAAATAGAGGAACGATTTTTATCTTTGTGACCCTTATTCCTTTCTTTATTGGTGTATTGTTAGGAATTGTTGCTATAACAATTTCTTCTATTGTAAGTCCCTGCTTTAATAATTTAGCTTTAACCTTAAACAGACCATCTATCTTTGAGTATCCCTCAATCCATGCTTCCCCAGGTTTTTTTAATTCAATATTTTCTCCTGTTGATTTCTCTGCGATGAATAGGGCTGCATCATCCTCGTGAATTTCATTTTCATCAAGGGATAGAATCATAACTTTTTCTTTTCCTATCTTTAGTAAAAGAGGTATATCCTCCTTTTTAATTCTATGTCCCTTTCTTAGAACAGCTCCTTTTGACTTGAAAGGAACAATACCTGTCAAATCATGAGCGAGAATAAGCCCTTCAGAGTCTTCAACCTTTACCCATTCTATCTTTGCCATAAGATAATTATAACATCATCTTATATAGATAGGGTTTGAATATATCCATGGGTTAAAATGGAGTCTGTGAAATCTATCTGTTTCAATCCTATAGACTCCAGGTTCTTTAACTTCATAAGAGATTTCTCTTCCAAAAACTTCCTTTACCTTCTCTCCATCCTTTATAATTCTAATTTTCGCTTTAAGAGGTGTTTTTGCAGAAAGCTTTATCCCATTTCTAAATTTAATTTCATCTCCCATTATATAATTTTTATCTCCCACCTCTGCCCAGAACATAAATCCCTTCCCTGACCCTAAGTAGTTGTGGGATACATAAACATGACCCTTTCTCATGGCTTCGTATATACATTGAGGAGATATTTTGTCTTCACACAAAACATGGGTTCTTATCGAATTGAAGTAATATATAAATGGAAATGTCTCTATCTTTTTCTTTCCAAATCTTAAGTAAACAAAATGTGCGTCCACTGTGCCTATACCTACAGTCTTTCTTTTAAGTGTCAGCTCATCCCATTTCCTGATAGTGTCTTCATTGGGTCTATCTCTGTCAAGCCCGGGAAAGAAATAAAAAATAACCATAAGTAGAGGGGTCATCCTTTCGCCACCATCACATGTGTAATTAAAAATTGACATTCCGGTGAAATCCTTTACATCCCAATCGAGCCACTTCATCTTTACTTCATGTTTTATGTATCTATTTCCTTCAAAAAATGGATGTTCGATAAAGGATAATCCCCCTTGTTTGTTTACTTCATCAATCATTTTCTGAGGATTTCTTGATGGAGGTATAAATTTATTAATATCAAAGGCAAGAAGATGATGTCCTTCCTCTGGAGTTATCTCCTCGCCAACAAGAAAGAGAACATCATCATGGAATCCTTCAAAGTATTTTGCCTCTATTGAGTTATGATCAGTTATTATTACAAAATCCACATTAAATCTCTTTGCATAAGAAACAAGAGCTTCAGGAGGGAGTTCGCTATCACCCGAGAAAGTTGTATGTACATGAACAACACCAGAATAATCGTAAAAATTTTTCATTGTTACAATTATACTATATCTTTGAGAGCATTGGTATTATTCTATTCCTTGAAGATTCAGATACTTCTTTTATCTTCATAAGCATTTGTTTGCTTGCTGGGACCTCTATTTCTTTTTTCAGAAACTCCACATCTTTCATTCTTAGAATCTTTAGGAATAGCCTCATGGGTTTCTCCATTCTTGTCATAATCAGATTATCACTTTTCTCTTCCCAGTTTGCTATTTCCTCCTTGAATGCACTTGTGCTTACAGTAAATACATATGTATTACTCTTTTCTTTAAGGAGAATCTCGCCTATTTTGGATAGTAACAGTTCTCTATAGGTAGGGGAAAATAGAAGGATATTTAAAGCAGATGCAAATATTAGCATTCCTGGATTTCTATTCTTTTTTATCTCTGTTGCTATATTTATCGTCCTATCCCA